>Ga0209427_10000382_pt1 | contig 46457 bp, 35 predicted proteins | sample DeeMarSWOR136_30_FD_187465 | JGI IMG/M metagenome (GOLD analysis project Ga0209427, IMG submission 187465) | Marine sediment microbial communities from White Oak River estuary, North Carolina - WOR-1-36_30 (SPAdes) (version 2) | ecosystem: Environmental > Aquatic > Marine > Intertidal zone >...
TGTTGTCGCAGGTTTGGGTCTGCTCCTTGCTCGAATGTAAGTCTTTTCATACAAATGGCTTATGATGACACGCATGGTCTTTGTAGCGTTGTAGTACTAGGATCAGGATACAATCTCATTTGCATCTAATTTGCCCTCCAATATCACACAGCAGTATCACACAGCACTCGCAACCGTAGTTCAGTAGTTCTAAATTCCTAACTCCACAATACTCAACAACCGCGAATAGGCCCTACCGCCACGAACGTGCTCTTCCACAGTGTACTCCGCCCACTTGCGGTACAAGGCGCAACAGTGAATCGCATGCCCACTGCCCAGAGTCATTCGCCCACAAACCGCGTTAGCAAAGTACTACTCGCTAACTATTTCAACACCCCCGTGCCCTCCAATTAACCTCCCAACTCCGCCGAACCCCAAACCTCAGGTCAGTCTAAGTGCTTCTCACTCGCGTTATCGGTATTTGACACAGATCCTTTCGCACTACCTTCTTTCTGCCACGCGCCCGCGTGTAACTCCAGCAACCATACGGGTTACTTCCGTTACACGTCTTTGGTTATAATCCATACCCTATCAGGTGTCTAACCCTTTCAAGGGCCCAGTATACGAGTATCTACCAATCACACTATAGAGGCGTTCCCCGCCCGCAAAATGTTGATAAGAAACCTGGATGCGGAACCTTGGTGTTTCCATGAAGTGTCCCGCTTCCCTTGTGAGCCAACGCTCCGCCATCTCACGGGGCCAGACAGTCGCTCGCTCGTTCCTTTGTGTACCTCTTGGGCTACATAGAACTTCCCGTCCTTATGTGGCCGAAAACATGTACATGATGATATCTTCCCATTTTATCTCACGGGGCACACAATAGCCCAAAACAAACCGCAGATCAAGAGAAAAAGGCTACAAAGTGCAGAAAAGCCATTTCGTATCTTCGCACGAAAAACACAAAATTCTAACCACGAAGCACTAAACAATCTCAAAATCCGAAATTCAAATATTCAAAACACCATGTTTGAGTCTTGGAATTTTTATCATTCGAATTTGTATAGAGAACGAGCATCGAGTCACGAGCTACGGCTCCGCCTTGCCAGCCCACTTACACGCGATATAAGGAACCAGGAAAAACAGAAAAATACAAGCCTTGGCAAACATCAGGCCGGAGTAATGAATCACCGTAAACTCATGTTTCGATAGCTCGAACCACTTGGAGTGAGTTTCATACAACCAGTCACCCGACACGCAGAACAGGAACCAAATCACAACGAACGCTATTCCAAGAAAAAAACATCGGATTGTGAGCCTCTCAATAGTCTCCATAATGGTACCTCCTGTGGCTATGTCAATCTGCGTTAATCAGTGAAACCTGTGCCCGCGCAGGCGGGTATCCGTGGTTCCGTTTACTTACTTTTCAAGTAGCTCAAGACACAACTGTGACCATGTCTCTAAAGTATCTCGGACTTCGTGCAGCTCGGCAGGGCTCATGAACGACATCTGCGTGATCATCTGCTCTCGCTTGCTGACGGCCGGCGAGTCCAGAATCCAGTGGTGCACCACTCCGAGATGCACGCTTCCAACCTCGTTGGAATCGTCATTGAGCAGACCGACAATCCTGTCCGTGTGCTTCGCTTCTACGCAGACTTCCTCCGCCACCTCGCGTTCGACAGCGTTGAGGTAGGTCGTCTCGTAAAAATCCGCGCCAAATAACGGCATGTCGTCAGCGGGGTTTATGTGCCCTCCTATTCCGATGGACCTGTTACCGACAAGCCGTGCCTCGCCGGCCCGCCTGCCTCGGATGTAGCTCAGATACTTGCCGCCATGACTCATAATTACGTAGGGAATGAGCTGCTTATAGCTGGGGTCCGCTTCCGCCTGTCCCCTCGCCATAAAACGCATAACCCCCGGAGCAAAAAATGCGCTAAGATAGCCATCCACATCCAGTGTAAGGCCCTGGAACATCCCTGCCTGCTCAAGAACCTTGCGCTCGACAACCAGCACCTGTTCTTCCTGCGCCACGCTCTCAGTCCTCATCCGCCCACAGGGCACCATGCTCAAAACCGGCCCGCTTATTCAATCCGGCCTGCTTCCTGAACAGTCCTCTAAGCATTTCGAGGTCCTTGTATTTTGGGTTTCGTATTTCGCTTCACGCTTCACGAGGGAGTTTATCCTGAGCGGAGTCGAAGGGCTTCACGTATTTCTGTTCGGTATGATAAAGTGGTCCGGCACCGGGAATTGCGAGCATAAAAGCAAAACGTCTTTGCCAACCTCTTCGATTACCGACTCATTCTCGATTTTGTCGACTACCCTATTTATGAAGCTGGCAATCTGTCTGGCTTGCTCCTCTTTCATTCCGCGCGTCGTGATTGCTGGCGTGCCTATGCGCAGTCCGCTGGGGTTCATAGGCGGAGCTGGGTCCTTAGGTATGGTGTTGTAATTAGTGACGATTCTCGCCCTGTCGAGTGCTTTTGCCAGTTTCTTGCCGCCGACGTTTTTATTTCGCAAGTCGATCAATATTAAGTGGTTGTCGGTTCCGCCGGATAGCAGATTAAAACCATATTCCAGCAGTTCTTCAGCCAGGGCTTTGGAGTTCTTGACTATCTGCTTTGCATAGGCAACAAACTCCGCCGTGTCGGCTTCCGCCAGCGCTACAGCTACAGCAGTTAATGAGTGCATATGGGGGCCACCCTGCAGGCCGGGGAAAACGGTTCTATCTACCTTGTCTGCGTGTTCTGCTTTGCACAGCAGCATCCCGCCACGAGGCCCTCGCAGCGTCTTATGAGTTGTGCTTGATACTATGTCGGCGTACGGCACAGGACTTTTATGTATGCCGGCAACGACCAGACCCGCGATATGCGCTATATCGCTGACATGGTACGCTCCTACGTCCTTTGCTATCTGGCCGATTATCGCAAAGTCGATCTCTCTCGGGTAGGCGGTGGCGCCGGAGATAATTATTCTTGGCTTGTGTTTCTTGGCAAGGGCCTCAAGTTGGTCGTAGTCCATTCTTCCTGTATCGGGGTTCACAGGATAAGAGATCGATTTATAGAATTTGCTCGTCAGCGAGACCTTCCCGCCGTGCGTAAGATGCCCACCATCTATGTGAGACATTCCCATAATCTTATCGCCGGGATTTATCAGGGCTGCATAGGCCGCTAAGTTTGCCACAGACCCGGAGTAAGGCTGCACGTTTGCATGGTCCGCCTTGAAAAGCTCTTTTGCCCTTTCCCGGGCCATTTTTTCGATAAGGTCCGTTACCTGCTGGCCCTCGTAGAACCTTCGGCCCGGATAACCCTCCGAGTACTTGTTTGTCAGACAGCTTCCGCTGGCCTCCATAACCGCCCTGGATACATAGTTTTCCGAGGGAATAAGGCGAATTGACCCGCTCTGGCGTGCCTTCTCTTGCCGTATTAGTTCGTAAATCTGTGGATCGTACTGCTCAAGAGCATCTGCCATATTACTTCCTCCCTGAACCACTTGTTCCGGGTGCCTCAGAGCTTCAAGGCGCCAAATAATGTGCTCGGATCACTTATAGCACAGCCCCGCTTTTCGCACAACCATTTATTTGTTGACAAATTTTAGCCGAAGATTAGGATGAGCAGGTCGAATAGCGCGCCTTAATAGATATTTGGTTAGAACATATGCCAGCCGAAGATAACAGCCAAGCATTGGCAAAAGCTACAGCTTTTTTTGCGAGTGGCCAGAAGGCTGCTGAGGCAAATGATTTCGATCGCGCGATCGGCATTTACCTTGAAGGTCTGCGTTGTGCTCCGAATGCGGTCGGGCAAGGGCACGTAAAGCTTCGTGAAGTGGCTTTGCTTCGACAGGAGAAAGGGGGGCAGAAGCCCACGATGCAAGAAGCAGCGGACCGTTTGCAAGGGCAAACGCCTCTTGAGCGGATGCTTAATGCCGAATACCTTCTGGCTAAAGACCCTGAGAACTTGCCGTACGCAGAGGCGATGCTTCAGGCTGCTGTGGCCGGTGGCTACAAAGAGGCGGCAAAGTGGATTGCCGATCTGGTGTTTTTGGCGAACAATAATGCGCAAAAACCGTCGCCGCAGATATATCTTTTGCTGAAGGATTCGTACTCAGCCATTGGTCATTTCGATAGGGCGCTTGCTGCATGCCAGCGCGTTGTGAACCTCAAACCGAAAGATAAAGGATTAGAGAGGCAGATTAGGGAGCTCTCAGCCAGGCTAAGTGCTGCGAGGGCCAAGCGTGGTCAAGGACCTCGAGCCCAGCAGGATGTAGACAAACTTGAGGAGTATGCCCCGTCGGCGACTGACCAGGCTGGGACAGCCGGTGCGCTAGAGTCGATGGAGGCAGCCGATACCGGTCAGGACTTGGCTAAGGCGCGGGCCTTTTTCGAAAAGGCCCGAAAGATAGCGGAGACGAAGAACTTCGATTATGCGATCGAGATGTACCTCGAGGGGTTGCGGTGTGCTCCGGATGCGCTGGAAGAGGGGCACCTGCCGCTTTGTGAGCTGGGTTTGCAGCGGAAGGGAAAGGGTGGCAAAAAGCCTTCAATGGTGGAAAGAATGAAGCATCTTCGCGGCAGGACACTACTGGAGCAGATGCTTAATGCCGAATATCTTTACGCGAAGGACCCAGACCATTTGCCGTATGCGGAGGCAATGCTGAAGGCTGCGGTTGCCGGCGGTTATAAGCGAACGGCTGGCTGGATTGCCAATTTGATCTTTCAGACCAATAATGCTGCCAAGAAGCCGTCTGTACGGACATATATACTGTTGAAAGATTCCTATGCGGCTCTGGGAGATTTTGACAAAGCAGTAGCTGCTTGTCAACGTGCGTACAAACTTAGGCCGACTGATGGGCAGTTGGCAGATGACTATAAGAACCTGACAGCCGAACTAACTATGGCTCGAGGTAAATATGACCAGGAGGGTGACTTCAGGGAATCTATCAAGGACCGGGAGGCACAGGAGAGGCTTCACGCCCAGCAAAGTGTGGTCAAGACCAAGGACTACCGGCTTATGGCGGTTGAAGAGGCCAGAAAGAAACTGGCAAAGAATCCCAATTTGGCCGTCAATATATTCAATCTTGCTGGGGCACTGTCTGATCTGCAAAACGATGAGGCGGAGAACGAGGCGATAGAGCTGGTGGAAAATGCGTACGAGACTAAGAAGGATTTCAGTTTTAAGCAGCGGGCAGGCCAGCTCAGAATAAGACAGCTAAGGCGCAAGCTAAGACAGGCAAAAGTTGTCGCTGAGGCCAAGCCGGACGATGCACAAGCCAAGGAGCGTGTCGAAGAATTTTCGAGGCAACTTAACGATACCGAATTAAAACATTACCGACTGTGTATGGAGAACTATCCGACCGACCTGCAACCGAAGTACGAGTATGGTGTTCGCTTGCTTCGGAAGAAGCGTTACGACGAGGCGATACCATTATTCCAGGAGGCCCAAAAAGATCCGAGACGAAAGACTGCGGCGATGGATAAGATTGGGATGTGCTTTTTTATGAAGGGCTGGTTTGCAGACGCAATCGATGTTTTTGTGCGGGCCATAGATTCCTACGAGATAAATGATGATAAGACAGCGAAGGAGCTGCGGTACAATCTGGCACGGGCTTACGAGGAGCAGGGCGATGCATCAAAGGCACTGGAGATTTATCGTAAGATTGCGCAAATTGATTTTGCGTACAAAGATGTTAGCCAGCGTGTAGACAAATTGAGGCGAAGCCAAAACAAGGATTGAAAATGGCGGAGATTAGTGCAAAAGAAAGTCCCTTCACTCCTGGCAGACCAGTGCAGCCTGAGTATTTCGTTGCTCGAATCAAAGAGATACAGAGGTTGGAAAGAGCTATCAAGCAGACGATTTCGGGCAGAAACGAAAACGTTTTTATTACGGGTCAGCGAGGAATCGGAAAAAGCTCTTTGGCCGGATTCATAAAATACCTGGCAGAAAAGGAACATAACTTGATTGGAAGTCACTGCTGTCTTGGGGGTGTCGGAAGCCTTGAAGAAGCTATGGGTGTCGTTTTCGAAAAACTTCTGCAAGACTGTACTGATAAATCCCTTTTTGACAGATTACGCGCGATGTTTGATAATTATATAGAAGGTGCGACTCTTTTTCGTGTTGGAGTTCAATTCACCAAGAACAAAGCCAAATTGATGACACTGGTGAGCAATTTTTTGCCAGCGTTGCGAAAGATGTATGATGAAGCCAAACAGAGCGGGAAGAAAGGTTTAATCCTTATCTTAGACGATCTCAACGGTATCAGCGACATACCGCAGTTCTCTCAGTTTTTGAAAAGTTCTGTCGATACATTAGCACTGTCCACCGAGCGTCTGCCAATTTTTGTGGTCCTTGTTGGTTTGCCAGAAAGACGAGGAGAGTTAATAAGACACCAACCATCGGTCGCCAGGATATTCGACGTTATCGATCTGCCGGTCATGAGTAATAGTGAGTCAGAAGAGTTCTTTAGGCGTATGTTTGAAAGAATCAATACTACTATCAGTAGTGATGGGTTGACTCTGATGGTAACGCTTTCGGGTGGACTACCTATGCTTATGCACGAAATTGGCGACGCCGTCTTTTGGCAAAACGAGGACAATCGTATTAGCGAAAAGGACGCTCTGCTTGGAATAAAGGAAGCTGCCCAAGTGGTGGGTAGAAAGTACATCGACCATCAAGTATCCAAACTACTGAGGGGCAAAACGTATGCGTCGATTCTGCGCACTATACACAAGAGAGCACCATTGGGGGGTACGTTTAATCGTCAACAAATTGATGAGGCACTTCCTTCGACGGAACGAAAGAATTTGGACAATTTTTTGCAGAGAGGCAGGAAACTGGGGATCATTCAGACGATGGAGACGCGTGGCGAGTACAGATTTGTGAATCCTCTACATCAGTTGTACGCATGGAATGAAGCCAAGAATAAGGCAGAATAATCGCTTTTTGTAGGACCTGCGTGCAAGTTTAATGCAAATACATAGTGGCAGTTGGTTAGGAGATTACAGTGGCACATTCGTTATCAGCAAAGAAGAGAGTGAAACAAAACGTCAACCGAAGGGCGATAAATCGGGCGCGCAAGAGCCAGATAAAGACCGAGGTCAAGCATTTTGAGGCGGCGTTAGCCAGCGGTGATGTTGAAGCAGCGAGCAAGGAATACGGCGTTGTTTCTCGCAAGCTGGACAAGACGGCTGCTACCAGCACGATGCACAAGAAGACGGCCGCACGCAAGAAGTCACAACTCGCCAAGAAACTCGACAGCCTGAAGACCAAAAAGGCGTAATTGTCTCGTATCTCGTGAAGCGTATCTGGATATTTGATACTGGATGCTCGATGCTGGATAGTGAATGCGTAGATGCGTAGATGAGAGGACAGGCAGGTGAGCGGACGAGGCAGTGAGTGCATAATGTAAATTAGTTGATAGTATTTAGTCGTTGGTATTTAGGTTGAGGACGCGGAGGTACGACTGAGACTCAGTTTAGCGAACCAGCGGCTGCAGAGGGACACTGGATGCGCGGCGCCGATGAGCTTGTGATTGTGCCCAAACCATCTAGTCAATAGTCAGACAACTACGATGAGTGATCAGACAAGGAGAAGCCAGTTTGTTTTCAGACGCGATAGCCTAAGGAACGCAAAACTTACACGAACGCAAATCGTCGAAGGGTTGAAAAAGTTTGCGCGGGTCAAGTCGCATCAGCCGTTTACGATGAAGGAATTCGACTCGTGGAAGGACAAGCCGGTATGCGCCTCCACAGTACATAAATACTTTGGGTCATGGACGAATGCTATGAAAGCAGCTGGGCTTAGGCCTAAGCTTGTGATGAAGCTCAACGTTTACGACATGGTAGAAACATTCCAGCGGTGTTGGATCGAGAACGAGAGTGAACCGACGAGAAAACGCTTCGAGGACTACCTCCGGAGAAACGCGTCACCCTATAGGTGGAATAGCTACAGACACTATTTCGGAAGCCTGGGCAGACTTGCACAACGCATCGTTGACTATCAAGAAGGCAAGATATCTAAGGAACAACTCTTGGAGAGGCATAAAGCCAGCAGGCGCAGAACAAGCGTTCCGCTGAAAGTCAGATACCAGGTGCTGAAGCGTGATGGAGAATGTTGTGTCAAGTGCGGCGCGTCACCTGAGACAGACCGTCGCGTCAGGCTCGAAGTAGATCACATCGTTCCTGTGTCGAAAGGGGGTACCGATTCACTCGATAATCTACAGACTCTCTGTTCTCTGTGTAACCAGGGCAAAAAGGCGAGAGATAACTAGTTGAGTGACTGGCGGCACGGAATCGGCTGCGGAGTTGAGTCAAGCCACTCCTTCAGTTGTATGGTGGGCGAAGCATGCGTCGCTGAGTTTGAGGCAATGCAGAAAGGGGTTAGGCAATAGTCGAGTGGTCGATAAGTTATGATTTATTTGCAGTATATTCTTGGCATAGGGCTTATGCTTTTTGGCATCTATATTGTTGGGGTGAACTATTGCTGCATCATCGTGAGCGAACGCAACAAGCGGAAAGGTATTGAGAAACATTATTCGGTATCTCCTTTTATCGGCCCCGTCTCGTACCTTATTGGAACATTTCTTTCGCCTTTCAGGATCGGCATTCATGTTTTGATCGTATCGGTGCTTGACCCGGGCACATGGCTGATCGTTCTCGGATTACCGTATAGTTTGTTGACAGAGTTGCTTGGACGATCTAAGAACGAGAAGGATGATAGAACCAGCTAACGCGGCGCTCAATCCGGTCCGCGGTCCGCGCAAAACAGTCGGCCGGAGGACGGGTACATAAGAAAGAAGGATACCTCAGGCGGGTACCCCCGGCCTGAGACCGGGGCTAAATACTGCCGGCGGGGCTGGCGGTCGGAAGGTAGAGTGCGAGTCTGGCGGGTGCTGCCGCGGACAGTCGGGTACATGATAGCGTGGATCACATGCGGGACATGGCAAAAAGGTCAGCGAGAAGGGATTTGTCAAGGATGGGAAAGTGCGGGGAGAGAATGTTGCGCTGAAAATGGATTGCGAGCAGAAGCTAAAAGGATCGTCGGTGGGTTTGCGACGCAAAGAGAAGGAGATTGTGGGGGCGACGCAGGACGTTGCAGTTGATGGGTGACGTTGGCTGAGAAGGAATGGATTGCTCCGCTACCCGCCTTCGTGGGTACAGGCTACAGCCATCCACTTATTTTTCTTGCTTTATAAACACGCCGCAGTAGCTACAATGTCAATATGGAAAGATTTAAATGTACTGTGTTTGCTTTGTTCATGCTATGCGTTGGTGATATCATGCCCAAGCTGCGCTTGAGCATGGCACCCTGACGCGGGAATGACAATTTTGGATTTTGGCAGGAACCCCCCAATAAATTGGGGGGGCTAAACCAAAGGCACAATTTATTCCTTTGACAAACAGATATCAATGATGCCGTGTTTTCTTACGGGTTGGAGTAATGCCGGAAATATTTAAGACAAGAATAGTCAAATTGTTGAAGCACGCCGATTACACGCCGCTGAAACTTGCGCAATTGGCCAAGACATTAGGTGTAAGCTCGCAAGATTATGCGGAGTTCAAGTTGGCGTTTGACCAACTGCGGCAGGCCGGGCATGTAGTAATAGGTAGCGGGAATTTGGTTACGCTGCCTTCGTTGTCCGGTCGGGTCGTAGGGAGATTCAGGGCAAATCCGAAAGGGTTTGGCTTCGTAATACCTCTTGAGGCGAATTCGCACGGTGATCTATTTATACCGCCAAACAAGACTTTGGAGGCAATGACAGGTGACATCGTTGCTGCAACAGTCTCAAAGAGAGGCAAACGTGGGGGACAGATGCGGTATAGTGGCCAAGTGATTGAGATTCTCGAACGGGCACAGAATAGATTCGTCGGGACTCTGTTCAAAGAACCGGAAGGATGGATGGTTCAGCCTGATGGGACGAGTTTCTTTGAGCCAATATCCGTAGACGATGTTACTGCAAAGGGGGCCAGGCAGAAAGATAAAGTTGTGGTGGAGATACTTTCCTATGCAACGGAAAAATATCTTGCACGTGGTGTGATTGTTGAGGTGCTCGGCAGGCAAGGTCAATATGAAACCGAGATAAAGTCGATAATTCGCCAATATCATCTGCCGGAAGAGTTTGATGGTGCTTGTCTCGACGAGGCTCGCCAGGCCGCCGCTGAGTTCGACCCCGACGAGGCTGGCTCCAGAGATGACATAACGGATAAGGTGATTATTACGATTGATCCGCCAGATGCGAAGGATTTTGACGATGCGATAAGCCTTGAGCGAGATTCTGATGGTAACCGGGTGTTGGGGGTTCACATTGCGGACGTTAGCTATTTTGTGGCGCAGGCTTCGGCGCTTGATTCTGAAGGGCAGAATCGGGGCAACAGTGTTTATCTGCCTGGCAAAACGCTGCCGATGTTGCCGGAGATTTTGAGCAACGGGATTTGCAGTTTGCAGCCAGACCAGAAGCGGTTTGTCAAGAGTGCATATTTGACGTACGACGAGCAGGGCAATGTTCTGTCTCGTAGATTCAGCAACAGCGTTATGAAGTCGACTCAGCGTCTTACCTATCAACAAGCTGATAGGATTTTGAAAGGCCATACGAAGGATGCGAAACCTGAGGTGGTTGAACTGCTAAGGAATATGGAGGCGCTCAGCCGGGCGATTGAAAAGCGGCGGATGAAAAACGGGATGCTACATCTGGATTTGCCGGAGACGGAATTGGTGATGGACAAGTCGGGGCGAGTTGTGGACGCGCATCGGGCTGATGACAGCTATCCACATACGATAATCGAGATGTTTATGGTGGAGGCCAATGAAGCGGTTGCTTCACTTCTGGATAGGCTGAACGTTGGTTTCATCCGGCGGATACACCCGGAGCCGGATGTGCTGAGTATGAAGAATCTGGCGACGCTGGTCAAGGCATTTGGCTTTAGCCTGCCGCGGAGTCCGGGTCGTGCTGCGATACAGGATTTGTTGGCTGCTGTCAAGGGTGCCGATTGTTCTTTGGCAGTGAATTTGGTGGTGTTGCGGAGTTTTGAAAAGGCTCAGTATGCACCGCTACACATTGGCCATTACGCACTGGCTTCGACTCACTATTGTCACTTTACCAGCCCGATACGCCGATATGCGGATATGCTTGTGCACCGTGTTTTGGAATGCTACTTGCGGGGTCGCGTTGAAATGGGCAAGCAGATTGCGGCGGGACAGAATTTAGCTGAGATCGGCAAGCACATCACGTTTACCGAGCAGCGAGCTGAGGATGCCGAGAAGGAGCTGACGACGGTTTTGATACTGCAGATGCTGAGCAAAAGAATTGGTGAGGAACTTGATTGTGTTGTCACGGGGCTGACGGGCTTTGGTGTTTTCGCGCAATCACGGAAGTTTGGCATAGAAGGTCTTATTCAGATGGGCGATTTGGGGCCGGACCAATGGAAATTCAATAAGCGGGCTCAGTGTATCATTGGGCAGCGCTCGGGGTTCGCGGTACGTCTGGGCCAGGCACTGAGAGTGCGCATCGTTTCAGTGAACGTCGCCGCCCGCCAGTTAGCCTTAGCTCCCAGCGAACCTTTAACAGGGGCAGTTAGCCGGAGGGAGAGCAAAAAAGCAAGGAAGCGCGAAAAACGAAAACGGAAAACTAAGCGATAAACCTGATGCTTGATACTCGATCTTCAATCTAATCCGATTGAAGGCATCAAGGCTCGAGCAGTCAGGTACGAATTCATGTTGCTTGACATCTTGCGATAATTCTGCAATACTTGCGTGGGTCGATTGATGATTGATTACTGATTATTGGATATTTGAGGTAAAGTAATGCGAGCATCAGAGATGAGAAAAGGCCAGACGGTGAAGATAGACGGCAAGCTATATGCAATAGTAGACTATCAGCACGTGAAGCTGGGTAAAGGCGGTGCGGTTTATCAGACAAAGCTAAAGAGTCTGACCGACGGGTCGATTCAAAATGTGCGGCTGCGTGCTGAGGAGAATATCGAAGAGGCATATCTGGATAAGCGAACATACGAGTACCTTTACTCTTCGGGAAGTGAACATGTTTTGATGGATACTACAGACTACGAGCAGATTACGCTCGACGACGATGCGTTCGGCGATGGGCCGAAATATCTCAAGCCAAATACTCAACTGCAGGTTAGCATGTACCAGGGCAGGCCGCTTGTAGTTACTCTGCCTAATACGGTGGATTTGGAGGTTACCGATACTCCTCCGGAGATTAAAGGTGCCACCGCGACAAATCAACCTAAGCCGGCGACACTCGAAACGGGGCTTATTGTGCAGGTTCCGGCTTTTATTAAGACCGGTGACATTATCCGTGTCGATACGCGCAGTGGCGAGTACTTAACGCGAGCGAAAGAATAACAAACGGCAAAATCCGAAGCACGAAATGCTAAGTACGAAACAATATCGAAATGCTGATGTTCAAATTTTCAAAACTTATCGTTTGAGCAATTTGGATTTGGGTCGGGCCTGTAAGAAGCGTACAGCTTAGGCGTATTTGGATTTGTTTCCGGTTTCGTGCTTCGGATTTCGGACTTTATTAGTCTGATGTTTGATAAAGTAAAAAAGATCCTTGTGAAACGTTTTGGCCGCAATGAGCGGCTAATAAAGACATATTCCGTAATTGCTCAGCAAGCGGGGGAGTTTGAGGAGCGAATAAACAAACTCGACGACGAGACTCTAAAGGCAAAGACCGGTGAGTTCAAGGGCCGACTAAAGTCCGGGGTGAGGCCGGAAGATATTCTTCCCGAAGCGTTTGCAGTTGTTCGCGAGGCCGCGAAGCGCAATGTCGAGATGAGACATTTCGATGTGCAACTCATCGGGGGCAATGTTCTCTACGAGGGTAAGATTGCCGAGATGGTCACCGGCGAGGGCAAGACGCTGGTAGCGACGTTAGCGGCGTACCTCGTACATCTTACGGGTAGAAAGGTCCATATAGTCACGGTGAATGATTATCTGGCCAAGCGTGATGCGGAGTGGATGGGGCCGATCTACCGGGCGTTGGGGCTGACGGTGGGTGCGATCCAGGCGGATATGGACACGAGCGGTGACGAGCGCAAAAGTCAGTACGGGTGTGATATAACCTACGGCACAAACAACGAGTTCGGCTTCGATTATCTGCGTGACAATATGAAGACGTCGCTTGCGCAGATGGTGCAAAGCGAGCGGCAATACGCGATCATTGACGAGGTTGATTCAATTCTAGTCGATGAAGCCCGGACACCTCTGATCATATCGGGTCCGGCTTTTGACAATGTCGCCAGATACAAAGAAGCGGACCAGGTGACAAGAAAGCTGCTTGGCCTGCAAAGTAGCCACGACCGCATCAAGAAGCAAATTGATTCTGCCCAGCGGGCCGTAGCCAGCGCTCAAGGTGAACTGGCTGAGGCCAAAAAAGAAAAGAACAGGCAGAGGATTGAAAAGGCCCAGAAGGCAATCGAGACAGGTCAGGCGGAGCTTGAAGCTGCTGAAGTGAGGCTGGAAGATGCTACGGAGTATTACGAAGTTGAGTACGATAGAAAACAGGTGCATCTAACGCATGAAGGAGTGGGTGCGGCTCAGGAGATCGCGGGTGTGGGCTCATTTTTCACCGGCTCAAATATGGAATGGCCGCATCTTTTGGAGCAGAGTCTGCGGGCGCACGTGACATTCGAAAGAGAAAAAGACTACGTAGTTATGGACGGCAAGGTCATTATCGTCGACGAGTTTACCGGCCGACTGATGCACGGCCGCCAATGGTCGGATGGGCTGCATCAGGCGGTGGAGGCCAAAGAAGGTGTCAGCATAAAGGAAGAAACTCAAACACTGGCGACGATTACGCTGCAGAACTTTTTCAAGCTCTATGACCAGATAGCCGGCATGACGGGTACTGCTGCGACCGAGGCTGAGGAATTTATGAAGATATACGGCCTTGATGTGGTGGTGATACCTACGAACGAACCGTGCATCAGGGATGACCTGGATGACATAATCTACAAGACGTTGGGGGAGAAGTTCAGCGCCATAGCGGAGGAGATCAACGAGATCAGTGCTGCCGGGCGACCGCTGCTTGTGGGTACGACCAGCGTTGAGAAAAATGAAGCTCTTTCGGCAACCCTTACGAAGAAGTTCGGCCTTGAGCATGAGGTTCTCAATGCGAAGCACCACGAAAGAGAAGCTGTAATTGTTGCCAAAGCAGGTCAGCAGCACAAGGGCCGAGATGGCCGGATGCGAGGCAACATAACGATTGCGACGAACATGGCAGGCAGGGGCACCGATATCAAACTCGGCTCGGGGGTGGCTGAAATTGGGGGGCTGCATGTGCTGGGCACCGAGCGGCACGAGGCCAGAAGAATCGATAATCAGCTTCGGGGGCGATGCGGCAGACAAGGTGACAAGGGGTCCAGCCAGTTCTTTCTCAGCTTCGATGACGACCTGATGCGCATCTTTGCGCCGGAATGGACGGTCAAGGCGCTTTCATGGATTGGCTGGGAAGAAGGCCAGCCAATCTACCATAAGAGGATCAGCAAGGGCATCGAGCGGGCTCAAAAGAAAGTTGAGGAGCGGAACTTCGAGGTGCGCAAGAGCCTTCTTGAATACGATGAGGTGATGGACTACCAGCGGAAGATCTTCTACTCGCGCAGGCGAGATGTTCTTGCCGGGAAGGGGCTGAAAAAGGTCATCGGAGAGATGATTAGTAATACGATCGCAACAAATTGTGACACGATCCTGCGTGAGGATTACCCGGTTAAGTGCGTTGTTGAGTGGGCCAGGACTTATTTCGGGGTAGATTTGCAGCCGTCGGACGCTACGGGCCTGAAGGCGGAGGCGATTGAGAAACTGGTGAAGCAGCGGGCAAAAGACGCAACTTCCAATAATATATCGCTTTCCATAGGTGAGTATTTGGAGGACTACAGTGACCCTCGAAGCTGGGATGTGGCCGGATTATGCAAGTGGGCAATGAGCGCCTTTCGTGTTAGTTTGAGTGTGGGTAAGGTTACACAACAATCGCCGGAAGAAATCGAGCAGCAGTTGATTTCAGCCGCTGCTGAGCAAATCGACAAAAAGGATTGTTCACAGTTGAACGAGTTTTTGAAAGAAGATTTTGCCGTCCGGACATTCGCCGAATGGGTGAGAGCCAAATTCGATATAAGATTAGACATCGAGCAATTGAAGGACATGAAGGGTTCGGAGGTGCGCGAGCTTCTTGTGGACAAAGCTGCGGGCAAATACAGGCAAAGAGAGATTGAATATCCTGTTGAGTTTGCGATGAACATGGTTTATGGGCCTCAAGGAACGAACGTGTATGCGTTCGAGGCGTTGGCTGGTTGGGCGAACAAGAAATACAATGCGGGTTTTTCGATCGAACGCATTCAGAACACTAAGCCGCGCGACCTACAGAGACAACTGCTCGAATTGAGTGAAAGCTTCAACGACGGGAAGCTGGATCAGGAGCTCGCTGATAAGATTGCCAATTTGAAGATTCCGGAATTGGTGAACTGGGCGAACGAAAGATTTGATGCGCGTTTAACGGAAGAGGATCTGGGTTCCGGGCCGGAACTGAAGGACAGGCTGTCCGAGGTGGGCAGGGAGTTCTTGCGTAAGGAATTAAGTGACCTTGAAAGATACGTCTTGCTCCAGGTTTACGATGGCACGTGGAAGGACCATCTCTATTCAATGGACCACTTGAAAGAGAGCATTTGGACTCGCTCTTTTGCTGAGAAGGACCCGAAGACGGAATACAAGCGTGAAGGCTTCCGAATGTTCGACGAGATGCTCGATACTGTTGAGGACCGTGTGACAGATATTATCTTTAAGGTTCGGCTGGAGGCCGGTGCGAGGGCAAGAAGCGTCTGGAATGTGAGTCAGACGGTGCATGATGAGGTTGGTCAGTTTGCGATGGCGGAGCGGCAGCGGGCGGCGGCCCAAGCTCCTCAGGGCGAGGTGAAGGTTAAACAAATCAAGCTCGAACAGCCGAAGGTCGGGCGTAACGAGCCGTGCCCCTGCGGGAGCGGAAAGAAGTACAAGAAGTGCTGCGGAGCAAATAGATAGATACACGCCTTCGTTGCACAAGAAATTCGGAAGAGTGAGAATAGTCCTGGGATTCTGAGTGTTGTGAAATGTCACTAAGTGAGTTATCAGGGAAATCTCGGTCCAATTGAGAATGTCATACGTAAGTGAAAGGAGTAGCTTAGATGTTCATGTCACTTGCCATGGTGCGGAAATCTATCTGTATAATGTTTATCGGTGGGCTTATCGTAACGAGCGCAGCAAGTGCTGCTGAAGATTGCTTCTGGCCCCAATTTCACGGGCCCAGCCGGGACAACCTTTCGACTGAAAGAGGTCTTTTGAAGAAGTGGGCCGAAGCAGGGCCTGATCTTGTCTGGACAGCCAAGGGGCTGGGACATGGTTTTTCCAGCATGTCGATTGCAGCGGGAATGATCTACACGGCCGGCAACATTGAAAAAGATACGGTTATCACCGCCTTGGATTTGGATGGGAACATTGTGTGGCAGGTGAAAAACGGCGAAGCCTGGACCAAAGACCGCCCGGGTACTCGTGGGACGCCGACCATTGATGGGGATCGGCTGTTCCACCAAAGTCCTCTCGGCAATCTGCTTTGCCTGAAGGCCAAGACCGGAGAGAGGATTTGGGGGTTCAACATCATTGAGAAGTTCGAAAGCAAGGTTGCCACCTGGGCTCTTTGCGAGTCTTTGCTGGTCGATGGAGATCACGTGATCTGTTGTCCGGGAGGGCCACAGACCTGTATGGTGGCACTGGATAAGAATACGGGGTCGCTGGTCTGGAAAGCGCCCAGCACTAATGAACTGGCCGGCTATGCCTCTGTGACTCTGGCTGAGCATCAGGGACTGCGAATGATAATTACGCTGACCGCGAAGGCGATGATCGGCGTCAATGCCGATACCGGGGAGCTACTATGGCACGTCAAACATGAGTCATACGCGGACGAAAACGTAATGATGCCCATCTATAATGATGGTCAGGTCTTTGTCAGCACGTTGAGGGCAGGCTCGGTCAAGTGGAAGATCAATGTCAAAGACGGCAAAGCCTCGGTTGAGGAGTTGTGGCGTACGCAGGAACTCGATAATCACCACGGCGGGGTTGTACTGGTCAAGGGGAATCTCTACGGCACAAGCACCTTTCGGAACAGTAACTTGTGGGTTTGCCTGGACTGGGAAACGGGCGAGAAGCATTATACCGACAAGGGCGTTGGGAAGGGGTCGCTGACGTACGCTGATTCAATGCTGTATACGCTAAGCGAAGGTGGGGTTATGGGACTCGTCCGGCCAACTCCAGCCGGTCATAAGCTGGTGAGCTCGTTCAAGATTCCTGAAGGCGGCGAAGGTCCGAGCTGGGCTCATCCCGTGGTGTGTGGCGGCAGGCTGTATATTCGCCACGGGGATTTTCTTTATGCATACAGAGTGCACTGAAGACAGCCGGTGTGATGGTCCAGCGTTTTTTGTTATCCTGTAGCCGCAGGTGTTCTTTGGAGCGTAAGTTGTAGGCTAAGGTTGTCGGTACGTCGTTGAGTGAAACGAATACGACGGAGACTACGAAAGCCGGGTCTGTAAGCAGCTGTTGGTTACTTGGGCGTGCGCGGAGAACATGTTGACCGGTTTTAATGGAGCAAAGGAGCATTATTATGAAGCGTGAAGGTATAAAGAACATGGTGATCGGTTTTCTGATGGGGGTATGTGTGATGCTCGCTCTCGGGGCCACAATACAGCGAACCGAACAGAACGGGCGATACATGATCGCATCGGGAGACGAGAGAACGTACTTTGTTATGGATACGAGAACTGGAAATCATTGGTATGACATCGCTGAGCGAACAGGGTATCAGGGAAGTCCGAGAGAATGGAAGGCCGAACCGAAGAGATATTAGTGGTGACGTACTATTAATGTCGGGCAGCACTTTCGGCAAGAACGTTGGTTGTCGCAGGTTTGGATAAAAAGAAAACACCGAGCAACGTCCCGCCGCTCGATGTTTTCCGGAGGGGAGAAAAAATCCTTTTCCAACTTCAGTCGTTATCGGCAGCAGCCAAGTAGTGACTTTACCGGAAAAGAGCAATTTAGCTCAATACCGTATGTTTATACGTTATCGGTCTCTGAAAGTTCACGTTTTTTCGGTCCAAAGTATTACGCGTGGCTCAGATTCGTACAGGCATCTGAAACGGATGAGCTAATGTCCATTCTTCTGCTATAAGTCCTTGTCGCAAAAAGAGTTAGTTTTCACCGGTGCAGGAGTGTGGATTCTGTTCAGGTCGTTCTGAGATGCCTTGCAGATAGCAAGTATATTGGCCGCTAATGATGAGATTTGGAGACGGAAGCAGTCTCGTGTGGGATTGCACATTGCTTGCTTGGTTCTTGGTCGAATATCAGACTTTGAGGACTTTTCGAGGATTTTCGCAGGTGCGGCGGCTAATCTGAGATTGGGTAGTCGTGGCTGACCGGATGAGAGGCGATGGGTAGCAAGTCATCGTGAGACTAAAGTCTTTTTAGCCATCTGAAGCGGAAAACGTCGCGAATCCTTTCGTCAAATCTGATTCCCAAACGCTGGGTGCTGGTTTTGAATTCGGCGCGTTTGAGGTCCTGGGCGTCGGGCTTGGAGGGCGATCTGGCAAATAGTGATAAGAATAGGCCGGCAAGCGAACCGAGGAATGAACTTATTCTTACGCGAATGCGCATAGTTGTGACTCGTGCATCATGACTTGTTTTTGAGCGACAAGTCAAGGAGATTATAGGTTACCTTTGGACAGCTAACTTCAACGAGGCCAGCAGTTCTTCGCCGGTCCTGCTCATCAACTCGGATTTGCCAAATAGTTGATGCCTGTCTAAGATGTCCGGCTTGCGGTCATAGTATCGCTGCACAGCCTGGTGGCCGGCTTCTGGGGCGCCGCTCGTTTTGTAGTCGCCGGCCAGGAGCCACGAACTTAGTTCATCATCGTATTCGGCTGGATAAACAATAGCGACGACAAATTTGTCATCACTGTGTTTGGCAAGGTGGACCTTGGCGCGGCAGGGCGGGGCAGCCTGAATCGCTAAGTTGACAAGCTGTTTGAAATCCTTTCTGGCGGTTTCGAGGTCGCGGGCATAGAAGAACATTCCGGCTTCGAGCTGGAAGGTCTGTGCCGGTACGCCTTTTAGTTCGAGCCTGCCATCGGGGTAGGCCTTGTGGATTTTGTATACCTTGCCATTGCCGTATCTTTCGCTTTCCAGGAGCTCAGCGACTTCATGGGCGGTAAAGCCGACGCCGGTGTGGTCGCCGAAGTCGAAGATATACAGGCCGACATATTTTTCAGGTTTTTCAAGTTTTGGCAACTTCATGGGGTGTTATTATAACCGCGGAGACCCGCTTAGGCGAGTACAAGTTACACGGATTGCACGGATTTTTTCAGTGCAGGGACTTGTTTTGAAGTCGAAGCTATGATGCGAGGGATTTTAGCTTGTTGGTTGGGTACGGCCGGCAGGGCAGAAAAATCTTGAGATATAGAATGTTCGATGTAAGATTCAGGGCAGATAAGACGATGGATTGCAGATATGATGTCAGGGTATATGCCAGGATTTTTATGTACGGGAGGTCACGAAATGTGGAGATTTGTCAATAAGTCAATTCTCGCTGTTTGTCTTTCGGGTCTGTGTTTGTTGATGAGCTCCTGTGCTTCCGACCTGAAGGGTCGGGTTGAAGCTATGGTAGAAGCTCATAACAGTCACGATGTTGAAAGGGAGCTGTCTTTCTATACAGATGACGCGAGATACGAGATGGTCGGGGCCTGGGTAAGACAAGGAAAAGAAGAATTGCGCAGACTTCTGGAAAAGGATGCCATATTTAACAGCCAGATCTTTTTGACGGACGTTGAGGTTGCCGGGGACGTAGTGACGTGTCAGGCTAAAGAGCAAAATGATTTGTTCATGACTGCCGGCATCGATGCACTGGATTACGAATTCTGGCAATTTGGATTTGAAGACGGGTTAATAAAGGCGGTAAGAGCAAAGCACACAAAGGAAACGACGGCAGCTATGAAGGAGTTGACATTGTCGTTCAGGAGGTGGGTGTCTGAGAGACGGAGTCAAGAATCGGCTGACTTGAGATTTGAAGGGGGGCTGACTGAAGAGAATGCGAGTAAGGTGCTGAAGCTGGTGCGAGAGTGGCGAGAAGACATGAAAGGAAAAAAGCAATAAGGCCGGATTCGGCAAGTCAATCCGTGCAAAAAACACGATTTTGATTAGCCGGAAATTTAGCCGTGCAGTTTTTGCTAAAACAAGTATAGTTACAAACCACAGCGGCGAAGGGGCGCCAGCAGAATGATGGGTGGTTAGTCTCGTAGATTTAGTCTATAGGCTAAAGCCCACACTACAGAACTTTGTTTCGAAACGGGGATGTGCATAATGCGAGCATAAAATGAATCCCGATAGAGGGCATCGGGATTTCGTGTTGCCTATTATTGTGTTAGAATTGACGCGGTGCGAAGTGTCGCACCGTACATGGCTTTTGTGGCGAGACGCCCCGATTGGGACGGTGCAGCAGTTGCGGAGTGGGACGGCATAATGGAACAGATTCCCGCCACCTGCTTTTGCGGGCAGGATGTGGTTCGCAGTCTAATTCTTTTTGACTTTTAGTCTTGCGAATCTTCGCTTGCCGACCTGGATGATCATGCCATCTTTTGGTGTAATCTGGGCGGTAGGGTCGGTTAGTTTTTCGCCATCAATGGTTGCAGCGGACTGCTTTATCATGCGTTTGCCCTCGCCACCGCTTGGTACGAGGTTGCATGCGAGCAGCAGCTTGGAGGCGATGATCGGGTCAGCGGATATTTCGATCTCGGGTATTTCATCGGGGAGCTGGCCTTGGGCAAAGACTTTGTCGAATTCGGCGGCGGCGGTTTCGGCGGTGGCCTTGTCGTAAAACTGAGTCACAATCGTTTTGCCGAGCAGGACCTTTGCATCTTTGGGGTGTGTTTTGTTAGGGTCGACAAGCTTGGCTATTTTGTCGGCCGGCAAGTCGCTCAATAGGGTGAAGTAGTTCTCCATCATATCGTCTGACATGCTCATGACCTTGCCAAACATGTCGTTCGGCTCATCGGTTACTCCGATGTAATTGCCTTTGGACTTGCTCATTTTTTCTTTTCCGTCCAGGCCGACGAGTATGGGGGTAGTAATTACGACCTGCGGGTTCTGGCCGTGCACCTTTTGGATGTCCCTGCCGACGAGGTTGTTAAAGGTCTGGTCGGTTCCGCCCAGTTCGACGTCACTTTTGACCATAACCGAGTCATAGCCCTGCATAAGCGGGTACAGGAATTCGTGAATTCCGATGGGGTCACCCTTTTTGTGGCGGATCTCAAAGGTGTCCCTCTCAAGCATGCGTGCTACCGTCATATTGCTGGTCAGGCTGATGATGTCTGCCAATTTCAGGTCCGATAGCCATTCGCTATTGTGTCTGATCTCGAGCCTATCCTGTTGGCAGTCGAGGATTTTTCCTGCCTGGTTGAAATATGTCTTTGCGTTTTGCTCGATTTGCTCGGGGCTGAGCATGGGTCTGGTTGTGTCCTGGCCGGAAGGGTCGCCAATTCGTGCGGTGTAGTCGCCTATGATGAGGACGGCCTTGTGGCCGAGGTCCTGAAATTGGCGCATCTTTCGCAAAACGACGGTATGGCCGAGGTGTATGTCCGGGCTAGTGGGGTCCAGGCCGAGCTTGATGCGCAGTTGCCTGCTGGTCTTGGCGGCCTCGGTGAGCTTTTCAGCCAGCTCGGCCTCGGTGAAGATTTCAACCGTGCCTCGTCTCAATAGCTGAGTTTGTTGTGAGATAGCTTCAGGCATATATCTTTCTCTACGGACTACAGATTCCTAAAAGACAGGATTATACCAACCATAAAAGCATTCTGCGTTGTATAAAAGGGTTCTTCATTGCCATTGAGCCATCGGCAAGCTGCGCTTGAGGCTGCCACCGATGGCTAAGCTGCGCCCTTCGGCTACGCTCAGGACAAGCTTGAGGTTGCCACACGGTGTTGGTCATATAGTTACCTTCCGAGAGTTCGCCGACAGAGGCGCATTTAGTTCTTCGTAACCGTATTATATTGGATAAGCGGAAACGGGGCAAGCGTTAGCCTGGTGAACAAGAGAACAGCATCAGTTTTCATCGCGAATTGCTTTTTGAGCCTTATCCTGTTTTGGGGATGAGGCCATGACAATCGCGTACACAATAACAACGGCAAGAAAGAGAAGGACACATATAGTCTCTATCTGATGCTTGTTGACGTGCCGATATATCATCCTCCACAGTGATACTGTTCTGTTCGGCCAGAGCATTTTTACGTCATAGTGATAGGTCCCATCGATCACGACATGCAGCCATACGCCGAGTATGCCTGAGATGATCATCTTGGCCAGGCCGGTTTCATAAGGCAGGTGAAATAGGCGCATTATTCTTTTGAAGAAGTGCCGGAGTGGGTAGGCCGCCACGCCCCAGAAGGTGCCCACTGCTGCTCCTATCAAGAGTGTATGGCAATAGCGGTGTCGAGGATAGCCAAGACCGAAAAGCAGGATAACCAAGACCTCGACGTCGACGATGACATTAGCCAGCACGAAAACGGGAATGTCAATCCACTTCCTAAATATCAGCCCAACGAATCCGCTGGGCCCAAAATGATACGGCGTGAATGGCATTTGCTCAGTACTACCAAAAACAGAATCGACCTTGCCAACTCTTTTGAGGGTGGTTGGCTGGTTGTAGCCGGGAAGGCGAGTTGCAACCCGGAGTCTTCAGGTAATACGGTCATCGATTGAGCGGCGATAGAAGACCACCGCGCCAAGTTTTCTGGGAGCTTAGTTTGTTGTTTTGAGTGTGTCAAATGTTTAGTGGATTTGTGGCGCGTAAAAAAACCGCTCGAAGCTGAGCGGCTGTAAAACGCGAAGGGTCAGTGACTCTCAACACAAAGCGATGTAGCTTACGATTGCCAAGAACAGAATGCGTTTCTTGTTGAAGGCGAAGGGAAGCCACATTTCGTAATAGAATCTCTTCATCGGGGTTGTTCCAGTAACAAACGTCACAAGCCCTTTTGCTATTCCTACAGTACTATTTTACCGCAAAGGGTGCCGGCAGGGCAAGAGAAATCGTGTTTTGGTTAGCGTAAGTATTTGGCAACAAAGTATTTAGCTATGCAAAAAAGGCGACTTTTTTGCACGCAGCGGCGGATAAGGCGTGCCTGCAACGGCAGCGTGAGGTTTTCGGCAAGAAAGCTGCCTGCTTGCACTGGTTGAGATTCTGCGTTTTCAACGCCGGTCAGGCCAGCTTGGTGACGGCTTCGGCAACCAGCTTGCGTATCGGTAGACGCTGCGGGCAGCGAGCTTCAGCAGGGTCGTAATCTATGCTGAGGAGCGTGCTTCTTACTCTGCTTGGTATTTGAGCAAACAGGTCTCTTGCTGCGGCGCTGTCACCGTAACTATTGTGGTACATCAAATACCGCATTATATCGCAGATCCGTCCCGGGCGGAGTGTCTCCGGCAGGGCGGCATCACAGATGTGGGCGCAGCCGGCGCAATAACTACCGGAGGTGAGCTGCGCATATTCGGCGAGGATGTCCATGTCCTGACGGGTAAGCTCAGTTTTGTCGAGCACTGCGGCAACGTTTGTCTTTAGAATGTTGACATTTTCCATTTGAACACAGGCTGAGCTGAACCTTTTATCCTGCAATGCAAGCTTTATGCAGGCCTGCTCGGGGGTGAAGCCTCGGTTGAGGAAGTGCTCGACCATTTTCTTTTCGGCTTCTGTTTCGATTGCCTTTTTGAATCTCTTTATGGTTGTCTTTCCAGTGGTCTTCATGGCGACAAGGCCGATGTTTGCCCTGTGGCAGGCGTCGATGGCGGCCTGCATTTGAGGGTCCTGCATGGTGCGGAAGTTGTAGCGTGTCATTATCACATCAATCCAGTCGAGTTTTGCACCTGCAAGCAGGCATTTGGGTATATTTGAGTGCGTTGTGAGGCCGAAGAAGCGTATGAGCTTGCGTTTCTTGGCACTTTCGGCGTACTTTCTTATTTCATCCGTCAGAAGAGCGGGGTCCTGCAAATCATGGAAATAGTGCAAGTCGACGTGGTCGGTTTTCATTCTGTCAAGTGAGAGTTGGAGGCACTTTTCCATAGCGTCTTTTGTGTACGCGCGTTTTGCCTTTGTGACAATGAAAAGCTGGTTTCTCATTTGGGGGTTCTTTTCGAGGAACTTGCCTATTCCGAGCTCGCTGTTTCCGCCTGCATAGACGTTGGCTGTATCCCAGTAGGTGACGCCGTACTTTAGTGTACTTCGCAGGACGAGCTGGCTATCAACGAGGTTGAACATCGTGCCGAGCGAGAGGACGGGGATCTCAACGCCGGTTTTGCCCAACTTTCTCTTTGGCACCTGCGGGAGTTCAGGCTCTTGAGCATCAGGGGTTTCTTTGGAGGCGCCGATAGTATCAGGCGAGGCAAGCACTGAGCCCAATCCTGCCGCGCCCACGGCCTTTAGAAAACTCCTCCTGTCGATACTTTCTTGTTTGTCTTTCATGGCGTTTGGCTCCAAGAGGATTCGGGTCTACGGTTTAAGGGTCAGGCCAACTTGGAGACTGCTTCGGCAACGAGCCTGGCTATTGGCAGATGCTGCGGACAGCGAGATTCAGCGAGGCTGTAGTCGGTTTTGAGCAGTCCGTTTCTTACAGTGGCAGGAATTTGGGCGAAAAGGTGCCTTGCCTGGGCTTTCTGGCCGTAGCTGTTGTAGTACATCAAATACCGCATAGTGTCGCAGATTCCTGCTGGGCGGAGCGGGTCGGGTAGAGCCGAGTCGCAGATGTGCGAGCAGCCGACACAGTAGCTAGTGCAGGTTGCCTGAGCGTATTCGTTGAGCGCCTGCATGTCGGCCTGGGTAAGTTTGATTTTATCCATCGCAGCGGCGACGTTTTCGTTCAAGACCTTGACATTTTTCATTCCTACGCAAGCTGAGGCGATCCTTTTATCCTGCAAGACGGCCTTTATTTTTGCCTGGGCCTCGGTGAACCCTCGCTTCAGGAAATAGCCGACCAATTTTTTGTCCGCATCGGTCCGAATGTTCTGGCCCGTTCCCTGGGTTTTCATCGCCACGATGCCGACGCCGGCTTTGTGACAGGCGTCGATGGCGGCGTTCAGCTTGGTGTCCTGCATCAGCCGGAAGTTGTATGAGGTCATTACCACGTCGATCCAATCGAGCTTAGCGACGGCGGCAAGGATTCTGGCCATATTCTGGTGGGTGGTGACGCCGAAGAGCTTTATCAGCTTTCGTTTTTTCGCGTTTTCGGCCCAGCGTTTGAGCTCGTTAGTCAGCCTTGAGGGGTCCGGACATTTGTGGATGCCGTAGTACAGGTCGATGTAATCAGTGTTCATCCTTTTCAAAGAGGTCATAAGACGGGATTCCACGTCGTCTGCGGTTTGTGCATCGGAGGCTTTGGTGATAAGTAATAGGTTCTTTCGGACTTTTGGGTTCTTGGCGAGGAACTTGCCTATACCGAGCTCACTGTTTCCATAGCCGTAGTTGTGTGCCGTATCCCAAGAGTTAACGCCCCATTGCAGGGTTTTTCTCAGCAGGATCTGGTTGGCAACGTCAACCTGGAAGGTCCCGAATGTCAGGCACGGAATTTCAACGTTCGTTTTGCCGAGCTTTCGAGTTGGCACCTGTGGCGGCTTGGGCTCTTGGTCTGTTTCTTTTGTTTTTGAGTTGTCTGGTCCAGCTTTGTCTTCAGCGGCATAGCCGGTTGTGACCTTTGCAAAAGCGTGAGCCAGCCCTGTTGTTGCCGCAGCTTTTAGGAAATTCCTCCTATCGATATTGTCTTGCTTTTCTTTCATTGCTTTTAGCTCCTAAAAAGATTTGCGTTTAGCCGGCAGCGGCTATGCCAACTTTCCGACTGCCTCGGCGACGAGCTTAGCTATTGGCATGTGCTGTGGGCATCTTTGCTCTGCGGTGCTATAATCCGTGCTGAGCAGTGTGCTTCTTACATTAGCGGGTATTTGAGCGAAAAGCTCTCTTGCTCTATCGTGCTGGCCGTAGCTGTTGTAGTACATCAAATACCGCATAATATCACTGACATAGGGAGCATCCGGCAGGGCGGAGTCACAGATGTATGCACAGCCGGCACAGTAATCGCTGCGGGTTGCGCGGGCGTATTTGATAAGAACCTGGAAATCGTGCTCAGTCAGCTTTGGCTTTTCGAGTGCTGCTTTAGCGTTGGAGGCCAAAAGCCCGACGTTGTTCATACCGACACACGCGGAGCTTATTCGTTCATCCTGCAGCACTGCTTTGATTTTGGCCTGGCGGACGGTGAGGCCTTTGTGGAGGAAGTGCTTGAGGAGTTTTTTGTCTTCTTCTGTTTCGATTTCACGGCCTGCTTCCAGCCGGGTGCGTTCCCTTACGCTGAGTGCCACGGTCTTCATTGCGATGAGGGCGAGGCCGGCTTCATGGCATTTATCGATGGCGGCCTGAATTTCGGGGTCCTGCATCAATCTGAAATTGTAGGCTGTCATTATCACATCAATCCAGCCGACCTTGGCAGCCGCCGTGAGATTTTGGGCGATATTTCTATGGGTACTGAAGCCGAAAAGGCGTATCAGATTCCGTTTCTTTGCATCTTTGGCCCATTGTCTTAATTCATCCGTCAACTGGTCGGGGTCGGACAGACCGTGGACGCCGTAATACAGGTCAATGTATTTGGTGTTCATTCTCTCAAGAGAAGTCTGAAGTCGCTGTTCCACCTGAGCGACGGTCGCTTCTGCCGTAGGCGTTTTCCTTACGCCGGACGCTTTGCTGACGATGAACAATTGCTCTCGAAGCTGCGGGTTCTTTGATAGGAATTTACCAATACAAAGCTCGGTGTTTCCGCCCATATAGCTGGGCGCTGTATCCCAATAGGTGATGGCGTGTTGAAGAGCGTTTCTCAAGATAATTTGGTTGTCGGCAATCCTGTTTGTCCCGAGAGACAGGCACGGGACCTCGACACCTGTTCTGCCTAACTTTCGCTTCGGCACCTGCGCGTATTTGGACTCTTGCAGCTTGGCAGGTGCCTGCGTCGAGACAATAACCGAGCCTAAGGACGTTGCCCCAAGTGCCTTTAAGAAATTCCTTCTATCAATCTTGTTCTCTTTCTTTTGGGTCATTTCACACCGCAAAGACAATTAACATTTTTTTTGTTGGCGATCAGGGTAGATGCCATCCACATCCTATTAACCGGGCTCAAGTAAAAGACTTCTATCGGCGCTTCTTGTCTCGCCGACAGCGGAAACTCTTATAGCTTTCTTACCACTAACAGGGCACTCGTGTTCACAAACTCCACAGCCGATGCACTTTTCGATATCAATATGAGGCTGCTGCAGGCGGACTTGAAGCTCAATTTTGTCGCCTTTAGCGGGGATTTTTTGAAACGTGCTGTCAGGAACAATTTCGAGGGAATTTTCGGTATTTGCCACGATTTTGCAGCGGTCATTGCCATGGACAGTGCAGAAATAATCGCCGGTGGCAAATCTGCCGGGCACGAGGGGCTCGTCAACTTCGATGGTATTATCGGCAACCTTCATTACTGTCAGGGTGCCGTCTCTTACGGTGTTGAAGCACTGCCGGGTATAGATTGCCTTGGGGCTGACGGGACAGTTTTCCTCACAGACGATGCAGGGCTTATCCATTGCCCATGGCAGGCACCTGTTGCGGTCAAGGAAGGCGGTGCCGAGCTTGATTGGCCCGGCTTCGGCGAATTCATTGTGTCCGAGCTTTTCTGCAAGTGTAATGGGTCTGATGGCGGATGTCGGGCAGACCTGCCCGCAAGCGACGCAGTTTAGCTGGCAGCCACTCGATCCGATTCGATAATTCAGCACGGGCGTCCAAAGGTTTTCCAGGCCGCCCTGGATACCGGCCGGCTGGATGACGTTGGTGGGACAAACTCGCATACATTGGCTGCACTTGACACACCTTTTCAAGAACTCTTCTTCGGCGAGTGCGCCTGGTGGCCTGATGAGTTTGTGGTACCAGTTGCTGCCCAGCTTATTGCTGAGTCTAATGGCCGGGGCCGCAATGAAACCGCCGGCGAGTGACAGCACAAAGCCCCTGCGGGAGACATCCGGGTTCGTGATTTGGCCAGCGAGTGACGGTCTCGTCTGGTAGCTGATGACTTCGTTCTTGCATTGCTCTCGGCAGTTGAAGCAGAGAACACATTCACTTATTCTTATTTTGGCGGAAGGTTGGCAGGCACCTTCGCAATTGCGTTCGCACAATTTGCAATTGATGCACTCATTTTGGCTCTTGCCGATTCGCCATATAGCAAATCGGCTGATTATTCCGAAGAAAGCGCCGAGCGGACAGATGAACCTGCAATAGAATCGCGGAATAAGCAGATTGAGCGAGACGGCAGTCAGAAAGATGGCGAATATCAGCCAAGCGCCCTCGTAAAATCGCCTGGGCACCGAAGTAAGGTTTGCGGAGCTATCAGCGATGGGCAGTAGCAGCAGGTTGAAGGAGCGGGTCATCACTGCGATCGGGTCGAGCAAGCCGGTCTGCAGAGTGGTGGCCGACGGGAGCAGGGCCATAGCGAGAAATGCCAGCAGAACGTAGTATTTTATTCTCTGGGCGTTTCGGTATTTGTTAAGCTGGATTTTTTGGGGTGTTTTTTTTGTCCTTCTGCCGCAATAGGCCACGAAGTGATGCAGTGAGCCGAAGGGACAGACCCAGCTACAGAAAAATCGCCCGAATATTATCGTCAGTATTACCGTAACCAGTGCCCACAGAAGAGGCCAATACAGGGTATGCGTCGTCAGTATAGTTGCGATGGCCGCGAGTGGGTTGAGCTGGAAGAACCAGTCAACGGGCCAGCCGCGCAGCTGCCAGAATCTCTCTCCCACCGTGGTGACGATGCAGAACCAGACGAAGATTGTGAAAAAAAAGGCCTGACTTATGCGCCTGACCGTAACAATTTTCATAATTGCACCTTCCACGTGTAGCGGCGGTAATGGGTTTTGGCCACTCTGCTATCGTGGATTTTGGTTGACATCCAGGAATAGAGCATACAATGTTAAGGAGTCGTTTTGGTTATTGACCCTTGTAAAACAGATTTTCTCGTAAGGACCACCCCCAAACAAGTTTGAGGTTGCCACCGATGGTTCTATTGGCAAGGCAATGGTCGATAGAGACCTTGATATTTCAATAGAGCGAGAACTCAAAACAGCCAAGCATAGGCATTAGACTTAAGGACCTCGGGCAGATAGTGTAAACGAGAGAGATACGGGGTTCAAGCAAAATTTAAGGAGCTGTTTATGCGGAGCTCAAATTCAATCGTGGTCAATTCAACGGCACTGGTGCTGACGGTGGCATGCTGGACTCTGGCCTCGGCGCAGGAGACGGTTATTGTCAGGCCGAAGGAAATCGACGATATCCTGATGAATCCGGGAATGGGCTTTATGACTTTTCAGAGGTTCAACGGGGATACGCTAAATGTGGGCAAGAGCTGGACCGAGGGTTATCCCATAGAGTATCAGCCTTTTGATGGGAGCCTGGAGAACAAGGGCCACCCCATGACGACGATAGCGTATTTTAGGATCTACTGGAAGTTTATCGAGCCGGATATGGGTAAGTATCGTTGGGAGCTGATTGACACAGCGTTGAAAACGGCGCGGCAGCGCGGACAGACTCTCATGCTGCGGATAGCGCCGTACGGGACGACAGCAGATAACGATGTCCCGAAGTGGTATCGTGAGCTTGTGGGAAAGGAGAGAAAGCTGCCGGTGAAGAAGTGGCGTGTTGACCCGGAAGACGCGAGGTACGTCGAGCACTTCGGAGATATGATAAGAGCTTTGGGTAAACGCTACGATGGTCATGCGGACCTTGAAAGTGTGGATATGGCAATCGTCGGGGCGTGGGGCGAGGGCGCAGGTTCGAAGCTGCTCACGCAGAAGACAAGACAAGAGTTGGTCGATGCTTATATCGACTCTTTTCAAAAGACGCCGGTTCTTATGCTCCTCACCGATGAGAAGACGAACATGTACGGGCTTTCCAGGGCTGATGTTGGCTGGAGGGTTGATTGCCTCGGAGATATGGGTGGTTTTAGCTCCACTTGGTCGCATATGAATGATTACTACCCGCAGGGGATCATTAACTTCGGCATGCGTGACGCGTGGAAAAAGGCGCCGGTCAGCTTTGAGGTCTGCTGGGTAATGCAGCACTGGAAGGACAAGGGCTGGGACATAGACTACATAATCGATGAGTCACTGAAGTGGCACATATCTTCTTTTAACGCCAAATCATCGCCGGTGCCGGACGAGTGGCGGCCACAGGTCGATAGATGGCTCAAGAGAATGGGCTATAGATTTGTGCTTCGCAAGTTCACATATCCATCCGTGGTCAAGCCCGGCGGCGAATTGTCCTTCACCTCATGGTGGGAGAACAAAGGAGTTGCACCATGCTATAGAAAATTCCCGCTGGCACTGCGTCTGACGAGCGAGAAAAGGACCGAGATTCTGGTTACCGATGCTGATATTACGACCTGGCTGCCAGGCGATAGCCTTTATGACGATGCAGTTTCGGTTCCTTCGGATATGCCGAGCGGTGAGTATGACCTACAAATCGGCATTCTTGACACATCTTCGAACAAGCCAAAGGTCAAACTCGCCATATCGGCGGGCCAGCCGGACGGCTGGTACCAGCTTGGAAAGATAAAGATTCCAGATTAGCGGATTAGCCAGAAGCCGAGAGGAACCCGCGAACATTCACCTATTGAGCACCTGACAACCAGTTGTCGGCAAGCACACGGAGGTCATGCCAATCGATTTGGTTGTCCAGAGGTATGTCAATGTCGCAGATGGGATTGTGCAGTGGGTGCCCTTCCTCAGTCAACCAAGCCGATGCAAATATGGCAAAGTCCACGATATCTACAGAACTGCTGAAATCGAAGTCGGCGGGGCTAATCAGGTCCAGCCGATACGGGGTATAGGCCCCAGCTTGGAATATCAAATTACCGAAACTGATTTGAAATGGAATGGCATCGCCAAGCCCCTCTTCCGTAAGTGCGTGAAGCTGAATGATACCTCTATCTTGCGCCAGCCATTTCTTTGGAAGCGTTACAGAGATCTGCTTTGCATCTCGCGAAAAGATAAGGAATTTATTTTCCGTCTTTGGAAAACACGTGGTGTAGTTCTCTGCGATGATTCGGCCATCTACCTGCACGGTATAGGTGTCCTGTTCGTAGTCAACCTCTACAAACGTGTCCGCATCGTATGTGATCCTTCGGCGGCTGCCCTGCTCTTGGTAATCTTGCATAAACCTTTGATTAAGCGCCATCCAGGGAAGATCGATGAGATAAAATTTATCGATCTCTAGGTCGTATATACCTCTATTATTAATTTGCGCCCCTGAATTTGCGCCCAGTAAAAGAGGTTCCAGAGAGGCATAAACTTGTGCTTGAGCACATGGGAGGTCGGAAAAGTTGCCCTCATGCAAGCCATAAAGAGTTTTTCCGTGACAGATAAATGCGAGGAGAGGAATACATTCTTGATTACCGAATGAATAAGATGGGGAAAACCACCTCGGAGAATTTAAGAAGAATCCTATTCCCGACTGAACGTACTGACCGGTTAGACCTTCAGAGGTCACATTGACACCAAACTTGTCGAACTCATCAACAATCAATTGTACTCCGCGTCTGTTCCTTTCGCGACTCGATGGACTACTTAGTGAGTGATCTTTAGGAAACAACACACTCAATGAATCCATGTGATGGCATTTCTTGATGGGATAACGCTCCAGGGTGTTCCTAACTCGATCTATGCCCATCGTTGTTGCATAGTCATAGGGATCCATCCTGAAGACTACGTCAAAGCCTGGTATTGTGACGGAGAAACCTTCTGGTGTTCCATCCTCTTTTATCACGTTAAGATTGGGATCGTAGACATCTGTACCAGGAAGCTGATGAGTGTAGTCATCATTAAAACCTAAAAAGGTATTATATGACTCTTCAGCCTCTTGAAATAATCTCAACAGGTCTTCGTAAGGCCATTCAGGCATAATATCTCCTTCCACTCCAAAGACTTGGGGTACCAAATGATTGTAAATCGCAAGATAGCAGTAGGCTCTGTTATGGTCGGTAAGATAATAGAGTTCTCTGATTGCTCGCAAGTGATCTGTGATCAGGCCAAGCCCGCTAGGCCACAAGAAGGCAATAAAACTTGAGAGGTATCTTGGATCGGGAGTAACCTGGACTTGATCCCGAAGAAATTTTGCCCCATCCATCCAATCTACATCCACGTCGCCATCATAATCGGCTAAAAATGTCAGGTCCACAGTGAGCTCTCTCGTTACTTCGTCAAAGACATCAATGAAGGCGGCATTTGAAAAGTTGGTTGGCGCATACCGATAATTGAAGGTCATCCCGATCGTGGCGAGTCTGCTTTCCGATGAACAGCCAATGACTCGCACCCAAAGCGTCATGTCAAGATGATCGTAATGGGCAACACCGATAAGACTGTCGTGATAGAGCATGGCCGCGAGAAGAGGTCGAGTGAAGGCTGATGGGTCGAAATCTATTACTTCGTGCCCGGCACAGGCGCTCTCAACATCTATTAGCCTCCCTTCGCTCTCAGGAAACACGAGTTTTGCGCCTGGCTGAGTTCCACGGATCGTTAGAAGGTCCGGTGACCGAACGAAAACCAACAGATAATCCGGGCTTTCCTCGACATTGTTGAAGACTACCCCTACGGTATTACCATTTAGCCTGTAGCAGAGGTCAAAGGTCACAGCTAAGTTGGATTCAACTTCAGCTTTCATGTGATAACATATTCGGTCACTTTCTTGGGTAAGCCTCTCAACAGATGGTTTCACATCACGAAGTGTTCCCTCATAAAAAATTTGCGCAACAAATTCTGTATTAACAATATCACCGTAAATAACCTCACCGTTAATCTTAGAAACATATCGATATACATACGGGCGAGACGGATGCAACTCGATCTGCAGATAGTCATTTTCCAAAATGATGAGATTTTCAAGAACAATAGGCGTGCCCACCTGAAAACTGCCGTAAGCCCCCGATTCGTTCCCAAGGGTATCATGTGCACGCAGTTCCCACCAATAGGACTTTCCATCTTGCAATGGCTCAGCAGCGGCGAATTGTACTTCGCTTTCTTTGAGGTTAACGGCTCGCCAAATCATCGTTGAAAAATCCTGATGATACACGTAAATCGAGTATGTGATTGGGTACTCTGCATCAGTAACGTCAGTCCAATCAAAAACAGGCTGTGTCTCGGTAATAACCTCATTTTCTTTTGGAAAGAGCATTGTTGATAGTTCCTCTATGACATTGGCGAGATTCTTATTTACTGTGTCGGAATTGCCTGATTGGTCAATAGCCACGATCTGGAGGTTACCAAGTGGCGGCGGTATCGAGCCATAAATCTGCCTGTGGTAATAACTCCAAGAGACAGTGTGATCCAGGATAAACTCATTGCCATTCGCATCAATCACTTTAACCGTCGCGATATCATTTGGCCCTTGAGGATCATGAACCTCTGCCCGAACATCCATTGCGTAGCCATCTCGACAATGGTCGTCTAATCCATGATAAGTTTGTATCGCGGATGAAATGATTGTTGGTTCGTTGCTATCTTGTGCAATAACGGCAAAATAGCCACAGTAATACGACGAGTTTTCATAGATATCAATTGCACTGACTTCCCAGAAATAGAACATGCCATACTGCAGTGGTTCATTAGCTGTGTCGTCAAAATTAAATAACGCTTCGCTATCTTTAAGGTGACGAGCGTCCCATATTTTCTCAAGACTATCCCCATGGTAAATGTAAACGAAGATTGAATAGGTCACTGTGGAGTCTTCGTCGCTTACATCAGCCCAATCAAAAACGGGCTGTGTCTCAAAAATCGATTCGTTTTCTTTTGGAAATAGTATGGCTGGCAAGTCCAATATAATAGTCTGCCTTGTTACTGTGTCGGAATTGCCTGACTGGTCAATAGCTACAATCTGGAAGTCGCCCAGCGGCGGTGTGATAGAGCCATAACTATGGTTAGCGTAGTAGCGATAGCCATGAGTACCAACGGCCCCGTATTCGAAAATGAACTCGTTGCCGTTTGCATCGTTCCCTTTAACAATAGCAATATCATCCAGCCCTTGAGGGTCATTAACATCTGCAGAGCAACTAATATAATAGGTACCCTGTTCGTTTAGAGTACTAATATTACAAGAGAGAATTCTTGGCCCGTTGGGATCGTTTGCAGTGGTGGCAAGGCTACTCTTACTCTGGTAGACGACGCGGTTTATAGTCTCCGCATTAGCCGCAGACGTACCGACTATCGCCAGCAAGGATACCGAGATCAGCACCCACCTATTTAGATTTCTTCGCGCGCCCATTTTATCTCTCCTCACGGCACGTATCGCTTACAGCAAGTACCGGTCTTGAGGGGAAGGATCTTGGTAAAAAGCACAAAGACGCTTTCTCACTCCTCAAAACGCCTTCTTTATGATGCTAAGAGTTATTTTACACCATTTCCCCGCAGATGTCCAGCAGCAACTGTGAATATCTGCCGGCGTCTGCCGGCGTGCCCTGTGCAGACCTTTGCCCGTTTACCTTGTTTGGCGAAGTCACCTCTGATTCAATGCTGGTTGGGCCGTCCTACCAAAGGGACTGTTCGACACAAAGACTACAATAGCACGGCTACGGTCCTTAACTCAAACAGGATGCTTCAGGAGGGATTTGTAGTCGGTGGTACCGGCCCCTGCTTCTTTGGCCTTTCGGAGGTATGGCAGGTCTGAGACGCTCATGTCCAGCAGGCGGCAGCCGAGTGAGTCTGCTGCTACCATGTCACAGCTTGCAATCATGGTATTTAGCCTCTTTAGGTCAGAGAGGGAGCCTCCCGTCGGGCCATTGGTCATCATGACTTCGGTGGCATCTAATATGACCAATGTTGGCTTAACCATCATAGCCAGTTCAGCGATAATCGTGTTGATGTCCTGGTGAAAGATGTTACGCCGGCCACCTAAGAGCCCATACCAGTTCTTCATCGACATGGAAGCGCCGGCTCGATGATGGTCCTTAACGGGCGTTATGCCGATCAGCTTATTCGCCCTTGCGAACGGGCTGAAGAAAATAGGCCAATTCTTGATGAGTTTACCGCCAGCCAGCGTAGTATGTTTGAAATGATGAGCCTTTGGCAATACGACCTCGGCGCCGGCCTGGCTTGCTGCTTTACCGATGCCGCTCAACGTGAAGCAGCTTGCAGGGTCGTTAATGGGATTGTCGGTAACGATAACGCGCTTCGCCCCGGCCTGGTAGCACAACAGTGCTACTTTAGCGACCAGCTCTGGGTGAGCCGTAGCGCCGAGGATCGCCGGGGATGCGAATGCGACATTTGGTTTTATCGCGACCGTGTCACCTTCTTTTACGAATCTTTCTATGCCACCGAGCTGCTGTATTGCGGTGCTTACCGTACGTGGCCTATCGGAGCCCGTGGCAACGCTCATAGTCTGTCCGGCCTTGTGGGGCACGGAGAAGTCGGGCAGTATTACAAGGTCTTCAGCGTCAACGCCGGGACGTGGTCCGATGGGATCGTATAGCAGATATGAAGCCAAGCCACAGCCGGCAATTGCCATACCTGTTTTGCCTGTCCGTGCGAACAGTTGCCTTCGCCCGAATTCCTTATCATTGTGGTCGGTCATTGCGTGGCGGCCGTTTGTTCTGCTGCCTCGGTTAGTTTGTTTATGAGTACTGCTGCCAATTTTTCCGCAGCATCTTGATTTTCAGCTTCGTGAATGCCTCCGGCGAAGGGGCCCACGGCAAAGACAATTTCGGTCGTACCGTAGAAGTCAAGGACCCTGGCATCGATGCTTTTGAGGGTTGCGTTGGTTGCCGGCTTGACCGTAGCGTCGTTGTCAATTAAGAAGGTATAGTAGCTGTCTGCGAGAGCCTGAGCATCTTTCGGGCCGGAGCGTTTGCTAAAAAATGCGGTAATCGTCTCGTCACCAAGCTTGTACTGAGACGTGAAGGTATCGGTTAGGCCCTCGTATCCAAAGGCGTTTGCCAGATAGAGTCTGTAACTGCCGGGGACAATATTCTCTGCGGGGAACAGGTCCAGGTTTGCTTGCAGTGTTTTTGAATCATCTTCTGGTGGGATTTCGCCAACGACCTTGCTGCAAACGGCAGCCGTTGCATCGGACAATTCTGCGGATTCAGATGAGCCTATCAGCTCCACGTAGTATTTTCCGTGAACAAAATATAGTCCGTTGGCGGTTCTATAATGGTGGCTTGGATTCTCAAGCGAGAGGGTCTGCACGTCGGCTCTTTTTTGCACACTGTAGACTGAAAATGCGTTTCTGGTAGTGGTCATATCATAGACAAATAGCTCGATCCACATATCCTGGTCGGCTTCGCTTATGAATCTCTGGGTGAGCAATTTGACGAAGCCGGCTTCAATGTAAAGGGGAGCTTTGCCGTCAATCTTCTCGTAGAGATTATCAGGGGTGTAGACTTCAAGTTTTGAAAGCGTGTTAAATCCTTGGGGCACGAGAGAGGCTAAAGCCGGTTCGTCTTGCTTGTCTGCTTCTGGGAGTTGCGACGGCAGTCCAACGGCGGTTGAGTCTATGCCGAACCGAGACATGTCTGTGTCGGATTGCTTCAGAAAGAGCGCAATCGCGATGAGAATGAAAATAGCTATCAGGCAAATGCTTACAGCAGATTCGACGCTTCTTGCTCGGCCAGGAACGGAACTCATGGCTAACTCCTATTGGGCCAGTGATTCATCCGATCGGAGGCTATTTAACAGAACAATTGATTATATTATCCCTTTATAATCCCACGGCGGCGATTGATAACCTTGTTTTTTCCAATCCTAAAGCTGAGAGGGGATTATAGTTTTACTCGGCTGTCCTGTCAAGATGAAATTGAACAAGGCAGCAGGGGGCCATTTTTAATGTGACAAACATCAAGCTACAGAGAACGTATTGTTCTGAGTCCTTTGAAATTGGGCAGTGTTGTTGTTTGTATAAGCGCTGAAATAGTATGGCAAGAGACAAGGCGTTCAATTAGAATTGTCAGATAGTATTTGAGGTTTTATGCGACGAGCATCCGAGGGTACGCAGCAGGCTGCTGGCATTATGATACGGGTCGAGCTTTTGGCGCAGGTTCAGCAGGAATGAGCACAGTACGAATTGCCATGTGTCAGATATTTTCACTTGACGGGGACTGCTGCGGCAATTTTGTCCGGGTTGAGAATGCAATTCGCGAGGCGAAAGATGCTGGAGCTGATATTGTGTGTTTTGCTGAGGCCGTTGTATTGGGTTGGGTGAACTGCGATGCCCACAGAAGAGCATACCCGATTGCTGGCAAATACTCAGATCGTTTTTGTGGGCTGGCAAGAGAACATCAAACGTACGTCTGCGTTGGCCTTTCTGAAAAAAGCGGCAACAAATTGTATGATTCGGCAGTATTAATTGATGAGACAGGGCGAATTGTGCTCAAGCACCGCAAGATTAATATATTGACGGAGTTGATGAGTCCGCCATACACGCCGGGCAAAGAGGTCAACGTGGTTGAAACCAAATTTGGCAGAATTGGTCTTTTAATCTGTGCAGATACGCACAGTGACGAAATTTTGAGCCGTATGGTGCGTCTGGAGCCGGATTTTTTGCTGGTACCATACGGATATGCGGCCGGCGAGGATGAATGGCCTGGACACGGTAAGGAACTTGAGAGGGTGGTTACGGAAGCAGCGAGGAAAAGTGGGGCGCCTGTTATTGGGACTAATCTCGTGGGTGTAATAACGAAAGGGCCCTGGAAAGGGCGAGTATACGGTGGGCTTAGCGTTGCCGCCGATAAAAACGGCAAAACGATTGCAACCGGCAAGGACCGTGATCGTGATATACAGATTGTTTCTGTAAGCATAGGTCAGTAATCGCTTGCCTAAGCCGAGAGGCATTATTATTCTGTTGTACAAATGCAGACTTTCAGGTAAATCCTACTGCTTGACAATGCAGGCTGGTTAGTTTTATAATACGTCAATAGTTGAAATAGCTGAAAATCGTCTTTAACAGGCGAAAAGGAGAACGGAATGGCTGAATATTTGCAATGTCTGGGGTTTTGGACGCCGGGACCCCTCGAGATTTGTCTTATTCTTGCTGTCCTCGTGCTGGTATTTGGCAGAAGACTACCCGAGATCGCCCGCAGTGTGGGTAAGAGCTTTACTGAGTTTAAGAAGGGCCTTAACGAAGCCACAGAAACAAAGGATGACATTATGGATGACGTTAGAAGAGCCAAAGATGACGCGGTAAGGCAGGCCAAGGACGCTGCAGGGCTGAATGAAATTGACAAGAGCGACTAAAGAGCTTTGATTTTGAGCTTTTTCAGATTCGATCTTACCGATTCAAATGGGCGATGGCAAGAAGAAGCAGAAGGAAAATGATCCCCTCCTTGACTCCACTATGAGCCTTGGGGACCACCTGGAAGAATTGCGTATGCGGATGATCCGCGCGCTTGCGGGCCTTGGGATTGGTCTTATCGTGGGGTTAATTCTGGCGCGTTCGATAATAGGCTTTATGGAAGGGCCGTACAACGACGCGACGGCTACGTTGCTGTTTGGCATTAATCTGGAGTTCCAGAGTGATTTGGACGATGGCGTCATCTCGGAAGGTTTGCAGCAGGAATTCAAGGACAATGGGGTTGCACTTGCTCCTGATTTCAGGATCAAACGAGAAGGGTATCTGTTTAGCGGCAAGAGATGGGTGATAGCCGGCGATCCTGCCAAAGATAGATACTATGTCAAGAAAGAAAAGGGCAAGCTGAACGTTTACAAACAAGTTCCTCTGATGATAATTGCGGTAGCTGCTGGATTCATCAGCTACGTAAAAATAGGCTTGATTACAGGCCTGGTCTTTTCATCGCCCTGGGTCTTCTATCAGTTGTGGATGTTCGTTGGTGCCGGTTTATATCCGCACGAGAAACGCTATGTACACCTGGCAACCCCATTTTCAGCGGGATTATTTGTCACTGGAGCACTTTTTTTCCTGCTTGTTGTTGCACCTCTGACTTTGAAATTCCTGGTGAAGTTCAATCAGAGAATCCTTGACGTCAGGTCGCAATTCACTTTTCAGCACTATATATCGTTTGTGAGTCATCTCATGCTGGTGTTCGGCATTGCGTTTCAGACTCCGATAGCGATTTTCTTCTTGAATATGACAGGCCTGGTTTCAATCGAGGCTCTGCGCAGGTCCAGGAAGTATGTCTTTGTCGGCGTCTTTGTAGTAGGTGCTATGGCGACCCCTCCTGACGTAATCTCTCAAGTGACTCTGGCTTTGCCGCTGTATTTGCTGTTTGAATTGGGGATACTGCTGAGTTACTTTTCCCGTCGCAGGAAAGGCTCAGAAACGTAAACGGTGGCCGCCAATTCGAGGATAGCTGGCCTAAGTTCCAAGCGGCATTTCTTTTAGCCGGCTATCTGCCAACACACAAAGCTGAAGTCAGCTAATCCAGAACGATTTCATCTTGATAGGCCGGAACCGCCACTTTCCAGCCCATTTTCTGTCTGAGGTAATCGCCGAAATGGCGTGCACTTTCTGGCTCACCGTGTACTATAAAGACGCTTTTGGGAGGCCTTTTTAACCCACTTAGCCATTCGACGAGCTCGTCCTTGTCTGCGTGGGCCGAAAAGCCATGTATGCGTGCGACTCTGGCTTTAACCGGATATTGCTGGCCAAGTATTCTGACCCGTTTGTCACCGTCAACAATTTGTCTGCCGAGCGTGCCTACCGCCTGATAGCCTACAAACATTATCGTACTTTCGGGCCTGGTGATGTTGTTTACAAGGTGGTGTTTTATTCTGCCGCCGGTGCACATTCCGGAGCCCGCTATGACCATAACCGTCCCTCTTATTTGATTTATAGCCTTTGATTCTCTGGTACTCTCAGTGATTTTCAATCCCGGAAAGTTAAATGGTGACTCGTGCCTTCTGACATAGCCCATCATCTCTTCGTCGAACAGCTCTGTGTGGTGCTGGAAGACCTTGGTAATGCTTGAGGCCATGGGGCTGTCTAAAAAGACGGTCATGTGTGGTATTGCTTCTTTGAGCAGCAGCTCGTTTATGTAATACAGAACCTCCTGTGAACGCTCGAGTGCGAAACTCGGAATGATGATGTTGCCACCGGCTGCTTTAGTGGAGTTTATGACGTCGGCGATCATTTTCTTTGTGACTTCTGGGTCTTGATGCGTTCTGTCGCCGTACGTTGATTCAACGAGTATATAATCGGCCTCATCGACATAAGTGGGGTCGCGGACGATTGGGCGATGCGGCCTGCCAATGTCGCCGGAGAACAGGATGCTTGTTTGCTGGCCGTTCCGGTGCACTTTAGCCTTTATTATGGAGGAGCCAAGGACGTGGCCGGCATCACAAAAGGTCGCTTCAATTCCTTTGGCAATCTCTATTGACTGCTTATATTTCACAGGGGCAAATAGTGGGAAACAGGCTTCAGCGTCGGTCGTTGTATAAAGTGGAACCACCGGGTATGGTCCTTTTCGACCCTCGCGCTGGTGCCTTTTGCGCTTGAACTCGGCATCCTCTTCCTGCAGTTTGGCCGAATCCAATAGTATTATCCGGGCGATCTCTGAGGTTGCGGCGGTGCAATATATCTTACCTTTGAATCCCTCTCGGACGAGCTTTGGCAGCAGGCCACAATGGTCCAGATGCGCGTGCGTCAAGAGAACAGCGTCTATGCTGTCGGCCGGCACGGGAAACGGGTCCCAGTTTCTTGCTCTGAGGTGCCTTTCCTGATAAAGTCCACAATCAACGATAATTCTGGTACCGTTGGCTTGCAGGAGGTGCCGAGAGCCCGTGACATTCTGAGCCGCACCCAGAAATTGCAGTTTTATTTGCATAGTTGGCCTCACCGTAGCTTAGAAATAATCTTTGCGTGCGGATTCTACAGTCCTGTTGGAGCGATGTCAAAAAGGAAACTGTTATTTGATTGCCGGCATGGCTTGGGTCTTGGGCAACGACTGTGGCGCTCAGGAGCTATTGGGTGGCCGGGACGGACATCAAGTGTAAGCAAACAGCCCTACGAAAAACCGCCCAGGACCATGACATTACCAAAGCAGATATAAACCACGTACGATTTATCGTCTTCGGAGAGGACCTCGACTGTGCACGACCGGCCCAGTTCGAGGCTAATTGAATCGAAGAGCTGGTTGTTTACGGTTGGGGACTGAGAGCCGCTTACCGTTGAGGCCGAAGTGAGAACCGTAGCTGCCAGCTTTATTGTGGTTTTCGTGTTTGTAATCCTCCATATTCAGATAGCTTCTTTGCTCTTGCGGTGGCCCGTTTGCGACCAATGTCTGCACGTAGGCGCTGACAGAATTGGGCCAATAACAGCCATTCTTTGTGCCTCCAGCTTATGACAAAGCTCCTAACAATATATCTATACGCTTTTTGCGACCCAAAATCAAGCGCGTGCGCGGCAGACAGGAATTGATTCGAGTGCCCAGATACGTTAAAATAGGGGTGATTTTTATGCCATTTTGCGTTTTTAGGGCTTATGAGCTGCGGTGGACCCGCCCTGCAGAAAGGCAGCGGAGCGGGTATTGGCGAGGATAAGAGGAGCACTCAGTGGCCCGAGATATCGGCCAGGAAATATGTAGACGATGCCCAGTTCCATAAATATCCCGGTGCTTGCGCTGGCAATAACCATATTTTTGGGCAGTTCTGCGAGTGCCAATTGTCCGGCAGGCGACCTGACTGGTGACTGCGAAGTCGATTTGGAGGACCTGCAGGTCTTCTCTATGCAGTGGCTGGCGCCTCCGGGCAGTTCAGGTGACCTGGACGGTGCTAACGGGACTAATCTGGTCGACTTTGCACTGCTTGCAGAAGACTGGGGGATAAGAGGAACGACCTTTGTTATCAGCGAGTTCATGGCGTCCAACAGCAAGACCCTGCTCGACGAAGACGGCGACTCTTCAGACTGGATTGAGATTCACAATCCAACCGATGAAGCGATGAATCTGAGCGGCTGGTACCTGACGGACGACGTTGGCAACCTGATGCAGTGGAAGTTTCCGGAGGAGACTCAGCTTGGTGCGGGCGAATTTCTTATTGTCTTTGCCTCTCAGAAGAATCGGGTGGGAGCCGGATCAGAATTGCACACTAACTTCAGGCTTAACATAGACGGCGATTACCTGGCATTGGTGAAAAAAGACGGCATCAACATTGCCCACGAATACGCTCCGAAATTCCCCGAACAATTGACTGATGTTTCCTATGGCTTGGCGCGGTACAGCGCACAGCTTGTGTCCATCGGCGCGGCCGCTGCCTACCGGGTGCCAAACATTGACGATGCAGCCGCAGATTGGACGAGCCCGGGCTTCAACGACTCGGCATGGGTGGGTGAGGTCGGCTTGGAACCGGCGGGGCTGGTGATTACCGAGGTCGAGACGGGGGGTGTCGATTATGTCGAGATCCAAAACGTCTCGGATGCCGACATTGATACATCCGGCTGGTTTGTCGTCGTCAACGACGCTTCGGCTGGTGACATCAACAGTGTTCATAGCACTGTTTGGAATATCCCGGCCTTAGTCACCTGCGGGCAAGTGCTCTACAAAACCGACAATCCCGGCGACCACTATTGGGGCAGTGACATCTCGTGGGAGGAAGAAACCGGCTGGGCCATGATAGTCGACGACAGCGGTGACGTAATCGATTTGCTTGTCTGGGGGTACAGTGAGACGGAGATTGCGTCGCTAAAGATCAGCGCCGGGGCGTTGCACAATGTCACCATCGGTAATCAGTGGAGCGGCGCACCGCAGACGGTCACGACCGACCGCTGGAATATAAATAACCCCGGCAAGGACATCGGCTCCCCCAGCCATTTCGGGTCGTACACTTACGCTGCGGCTGACGAGACATATATTGTCCGCGGCGGGGGACGCGACATTTGGAACGGCTCCGATCAGTTCTACTACGTCTACCAGGCACTTTCAGGGGACGGTCAAATCATCGCCAGGGTGAACAGCATCGACCATACGGATGTATGGGCCAAGGCGGGCGTGATGATCCGGGAATCGCTGGACGCGGATAGCAGGAACGCCATGGCGGACGTAACGGCCAGCAACGGCGTGTCATTTCAGCGTCGCAGAGCAACGGGTGGCGGGGGCTATCATGATACGGTTGGGGGTCTTTCGGCGCCGTACTGGGTGAAGCTGGTTCGTCAGGGTGACACTTTCACGGGGTACATGTCGCACGACGGAAGTTCCTGGGTCGTGATAGGTTCCGACACGATTTCCATGGCTGAAAACGTGCACGTCGGGTTGGCGGTGACGGCGCACAACGATGCCGGGCCGCTTTGCACGGCTGAGTTCCAGAGTGTCTCGGTTAGCCACGCTGATCCGGCAACCACACTGGCACGCACCGGCAACTGCGACGGCAACATGGCCAAGGATTTTGTCTCGACCAAGACGCAGTCCAAAGGGATACAGAACCCCGGTCTGTCACGTCCGTTTGTCGGTGGGGCCGTTGGCGTCAATACGGGCATCGGTTTCAAGTGCGATCAACCGGACCTGGACAATTTGATTAGAACCGATGTTGCCGAAGCGATGCACGGCGTCAATGCCTCGCTGTGGGTGCGGATTGAATTTGAGGCTGAGGAGGCTGATTTGTTTGACTCGCTGACGCTACGGATGAAGTACGAGGACGCCTTCATAGCGTACCTTAATGGCGTTGAGGTCGCCAGAAGCAATTTCACCGGCGAGCTGGAGTGGAGTTCGGCCGCTGACGGTGATCGGCCCAACGAACTGGCTACGGAGTCTGTGAATTTCGACATCTCCGAACACGTCGGTGAGCTGCGGGACGGCCGGAACGTGCTGGCGATTCATGCGCTAAATGACGATAAAAGTGATGAAGAGTTCCTGATCCTGCCCGAGCTAATCGCCGCATCGAATCAGGGCCGGCCCCAATATATGGCGACGCCGACGCCGGGGGAGCAGAATATCCGTGGTGCGATCGGGTTGGTGGCCGATACCCGCTTCAGTGTCGATCGCGGGTTTTACGATGCGCCATTTGAGGTGGAGGTTACGACGGCAACGGAGGGCGCGGAGGTATACTATACGACCGACGGGACCGAACCCGATCCAACCGCTGCCGACGCTACCCTGTACACGGGACCAATTCTCATCGATCAGACCACGACTTTGCGTGCGGCGGCATTTAAGGCTGGCTGCCAGGCGACCAATGTTGACACGCATACCTATATTTTTCCCGCTGACGTCATCCAACAAGGCACGATGTCGACCACGATAATGCATGACCCGGTTTGGGGTCCGCAAGTTCAGGACGCACTGCTCGAGCTTCCTACGGTTTCACTTGTAACGCCGCACGCGATCTCCGAGGCGGAAAGAGAAACGTCGGTCGAATTAATCTTTCCGGACGGCAGCGCCGGTTTCCAGGTCGATGCAGGCGTCGAGCTCTTCGGGGGCACGAGTCTGGGTCATGCGAAAAACTCGATGCGAATCAGTTTCAAGCGGGTCTACGGCCCGTCAAAGCTCATATTTGATCTGTTCGGGAGCTGTCCTTTCGGCGGCAGCGACGCCACTGACGAGTTTGACCAAATCCTCTTGAGGAGTGGGTCACACGATGCCATGTACTGGATTCAGCCGGGAACAGGCGCGAAAGGGATTTTTATTCGCAACCGCTGGATCTTCGACCGCCAGTTGGAGATGGGCCAACCCGCCCCGCGCGGGCGTTTTGTGCATTTGTACATAAACAGGGTCTATTGGGGACAGTATCATTTGATGGAAAGGCCGAACGCGCCTTTCATGGCTTCTTATTTCGGCGGTGACAAACAGGACTATGACGCCGTTAAGGGGGACTATGGCAGCCTCCATGTGCTCAACGGTGATACGACTGCCTGGTATGCGATGGTCGCCGCGGCGGGTGATTACCAGGCATTGCAGCAGTATATGGATGTCGTCAACTATGCTGACTATTTGCTCATCAATTTCTATGTTGGAAATGATTGGGACTGGAAAGCGTATCAAAACTGGCTCGCTGCCAGGAAGCGCCAGAAGGGTGCCGGATACAAGTTCTTCTGCTGGGACAACGACGTGATCCTTCGAACGGGCCTGAACGCTAATGTCGTCAATCAAGGCGGGCCCGGAGATATGTGGAGTTCAGTCAAGCGGCATGAAGAATTCAGGATGCTGCTGGCGGACCGAGCACAAAAGTACTTTTTCAAGAACGGGATGCTCACCCGCGATCGAGTCCTGGCACAAATCGACGAGCTTGCCGGTCGGATTGAAAAGACAGTCATCGCTGATTGTGCGCGCTGGGGGGCACCGCAAAGCTATACGCCAACGACGTGGCAAGAGGCGGTGGACTGGGTTAAGACGGAAATGGTGGATCAGCGAACAGAGGTGGTTATCCAGCAAATGCGCGATGCTGGCCTTTTCCCAAATATTGACGCGCCGGCGTTTAGTCAGCAGGGTGGATATATTTCGCCGGGCAGTTCGATTTGGATCGCTTGCGCAACTGGTACGATTTACTATACGCGCGATGGTTCCGACCCGCGGTTGCCTGGCGGGTCAGACGGTGGTATCATCAGCAGCGCCACCCTGATACCTGAGAGCGCCGGCAAACGGGTACTCGTTCCAACCGGGTCAATCAGCAACAACTGGAAAGGCAGCGGAGCTTTTGACGATTCAGCGTGGACGTTTTCGACCGGCAGCCCCGGTGGAGTCGGCTACGAAAGAAGCTCGGGCTATCAATCGCTCATCAGTATTGACGTCGGCGACGAGATGTACAATAAAAACACTACCTGTTATATCCGCATTCCTTTTACCGTTGATGCCGAGGAGCTGGCGGGCTTTAACTTCATGACACTGGAGATACGCTATGACGACGGCTTTGTCGCCTATCTGAACGGCGTCGAGGTGGCCAGGCGGAATTTCAGCGGTACGCCGGCCTGGGACTCCCAGGCGAGTGCTGCGAATTCTGACTCTGTTGCTGTTATGACTGAGAGCGTTGGTGTCTCGGACTACATAGGCGCGCTACGGCCAGGCAACAACATCCTGGCCATCCACGGCCTGAATGTCTCCACGACCAGCACCGATTTTCTGATTTCCGCTGAGCTGGTTGCCGGCGAAAGCAGTTCGCCAGGCACCGGTGTTTCACCCACCGCGATAGAATACACCGGGCCAATAACTTTGAGCGAAACCACCCACGTTAAGGCACGGGTGCTAAGCGGCGGCACGTGGAGTGCCTTAAATGAGGCTGCCTTTGCCATAGGTCCAGTCGCAGAGAACCTGCGTATCACAGAGATTATGTATCATCCGCAGACCGCCGAAGGCGGGAACGATCCGAACGGGGAATTCATCGAGCTACAAAATATAGGCATAGAAACCATCAATCTAAACCTGGTACGCTTCACAAACGGTGTAGACTTTACCTTCCCAGACACCGAACTCGCAGCAGGCGAATACGTATTAGTGGTAA
>Ga0209427_10000385_pt1 | contig 46360 bp, 47 predicted proteins | sample DeeMarSWOR136_30_FD_187465 | JGI IMG/M metagenome (GOLD analysis project Ga0209427, IMG submission 187465) | Marine sediment microbial communities from White Oak River estuary, North Carolina - WOR-1-36_30 (SPAdes) (version 2) | ecosystem: Environmental > Aquatic > Marine > Intertidal zone >...
TTTAATGCGATCATTCCTTTCGTGTCCCTCAGCAGGAACAGGGTCATGACCGCCAGGACGGCGTAGAGCCCTCCCCCGATGTAGGCAGGCACATCCAGCGACGCCCTCTCCATGAGCTGCCCCCCCAGCCAGGGGCCGAGGACGCTTCCCCCTTGCATCGACATCATCCTGATGCTGTTCGCGGTGGACTTCTCGTCCTCCTGCAGGTGCTTCATGAAGGTGGAGCTGAACAGGGGCTCAGCCAGGGTGCGGAGCCCCACCCTCGCGACGTAAAGCGCCGAGAGCCAGGAGAAGGAGGGCACGAGGGGCACCAGCAGGTAGAAGGGGGTGGCGAGGCCGATCGACAAGACCATAGTGTTGAGCACGCCCAGCTTCTTCGAGATCCTGGGCGAGACCGCCTGGGCCCCGGCCGCTACGAAGTTCGAGAGAAAGAAGAGGCTGCCCAACGCGTCTGACTGGATGCCGAATTTTTGGTTCACGTAGAAGGGGAAGAGGCTGAAGAAGACTCCGAAGGAGACCGTGCTGATGACCGCGATGAGGCTGAACTTCAGCACAAACCCCTTGGAGCTCAGGGTGAATCTGAGGCCCTCCCCTTTAGGTATCTCCGGTATCCCCCTTATGGACGGGAGGTAGAAGACGTACTGCGCCACGAAGAACAGGGATCCGAGGGCCAGGAAGATCCAATACGCCGTCTTGAGGCTGAGGTCGTAGTTCCTCACAAGGAAGGGGGGTATGAATCCCAGCAGGCTCCCCAGGGACATGGTGACGATATTGAGCGAGCCCCAGAGACCGAAGGCCTTGTCGAGGTCGTCTTTCTCGAAGAAGGACGCGTATATGGGGCTCATGACCACCCCCGCCGCGTTTGAGACCCCGATGACGAAGAACCCGACCATGAGGGCCAAGACACTCCTGGTAGCGAGGATGATCGACAGGGAGAGCACCACGGAAGCTAGGCTCACGAGCATTATCCTCTTCTTCCCGTAGCGGTCTGCGAGGACCCCCATGGGGATGGTGAGTATGGCGGCGCCTATCGCGTTCATCATGAAGATGTTTCCGAGGGACGAGCTGGTGAACCCCAGGGACGTAAAGTAGAGCTGCCCCACGACGTTGAAGACCCCGTTCCCCATCCCGTTCAGCACCGTGCCGGACAGGAACAGCCTGGCGGGGCTCGAAATCTTTTCGGGGGCTATTGACCTGAGGTCCACCTTGGAGCCCCCCTCTAGTCGTAGGGGACGAACTTCCTGTAGAAGTCCAGGACCCTGGCGAGGACCCCGTCGAGGTTCGAATACGTCCCTTCCTCGATTCGGACAATCGTCTGGATCCTCTCCAAATTCCGGAGGTTCTCATCCGAGAGGTTTATCACAGCCATGTTTCCAACCGAGACCTGAAGGTTCCGAGACGGCTTATAAGGCCGACTCAAATCCGGTAATCAACTGAAATGGACACGAGAAGTAGTCACAAGATGTGAGTGCGCTTCCGTCCAGATGTGGTGAGGGTTTTAGACTCGGCCTCGCCTGCAATCATTTAAAGTCATAGCGCCATTATTGTCAGGTGTGGTAAAGATGGTCCGGATAAGTTTCCTCAAGCTGGGTAACATCGCCACCTCGACCATGATCGAGCTGCTCCTCGACGAGAGGGCGGAGCGCGATGACATGGAGGTGCGGGTCCTCTCCTCGGGGGCCAACATGGGGTCCAAGCAGGCGGGGGACGTGGCCAACTCCATGCTCGCCCTCAAGCCCGACCTCGTATTCGTCGTGAGCCCGAACGCCAGCACCAAGGGGCCGACGAAGGCGAGGGAGGCCCTGGCGGAGGCCGGCGTCCCCGTGGTCGTGGTCTCCGACGGCCCCAAGAAGCTCCTAGAGGAGCTGGGGGAGAAGGGAATGGGGGGCATCATCGTCGAGGCGGACTCGATGATCGGCGCCCGCAGGGAGTTCCTCGACCCGGTGGAGATGGCAGTCTTCAACGCCGACACCATAAAGGTCCTATCTGTCACAGGGGTCTTAAACGTCGTCTACGAGACCGTCGACGGCCTCATCGAGCAGCTGAAGGCCGGCAAGAAGCCGGAGCTGCCGCTGCTGAACGTGACACGGAAGAAGTCGATAAAGGCTGCCGGGTTCACGAACCCCTACGCGGAGGCCAAGGCTGGGGCGGCGTACGAGATGGCCAAGAACGTGGGCGACCTGACGGTTGCGGCGTGCTTCAAGGAGAAGGACTGGGAGGTCTACACCGCCCTCTGCGCCGCCGCCCACGAGCTCATGAGGTCTGCCGCCATCCTGGCCGACGAGGCCAGGGAGATAGAGAAGTACGGCGACAGCGTTCTGCGCAGGCCCCACTACGACGACGGTTCGATTCTCAAGAAGAGGAAGCTGATAGAGAAGCCAAAGTAGGGTTTGCCCTACTCCTCTTTTTTCAGCTGTTTCTTTTTCGCCTTCGCGAGCCTGTAGACCAGATCCATGCCCGCCTTGCCCTCCTCGACGGGCTTGACCTCCACCAGCCCCGCCTTCTCCGCGGCCCTCAGCGCTTCCTCGCCCCTCTTCGTCCTCACGATGACCGTGGACCAGCCGTCCGGGGTCCCGACGTTCCCAACCGACAGGTCGGCGTACTCCGAGGCGAAGTCCCCGCACTCGTGGCAGCAGGGCCGCACCAGGTTCTTGACCTTGCTTAGCTTTGCCTCGTAGACGACTTTACCGCCCTCGTTGGCGATGAACTTGCCGCTCTTAATCTCGAACTTGTCGATCTTCGAGGCGTCCACGCCCTCCTGCTTCAGAAACTCGATGAGGCTGTCGTAGTTGAAGGTCTCCATGCAGAAGAGGCCGACCTTGAGGTTGACCGCCTCGCTCATCTTACCCTCGACGAAGGGCTTCGTCGTCGCCTTCGAGAGGCCCCTCACCTGGCAGGGCGTCCCTACGACAGCGATCTTCTCCATCTTGTATTCTGTGACCGCGGAGTCCACTCCGAGCATCGTCGGGCTAGGCGTGTACTTTGTCCCCGCGGACTCGAGTATCTCCTCCTTGTTCGAGGCCACGGCGGGCCTCGGGACCCATACGCTTCCTTCCTTCAGAGCCGCGACGACCGCCCCTTCTCCGCCGTCCGAAAGGAACTGGGTGAGGATGGCCGAGACTGCCCCACCGTCCTGACAGTGTTCGAGGGTCGCGTTGTCCTTCGCCTGCACGGCGTAGACGTTCATGTGGACGCCTATCTCGGCCTCCTCGGCCGTCCTCGACCTGCCGAACAGCAGGTTGTCCATCTCGTCCTCGTCGAACACGGCCTTCGGGCAGTCGCCGTAGCACATCCCGCAGGCTATGCACATGCCCACTAGTTTCGGCGTCCCGGACTCTAGTTCGATGGCGTCCACGGGGCAGACGGCTGCGCACGTGCCGCACCCCACGCACTTGCCCTTCCTGATCACCTCGGTCAACAGGTGGCCGAATATCTTGGGTCTCCCACTCATGAAATATCACAAGTGAATAATGGAAAGCATATAAAAAACGTGCCCCACGATTGGGCTTCGTTTGAAAGTCTGAAATCAGTCTTCAGGATGATCGAAAGAAAAGGGATGGGGCGGATGTCACTTCATCAGCTTCTTCTGGATGCTCAGGAGCCGGTCGATCTCTTCCTCGGTGTTGAAGAAGTGGGTCGCCGCCCGGATGCCGCCTATCCCCCCAGAGTACCTAAGGAACACGAGGACGTTCCTCGCCATCAGCGCGTCGTGGATCTTCTTGTTCATCTCGTGGCTCCCCGCCGAGTAGGAGACCAGGCCGCCCCTCCTCTCGGGCTCCCGGGGCGTGTAGACCTCGCAGCCGAGGTCTAGGAGTCCATCCATCAGGTACCCGCTGAGCCTCCTGTCCCGACGCTGAATGTTCTCTATCCCGAGGCCGTTGAAGTATTTTAGCGCGGCGTGGAGGCCCCAGAGGGCATCCTCCCCGACACAGCCCCTGTCGAACTTCTCGGCCCCCTTCACCAGGGGCTTGTCATAGTCCTCGACGTTGTCGTGGGGAGGCCTGACCCAAGAGGAGCCCTCCCTGAACGCCTCCTCCACGTGTCCGTAGTACCTGTACTCGGGATCGAACTCGTCCGCCAGGTCACCGCCGACGTAGAATATGCCCGAGGTAGTGGGGCAGCACAGCCACTTTCCGGAGCCGGTGACGAGGAAGTCCAACCCGGTGGCGTGGCAGTCCACGTCCACAGCCCCGACGGACTGGTACGCGTCTACGACCAGGTAGGCGCCGTGGTCGTGGGCGATCTCCGCGACCCGCTTTAGGTCGTAGGTTATCCCAGTGACCCACTCCGTGTGGCTTATGCTGACGACCCTCGTGTCGTCGTCCACAAGCTTCTCGAAGTCGGCCTCCGTTATCGAGCCGTCCCGGTTCTCCAGGCGCCTTATCTCGACGCCCCGTTTCCGGAAGGGCAGCCACACGAAGATGTTGGAGGGGTACCCCAGGTCGGTGACGACGACGTTCTCCCCCCGCTTCAGATCCATCATGCTGCTCACGATGTTCAGCCCCTGGGTGACCCTCGTGATCCAGCACAGCTCGTCTTCGTCGGCCTTGAGGAGCCTCGCCGCCTCCCCTTTGGCGTCTGGCTGGTCGACCCTGGAGTCGTGGAGCCTGAACCCCCAGCAGGCCCTCACGGCCTCCCAGACGGGCAAGAGGAGTGGCCCGTATCCCGCCGTGGCGAACCAAGTCTTGTACTCAAGGATCGGGAAGTCCTCCCGGATCCTCTTGATATCCCTGTCAACATCCAACTTCAACACTTCGTAGATCTAACCGTCGATCAACGTTTAAAACAAGCGTATGCACGATTCTCAGACCAGTTAATGCCAAGGATGAAACTTTATTATTGAGGCCTTTTTTACTACTTGGATCCATGTCCCGGGGGCCCTTGGTGGGTGTGAAGGATGAGGCTTGACGCCCTCTTTAACCCGAGGTCCGTTGCCATAATCGGCGCCTCCCGGACGCCGGGAAAGGTTGGCCACGTCCTCACCCGGAACGTGTTGGAGTCGGGCTATCCCGGCGACATCATACCGATCAACCCTAACGCCGAGGAGATCCTGGGCCTGAAGGCCTACCCCTCCGTCCTGGACGTCCCAGGCGAGATAGATCTTGCCGTAGTTTCAATACCAGCCGACTACGTCCTCAGGGTCGCAGACGAGTGCGGGAGGAAGGGGGTCAAGGCCCTGGTCGTCATCACCGCCGGCTTCAAGGAGACTGGGCACGAGGGCGCGGCGCTGGAAAGGCAGCTGGTCGAAGTCGGCGAGAAGTATGGGATGCGCATCCAGGGGCCCAACTGCCTGGGGCTCATCAACACGTCGATCCCCCTCAACCTGAGCTTCGCAGCCGCGATGCCCAGGAAGGGGAGGATAGGGTTCATCTCCCAGAGCGGGGCCCTCGGGACCGCGGTCCTGGACTGGGTGATCCAGGAGGGCATCGGCTTCCACAGCTTCGTGAGCCTCGGCAACAAGGCAGACCTCGACGAGGTGGACTTCATCGAGGCGATGGGGGAGGACGACGGGGTAGGCGTCATCCTCCTCTACCTTGAGTCAATAGAGGAGGGGAGGAGGTTCCTCGAGGCCTCGGCCGAAGTGGTGAAGAGGAAGCCTATAATCGTGCTCAAGGGTGGGACCTCGACGGCCGGCGCAAGGGCCGCCGGCAGCCACACCGGGGCCCTCGTCGGCAGCTTCGTCGCCTACAAGACCGCCTTCGAGAAGGCGGGTATCGTGATGGCCGAGAGCGTTGAGGAGCTTTTCAACTACGCGATCGCCTTCACCGAGCAGCCGCTCCCGAAGGGGGAGGGGCTCGCCATCGTGACGAACGCTGGGGGGCCCGGGATACTCGCGACCGACCTCAGCGAGAGGCTGGGGATCAGACTAGCCAGCCTCTCGAGCGAGATCAGGGGCAGACTCAAGGAGAAGCTTCCCCCGGCGGCCGCGACGGGGAACCCCGTCGACGTCCTGGGGGACGCGATGGCCGACAGGTACCGGTACGCCGTGGAGGAGGTGCTGAAGGACGACCGGGTGAACACCGTCGTAGTGATCCTCACCCCCCAGGCGATGACCGAGAGCCTGGAGACGGCGAAGGGCATCGTGGACATCCACGGCAGGGTCGTGGGCAAGCCGATCATCACGGTTTTCATGGGCGGGGAGATGGTGAGGCAGGCCTCTGACTACCTGAGGGACAACGGGATACCCTGCTACGACTTCCCCGAGAAGGCGGTGAAGACCGTCTCAGCCATGTACGAGTACGCCCGCTTCATGAAGCAGCCGGAGTACCCCCCAGTGAGATTCAAGGACGTAAACCCGAAGAAGGTCCGGGATATCCTCGACGCATCCAGGAAGGACGGCCGCGTTGCCCTCCTCTCGAACGAGTCGGCCGAGGTCGTGGAGGCCTACGGGATAAGGTCCACGAACAACAGGCTCGCGAGGTCCGCTGAGGAGGCCGCGAAGTACGCGGGGGAGTTGGGCTACCCCGTGGTGCTCAAGATCGTCTCCCCCGACATCCTCCACAAGACGGACATCGGGGGCGTCGCTATGAACCTCAGGTCGGAGGATGAGGTCCGCTCCTCCTACCAGGGGGTCCTCACGAGCGTCGGCAGGTTCATGCCAGAGGCCAGGATATACGGCGTCATGGTTTACCATATGGTCCCCAGGGGCAGGGAGACGATCATCGGCATGAGCCAGGACGTCCAGTTCGGCCCCCTCGTCATGTTCGGCCTCGGCGGGATCTACGTCAACTTCCTGAAGGACGTCTCCTTCCGCCTTGCCCCCCTCTCAGATCACGAGGCCCAAGGGATGATGGAGGAGACGAGGGCGTACACCCTGCTGAAGGGGATCCGAGGGGAGCCCCCCTCCGACATCGAGTCCCTCAAGAACACGATCCTAAGGGTGGGCCAGCTGGTCTGGGACTTCCCAGAGATCGTCGAGATGGACATAAACCCCGTCATAGTCTACGAGTGGGGGGAGGGCTGCATCGCCCTCGACGTGAAAATCACTTTAACGAAGGATTGAGGATGGTATAGGGATGGTGTACTCGATCTACGTTTCCGGGACGAGGTTCAGCGGCAAGACCGCGCTCTGCCTGGGCTTGTTCGGCAAGTTCCAGGAGATGGGCTTCAAGGTGGGCTACTTCAAGCCCGTCGGCCAGGGGCGGAAGATGGTGGATGGGACGCCGAGGGACTTGGACGTGATACTGATGAAGGATGTCATGGATCTTTCCGAGTCCCTCGACGAGATCGGGCCCATAGTGCTCGGCAACCGGTACCTGGATCAGGTCTCCAAAGAGTGCGGCGAGTACCACGCGAAGGTCGGGAGAGCCTACGAGAAGGTAAAGGAGGACAAGGACATCCTCCTCATCGAGTCCGCGGCCCGCCCCGAGTACCTAATATGCTTCGGCCTAGACGTGCCTCAGCTCTCCAAGGAGTTCGGCGCTAAGGTCCTCTTCTCGGTGAAGGGTGACGAAGACTTCGTCGCCGAGAGGGCTATCATGTACAGGGACTATGTGAAGTGGAAGGGGGGCGAGGTCCTCGGCGTCGTGCTCAACTTCGTCCCCTACCAGCAGCTCGAGAGGATGAGGGGGGTCGTCTCACAGCTCCTGGAGAGGTGCGGCCTCGACGTGCTCGGGGTCGTCCCGGACCACAGGGAGCTGACTCTCCCCACGGTGCAGGACCTCGTTGACGTTCTCGACGCGGAGGTCCTGGCAGGCAGGGAGAGCCTGGAGACCCTGGTGGACAACTACCTCGTCGGGGCGATGGCCCCCGAGTCCGCCATGAGCTGGCTGAGGAGGAGCGTCGGGAGGGCCTTCATCACCGGCGGCGACAGGGCCGACCTGATACTCATGGCCCTCGAGACGAAGCCAAGCGCCATAGTCCTCACAGGGAACATATACCCGTCTGTCCAGGTGCTGACGACCGCAGAGGAGAAGGGCGTACCGGTCCTCCTCGTCCCGAACGACACCTACACGACCGTGACGAAGCTCGAGCTGCTCGACGGCAGGATAGTCCCCGCGCCGACTTCCACCAAGAAGATACAGCTCACCCGCCAGATAATAGGCGAGTACGTGGACTGGAAGAGGATCATCGACGAGTACGTGAGCTGGAAGCACGAAGGGAAGAACCACTAGAAGAGTGGCTCGTCCTGGACGTAGGACCTGCCGAGCCTCAGGGCCATCCCCGCCTTGGTAAGCTCCTTCCCGAGGTAGGCGGCGTGGTCAAGGTTCCCCACGAGCCCCCTCCTGATCATCGTCTGGTACACGTCCGTGGTATCTGCGCCCCGGAACACTGCGTCCGGCCCGGCTTCATCTCGGAAATGGGCTGCGACGATCAGGCCCTTCTCCCTGTCCACCTGGATCTTGAACCAGCCCCTCTCATCGGGCCTGAACTCCTCGTCTCCCACGGCGTCAAGGACCTCAGCGCCCTCCTCGGCCCTCCCGTTGTACGCCTCCTCTATCCAGCGTTTCTCCTTGAGCACCAGCAGGTCGACGCCCAGATCCTTGGGCGGCGTCCGCCTCCGCCTCGCCAGGAACATCATCTTGGACGCCGTCGCTACCTCCCTGACGCTCCCTCTGGCTTTAGGGCTGTATTCGGGGACGAATAGGAGATCTGCGCCGACCTCACAGGCCAGGGCGGCGAGCAGCCCGTTTACCCCCGTCGAGTCCGCGTCGATGAGCTCCGTCACGTTCCCCAGGCCGAAGAGCACAGGCGTACTCTCGTCCGCCAGTCGGAAGAGCTGATAGGCCCTCAGGGACTCGAGGAGGCCGGGCACCAATGCTGGCTCAAGGACGGGGTCGGCAATTATCTTCCGCACTCCGAGGTTCCTTGCAAGGAGGATGTTCTCCTCTAGGGCGATGAACCTCTCCTCCGCCTGACTCGGGAAGGTCCCCTGCTTCATGTTCGAGGGCAGCACGACGACGGGGGTGTCCTGGACGTGGGGCGCCGCCTCCTCCAGGTTGCCGCCGTCGACGCTGAGGACGAGGTCGACGCCGGCATCGACAGCGGCCTCTATCTCCCCGGGGTCCAGGGTGTCTATGCTCACCGGTCGGCTGACAGCCGACCTAACGGCCTCCACCAGGCCCCCCACGGCCTCGGGCTGCGGCGCGCCGGCCAGCATTCCTATGTCGATGATGTCCGCGCCTTCAGATTCGTAGTAGACCGCCCGCTTCTTCACGGCCCCCTCGTCCAGGGTGGTGGCGTTGACTATCTCGGCTATCACCCTCATGGGGAAGGCGCCGCCGACCGGGACCTCGCGCCCCTCCCCTCCGATGATGATCCCGCCGCGCTCCTCCAGGATCTCCCTCCAGTTCCTCTCGACCTCCTCGATCTCCGAGGCCGCGCGCTTTGCCTGAGCGTCCCGGATCAGCTCGGATGCCGGCAGGGTCTTGGAGAGCTCGATCTCGCCCAGGAGCCCGATGACGATGGGGAGGTCGCTAGAATGAACTGGGCCCTTGAATGTGGGAATCTTCGTGGCCTCCTCGACCGGGGATACGTCCCCCCTCACCATCCCAGGGAGGAGGATTACGTCGTAATCCCCCGCCTCGAGGTTGCCCAGGGCCTCGGCCGCATACTCGGGTGTTATGAACGCCGCGACGGAGACCGGTAGAATGCGTACTTCTACATCCATCCCCAGGCCTGAGACGCTGCGCCTCACGCTCTCCTCTGCGAGCCTGCCCGTGACGACCAGAACCCTCAGACTAGGTCCCTCAAATAAGCAATTCATACATCGGATACGGTTACGACTGCGCCCCCGTTGTCCGGCCTGGCGACGAAGGACTCCCCTCGCCTCCCCCCGCTGTTGAGGAAGCCTCGGAGCCTCTCGGAGACTATCTCCGCGTCGGATTCGCCCCTGACAAGGCCGTAGAACGCGGGGCCCCACGAGCTCTGCCCTACGCCGTGTGCTCCGGCCTCAAGGAGGAAGTTCACGCCCTCCTCGATCAAGGGGTGGCTGAACCGCCCCCCCTGAATTTCGAGCCAGAACTCGCCGAACTTGAAGTCTATGCTTGTCATCGCCGACCCGAAGGCATCGATGTCCCGCTCAATCATGGCGGGGATCATCTTTACGAGCACGATCCTGGAGATCTCGCCGATCAGGCCCGCCGGAGGGGGCTCTACCCTCTTGAAGACGTCGTTCTCGACCTTGCCACTGCGGTCATTAGCGATGTCAGGCAGGCCTATGACGAAGAGCCAGTCCTCCGGCACGTCCGAGTGGAATATCAGGGGCGGCATGGCGTCCCTCTGATCTTTCCTATGCCCGCCGTCGACTATGAAGCCCCCGTGCTTGAACGCGTAGGTCCCTATCCCAGACCTTCGCGAGCGTTCGAGCTTCTGGGCTATCTCCTCGGTGGTGAGACCGAGTTCATGGAGTTCCGAGAGGGCCGTCCCTACTGCGAGCGCCAGCTGGGTTCCTGAGCCGAATCCCACGTGCGCCCTGATGTCAGAGATCATCGCGATCTCGGCGCCACCCTCTACGCCAAAGCCTTCGAGGAACTTCTCTGCGTAGTCCTTTGCCCTCTCTGCGCTGGGGCCTTCAACGGATAGATGGGTCGCCGGCCTCGCCTTGAGGACGATGTTCGGCCTGTCTATGGCGACGCCCACGCTCCCGTAGAGCCTGCCGAGATCGCCCCGGAGGTCGACCATGGCGAAGTGGAGCCTGGAGGGGGTCCTCATCGTCACCTCCATTACGTGCCCCCCCAGCGGCGTATCAGCCTCTCCAGCTCCTGGATGACCCTCGCCTCCTTCGAGTCGGGCGCCGAGACCCTCCCAACGACATCCTTACACGCGCGGAATCTTTTAATCAACCTTTCCACGTCGTCCATCCTGCCTTCGCGCGTGAAGGCCTCTATCCTCGTTGCATGGATTATGGCCTCGATGGCCTCTGCGCTCCCCCTTCTGAAGACCCTGGGTAGGGGCCTGCGCACCTCTACTGACAAAGGGTTGAATGTGAAGGCGCATCTGAGATCTGAAATGTCCCTGTGTCCCAGCGCTTCTACAAGCACGTGGGCGTCGGACGAGGCGAGTCTAAGTCCCCCTTCGAACGACGCCCCCGGGAAACCTTCGAAGCGTTCCCTCTTGAAAGCCGTGACAAGGAACAGAACGGGGTCCGACGTGACGTTCACGCAAGCACTGGGGTTCCTCAGAAGGTTTCCGTAGGTGGCGCTCGTCTTGAAGGGTCTCACCTCCAGAGCCTCCGATCCCACCCTAAGAACCCCCATCGGCGACGCGTTCGGCGTCCCGTCGTGGTTCGTCGTCGATAGTATCGCCTCGCTTATACAGCCCTTCTCGAATCCGAGTTCGTCCAGCCGCTGCCAGATGCCTGCCCCGTTCATCCTATTTCAGATTCCCGGCGATGGATTTAACGGATTGACTCAGAAAAAAAGGTTACCGGTCGAGCATGCCCGCTGGGATGAGGTAGTCGCCCCTGCCGCCCATCATCAGCCTGTGGGTTATACGGTCTCTGTACTCGACCTTTTCGAGAGTTCCCCGAGCTTCAATGACTTCTCCCTCCCTGGCCTGCTCGGTGAACTTGCCCCTGTAGCTCATCAGCCGGGTCATCTCTAGCTTCTGGCCCTCGCCCTGAACGGAGCAGTCCCCTACGAGGTAGGTGCAGGGCGTGTAGATCGAGTGCTCGGAGTCGACAATGGTCGCCCTGAGGACGGCTCGCCCGAGCGGCCTCGAAACAACCTCCTCCTCTATCTCCAGCGGGTTCGGCACCAGCCTAACGAAGTAGTCCCTGTCGCCAACCAGCCCGTGGAGGATCTTTCTCGTCTCAGACTGGACGAACATTGCGAGGTCGAAGCCCGTGTCGCCCCACCTGCTGCTCACGACACCCATCACGCTCTCGCTGTCGTACGGTCGTATCCAGCCGCCCTCCTCCCTGAGCCTGCTCAGTGCGCCGTACACTTTGAGGCCGGCATCGAGGCCGTAGACGACGATGTCGACGTCAGAGCTGGGCCCCGCAAGGCCTATTAGGGCCGACCCTGAGACCCCGAGGCTGTTGAGCGGGACCCCACTCTCTGATGAGAGAGCCGATGCGAAGCCGGCCGTGGAAGCCTCCAACTCTGTCGAGGGGTCTTCCACGAGTTCCAGTAGGCGCTCCGCGGGAGAGTACGCGCGTGAAATCCGATCTACTGGCACGGACTGGAGGGTCAGGCCCTTGCCCTTGATTGGGTTCAGGTACACAGAGTGGTGCACACGGAGGAACTCGTCGGTCTCCTCTAGGTCGTAGACTCTCCTGTAGCGGCGGGGCCCCCGCATCCTTTCGCCGCCCGGGTCGGGAACGTACCTGAGGTACGCCACCACCAGGCCCTCGGGGTGGCGGAGGCCCTTGACGGAGAAGATCAGGCCCTCCACGGTCTCGACGTACGCCCCCTCTTCCAGCCCCGTGAACCTGCTTCCTCCCATCTCCCCCGAGAGTAATAGGGGGGGTCTTATAAGCGGATTACGAGATTCAAGGCTTGGGGCCAGGCATGGAGAAGACCGAAACGGGGGAGCTCGTCGCGCGATGCGCCACGCTGGCGGCGCTCCTCGAGGTCTCGGCCTACCCGAAGCCGGGGAACGTCCACAGGACCAGGGACTTCCCAGGCACAAGATACGAGCACTTCCTCGCAGGCGGCGTAGCTATGGGATCGGCCATGCGCAGGCTTGCCGTCCGAGGCTTCGAGGCGGAGAGGGGCCTCACAGGGTGGCAGGACATCGGCGTCGGGGGCTCCGTCCTCGAGGCGGTGGAGGACACGCTCCGCTGGCAGAGGGGAGGAAACGTGAACCTGGGCGTTGCGCTCCTCTTCTCACCGATGGCGGCAGCGGGGGGAGCGGCGCTCCTGTACGATGGCGTTGTCGACGCCAAGAGGCTCAGGGGGAAGCTGAGCCATGTGATGGACTCCACAACGCCCGAAGACGCGGTGGCCGTCTATGAGGCGATCAGACAAGCGATGACTCCCAGAGTCCTGGGTGAGGTAGAAGACCTTGATGTGCTCGACGATTCCGCCCCCGACCGGATCAGGGACGAGGGGCTATCACTCAAGGACGTCTTCCGAAGGTGCTCAGACCGGGACTCGATCTGCTCCGAGTGGGTAACGGACTTCGAGATCACTTTCGAGACTGGATACCCATACCTGAAGCGAACACTTGAGGGTTCGGACGACGTTAACTACGCTGTCGTGGATACCTTCCTGCACATCCTGTCGAGCCATCCCGACTCTTTGATAAGGCGGAAGAGCGGCCTGGAGCGGGCCGAGGAGGTCAGCAAGAAAGCCCAGCTGATACTAGACGCGGGTGGATCGAGAGCTACGAAGGGGGGTGATATGCTCAGACAGCTCGACGATGAACTCCAGGGAGCCGGGGGGGACCTCAACCCCGGCACGACTGCGGACCTGACGGCGGCCTCGATCTTCGTGGTTCTCATGGAAGGATGGAGGCCCTGATCAGCCCCTCACGTAGGCGACAGCCTCCTCGAGGCTCCTCTCCACGCCGAACTTCCTCTCGAAATAGCTGAGGACATTCCCGATGTCCCTCCTCAGGAGAGCATCGGCGTTCGGGTGGTCCGTCGTCACGGCCTGGGGCCAGTCGATCAGGAGGACCTCACCGCTTTTTTGGACGATTATGTTGAAGCCACTCAGGTCGACGTGGATAATCCCCGCCCTGTAAGCCCTCCTGGCGTTCAGGAGTATGTCGTCGAGGAAGCCCTCTGGATCGTCGAGGGTGTCCACGTCGACAAGGTTGTACCCGTCGATGTAGCCCATCACCACCACGTGCCTGTTCTGGTGGAGGGGCTCGGGAACGGAGACGCCCGCCTCGAAGGCCTGCTTCATGACGTTGAACTCCTTCTCTGCGGCGAGCCTAGACTGGTAGTGCCAGGTGACGCGGCCCCCCCTGACCATGTATCCCCGCTTCTTCCTCGTCTCCCTGAAGCTGGTGCGCCCCAGCCTGTGGAACTTAACGGCGACCCGTTGACCTTCGTCCGTGAGGGCGTTGAAGATGTCCGCCTCCTTTCCGACCCCCAGCGAGCTGCCGAGGGAGCTGAGCGCGTCGGCCTTGGCGAGGGCGTTCAGAGCTAGGCAGTCGTAGCCCGTGTAGTTGAGGATGTATCCGGCGTACGGCTCGCCCTGCCTGTATATGAGGTCCTTCCTGTCGAGCTCCCTGAGCCGGTACTTGGCCTCCCCTGGGCCAAGGCCCGAGTACTTGACGACCTCCTCGAGGGGGACGAACGAGAAGCTCGCCATGCCGAGCTCGATCGCCTGGAGAACCCTGAACTCCTCCGGCTCGATCTCCAGCAGCAGCTTGGCGGCCCTCTCAGCGGACGACATCCACGAATAATATCGCAAAGGGGTATTATATTGGGTTACCCTGTCAGAGAGGTTGGAGTCATAACAATATCATAAAGGAATTATCTTCTCCCGAGATTATGCACAGCCCTTCGAGCGAGAGAAATCATATATAGAAAATGGTAACAGGGGCTACGCGGGAGGAAATAGGAATGGATGCGGTCGATCTGAGGAAACAGATAGCAACCTCCAAGGCCACATTGGAGGCCTACAGGTCGTACGGGCAGTTCGTCGTCGACGCCATAAACGCCTTCACCAGGCTCGACGAGGTCTTGGCGGATCCATCAGAGGAGAATGTTGCCGAGGGGCTTGAGATCGCCACCGAGTTGAACAGGCAGCTCGGCCCCTACAGGGGCTACGTCCCCCAGGTCGCCAACACCGTGGACGGAGTCCTGAAATGGCTCCAAGAGAAATAGTGAACAAGTGACTGAAAGAGTACCGAGGAGTATGCCCCTTAGCGTTTTTGATGTTTTTTGCTTGAGTTCCACGGCTTGAGCGGAGGGGCGCCCCTAACCAGTCATTCCGTATTCGTCTAGGATCCTGTAGACCTCGTCCTGATCCACGGCCTCGATCCGCATCTCGCTCCCGTCGGTCCTGATCAGGACGCGAGACTTCTGCTTCAACATCATGCCGATGACCGAGGCCTCGACCCCTATCGTCCGGAGCTCGGAGACCAGCTCCTTGGCCTTAGTCGTCTCGACGGCGATGAGGAGCGCCCCCGATCCCATCAGCTTCAGGGGTTCGATCCCCAGGGCGCCGCATATGGTCCTCGTCTCCTCCGCCACGGGTATGGCCTCCTCCATGATCCTGACGCCGACCCCCGCCGCCTCGGTCATCTCCCATATCCCGTTGAGGAGGCCCCCCTCCGTGGGGTCGTGGAGGGAGTGGACCCCGCCGACCTCCATGGCCTTCATCGCCTCGGGGACGACGCTGATCCTCCTGATCATCGAGGCAGCCGCTTGAACGACTTCATCGCCAACCCGTTCCCGGAGCACGCCTGCGAGGTCCTGTGCCAGGACCGCGGTCCCCTCTATGCCAGCACCTTTCGTGAGGACGACCGCATCCCCGGGCCTGGCACCGCCCGTCGTCACATACCTGTCCCTCTCCGCCTCGCCCATCATGAAGCCGACGAGGATCGGCCTGTCCAGCCCCGGGGTGATCTCGGTGTGCCCCCCGACGAGGCTCACCCCCACCTCGCAGCAGGCCTCGTGGATCTGCCCCATTATCTCGTCGAGGAGCCCTTCATCCGCCCCCTCCGGTAGCAGCGCAGTGCAAAGGAACCAGGATGGTCGGGCGCCGGTCGACGCCACATCGTTCGCGTTGATGTGTACCGCCAGCCAGCCTACGTTCCCGATGGCGCCCGTTATTGGGTCGGTGGCCACGACGATCACCCTGTCCCCCATGTCTATGACGGCCGCGTCCTCCCCGACGCGGGGGCCCTGGAGCAGCCTCCTGGTCGGCACGCCAAGCCTGCCAAAGACGAGACGCCTGAGGGCGTCCGATGGCACCTTCCCGGTCGGAAAACGATGGGGTCTGACCATTGTGAGACCTCACCTATAGATTCCGGAATGGGGATATAGATTTTCCCGAACGCCCGGATATCCGTCTGTTTGACAGGGCCATTCAAAAGAGGTCCAAGAGTTCGCTGAGGTCCCTGATGACGACGACCCCCTCAATGCCCTCTGATTCCTCGTCGAGAGGCATCTCCTTGTCATCAGATACTTGACTCCAGTTTTTGATGGGCCGGTCTCTAGAGATCAGGATCGGCTGGATCCCTGCGGCCATAGCCCCTTTGACGTCGTCAGGGGAGTCTCCAACGTGCACGACCTCGTGCGGTTCTAAGCCCGTCTCCTCCAGCACGGCCCTAAAGATCATCGGGTCGGGCTTCGATGTCCCCACCTCGTCCGATACCATCACGGAGTCGAAGTATCCGCCGATCTCGTGCTCGGAGAGCAGTCTGTAGATCCAGGGAGCGTGGTCCCAGTTGGTTATGAGTGCGATGCTGAACCTCGGCTTCAAGTACTCCAGGACGGCCCGGGTCTCTGGGTCTAGGCGGAAATATCCGTGCCAGACGCCTATTACATGGTCGACCATCCACCTCAAGTGCCCTAAGTCTATCTCAAGTCCCAGCCTCTCACCCAGGTCTTTGACTCGTCGCTCGAAGACGCTCGCTTCGGCGTCCCTCGGCTCGGGGGCTGGCCTATCAAAGAGGTCTCCTATCTGATCCTTGAACTCCTCCCTCGACATCGTCAGCCCGCACTCCCCCATGCAAGAGTGGAAGGCCGTGAGCCAGTCGTCCCACGCGGCCTCGATGTCGGTCGGGACGAGGAGTGTCCCGTGGAGGTCGAAGAAGACCCCCTTGATCCCTTCCATGCCCTTCAATTCGCGCGGCAGTGTTCTTAAATGGATTGATTTTTACAACCAGAAGGCCTAAACCCACTTTCACCCACCCCTCCACATATGGTATATCCTAACGGACACAAAGCATAAATCACCGAGGGCGCGACACCAAATCGGGGGGACATGTGAGCCAGCCCAAAAGCGTCTTCGTCGACGAGGGGGCCCTCGACCTCAACTACATCCCGGTCAAGCTCCCCCACAGGGACGCCGAGCTCAGGTTCCTGACGGGCCTCTTCCGGTTCGTCGTCGACACCCCCTACGAGATGACCCAGAGGGCCGTCATCGTCGGCGGCGTCGGCACCGGCAAGACGGTCCTCGCCCAGAGGTTCGGCCAGAACCTCGTGGAGGAGGCCCGGAGGCGGAGGGTGAGGGCCCGGTACATCCACGTCAACTGCCGGGAGAGCCGGGGCAGCCTCTTCATGGCCCTCAACCGGGCCATAAGGGCCCTGAGGCCCCAGTTCCCGGACAGGGGCTACTCCGCCAACGAGCTCCTCGACACACTGATGAGGATCCTCGACGAGGAGGACGAGCAGCTGGTCCTCTGCCTCGACGAGGTGGACGCCCTCATAGAGAAGGAGGGAGGAGACGCCCTATACAACCTCACCCGGGTCCAGGAGGAGAGGATGGAGGGGCCCCGGCGCCTCAGCCTCATCTGCATCTCCAAGGACCCCGAGGCGTTCCAGGCCCTCGACAAGAGCACCCTGAGCACCCTCCAGAGGAACGTCATCCGCCTCCCCGAGTACACCCGGCCCCAGCTCGTGGACATCCTCACCGACCGGGCCGAGAGGGCGTTCAGGCCGGGCGCCGTCTCCCCCGAGATCGTCGACTTCATAGGGGAGCTCGCCGCCTCGGAGGGAGGGGACGCCAGGTACGCCATCGACCTCCTTTGGCGGGCCGGGAAGTACGCCGACACGGCCTACTCCAGGGAGGTCCTGCCGGAGCAGGTCCGGAAGGCGGCGGCGAGCCTCTTCCCCGTCCTCAGGGCGGAGGAGATCAGGCGGCTGAGCCGCCACGAGCAGCTCGTCCTCCTCGGCATCGCCCGCCACTTCAGGCACAGCCGGGAGCCCCACGCGACCACCGGGGAGGTGGAGCTCAGCTACCAGGTGGTCTGCGAGGAGTACGGGGAGGAGCCCAGGGGCCACACCCAGTTCTGGAAGTACCTAGGCCAGCTGAGCGGCCTCGACGCCGTCTCATCGGTGCTCCACGCCTCCGAGAAGGGGAGGACCCAGCTCATCAGCCTCTCCAAGATCCCCGCCGAGGAGCTGGAGAGGGAGGTGACCCGCATCCTTGGGCGGGGCTAGGGAGGGCATCAACGCCGAGGACCTCCTCGGCTCGAAGGGCCGGATCAGGGTCCTTCAGGTCCTCGCCGAGAGTGGGGAGCTGAACATAAGCGAGGTAGGCCGCAGGACCGGGATGAACTACACGAGCGTCGAGCGCCACCTCGACGCCCTCAGGGAGATGGGGTTCCTCAGGGAGAAGAGGTACGGGAAGATAAGGATCTTCGAAGCCATGTTCAGGACGATCACCGTCAGGTTCGAGAGGAACCGCGGAGTCAGGGTCGAGACCGACGCCGCCGTAAGGGCCTGAGGAGGGATCATGCCTTGCTGAGGTCGCCCGATGTGCCGGCTTTTTTTGTCTCATTTCGCCTGCCTTATACGGATGAGGGAGCCTTTCCGACTGGAGGGTTGTGGGCCCAGTGAAGTTCAGAAACGAAGCAGAGATATTGAACAACGCAGCCTCCGAACCGCTCCTGAGGCTGAGGCGGGACGCAATTGACATCATGGAGACGGCCCTGGACGCCGTGGATGCCGGCAACGCCGTCAAACGGAGCCTGAGGGTTGAGGGGAACCTTCTCAGGTGCGACGGCCTAGAGCTGAACCTAGAGCGCTGCGCGAAGGTTTTCGTCATTGGTGGCGGGAAGGCTGGCGGGGGGATGGCGGAGGCTGCCGAGGGGTTGCTCGGGGACCGGATCTCAGGTGGCGTAGTCAATGTCCTAAAGGGCACGGAGGGCCTCCATAGGCTCAAGCGTGTGAGGCTGAATGGTGCGTCCCACCCGATACCCGACGAAGGCGGCGTCAGGGGCGTCGAGGAGATGATGAAAGTACTCGACGGAGCCGGGGAGAGGGACCTGATCATCGTGGTCATATCTGGAGGGGGCTCCGCCCTCATGACCTACCCGGCGGACGGCGTCGGCCTCGGGGATATCCAAGAGGTCACCGGCCTCCTTCTGAGGAGCGGGGCGACGATAAACGAGCTGAACGCGGTCAGAAAGCACCTGTCGGCCGTGCAAGGGGGGCAGATGGCCAAGAGGGCGAGCTCCGCCACGGTGCTGAGCCTCGTCCTCTCCGATGTCGTCGGCGACCCCCTAGACACTATCGCGTCAGGACCGACCGTGCCGGACCCCACGACGTTCGACGACGCCGTGAACGTGTTGAAGAGGCGCGGAACATGGGAGAGCACTCCTCCGTCAATCCGTCGACGCCTCGAAACGGGCGCAGAAGGCAGAATAGAGGAGACGCCTAAGCCCGGAGACGAGATCTTCGAGAAGGTCCACAATTTCGTGGTCGGGAGCAATCACACTGCAACGAGGGCGGCCGTCGATAGGGCCAGGACCCTCGGCTACGAATCCATGCTGCTCTCCACAAGGATCGAGGGGGAGGCGAGCCAGGTCGGGACCGTCCTCGCTGGGATCGCGGGGGAGATCGCTGCTACAGGCAACCCCCTCGGTTGCCCGGCAGCCGTGGTCGCGGGGGGTGAGACCACCGTAACCGTAATGGGCTCCGGTCGTGGGGGGAGGAACCAGGAACTCGCCCTGAGCGCCGCCCGGAGGATCAGGGGCCTCAACGCCGTCGTCGCGGCCCTTGCTACGGACGGAATCGACGGCCTTACGGAGGCCGCGGGCGCGATTGTCGACGGCGCGACCCTGGGGAGGGCGGTGTCCAAGGGCTTGGATGCGGCCGAGTTCCTCTCTGACAACGACTCAAACGGCTTCTTCAACGCTCTCGGCGACACCCTGCTGACGGGTCCGACGGGCACGAACGTGAACGATCTGATGCTCATACTCGTGTCCGGGTGAGAGCAGGAGGCTAAGAAATATGCCCGTAAACATCATAACGGTCAAAGGAGTCTTCAAGTGAACAGCACGATAAAGAAAAAGGGTCGAGCCGGTTGTCGAGGAAGAAAGTCAGGGATCCGGACCTCTTGCTGAGGAAGTTGAGGGACCTCTTGGCCGGGATGGAATACCTCGTGTCTGCCGTCGTAGTCGAGGGGCCGAGGGACGTCGAGGCCCTGAGGCGAACAGGTTTTGGGGGGAGAGTCGAGATATGCTCAAGGTTCAACGTGTCGGAGTCGGATCTGGCCGAGTCCCTGGCCCACGAGATCGAGTCGTTGGTCATCCTCACCGACTTCGACGAGGAGGGGAGGAGGATCAACGGGCACCTGACCCGTCTTCTGGAAACGAGGGGCGTGAAGGTTGAGGTCGGGATCAGGAGGAGGTTCGGGAGGCTCATGGCCGCCCTTGGGATCCACACCATAGAGGCCCTCGACGACGTCGTCTCCAAAATAGAAGAGAGGATGGATCCATGGGTTAAGGGTCGAAGGAATTAAATCCCCCTCGGCCACACTAGATGCGTGTACGAAATGTTCACGGTCGATAAGATAGAGGTTGAGGGAAGACTATTCCTCGGGCTGAAGGTGGAGCTGGAGGGCCTCCCGCCCCTCCTGTTGGTCAATGGCGGGAAGGGCTTCGTCATGTGCGGCTACCTCAACATCGAGGCGGCCGAGAGGCTCGGAGCAACTGCCGCGGTTGTTAGCGGGGTCAAGAGCTTCGAAGACGTGCTGAACGCCGAGATAAAGTCCGCCACCGCAAAGGCGAAGGCGCTGGGCCTTGTGCCCGGGAAGGTCGTGAAAACGGTCATCGGAGCGATATCCTAGCCACCTCGACCTGTCATCAGTCACAGCCCCCTGCTTTCATCTGAGATCAGGCATAATCGTGGTTCAACGACGAAGAAATCTCGATGTCGATTATTTATCGCTCTCATCATACAACTCGCCTTTCCACGACTATTCTTCAAGTTCTATGATCTTCCTCGTGGATGTGTGACCACTCACTATCGTCGCTCTGCAGTCGAAATGCCTCTGGAGGAGCTTGAGGATGGCGGAGTTGGCCTTCCCCTTCTTCCTGGGGGCCTTGACCTTTACCAGGTAGCGCCCTTCCCCCAGGTCTTCTACCCCTTCTTCGCGGGACCCCGCCTTTACATCAACGGTGATCCTCTTCAATTGAAGGACTCCATTCCATAAGGCCCATTTTGAAACATGATGGAGGCATATAATATTCTATACTCAATTAGACTGCAATGCATCTGGTCTAGTTCCTAATGTGAAAGGAATTAGAAAAGGGTTTAAAGTTTGCCGAACCTCGGGCCGAGGGACTCCTTTATGGCCTGGATCGTCTGGTCCGGGAAGTCCTTCATCAGGCTGTCGAACACGGACTTCGCGATGAATATCTTGAAGCCCTCCTCGTCGACGCCTGGGGAGTACTTTCTGCGCATTCCGCCCTTGCAGGTCTCCTCCTCGTAGTTCAGGACCCCCTCGTCGCACATGCTGTTCAGGAAGTTGATGATCGAAGCCCTGGAAATGCTTTTGTCGTCCCCCAACGCCTTGTTGACGTGGAGGTAGACCTCCCTCGATGTCACTCCCTCGCCAGTGCTCTCCCAAACCATCCTAAGGGCCTCTATCTGATAGTCTCTAAGGACCTTCTCAAATCCAGTTTTACTTGGATCTAACACAAGAGGCATATATTTCACCTAGACTTTTCTAAAGACTAATGTAACAACTATAAAAGCCTTAGTGTTCGCATCTCCTAATAATTTATACAATTTTTTATTGTCTTATCTTTCTAGGACATGCCTGTCAAGCACATAGCACGTGAAGGCCCCCTTGAAAACACAGTTCTCTCCGACTGTGACCTTCACCTCGATCTCTCTGCGCCTCCCCTCCCTGCTCACGACCACGGCCCTCGCCATCATCACGTCCCCCACCGTCACGGGTGCGAGGAACCGGCTCTCAGACCTGCCGAGGACAACGTTGGGGTGGTTCACTGCCAGCATAGCGGCGAGGTCCGCCAGGCCGAAGGTGAATCCGCCGTGCACGAGGCCTCTCTCGTCGACGGCCATCTCCTCGGTCGCCTCCAACCGGACCTCCGCCTCATTGTCGTCCTCGACATGGACAGGGGTCCCGAGCAACCTGTGGACGGCGCGGGCGTGGGTCTTCACTTCCATAGGCTTTCCACACCTGATCATCCAGTTTCGTTTAAATCGGTATGGTTCTGAATAACGTTATATCCCTCGACCCGGGCAGTTTTTAGGATCGAGATGAAGCTACTTACGTTCAGGGCCAAAGATGCCTGGAGCATCGGAGCCCTCATGGGCGAGTACGTCATCGACCTCAACGCCGCCTTCAACGCGCATGTTGGCGGCGCGTTCGGCGGCGTACTGAAAGACTTCTGCTTCGACATGCTGTCATTCCTAGACACGGGAGCCCTGGGGATGACGGAAGCGAGGAAGGTTTTGATGGAAGCCGGCAAGCTGAAGGGCGATGATGTACGCGCCCTCTTTAAGGAAGGCGTCCTCAATCGTCTGGATGAGGTCAGAGTCGAGGCCCCCATACCGCGACCGAGGAAGAACGCCGTCTGTCTGGGTCTGAACTACGCGGACCATGTCGCGGAGGGCGGAAGGGCCCGGCAGCAGGAGAGGCCCCTGCCCCAGCACCCGATCTACTTCACAAAGCCCCCGACGGCCGTCACCGGCCCCTACGGCGACATCGTATATCCTAGGGCGACGGAGAGGCTCGACTACGAGGTCGAACTGGCCGTCGTGATCGGGAAGGAGGGGAAGTACATACCCGAGGACGAGGCCCACGGGCACGTCGCCGGTTACACCGCCTTCAACGACGTCTCTGCCAGGGACCTCCAGAGCAGGCACGGCCAGTGGTACAAAGGGAAGAGCTGCGACACCTTCGCCCCCATGGGCCCTTACCTAGTCACGAGCGACGAGGTGGGGGACCCGATGAACCTGGACCTATGGCTCAAGGTGAACGGGGAGACCCGGCAGAGCTCCAACACCCGCAACATGATATTCGACGTCAGAAGGATCGTCAGCAACCTCTCGGAGGGCATGACCCTCGAGGTTGGGGACATAATAGCCACTGGGACACCCTCCGGCGTCGGTTACGCTCACCCCTCCGGGCTGCTCAAGGTGGGGGACATCGTCGAGACCTGGATAGAGAAGATAGGGACGATGAGGAACAGGGTGGTCTCTGATGGTTGACTCCCTCGATGCCATCGCCGCCCAGAACCCCTCACGATATATATCCGAATATGGATTGTTCCGAAACGTTAAAAAGTGTAAATACCAGTCTCCAAGAAAATATTTATATTGCAATTCTATGGTTTGGTCTATAGCTTCGAGGTGTAAATGTTTTGAGCGCACCTGGGTCAAGTCAACCCATCATAATTCTGAGGGAAGGGACAGAGCGCAGCCGCGGCAGCGACGCGAGGAATGCCAACATAATGGCGGCCCGGATCGTGGCGGAGGTGGTGAAGTCCTCCCTAGGGCCGAAGGGCATGGACAAGATGCTCGTGGACAGTTTCGGCGACGTCACGATCACTAACGACGGCGCGACGATGCTGAAGGAGATGGACATCCAGCACCCTGCGGCGAAGATGATGGTGGAGGTCTCCAAGACTCAGGACGACGAGGTTGGGGATGGAACCACAACCGTAGTTGTCCTTACGGGCGAGCTCCTGGGGAAGGCCGTTGAGCTGATGGACAAGAAGATCCATCCGACGGTCATAATCGACGGGTACAGGGACGCCCAGGAGCAGGCCCTGAAGTTCCTCGAGGAGATCTCCATAGAGGTTGACCCAAAGGACAAGAAGACTCTGAAGAAGATAGCTATGACCTCGATGGCGAGCAAGCTCATCTCGGGGTACAGCGACTACCTCTCCAAGATCGCCGTCGACGCCATACTGCAGGTCGCCGAGGAGAAGGACGGCGGTTACGAGGTGGACCTGGACATGGTCAAGCTCGAGAAGAAGCCCGGCGGCTCCCTCACGGACACGGCCCTCATCAAGGGGCTGGTGATCGACAAGGAGGTCGTCCACTCCGACATGCCTAAGCTGGTCAGGAAGGCGAGGATCGGGCTGCTCAACGCCTCGATGGAGATCGAGAAGACCGAGTTCGACTCCAAGATCCACATCGAGAGCCCCGACGAGATGCAAGCCTATCTCGACCAGGAGGAGCAGATGCTCAGGGACATGGTCAAGAAGGTGAAGGACGCCGGCGTTAACGTCCTCCTCTGCCAGAAGGGCATCGACGACATGGTCCAGCACTTCCTCGCCAGGGAGGGGATCCTCGCCGCCCGCAGGCTCAAAAAGAGCGACATGGAAGCCCTCGTAAAGGCTACGGGAGCCAAGATCGTGACGAGCGTCGACGACCTCTCGAAGGGCGATGCTGGCTACGCCGCGACCGTCGAGGAGAGGAAGATCGGGGACGAGAAGATGCTCTTCGTCGAGGGCTGCAGGAACCCGAAGGCCGTCTCTATCCTGGTCAGGGGTGGCACCGAGCGCATCGTCGACGAGGCCGACAGGTCGCTCCACGACGCCCTCAGCGTCGTCAGGGACGTCGTCAGGGAGCCAAAAATCGTCGCCGGCGGCGGGGCCCCGGAGATCGAGGTCGCCCGGAGGCTTAGACGGTACGCAGAGGGCCTGAGCGGGAGGGAGAGGCTGGCTGTCTCGGCCTTCGCGGAGGCGCTTGAGGTTGTGCCCACAACACTCGCAGAGAACGCTGGGATGGACCCCATAGACGCGATCTCGGACATGCAGTCGAGGCACGAGAAGGGCGAGATGTGGATCGGGATCGACCCCATCAAGGGGGAGGTCTCAGACATGACGAGCCTGGACGTCTACGAGCCTACCGAGGTGAAGGCCCAGGCGGTCAAGTCGGCGACGGAGGCGTCGACGATGCTGTTGAAGATCGACGACATAATCGCTGCCTCGAAGATGAAGCCCCCCGCAGGTGGACCCGGCGGAATGCCGGGCGGCATGCCCCCCGGCGGGATGCCACCAATGTAGGGCCGCGGAACCCAAGTTTTGAAGAGAGTCTGAATTGACGAGGGATGTCTGGATCGGCCCGCCGAAGCTGACGAGGTTCGAGCGGGCGAGGATCGTTGGGGCCAGGGCCCTCCAGATCTCCCTCGGCGCGCCTATCCTGGTGGAGCTACCGTCCTCTATGAGCGACCCTATAGACATCGCTCTGAGGGAGCTGAGGGAAGGCGCTCTCCCCATGACCCTGAGGAGGGTGCTGCCCGACAAGACCCACCAGGACATCGCCCTCAGCGAACTCCTCGGGCCGAGGCCCACCTGAACCTTTATTTCGAGAGTGCACCTTTCTACATGAAGATGTCGACAGTTGAGGGCTCCTCCACGAGGGTGTGGAGGGCCACCGCATACGTTTTAGTGCTGCTATCGGCCTTCGTCTTCTTGGTGCAGAGGACCTCGTGGGCGATGTTCGACATAATATTCGAGGTCTGCATCTTCCACATCCCGGCCCTCTTCAGCGCAACGATCTACGTGAAGATCCTCCTGACCCCGGGGGATCCGCCCAAAAACGGTAAATAGAGAGCCCCCCGATATTAAAGCGGTGCCAGGATTATGAAGTTCACTCGCATCATTCCGTGCATAGATACCCACTCGTCCGGGGAGGCAACCCGGGTCGTCGTGGGCGGCATACCGAAGCTCAAGGGCAGGACCATGGCTGAGAAGCAGGCCTACTTCAAGGAGCACTACGACCACCTGAGGCCGACGATGCTGAAGGAGCCCAGGGGCTTCGCCGGCCTCCTGGGGGCGGTGCTCACCGAGCCCGCGTCCCCCGAGGCGGACATAGGGGTCATCTACCTGTGGACCGACGGTTACTTCAGCGCCTGCGGTGACAGCACATACAGCGTCTCGGCCGTGCTCGTGAACACGGGCATGGTGGAGGTGAAGGAGCCCGTGACCGAGATAATCCTCGACACGGTCGCTGGCCTCGTCAGGACGAAGGTGTACGTGGAAGACGGGGAGGCCAAGTCCGTCGCGATGGAGGGGGTCCCCAGCTTCTACACCGAGACCGTCAGAATGGAGGTCCCCAAGGTGGGCGAAGTTGAGGCCGACATAGCCTACGGGGGACTCTGGTACGCCTTCATCGACGCCGACAGCATCGGCCTCAAGCCGAGCCTGGAGAACAAGGACCACTGGATCCCCCTGGGGTGGGAGATAAGGAACTACATGGCCGACCGCGTGAAGGTCTCCCACCCGGACTACCCGGAGCTCAACGTGCTAGATCTGGTGACGTTCTACACCGAGCCGACGGTCGAGGGCGCCCACACGCGCCACTGGAACGTCTTCGGCCCCAAGCAGTCATGCAGGTCCCCGGCCGGGACATGCACCAACGCCCGGATGGCTGCCCTCCACGGGAAGGGCGAGCTGAAGGTCGGAGAGGAGTTCGTGGCGGAGAGCACCATCAGCACACTGCACTACGGGAAAGTACTGAAGGAGGTGAAGGTCGGGAAGCACAGGGGCGTCCAGCCCGAGGTCTCCGCGACCGCCTACATCACCGCCTTCAACCAGATCGTCATCGACCCCCGGGACCCGCAGAGGGACGGATTCCTCTTCTGACCGAACCCACCATTTTTCCATATCCCTGCTGATGTTAAATACCCTTTAGCCCGCTTTTATTGGAAAGAGTGTGGAATAGATGTCAAAGGCTTTCATCAACCTAAACGCGGGGGATCCAGACGTCGAGGCGCCTAGGTGCGTCATCGAGGCGGTCCAGGACGCCATCAAAAAGGGCGGAGTGTGGACGCACTACGGCGGGGCTGAGATACCTCAAAGGTTCAGGGAGGCCGTTGTCGACTACTACCGGATGTTCGGGCCAGAGTACGAGCCCGGCAACGTGGTACCAACGGCCGGCAGCAGCGCCGCCCTGTACATCGCCCTCGCGTCGGTGCTGGAGCAGGGGGAAGAGGTTCTCCTCTGGGAGCCTTCCTACAGTGGCCACTACAACCTCCTGAGGAACATGGGCGTGAAGATGTCGGTCGCCCCCCTCGGGGAGGAGTCTGGCTTCCACCCCGACTTGGACACCCTCGAGGAGTACGTGGGCCCGGACACCAAGGCCGTGCTCATATGCAACCCCAACAACCCGACGGGCACCGTATTCACCGAGGAGGAGCTGAGGGGGATCGGGGAGGTCGCCACGGACCACGACCTCGCCATCTTCTCGGACGAGATATACCTCCACTTCATCTACGACGACAACAGGTTTACCTCCACAGCGAGCCTTGACGAGCTCCAGGAGAGGACGATCAACATAATGAGCTTCTCGAAGACCTTCTCCATGACGGGGTTCCGCCTCGGCTACGTCATAGCGCCGGAGAGGTACCTCGAGAGGGCCCAGGCCATAGCGAGCATGACGGCCCCGAGGCCGGCGACCTTCGTCTACGCCGGAGGCACGGTCGCCCTGAGGGGGGGCATGCCCTACGTTGAGGAGAGGCGGAGAGCCTACGACGAGCGGCGCAGGTACTTCTGCGGGGCCATTGACGGGGTGGACGGGCTGGACTGCAACCCCTTCGAGGGAGCCTTCTACGCCTGGTTCCGCATGGAGGACCTGGGGATCGGATCAGTTGAGTTCTGTGACCGGCTCCTCAAGGAGGAGAACGTCAGCGTCCGGCCAGGGAAGTTATTCGGGGTGAATGTTGACGGCTACGTCAGGGTCCCCCTCGTCAAGCCGGTGCCGGTTCTGAGGGAGGCGGTCGGCAGAATAGAGAACCTGGTCAAATCCCTCTAACTACATTTTTTTCTTAAACTGAATAGGATTCAAACGTTTCCTAGGAATTTGGATTCCCATTCAAAAAACCTCAATCCTCCTATCGGAGACGCCCGAGAGGTCCTACCCCTGCTCGAGCCGCCTCACGAAGTCCTTTTTTATAAAAAAAAGGTTGGTTCGCCCTTTTCTGGGCCTCTAGATGTTGATGAGTGCCTTCACGCCCTGGAAGTACCTGATCACGTTCGCCCCTTTCTCCGTAATCTCGTACCTCTTCTTCGATCTTCTCCCTCCGAGCTCCTCCGTAACCCGGATCAGGCCATCCTCCACGAGTCTTACCAGCACCTCCTGCGTGGGGTTCCACGACATGTTCACGGCGTACATTATGCGAGTTGGCTTTTCGACTCCCTCTCTTACGGCCTCGAGCACCTTCAACATTATCTCAAGTTTGGACCTTCGTTCACTCACGGTTTAACCCTCTTGGTTCCAATTTCATCCTCTTCTTTCAATCTCTACCTTCCTACTGTTGCGTCGCCGACTCCACGTTGCAGTCCTTGATGTACTGGGCGTTGTTGGTGTAGACCCTGATGCTCACCGTGGATCCGATGTCCTCGATATTGATGTTCGTCACCCCCCTCACGTAGAATAGGATGACCCCTCCAGAGACGAGGGGTATGCCCATCTTGGCCTGTGCGTACATCCGCCCGTCTATCGTTACGTTCTCCCCCTTTAACCTGAGGGGGCTCGTGATGTTCATCCCGCCAGATACTGTTGTGCCGTAGGGAACCCTGTGGAAGTAGATGTTGCTCCAGTCGGCCTCGATGTTCCTTACGACGACGCCGTTGATCAGGAGGTCTTTCCCTCCGATGTTCTGGAGCTTGAAGGCGGTGGCTGCCCCAGTGGTGTTCACCCAGATCCGCTCCTTCGAGATCCGGACCTCCTCCGTCTTGGTCCTGGTCAGGGTTAAGCCGGTGGCGTAGTTGCAGACCACGGTGGCCAATAGGACCGCGACGACAAGTATTATCAACGTCGTGACTACAACGCTGAGCCCTCGATCGTTTCCGATTACTCTGTTCTTCAATTCTTTATTCATCGACCGTTTTTCTTAATCTATCTCCCATTACTTCTTTTAAAAAGAGATTTTGGAGTGCATACATATTTCTATTTTCACTAAGCTAAATATCAATGAGGAGAAGGTTATCTTCAGAAATATCATAACAAGTGACGATGAATAGGTGTTAAGATATCTAATCACTTTATCAGAATCCAGATATGGATCCGAGAAACCGTCGTTTCTTGTGCATGATTGACACGGCTCTCTGAAATCTCCTTTCCGATCCCGATCCCCTGTAGTTTTTTAAGGGCTGGCGGGGCTTTTCAAGGGTGATAAGGCGATGTTGTTTCTCTCGGACGACGATGTCGCCAGGGTCCTGACCATGGGCGAGGCCATAGACGCCGTCGAGGCAGCCTTCGGCGAGTTCGCCAAGGGGTCTGTTAAGATGCCACCCAGGTCCACGATAATGCTCGACAGGTACGGGGGGAGCGTCTCCCTCATGCCCTCCTACCTCAAGGAGACGGTCGCCCTGGCAACGAAGATAATCTCGATCTACCCTGGGAACCCGGAGAGGGGGTTGCCCACGACGGCCGCTTGGATCATCGTTAACAACCCCGAGACGGGGGCGATAGAGGCCCTGCTGGAGGGGACGTACCTCACAGCCGTCAGGACAGGCGCCGTGACCGGTGTGGCGGCCCGCTACCTCGCCCCGGAGGACAGCAGGGTCGCCGCCGTCATAGGCTGCGGGGTGCAGGGCAGGACGCAGGCGTGGGCCGTCGCCGAGGCGTGCCAGCTAGAGACCATGAGGGTCTTCGACCTCTCGGAAGCCGGCATGAGGCGGTTTGTCGACGAGATGGGGCCGAGACTTGGCGTTGAGATCGTCCCTGCGAAGAGTGGGGCTGATGCGGTCCGTGACGCGGACATAGTTGTCACAGCTACCACTTCAAGCAAACCGGTAGTCCACAGGGAGTGGCTCGGGGATAGGGTTCACATTAGTGCCATAGGGAGCTTCTACCCCGATTATAGGGAGCTAGACACGGATACCGTCAGGGAGGCGAAGGTCGTCGTTGACAGCAGGGAGGCGGTCATGGAGGAGGCGGGGGATCTCCTCATCCCCATCAGTGAGGGTGCGATAACCGAGGACCATATCTACGCCGAGCTCGGCGACCTGGTCCTAGGGAGGAAGGAGGGGAGGACGAAGGAGGATGGGCTGACCGTCTTCAAGAGCGTCGGCCTGGCTATACAGGATTCCTCCGTCGCCAGCCTAGTGCTCAAGAAATGGCGCGAGGCATGAAGGTTGTAGCCCGGTTTGCTCTAAATATGTTATTCGGCTCTCCTGCGCCACCAGACTACAATTATCGCGACGAGGAGCACAACTCCTCCAACAAGGAAGTAGTCTGGCGGCACGGTCTCCACGATGTCCCTAGCGAACACGATCAGGAAGTTGTAGAACCACACGGCGGCGACGAGAACCAGGACGGCCCCGAGCCCAAGGGCTATCTTCCTCGGAGAAATCGGAAGAGGCTTCACCTCCTTGGGCTGATGCTCGATGGTGTACTCCAGGATCTCCCGCGTCTCGGCGTTGATGTGGACGGTCGCTGCGGCGTCCTTCAGGTCGACATCCACCACGTAGACGTTCTCCTCGTTGAGGACGGCCTTGCGCGGGGTGACTATCTGCTTCCTCATGCGCCGCAGGAAGTGGAGGACCAGGATGGTCGCCTCCTCTGCGTTCAGGGGGGGCTCCTCCTGCAGAAGGTTTGGGCCCTCCCCCGTCTTGCCGCCCTCTTCCCCTCTCGGAGCCCAATCACCCCGATCCCCAGTAGGGATTACCGCTTGTGCCACCTGGGGGTCCTCCGGCATTAGCGCCTGTTCCGCTGACATTGATCAGGGCTCCATAATCCGGGCTCTAGACCTCAGTTGACCCAATTCTCTTAATTAAGGGATGTATGTCTGTGAAATCGACAAACGTAAACTCCGCGTGTCAAACGAGCCACTTTCCTCGGACACCGATCGCGATGAACCCAATCCGATAGCATGCAACACGGATTCTTCGTAGTTTCAACCAGTGCGAAAAAGGTTAATACCTTTCGACGAACGAGTTGACGGATACCATGAGCGTTCTGTATTCAGGCTCGGGGGCTTCTGACGACGAGTCACCCCCGAAGAAGAGGAGGAGATTCAAGCCGGAGATTTCAGTTGAGTCGTGCAAGGGTTGCTTAATCTGCGTCTACGCCTGTGAGAAGTTCGGGGCAGGTGTTCTCGGGGAGTCGGATGATAGGACGGGGATGGGGGGTGTGCTGCCGAAGGTCAAGGGGGAATGCATCGGGTGCCGCTGGTGCGAGAGGTTCTGCCCGGACTTCGCCATATCCGTCGAGGAGGTGGGGGCATGTTGAAGCCCGGGCGCCACCTGATCCTCGGCAACGACGCGTGCGCGGAAGGAGCCATCAGAGCAGGTTGCCGGCTCTTCGCGGGCTACCCTATTACTCCAGCTAATGAGATATCCCACTACATGGCGGCCGAGCTGCCTAAGGCGGGGGGCTTCTTCCTCCAGATGGAGGACGAGATAGCATCCATCGCCGCGGTCATAGGCGCCTCATGGGCGGGCGCCAAGGCGATGACCGCGACCTCCGGGCCGGGCTACAGCCTGATGCAGGAGAACATCGGCTACGCCCACATGACCGAGGCCCCTCTGGTGTTGGTGAACGTGCAGAGGAGCGGCCCCTCGACCGGCCAGGCCACCCTCCCGTCCCAGTCGGACGTCTACCAGGCGAAGTACGGGGCCCACGGCGACTACGAGGTCGTGGCCCTCTCCCCCTGGTCCGTCCAGGAGATGTTCGACCTCACGGTCAGGGCGTTCAACCTGGCGGAGCGCTTCAGGACCCCGGTGATGCTGATGGCCGACGGAATGATCGGCCACATCATGGAGAAGCTCGAGGTGCCGGAGGAGGTCGAGGTAGTCGAGCGCCGGAGGCCCAGCGGACCGGAGTGCACTCCCTTCGGGACTGACGACCCATGCATGGTGCCGGAGATGCCCCGGTTCGGCGAGGGCTACAGACTCCTCGTGACTGGCTCCACCCACAGGCCGTCTGGGGTGAGGGACTACGCTCCGAGGTTCCACCAGATGAAGGTGAACAGGATAAGGGAGAAGATCCTGAGGGCCGAGAGGGAGATCGCCGACCAGGCGAGAGTGGGCCTCGAGGACGCCAGGGTGGCCGTCGTCTCCTACGGGGCATCCGCCCGACCCAGCTTCGGGGCGGTGAAGAGGGCGAGGGGTGATGGTGTGAAGGCCGGCCTGTTCAGGCTGAGGACCATCTGGCCCTTCCCCGAGTCCGACATGTCAGAGCTCGCGGACGAGGTGGACGCCCTCATCGTCGTGGAGATGAATGTGGGGAAGATGGTGAGGGAGGTCGAGAGGGTCGCCTGCGGCAGGGCGGAGGTCGTCTCGTTGGCGAAGATCGGAGGGGTCCTCCCGTCCGTCGATGAGGTCCACAAGGCCATAAGGAGGGCCGCGTGATGCCTGTCAAGCCCCTCGGATACTACAGGGAGAAGTACATCCGCCACCAGCCGTCCGCCTTCTGCGTCGGCTGCGGCGACGGCACGATACTGAACTGCTTCGTGCGTGCCATAGACGATCTAGGCATCCCCCAGGACAGGGTGCTATGCGTGTCAGGCATTGGCTGCTCGGCCTGGATACCGAGCCCCAACTTCAACGGGGACACGCTGCACACGACCCACGGCAGGGCCCTCGCCTTCGCAACGGGCGCCAAAGTCTTCAACGGCGACCTCACCACGGTCGTCTTCACCGGGGACGGCGACGGCGCCGGCATCGGCGGAAACCACCTCATCCACGCCGCACGGAGGAACATCGACATCACGACCATACTGGTGAACAACATGAGCTACGCGATGACCGGAGGGCAGATCGCCCCGACGACCCACCACGGGGAGAGGACCGCCACTTCGCCCTACGGCAACCCGGAGAGCCCCTTCGACATAGTCAGGCTCGCCGCCGCAGCCGGCGCCACGTACGTCTCCAGGTGGACCACATACCATGTCGTGGAGCTCACAAGGAGCATCAAAGAGGCGATACAGCACAGGGGGTTCTCCCTCATCGAGGTCCTGAGCCAGTGCCCCACCCAGCAAAGGCGCATGTTCAGCATGCGGGACCCCGTCCACAGGCTTCCGAGCCGGATACTGGAGATGTTCTCCGAGAGCACTTACATTAGGGGAAGACCCGAGAAGCAGGACTACAGGTACGCCATACCAAAGGATTCTCCCGAAAAAACCCTTGAAAAGATCAGCGAATCGGTTGAAAAGATGAAGGCTGAGGCAAAGATTGTGGATCACATGGCCTTCGGACGGGTAGTGAGGATCAATGCCGGGGAAGCCGAGGTGGACTGGGACAGCATCGGACGATTAGGTGTGGTGGAGAGGCTCGTCGGCCCACGAGAGGGCAAGATAGAGCTTGGCGTCTTCGTGAGGGAGGAGAGGCCCGAGTTCACCGAGTCCCTGAGGAGGATAATCAGGGTTGCGGAGGGCGGACGATGATGGAGAAGGCGATATTGATAGGGGGAACCGGCGGCCAGGGAATTCTCGCGGCCGGCGAGTTCCTCTCTGAGGCCCTGTTCAGATCCGGGTACGAGGTCGTCAACTCGAGGAGCTACGGCTCCGAGGCCCGCGGCGGGAGCTGCCGCTCCGAGGTGCTCGTCTCCGACTCCGAGATATACGACCTCACCGTCATCGAGGCCGACATCCTCATCCTGCTGTCTGCCCCGGCCTTCAAGCGGTATCAGGGGACTGCTAAGAATGGCGCCCTGCTAATAGTCGACGACGCCGTGCTCGACGAGCTCGATGAGGGCGAGATCAGGCCGGATGTGAGCCTGGTGTCTATCCCCGCGAGCGAGACGGCGAAGGAGCTGGGGAACGTCATAGTCGCCAACATGGTGCTCCTCGGGGCCCTGGCGAAGAGGTCGGACCTGATCTCCCTCGACAGGCTTGAGGAGGCCGTAAAGGAGATGATGCGCCCCTCGATGCAGGCCATAAACCTGAGGGCCCTGGGAGCGGGCTTCGAAAAGGCCTGAGCACGGCTCACAAGCCCGTGAGGACCCCCAATGAGACGCGAGTATCCCGATTCCCCGATAGCCAGCGTCGCCGCAGTCCTGTTCTCCGGAAATAGGGTGCTGCTCACCCTGAGGCTGAACGAGCCCTCTAGGGGGAGATGGTCTCTGCCGGGGGGCGTAGTTGAACTCGGAGAGACCGTCGAGGATGCGCTTACGCGAGAGCTCCTGGAGGAGACCGGGATTCAGGCGAGACCCGAGAAGCTCCTCACGGTCTTCGACTCCATCATCAAGGATGACGAAGGTAGAGTCAGATACCACTACGTGCTTAGTGAACACCTTTGCACTCTGTTAGGGGGAGAACTGCGCGCGTCCTCGGATGTGGGTCAGGCCAGATGGGTGCCGGTCGAGGAGCTCGACTCCCTGGAGATGAACCCTGGAACAAGGCGGTTCATCAAGAGGGTGGCGGAAGAACGCGGCATCGGAGAGGATTTTAATCCTACAGGCTCCTGTAAGTAGTCTCGAAGGGGTGTAGGGGGCTGTACAGGGTCAGCGTCGACGTGGGCGGGACCTTCACAGACCTTGTGGCTTTCCAAGAGGAGACCGGAGAGGTCCTCAACATAAAGGTCCCGTCGGTCCCCCGGAACCCGGAGGAGGGTGTCGTATCCGCGCTTAAGCAGTTCCTGGAAGGCAAGGAGCCGGGCTCGGTGACTATGGTGGGTCACGCCACGACGATCGCCACGAACGCCCTGTTCGGCCAGGTAGACCTCGAGCTCCCGAAGACCGCGATGATGACCACCAAGGGCTTCAGGGACGTGATAGAGATAGGGCGCCAGAGGCGCGCCGAGGTCTACAACCTGTTCTTCCAGCGCCCCCCCATGCTTGTGGGCCGCAGGCACAGGTACGAGGTGGAGGAGAGGGTGGGCGCCGACGGGGGCGTCCTGGTGCCCCTCAACAGGGACGACGTGGAGAGGGCGCTTCTGGACATGGAGGCAGAGGGCGTCGAGTCGCTGGCCATCGGTTTCATCAACTCCTACGCCAACCAGGCCAACGAGGAGGAGGCCCTCCGGATGGCCAGGGAGCGCCTCCCGAAGGTGCACCTGTCGGCCTCCAGCGCCGTTTCGAGCGGATACCGCGAGTATGAGAGGTTCAGCACAGCCGTCGTGAACGCTACCCTGATCCCCATCATCCACACTTATCTCACCCGGCTGGCAGTCGACCTCAAGGCCTTGAGGGTTGATGCGCCCCTCTACGTGATGCAGTCGAACGGCGGGATGGCAAAGGCCGAAATGGTCGCCGACAAGCCGGTCACCATCGTAGAGTCAGGACCTGCCTCGGGGGTAATAGCAGCCGCCTGGCTCGGCGGGCTCGTGGGCAGGAGGGAGGTCATTAGCTTCGACATGGGCGGGACGACCGCGAAGGCAGGCATCGTCAGGGGGCAGGTCCCCGAGGTCATCCCCGAGTACGAGGTGGCCGGGAAGGTCCACATGGGGCGCCTCCTCAAGGGGAGCGGCTACCCGGTCAACTTCCCTTTCATCGACCTCGCCGAGTGCAGCGCCGGAGGGGGAACAATCGCCTGGGTCGACAAGGGCGGCGCCCTCAACGTGGGGCCCGTCAGCGCGGGCGCCGACCCGGGTCCGGCGTGCTACGGCAAGGGGGGCACGGAGCCCACCATCACAGACGCCAACCTGGTCCTCGGCAGGCTGAACCCGGTCAGCCTCCTCGGGGGCGACATGCGCATCTACCCCAGGCTCGCCCGGCTCGCGCTCAAGCGGCTCGGGGATGGGCTGGGGGTGGGCGTCGAGGAGGCGGCCGCGGGCGTCGTCAGGATCGCCGACTCGATGATGTCGAAGATACTGCGCATCGTCTCGGTCGAGCGGGGGTTCGACCCCCGGAGGTTCGCCCTCGTCGCCTTCGGCGGCGCAGGGCCGATGCACGCGTGCCCCCTGGCCGAGGAGCTCCAGATCCACGATGTGGTCGTGCCACCGAATCCGGGTATGTTCTCTGCCCTCGGGCTTCTCACGGCGGATCTCTTCCACGACTACTCCCGAGCATTTGTGAGGAGGGCTGATGAGGCTGATCCAGACACGATCGAGGGGCTCTTCGCCAAGATGGAGCACGAGGGAAGGGAGACACTCCTGGCCGAGGGGGTGGAGCCCGAGGGGATGCGGTTCAGGAGGCAGCTCGACCTCAGGTACCTCGGCCAGTCCTACGAGCTGACAGTGGACGTCGGCGCCCCGTTCGACGGCGACGCGCTTCCCTCGTGCACCGAGGCCTTCCACGGCAGGCACAGCGAGATCTACGGTTACTCGGCAGCCAGCGAGCCTGTCGAGATAGTGAACGTCCGCCTGAGGGCGATCGGCGCCATACCCAAGCCCCGCCTGGCAGAATCCGGGGCAAGGGCCGAGGTCGCCGAACCTGTGGGCCGGCACCTGGTCTACTTCGAGGGCTCCGACTCGTGGCTGGAGACCCCCGTATACGAGCGCGGGGACCTGGGCCCCGGAGGCGCCGTCGAGGGGCCATCCATAATCGAGCAGTATGACTCCACAACGGTCGTCTATCCAGGTTGGGGAGCTTCTGTTGACGGCTATGGCGTTCTCCGCCTCAGGAGGGGTTCTCGATGATGCTGGACGCCACCACGGTCGAGGTCATCAAGGGGGCTCTAATCTACGCCGCCGAGGAGATGGGTATCGCCCTGAGGAAGTCGGCCTACTCGCCAAACATCAAGGAGAGGATGGACCTCAGCTGCGCCCTGTTCGACGACCGCCGCAGGCTGGTCGCCCAGGCCGAGCACATACCCGTCCACCTGGGCTCCATGGCCCTCGCCGTGAGGCAGGGGCTGAACAGCTACGGGGGCGACCTCGGGCCCGGCGACATGATCCTCCTGAACGACCCCTACATCAGCGGCACCCACCTCCCGGATCTCACCCTCATCGCCCCCGTCTACAGCGGCGGAGAGCTCATAGGCTACGCTGCGAACAAGGCCCACCACGTTGACGTGGGCGGCAAGGCGCCCGGGAGCATCGCGGGCGACTCCACCGAGCTCTTCCAGGAGGGGCTGATCATCCCGCCCGTGAAGTTCGTGCGCAGCGGGAAGATCGATCCGGAGCTCGCGAGCCTGATCAGGAGCAACGTGAGAACGCCGGAAGTCCAGATGGGCGACCTCAGGGCACAGATAGCGGCGAACAACACGGGCTCGAGGCGCCTGCTGGAGCTCGTCGAGGAGTACGGCGCCGGGACCGTCCACGGGGCCATGGGGGAGGTGATGGACCAGTCGGAGCGCCGGATGCGGGCGGAGATCGAGGGGATACCCGACGGCGTCTACGAGGCGAGGGACTGGATGGAGGACACCGGCTCCGGCGATGAGCCCGCTGAGATCGTCGTGAAGGTGACCATCAGCGGCGGCGAGATCGGCTTCGACTACTCCGGGACGGCGCCCCAGGTGGAGGGCCCCGTGAACGCCCCCCTCGGCGTGACCGTCGCCGGCATCTTCTACACCCTCATATCCATCACCGACCCGACCATCCCCGTGAACGACGGCTGCTTCAGACCCGTCACGCTCCACATCCCGGAGGGGTGCATGATGAACCCGAGGAGGCCCGCCCCCGTCGTGGGGGGGAACGTCGAGACGAGCCAGAGGAACGTCGACGTCCTGATGAAGGCGCTAGCCCAGGCGGTCCCAGACAGAGTGCCCGCAGCGGGCCCCGGGACCATGAGTAACATTAGCATCGGGGGCCTCAGGGAGGACGGCTCCCCCTGGACCTTCTACGAGACAGTCGGGGGCGGCAGCGGGGGGCGCCCAGTCTCCGACGGCGTCGACGGGGTCCACGTCAACATGACCAACACAATGAACACGCCGATGGAGGCCCTGGAGGCGTACCTGCCCCTCAGGTTCGATTCGTACGCCCTGAGGCCGGACAGCGGCGGCCCCGGCAAGTGGAGGGGAGGATGCGGCATCGAGAGGAGCTGGACCCTGCTCGGGCCCGGCGCCATCCTCTCCATACTGGCGGAGAGGACGAAGATCCCGCCGTGGGGCCTTCACGGCGGAGGCCACGGGGGCCTCGGAGAGTACATTCTCAGGAGGGCGGATGGAAGCGTGAGGCGCCTCCCGTCGAAGTGTACCGTTCACCTCTCGAGGGGGGACTCCCTCGTCATCAGGACCCCCGGTGGAGGCGGGTACGGCGACCCACTCAGGAGGAGCCCCCACCTCGTATTGAGGGACGTCCTCAGCGGCCTGGTGACCCTGGAGGCCGCGGAGAGGGACTACGGCGTGGTCATCGACCCAGAGAGGATGCGGGTCGACGAGGGGGCCACCGAGAATTTGAGGAGCTCAAAAGGCGCCCGTTGATCCTGTGACCGCCCCTAGCATCCGCATTCAGGCCCCTCAGCAGGCGATGATCGCCGCGTTCATCCGTTAAAGAAGTCCCTCAGGATCAAGATCACGGCCATGCTGGCCAAGGAGAAGGCCGCCGAAAAGTAGAAGGCCCACTCGATGGATGCGACGGCGACGACCACGGTTGACGCGAACATCCCGATCGTCGCGCCGAGGGACATGATCGTCCCCCAGAGGCCGGTCCCTACCCCCCGTTCCTCTGCGGGTAAGGCCTCCAGCGTAGCAGCCTGGGAAACGGGGAAGACGAGAGCCGCCCCAACACCCTTCACGGCCATGATGAGCGGAAGAGTCCACAGGTACGGAGCCAGGGGGATGAGGCTGAAGGAGATCAGGTCGAGCGCGAGCCCCGCGACTATCGGCGTGAGGCGGCCGAGCCTGTCGGACAGCCCGCCCATGAGGGGTAGCGTAACGCCCATGAGGAGCGCGTTCGCCGTCAGGGCGGCCCCTATCACCAGTTCGCTGGCCCCCCTACCGTAGGCGAGGAGGGGAAAGAAGACGCCGACCCCCCAGTTGGTGAAGGAGTGGGCGAAGACCGCGATGGAGGCGGCGGCGACCTTCCTGTTCCTGAGAAGCCCAAAGATCGTTGCCGGGAACTCCCTGAAGATCCTCGAGAGCTCGGCGGACACCCCGTAGGGGCAGCCGGGCCCCCTGTCATCCCTCGTGTACGCGAAGATGACCAGGACGCTCATGAAGGTCACTAAGGATGCGAGTAGGAAGACGGGTCGGTACGAGGGGAAGACCGTCGCGAGGTACCCTCCGACCACGGGGCCGATGATGGCGCTGATGGCCCACCCAAGGTGGAAGCGGCCCATCGTCTCCCCCACCTTATCCGGGGGAAAGAGGCCGGAGGCGTACGCCTCCGAAGGGGGGTAGTAGATGGAGATCCCGAAACCGCTCACGAGCATCGCGAAGAGGGGGAGGTACAAATCCACCGAGACCGAGTAGAGAAAGGGGACGAGGGAGATGAGTGAGAGGCCGAGGATCATCAGCTGCCTGTGGCCGATCCTATCGCTCAGCTGCCCCACCGGGACCCTGACTATCGTCTGTACGACGTTGCGGATGTTGTAGAAGAGGCCTATCGCCGCAGGCGACACCCCCAGGCTCGCGAGGAAGAGGGGCTGGAAGGACTGGGGGAGGCTCTCGCCGAAGGTCGAGATGAAGTTAGCCGCGAATATCCCGTTGAAGGCCCTACGCTTCTCTCCTTCCATCAGGTTTCCCCGTGTCGAATCCAGAGAAGAACGACGAGGAGGATTAAAACATTGCCATAATCTCCGAGGAAGAAACGCTTCATAATCTGTCATAGTGGATGATGCAATTTTGTCTGCTCAGCCGACAAATTGATTGATGTGTCGTGCTTTCAAAAACGCTAAATCCTGGCGGGGTCGACTCATCTCCGAGAGACATGGTCGACTACTGGAACGAGTTCCCCTCCGGCCCGAATCCCCCCCACGAGGTCTACGTGGTCATAGAGATGACGAGGGGAAGCAGGAACAAGTACGAGTACGACGCCCGACAGGGTGTCTTCAAGCTGGACAGGGTCCTCTACACCTACTTCCCGTGCGACTACGGATTCATCCCCAGAACCCTCGACGACGACGGCGACCCCCTCGACGCCGTCCTCCTCATAAACGAGCCCACATTCACCGGCTGCGTCGCCGCGGCGAGGCCAGTCGCAAACATAAGGATGATCGACGAGGGCTCCCTCGACGACAAGATAGTCACCGTTTCGACCACTGACCCGTTCTACAGGCACGTCGAGTCCCTCGACGATATTCCGGCCCCCCTCATCAGGGAGCTCACCTACTTCTTCGAGAACTACAAGAGGGCCGAGGGGAAGAGCACCGAGGTCGAGCGCTGGGAGGACGCAGACGAGGCGAAGAGGATCATCGAGTGGTCTAGGGAATACTACCGGGAGCACATCGAAGAGTAGCCCGACATCGCACTGGAGGCATTTGTTTCCTAATTCTCCCGCAACAGTTTTAGACGATAGGGGCACATGCAGAGTGTCTCTTGGGTGTTTTTTATGGTGGTTGATCCGGAGAGCTCCGGTCCGAGGGTCTCCTCGCGCAAGTTCCTCGAGACCCGCAAGTCCGAGGTCGTAGCCAGCAGGGGGGTCGTCGTCTCAAACCATCCGCTATCGAGCGCCGCGGGCCTGGAGATGCTCGCCAGGGGCGGGAACGCTTTCGACGCCGCTGTGGCGTCGCTCTTCGCCCTGACGGTCGTCGAGCCGATGATGGTGAGCGTCTTCGGCGCCGGATTTTTCGTCTTCAGAGACATGGAGAGCGGGCGGGTGGAGACGATCGACAACTACGCAGTGGCACCGAAGGCCGCCGCTGAGGACATGTACACTATGGTCGAGGAGAGGAAGCCGGGCCGGTACCTCTTCGAAACGGTGGGCAGGCAGAACATGGTCGGCCACTTGAGCGTCGCCACTCCGGGCGCCCTCAAGGGATGGGAGCACGTTGCCGAGAAATACGGCGCCCTAGAGCTAGGTGAACTCATAGCGCCTGCGATCAGGCTCGCGAGGGATGGCTTCAGGGCCACCCCGTATCTCGCGTTCCAGGTCGAGCAGGCGAAGGAGGACCTCTGCCTCTTCACGGAGACTGCGAGGACATTCCTTCCGGACGGGAAGCCACTGGAGCCGGGTGACATTGTCGTGATGCCCGAGTACTCCGATACGCTCACGAAAATCGCAGGGGGGGGTTCCGACGTCCTCTACCGCGGCGAGCTAGGAAGTACCGTGGTCGACAACATGGAGGAGAGAGGGGGCATCCTCACCATGGATGACCTTGAGGACTACGAGGTCGTGAAGAGGGAGCCCGTCAGAGGCACCTACAGGGACGTCTACGAGGTCTTCTCCATGGCCCCGGGGAGCAGCGGGGGCACCCACATCGTGCAGATGATGAACATGCTCGAGGGGTTCGACGTGGGCTCGCTGGGGTTCGGCTCGGTCGATCACCTCCACCTCTTCACAGAGGTGCTGAAGATCGCCTTCGCCGATCGCCAGAGGTACATGGGGGACCCGTCGAGGGTGGAAGTCCCCGTCGGGGGGCTGACCTCGAAGCAGTACGCAGCCGAGAGGGCGAGGGAGGTGGGCGAGGAGGCCGGCGTCTACTTGCCCGGTAGGCCCTCCTACTACGAGAGGGAGGGCCTGGAGACAACCCACGTCTCGGCGGTGGACTCCGAAGGAAACCTGGTGGCCGCGACTCAGACACTGTTCTCGGCCTTCGGCTCCAAGGTCACGGCCCCCGGGACCGGTGTGCTCCTGAACAATTGCATGGGACTATTCGACCCCAGGCCGGGGAGGGCCAACTCCGTGGCGGGCGGGAAGCGGATGCTGAGCTCAATGGCGCCCACCATCGTCCTAAGGGAGGGGACGCCGTACATGTGCATCGGCACCCCGGGAGGCACCAGGATATTCCCCTCCGTTTGCCAGGCCATCGTAAACGTCATCGACTTCGGGATGTCCATCCAGCAGGCGGTCGAGGCGCCCCGGATCTGGACTATGGGGATCCCGGGGACCCCGGAGGGAAAGCTCCACGTGGAGCCGGAGTTCGATGAGGCGGTGATCGAGGGGCTGAGGCTGAGGGGCCACGAAGTAGTGGAGGTCCCGAAGGTGGCGGGCGGGATGAACGGGGTTCTCGTCGACGAAGGGGGGCTCCTGCACGGCGCGGCATGCTGGAGGGCTGACGGGACGCCGATGGGGATCTCGGGTGGGCATGCCCACCCGGAGGCCCTGAAGCTCCCGCCGATCCTCTGAGGGCACATGATTTAAGGCCAATGGGTCAATTATCCAACGATTGTCATGGCGACTGAACCGAAGGAGGGTTTCCTGAAGAGCGGCGGGTACAGGATCCACTACATTCTCTGGGGCGGCTCGGGGCTGAAGCTGGTCTTCCTCCATAGCATGGGGATGGACGCACGCGGCTTCGACACGATCTCCGGGGCCTTGGCGAAGGAGTATCAGGTGCTTGCGCTGGACATCCTCGACCACGGCGACTCGGACACGCCGATGGAGCCCGTCGGCCTCAGGGATCACGCGGAGATCATGCGGGACTGCTACAGGCAGCTCGGGTTCTACCCAAATGTCCTTGTGGGCCACAGCGTGGGCGGCATGATGGGGATGGTCCTCGCCGCCGAGCATCCGGAGGACTTGATGGGACTGGTCCTGGTTGACATCGCTCCCTTCGAGATGACAGGCAGGCCCACCAGGCCCCCTCCGCCCGAGCACTTCGCCGACGAGGAGGAGGCGAGGAGGTACTTCAGGGAGCGGTACCCCGGGTTCACGCCCGAGGCCGTCGAGAACCGGATGAGGCACGCCCTCACAAAGGACGAGAAGGGGAGGCTGAAGCTGAAGCCCACAGGCACCGCTATTAGGCCAGGACTGGCAACGGACCTATGGCCCTACGTAGAGCAGGTGACGGCTCCCACGCTGATGATCCTGGGAAGCGAGAGCACATTAGTGACCGAGGAGACCGTCAAGAGGATGAAGAGGACGCTACCAGAACTGAAGGTCGTCACTGTACGGGGCGCCACCCATATGGTCCCCCAGGATAAGCCAGAGGAGTTCGAGGGGCACCTACGCGCGTTCCTGGAGGAGCTCCTCTCCGGCTGAAAATCCCATTTTTTTAGATGAAAGATCTTTTCCGCTAAGAGGTCCGATCGTGTTTCCTGCCCGAGGAGGACTGCCTCACTGTTGAGTGGTAGGAAGGGGACTTCGAGGCTGAGGAGTTCGACTTCCCCAAGTACACTGTGGGGATCAAGAAGAAGATAGAGGAGTTCAACAAGAGGGTAGAGGAGCTGAAGAAGGCCAAGGGAAAAGGAACTCCCCGGACATAACCGACGGGCCCACCTCAGTATGCTTTGGAAAAATGAAAAGATCGAGAACACCACAAGGATAACGATACTATTTTTTTCTCTTATCTCGAAGAGGCGTTAAAACCTCTTCATGGACTTTGGGAACGTGAGCCGACACATATTTACTTGTCCGGAAGAGATTTTTCGGGAGTCAACGGGAGGAGTCTGAAATTATGGAGACCGAAAAGCTGAGGGACAAAGTAACATGGATTGTTGCGAGCTTAAAAAAATACAGCTCTCATGGGATTGCAGTCGTTGATGCAGTCGAATCCCTCCGCCAGCTCGACGAGATACTGGCTGATCCGACGGACGAGAATCTGATGAAGATGCACCACTATATGAGAGGCATTAGGGCAGGGGTTGATCAGCTCAGGGAGTACGCGCCTTTGATCGAGGAGGTCCTGGATGAGCTCGGGCGATGGGCGGAGGAGCGCTTCACGGAGAGGACTCACACCGTCTCGGGGAGGCTGGAGGTGGCTCCGTTGAAGGCCGAGGGCTTCATCCTCGACATCGGAGGGGGTGGCGAGGGGATCATCGGCAGGCTCAACGGTAGGCAGGTCGTCTCCATAGACCTCTCCGCCGGGGAGCTCAAGGACACCGACAACGAGAGCCTGAAGATCGTCATGGACGCAACCGACCTCAGGTTCACACCGTCCCAGTTCGACGCCGCCACATCTTTCTATACCCTCCTGTACATCGACAGGGAGAAGCAGGAGAAGGTCTTCAGGGAGGTCCGCAGGGTGCTGAAGGAGGAGGGCAGGTTCCTCATCTGGGACGTCGAGATCCCGGAGAAGGTCGAGGGGAAACCCTTCTTCCTCGTCAGGTTGGAGATCTCCCTCCCCGGAGAGAAGGTAAACACAGGGTACGGGATCAGGTTAGCCCGACAGGACATAGATGGCTTCAGGGACCTGGCCGCGAGAACCGGCTTCGAAGTCGCAGACGAGTGGAGCGAGGGCGAGATATTCTACCTGGAATTAAGGAAGACCCGAACGCCGTAGGACATAGGCAAACCACGAAAAAACGGTGATAATCCTTCAGGTATTCACTAAATGGTCTTCTGTAACGTGAGGTTAAAATTATATATTGATTGTACGGCCCACTGCAACTGGATGGGCCTGATGGAGATGTGTTCATGAGGTTCTACTCGCGGGGCGACCCCGGGCTGGAGCCGTTCAAGGAGGCGGTCTCGAGGCATGTACGCCAGTCTGAGGTGATGGGGATGCCCTACTGGGTCTTCGTGGATGGCCAGAAGCCTGTTGGGGTCCTCTCCGTCGGGAGGGAGCCGATACAGCTCTTGGAGCCCCCAGGGACGCCGATGGCCATAACGAGCCTCGTGGACCCCGGTCAGCCGGAGGGAGTCCTGAGGGAGTTCGCCTCGAGGGCACTGGAGATATCTGAGGAGAGGGCGGTCGAGTACGTGCTCGCCATCTTCCCGTTCACATACGAGGAGCCGATCCGGGTGTTCAAGGAGCTGGGCTTCAGCGAGCTGGACGACGCATACAGGATGACCTGCCCCCTGGACTCCTCCCACGAGCCGTCCGACGCGCTCGGCTTCGTGAGGGCTGGGAGGGGCGACATGCGCCGGTACATCGAGCTCGCAGTCGAGCTCCTCAGCGGCTCCCCGGACGTCACCCTGAGTATGGCGCTGAAGAACTTCCTAGCCGTCCCCGAGGAGTTCCTGGACTTCTACTACTCCCAGGAGGAGTTCTACTTTGCCGACGTGGACAGCAGAACCGTGGGGATACTCAACCTGAACCCCGGCGAGGGGCTCATCAGCAACATCGGCGTGGACCCTTCCCAGAGGGGGAGGGGCTACGGGAGGCAGATAATGCTCTTCGGACTGAAGACCCTGAAGGAGAGGGGACGAGAGCGGGCCCGCCTCAGGGTCCACGTCGACAACAAGCCCGCCGTGCATCTATACGAGTCCCTCGGCTTCGACAAGAGTGAGAGATACGTGACCTTGATCTGGAGGAAACCAGAACCGTCTTAAAAGAAATTACATTCCTTCTCGTTATCTGAACCCTGTAAGAAGCTTTTTCATATTATCTTGACGTATCTATCCGTGATGAACATGTTTTCAGATAGCCACTGCCACCTGAGGAGCGTCACCGAGGATTCGGTGAAGGAGGCAGAGGAGGCCGGCGTCGAGCTCGTCCTAACGGCCGGAATCGACGTGGAATCTTCCGAGGAGGCCATGAAGACCGCCTCCAGGTTCGGGATCGTGAAGGGCTGCGTGGGCATCCACCCCTGGTACGCGGACTCGTACAACCCTAAGAACCTAGAGAGGCTCAGGGGGCTCGCGAGTGGGGAGGAGGTCGTGGCCGTGAGCGAGATCGGGCTCGACTTCACGGGGCGTATGACGAGGGAGTGGGTCAGGACCGACGAGTACATAGACCCCGGCATCCAGAGGAGGGCCTTCAGGGCCCAGCTGGGCCTCGCAAAGGAGCTAGGGCTCCCCGTGCTGGTCCACGACAGGGCCCCCGGGCAGGAGATCCTCGACGAGGAGGGTATTGTCGAGGTCGGAGCCGCCATCCACGGGTTCACCAAGGGCCCGGAGTACGCTAGGAGGGCCGTGGAGATGGGGGTCTACCTGTCCATAGGCAGGGGCCTGCTGAGGGAGGAGAACAAGGAACTGGAGGAAGCGATAAGGCAGACCCCGCTGGATTGGCTCCTGACGGAGACCGACTCGGGAGACCCGAAGGGGGTCATCCTCGTCGCTGGGAAGATAGCGGAGCTGAAAGGCCTGAGCGTGGAGGAGGTCGGGGTTGCCGCAACCCGGAACCTCAGGAAGCTCCTCGGCCTCTGAACCCACTTTTATAGAAACCCTAAAAACATATTCCGGGCGAATCATGCTTCCGCCCGATGAACTAGTTATCATTGTAGAACGTTCGGAGGGCTGCGGAGGGGATCTGGAGCAGGATACTGGAGAACCACTACCTGAGGTGGTCCGCCGACGAGGCGTCGCCGCAGTCCCTTAAGCCCTGGGAGGGGTAAAACACCCCTCTTCTCCATGAAAGGCCTATTTCTGGAACGAAGTCATCATATAAAGGTTGAAACAGGCGGGATGCTCCTAATAGCCGTATTTTCAAGTCCAGACGACCCATATAGGGCAATATGGGGGCTCCACGTTGAGCCAAACACCGTCTTCATTCAATGCGACTTAGACGTCTCCGGATCTGAGAATTGATCGGTCTCTTGGACATGTCGGGGGCTTTTCCCAGTTTCGGAAGATCCTTCCGTGTAGAGGAAACTTCGCCTAATATTGGGAAAAAAACTCTATATTTGTCTCCGGAAGGGAAATAGTCTCTTTTTGCGTTAGAGAAGCTTTATATCTAAAGCGTGTTCCGTAATAGTCAATAAAAAGGGTGAAAATCATGAAGAAAAGGGCGTTGGGATGCGTCTTCTCGGTGGTCCTGGCATTCATCTCGACGAGCTTC
>Ga0209427_10000386_pt1 | contig 46258 bp, 39 predicted proteins | sample DeeMarSWOR136_30_FD_187465 | JGI IMG/M metagenome (GOLD analysis project Ga0209427, IMG submission 187465) | Marine sediment microbial communities from White Oak River estuary, North Carolina - WOR-1-36_30 (SPAdes) (version 2) | ecosystem: Environmental > Aquatic > Marine > Intertidal zone >...
CACGCTGATAAGATGTCGGCAGGCTTCTGTATCCAGACCCGTAAAGGGTTCGTCGGCAAGCAGCACGGCGGGGCGGTGTATTACCGCCCGGGCGATGGCCAGACGCTGAAGCATGCCGCGCGAAAGTATCCCTGTCCTGTCATAGCGATAAGATGCAAGCCCTAATTCTTCAAGGAGCTCTTTGACTCTCTTATGGCTGTCTTTGATACTGTAAAGTCCGGCAAAAAACAATAAGTTTTCAGAAAGCGAAAGGTCGGGATAGAGCATACTCTTATGCGATATGACGCCAAGTTGCGATTTGGTCTTCTCAGGTTCTGAACCGACTTCCAGTCCACATAGTTTCACCGAGCCTTGAGAAGGCTCTAACAGGCCTGATATTATCCGAAGCAGGGTGCTTTTCCCCGCCCCGTTGACACCGCATATACAAACTCCCTGAGCACGCCCGACCTGAAGGTTGATACCTTTCAGCACGGGTCTCGTGCCAAAGGATTTACTTACCGAATTTACATCTATTATGGACTCGTCGCTGCTGTTGTTCTGTGATTTCTTGATCATCTCGGTTACAATTTAAATGCTTGCAGTTTGATTTTCAGAGCGCCGTAGTCTAAGAACCGCTACAACTATTATGACTACGAAAACCACAGCCAGAATTATCCACGAATTTTTGGTTCCAACGCTCGTACTCAAGCCGGCAATCTTGAATTTGATTTCCTTGCCCGCTAAGAGGTCACCTGATATAAAATACTCGGATGGAGTGCCATCACTCAAAGCCAGCTCACCGGCCGTATCTCCAAGTCCCTTTATCTTTTTTTCGCCCAATTGTGAATAAAGCACAAAATGGGAAGTGGGCAAAGATATTTTCTTTGTTACATCCATCGTACCGGATTTTACCTCAAGGGTGTATGAGAAAATGATTTCGTGGCTTCCCGGGGGCACGCCCATTGTATCGTAGAAGCTCTCTTCAGTAAATCCCAAAGCCTGAGGTTCGAGATAGCTGGAGCTTGTAAAATTCTGAAATCCTTTCGGCAGGGATATCGTTAGGACCGTGGGCCTGCCTGCACTGTCTTTGGTTTTGGAGCCTATCGCCATATCTGAAGGATTTACCAGTTGAATATATTCTGTAAATAAGACAGAGGCGTCCTGCCGCTTCAATATGATGTGGTGTGTCTTGGCCGATAAAACGGATGTATCATAGGAGACGTCGAATACCTGAACCTGAGCATTTGCCTGTTCCCGGCCGGCCTTGAGCACAACGACATTGCTGCCGAAGCTCATACCTTCGTGAAATACCTGTGCGAAAGCTACAACGTGCTCACCCCCCTGTATGTTTTCAAATATCGCCTTGCCGTCGGAACCGACCTTACCCTCTAAGCGGCCGACCGGTTTATTATGTTCGTATATTGTCAAAGTGGCATTATCACCTGCTACAGGGTGCCCGTTTTCTGTACCGTTGATCACCTCCACGGATAAAACCAATCCTTCACTGTTTACACCGGCATTGTTACCAAAACATGCCGCTGCACATAAAAATGTCACTGCAATCACGCTGGAAATTCGCTTCAAGTGGTTTACCTCTCGATATTTACCCGGTTTTATTGCTTCGCCTTGAAAGCAGCGGCCAAACGACCAAAGCCACGCACACAGCTAACAGAATCCATTTTGCATATTGCATTGAACTATCCTTTTCCCTTACAATTATACGGTTATCCTGCGCTTATAAAAGGAAATTAGAACAACAGCCGCCCCCAGCAGCATAACTATACTGCCAATCCAAATCCAGTTTATCAACGGCTTGACCATAACTCTAAGATTTATCAGTTTGCTGCCGGCGTCAACCTCGGTAAGGGCCAGGTAAAGGTCCTCACGAAGGGTCCTTCGGACATCCACTTCACTGACCGCCTTTCCGCTCGCACTGTAAACCGCCTTGGCCGGGCCCAGCCTTGCAAGCAGCTTTCGCCCTTGAGTATCCGACGTTGTATTTGGAGTATTGGGATCTAAGCTTTTGTAAACCGATATCTTCGCCGTTACGGCAGTAAAGTTCGGCCCGTGTTTGGCAACAAGTCCTTCGTACACAAGGTCAAAACCGGCCACACTCAATTCCTCACCGGGCCTTAAGGCGGCAAGCTCTTCTGTGCCGTAACCACCAGAGCCGGCAATGCCGATAAGAGCTAACACAACACCAATGTGTACGATTCTTGCACCGTACCATCTCAGGTTCATCGGCGGCGCAGATTTAATATCTCTGCTTCGATTTTGAATATACCTGCTGATAAAGTCACCTGCATAGTTTAGAACCGCAAAACCGCAAAGGATAAAAAAGGCAACCGGAAGTGAACCAATAACAGACCAGCTTACAATAGCTGCCGTTGCTGCAATGACCGCGCCGATTGTCCGCCAGCTTTTATTGATCCCGTAACGTAACAAATATGGACATACGCACAGCAAAAGCAAAAGTACCAGCCCGCCGGGGGCCGTGATCTTCGTGAAATATTCCGGCTTTAGGGTGATTTTCTGCTCGGCTAAAAGACCGCTGAAGAATGGAAATAAAGTGCCGACGAATATAACGAGCGTTAGCAATATCATCAGCCAGTTGTTATATATTATAAACCTAAAATTTTTCCCTCCGGCAGCCGAATTGATGTCACCACGTTTGTAAGAACGCCACAACAGCACAGCGGCTATGACCCAAATATGCACAAGCAAAACAAGAAATAATATGCCGAGTCCCGGCTCCGGAAAAGCATGGACGCTCGATACGAGTCCGTATCTCGTAAGAAATGTCCCGAAAATGCACAAACTGAACGTCACAATGGCCAGAACCATCATCCAGGTTGCAGTTGAGCTGTTTCGTTTGTAAGTTCTGGAGCAGTGCAGCAGAGCCGTTGCTATAAGCCAGGGCATGAGGGATGAGTTTTCAACCGGGTCCCATGCCCAATAACCGCCCCAGCCAAGCTCCTCGTAAGCCCACCAGGCGCCAAGCGCGATACCGACCGTAAGGAAAAGCCATGCCCACAATATCCAGTTGCGCGCCTGTTTGTAAAGTTCGGGTGCCTGCTCTCCACCGTGACCTTTCAGCGACACAAGGGCCCACGCGTAAGAGATTGCAAATGCGGCATAGCCGATAAAAAGTGTCGGCGGATGCAGGGCCATCGCAGGATGCTGCAAAAGTGGATTCAACCCTGCTCCATCGGCGCCAACAACAGCGGATAAAGTAAACGGATTCTTATCCAGTACCAGAACCAGCAAAAAGAAAACTGAAACCAGATTGGCGGCGGCCCTGGCGCCGGCGGCAAAGACTTTTTTGTTTGAGTCGAATGTGCAATATGCAAGCACAACAAAGCCGACTTGCAGCCACAACCAGAACAGCAGCGAACCCGAAGCTCCGGCCCATAGCGCACTTACCTTGTAGACAAGCGGCAGGGTCTTTGATGTATGGTCCGCTACGTAACTAACGCTAAAATCACCACTAATTAACAGAATCCAAAGAGCTGCTGTCGCAACCGTAAGGCATCCAAGGGAAGCGATGGTGGCGTTGCGTCCACTGTCAATTAGACCGCCGTCTTTGCGCCAGGCCCCTAAAATATCAATGAGAACTGCATAACCTGCCAAGAAGAATCCCAGAATTAAAGCAAAGTGTCCTAATTCGGCCATTATTTATTTTACCTTTGCCTTATACTTCGATTCACACTTGGTCATGAGACGGTCCGCCTGAAAAATCCCGCCTGTATCCAATCGGCCTTCGATAACCACTTCAATATCATCGGCAAAATTATCTGGTACCGTACCTTTGTAATGAATCGGCAGTTCTGTCTCGGAACCGGACAGTATAAACTTCAGGCTCGTATTTTGTAAATCACGGACGATACTGTCCTTCTTGACTCGGCCGGCAAGTCGCAGTGAATGGTTTTTGACCGCGGCACGGTTGGCCGCAAAATCGTCCACCGAATAATAATACGCCCAGGAAGACTGCATGGCCTGAAGAATAAAATACGTCATTCCCCCTCCTATCAGGGCCACTGTGATAATCGTCTTCACTATTGTTTTCTTTTTCATAAAACTTCTCCTGTTATATAATTTTTTGATTGTTTCCACAACATTGAACAAATCAGTCAGCCGTTGGAGCCTCATTTTGGTCCTGAATTACAATAATTACGTTTTTCTCATCCTAATAAGAAAGCGGCGAATGTGCTTTACCGTGACATTCCAGATAACACTGCCCATGAAACACGCCCGGTCCGTCTTCATACTCTAATCTGCCCGTCACCGGGTCCGAACGCACTATGGAAATATCAAAATTTATCAGATGGCTGTTGTTCAGCGATGTTCCCTGTGCCGAACTGATCCCATGTGCATCGTGGCACGCCGAACATGGAATTTCTTTCGCCAGATGCTTCAAATGCTTTGGGAAACTTTCATCGTTTAGAATACTGTTCCTGCTGTGGCATTTATAGCAAAGCTCGTACGAATATTCACTCTCTTGTGTAAAGTCCGATGTATCATATCGGTAGGCAAGAAGGTTGGGATAGTTGGAGCCGTGAGGTCCTTTTGTTCCTGACGTACTGTCTGAATTATGACAGTCCGTACAGTATATTACAGTCGCTACCGTCATTGGTGATTTCAGGCTGGGTACGTTCTGGTTGATACCCACGGAAACAACCGGGTGAAAAGAAGGATTGGACGGGTCAAATTCCAAACGCGTATTGGTCTGTGTTATTTTTCTGGTAATCCTTGATGCGATTCGGCTTGGATTGTCACCATGGCACTTGAAGCATACTTCATACTCATATTGAACATTTTGTATGACCGCACCGGCCGCTGATATCCCTGTAACCTCTCGCATCGCTCCCTGTACTATTGGGGCCTGGATTACCGAATCATGAACGGCATGAGGATTGTGACAGTCAACACATTCGACATGCCTTCCCGACCCCGTTGGGGATTCCTTCAAATCATGCACACCTTCGTACCGAACAACGTCATGCCGGCTCAGCTTGGAAAGGTCGGTTCGTAAATTTGTACGCGCTACTGAACCGTCGTGACAGTTTAAACAATTGTCCTCGGATTCGGCAAAACGGAGAAGACGTTCGTGTCCTCCCGCCGAGTGAGGCACATGACAGGACAAACAACCGGCGTCTGAAACTGTATTGTAACCGCTTTCTTTAAGATGGAGGTCTGTAGTACCGATTGTTGACGCCGTCGAGCTTTCATGGCTTGAGCTAATCCATCCGGTTAAATCATGACAGCTTGTACACATCTGAGAACGTTGATTGGACATCACCATAAACTTGCCGTACTGATTGTCATGAGGATCATGGCATGTGGTACATTGCAGCTCACCCGACCTGTCGAGTTTGAGTTCCTCCGGTAGCGTCGATGGCGGGCGTATCTGAACATCCTCCACGGATAATGCTGCCGAATAAACGAAGCTGATGGGATGGTCATCGGACAAATCCGTACCAAGGTTTGCCGATCCCGGACTTATATAAGCCCCCTCCGTACCACCCCTTATTGTACGTGTCAGTGCAACTGTCCCGTCATGGCAGCTCAGACATAGTTTGCTCGAACCGGTGGGCTGGCTTATATTGGCCTCGAGAGAAGAGCTTTGATAAATCCGATACGTCGTTTCCGAGAGGGCGTGGTTCCATAAAGGAGTGCCGCTTATAGCCCCGTGCGGCGTATGACAAAAGCTGCATGGATTGCCTGTACCGGCACCCGAGGCGGATAAATCATGTGGCGTACCTTCGATTAAAGCATCGGCTCTAAAGGGCGACAGCGCTAAAAATGCTGCTATAAACAGTATTATAAAGAATGATTTCGAGCTCATTGTTCCTCGTAAACCAGCAATTGAAATATCTGGATCCTTTTATTAAACGAATCGGCGACATAGATTTTATTGCTGCTGTCTATCCAAATACCCGCCGGAAGCCAAAACTGGCCGGTCCCGGTACCTTCCCGTCCGAATGCCATAAGTATACGCCCGGAGCTGTCGAATATCTGTATGTTTTCAAACTGACGGTCCGTCACATAGATATTACCCAGACTGTCTGTAGCCACTCCGCATGGATGGGCGAAATTGCCCGGCCGATCTCCCTGCTCACCGAACATAAAAAGAAATTTGCCGTCACCTTCAAACACCTGAACCCTGTAATTCAGTGTATCACTGACATATAATCGCCCCGAATGGTCCACCCATATCTGCGTAGGGAAGTTAAATTCCCCGGCCTTCAATCCTCTGCCTCCGATTTCATCAATAAACTCACCTGAGCGACTGAACACGTCAACAACATGGCGCGACGTGTCACTGACATATACTTTTTCGTCCCCGGCCCAATATGCTAAACCCGAAGGTCTTTTCAATCGTTCTTGTCCGAAACAGAATTTAAACTTGCCTTCTCTGTCGAAAACGCAAATTTTGGCAAGACTGCTGTCGGCGACAAAAACCTGTCCCTCTGCTATTGTAATAGCAACCGGTGTGACAAGTTTCTCGTTATCAGAAAGTTCAGAAAATTGCTTGTACCGGCGGGTCTTCAGGTCCATCAGGTGAATCACAGAGGCGGAGCTGTCGGCAACGAAAAGCCTGTCCTTACCATCCAGGGCTGCCCCATAGGGATTCAACAGCACTCCGATTTCTTTCCGGCCGAAGAGAAGCTGCCCGAATCCCTCCGACCAGGAAACGGACCCGTGAAGGTCTTCTTCGGTGGATATCTGTCCTACGTACTTTATTCTGGCCGTCTCCGGCGGTGCAGGCCAGACAATCGGTTGTGCAGGCGGGGTAAACATTTCACCTGTAGGCTGGCCACATCCGGTGCAGGTCACCGCTATTATCCCAATAAAAGCCAAAAGGCCGATTTCAACATTATGTTTTCTTAACATATTATTTATCATTGCTGCTTTAACTGCCCGTAATTAGAAGGCTCTTTTAAGTCGAAGGTACAAAAACGTACTGCCAAGCTCGTCGTCTCTGCGGTCAAGCTCATTAAATTCCAGACCTGCCCGAACGCTCAGTTGACGATAGTCATATCTTAATTCTGAAATAACCCGCAATCCATCGGTATTTCCGAAAACGCTGTCATCTTCGTTTCGCCAGTCTAAGCGGCAGGATAATGTAAATCTATCCTTTAATCTGGTAAATATACCCGTACCCAATGTGAAAAGCTCCAACTCGCGGGGGTCCGGCTGACCGAAATCTATCCAGTGGTAACTGGCATGAAAATCGGCCGTTGTATCTGAATCAAGCCGGAAGTTATTTCTTGCCTCGAGGCGTTTGCTGGTAGAAGGTAGCTGACTGGAGCTTTCCTCGGAGTATTCCGCCAACAGCAGAAGTCCTTTGTTGGCGTATTCGGCCCCATAAGTGTTAATCGTAAACTCATCTGGCGCTATGGAAACAGTATTTGAAGTGATTGTTTCATCCTGCCTTTCGTGCCCGTAGTAAACAGACAGACCATTCTCGAATCGCTGCCTTAACCGGAAAAGCTGCCTCCTTGTTTTGTCTTCTCTTTCCGGCTCGGTCAAAAACTCGTAGTCTATTGACAAATCCTGACTGCCATCAAGAAAAATTTGCCCTCCCGTAATGACGGTTATCCGTACTCGTCCGTCAATCGGTGTTGGAATCAGGTAGTCAAAACCCTCCTGGTATATAGTAGTCCTTGTGCTGTTCCAGACATCGATTGATGTCACCCGGATATTTCTCCTGTCCAGCAGTATCGGAGTTGGATCGGTAACCTCGTAAGCATGTCGTTCATCCACAACGATTCCTACTCCGCTGCTGCCTGTTTGGTCTTCCCGCGTCAAACTGGCCGAATAGGAACCAACTAATGTACCCCAGGGATTCTTTTTAGTGTAATTAACACCAACCTGACCTCCTTGCTGTTCAAGGTCTCCCTGTGCGCCGAGGTCGGAGCTGGCTGCGAAAATATTACCGGTTGTAACCAGACTTTCGTACAATTTATGCTCGAAGCCGGCCTGGCCCCTAAGCTCCCTGTTTGTAAAATTTCGCTGGTCGGTGTCCACCCAACGTAAGCTGTAGTTGGTCAGAAAATTGGGCGTATGTTGCAGCTTCAACCGCTCCGCCCATTCGAAAACGGCGAGGTCAAATGTGCCGGATTGGTCAAGAGACGAAACATACGAGTTCAGTTGATGCTGTTCGTTTGAGCCGAAAATCCAGTCATGCGAGAGCTTGTATCTTTTTTGGTCCAGGTCCGTCGATGCCGTTGAGCTTTGCTGGGTGATATCGTCCCAGTCAAGTCTGAAATTCAAGTGTGAACGTTCGCTGAAGTCATGCCTGAGTGAATATCCGAATCTCTCGGTATCTCGATTGAAAAATTCTGAGGCTAATCTGCCCAGAGAATCCTGGCTTGTTTCGGATTTGTTCCACTCGAAAGTCATCGGCCAGTTTTCGTCCCGTAACTGAAATACCAGACCTGCATTTTCCGTCTCGGTTTGCAGTGAGCCGAGAAACTGACGCGAGATTAGTCCTTCTGTTCGGTTCATATATCCGGTCAAGGGATAAGGCTTTTGTGACAGCAGCTGGCCATGCAGATTATATTCGTTCAAAAAAGCTGATGTACTGTCGAAGTCGCCGTCGGTAGTAAAACGTTGCTGGGCCAATCCGAGACCAAGCGCTGCATCGAACAGCAGGAAATTGGGATGATATAAGTCGCCTTTGGTTTTCAAGTTCAACCTTTCTTCGAAGACCGTACTTTCAGCCTCGCGTCTGTTTTCAGGTATACCTTGTTTGTCTGTGCGGTGCTCTGCGACCAGTTCTATCTCTCCTTTTACAGGTTCATGACGAAGAAGAGGCCTTTTTTTACCTGCCACCTGGACATTGCAGCCGGCTAATCCCGGCACAGACATAACTATACTGATAAATACGAGCCGGCGAAACTGTTTTTGACCGGTTCGTAGTCGACGGCTGCAGCGCGTTGCTCCAGCCCTTTGTTTGTCGTGTAATATAACGATTAGTTTTTCCCACAATTATTTGTTTCTTTCTACAGCTCTTTCAGAAGCATCCTGGTCTGGCCTGCATGTGGATTATGACAGTTTGTGCAAAGTAATATCGGCGCTTCTGGATGCCCCGGTATCTCATCCGTCTCAATAGTCTCATGGCACTGATAGCAAATCATAGGCTCTTCTTCTTTAAGCAAACCGTCTATCCTGCTCTTATGTGGTTTGTGGCAGAAAAGACATTCACCGACCGCCACAGGGCCGTGCACGTAAGGCTTGGTAGCGGGATAATTTGTGTGGCACTGGTAGCACAATTCAGGCTCCGGCGCAGTAAGTGTGGGCAAAGCCCACTTATTTTCATCAAGTTGTTCGTGGCACACGTTACAGTTCCTGTTCTTCCACGGCTCATGCACAAACCATACTGTTTCCGGTCGCTCCCCCACTTGTTGTCTCCGGCGGCTTCGAGAATCTGCTTCTATACGATTGTCTTCGGCACTTGCCTCTCCATAAAGTGGGGGGACGCCATCGAAGAAGAAAGTTAAAACCTTATGCCGCTCGACTTCATTACAGCTCAAGACAGATACAAATAACAAAACCAAAACTATTAATCCTCTGACCCTATTTTTTGAGCGACGGAACATGAGATAACAACCTTTCGGTTTGTGCTATAACAAGCTCTCCTGGTAACTATGCACTCTATTCTGTCTCCGCTTGCTGTTGTTCAGGAAAGCTGCCAAAACCATAAACGGCTACAAAATGGGGGCCATATTGGTTGGTTACAAAAACTAAAAATTCTATTTTTGCCTCCTTTACAGCATATTCCTGGAACAATTCCACGTTGTCGTAGTCCACAACAACTTTTGCAGGCATGTTCATCATGCCGGGCTTATTACCCGGCAGACCGAAAAACAATAAAAGCAGGCCTTCGGGATTATATATCTTGACTACCTCAGGTGCAGTGTCAACTACCCATATCCTGTCTTCTTTATCGATAGCTATACCCTTTGGCCTGATAAACTGCTGTATTCCGATACCCCAGCTGCCGATTGTACGTTTAAATACTCCGGATTTGTCAAACTCTGTGATTCGCGCTGCAGCTTTGTCAGTCACGTAGATATTGCCTTGCCGATCTGTGGTCAGGTCACTGACGAGTAAGAAATGTCCCGCAGGCAAATCAGACAAAGATGCCTGAGCATCTTCCAGTTCACCCTGTTGACCAAAGCGGTTGACCTCTTTGCCTGTCTTCTTATCCAACACGACAATCTGGTTGCTGTTGGAATCCGTAACATAACAATGCTGTCCGCGAACGACCACATCCTCGGGCCTGATTTTCAGCTCCCTTCCGAGTATGGCGCTGAGGTTATTGTTCTTATCAAAAACAAACAACATACCCGCTGTCGGGTCCGCCACATATTTTGTACCGTCAGCTTCAATATATATGTTCCGCGGGTCCGTCAAACGCCTGTCTTCTGTCAAATAGCTGAATGTGTGGTTCTCAAGGTCCAGCACGGCCACCATCCTCTTTCCAACATCACACACATACAGTTTCCCCTGGAAAACCGCCAGACCGTAAGGTTTTAGAATTGCCTCCGTATTTTTAGTCTCACCCACGATAAAACTTTCCCATGCCGATGGACCTTCAACGCCAATGTCCTCGGGGCCGGAGAATGACTTGAGAAATTGAAGACGGGCCTTGTCGGGTGGTTTCGGAAAAAACACCGGTTCCATAACTTCTTCTGTTACCGGTTGTTGACAACCCGAAAAAATAAAAGCACAACAACCAATCAAAAGAAAGAAGCTTACCCTTTTATATATCAACAGCTTACGCATATTCATAATTGTATTTTCACCAATTTCCATATCTCAGGATAAATTAACAAGGCCGTTTTCCTCCTTGTTGTCTTATGATCATCTTAAACACCGGTATCTTTTCTACTTTGAGTTGGCCTTGAATGTTCTCCGGATAAATTGTGTTCGCGAAATCTTTCTTGTAATTGAGACATAATAAACGTATTTCAATCCCCTGGTGTCATGCAGGGCTGGCTGATATTGCATCTGTAAGCACGGCATAAGTAGACGAAAATATCCTAAGAGAGAGTATACGGATTATTAATAAAGTTCTTTATTACTCCCTCCTCCACACAGAGAACATTTTCTCTGCAATTAAACTAAGCTACAGTTGTAAAGACCACAAAATGTATCGAGCAAAAAACCGCTATTCGTATGCATGTTCGCCTTTATTTCATGTGGCACATCCGGCATAAATCTCCACCGTTGTATCCATGGAAGTAATCATAGCCACGCAGGTAGTGTTCACCGACACCTGAGGAATGAATATCATGGCAGCTGCTACACTGGACCATACCTGCTGAATCCAGTAAGTCTTCTGCAATCGTTCCACCGAGGGTACTGTTTTCGCTCGGGTCCTTCAGCCTGCCGTCTGCTGTAGCCAGGGCTGAGTCGTATACAAATGAAATCGGATGAGAAGTGGACAGGTCGGACCCAAAGTCCATAAAGCTTCCTGCCAGAACCGCAAAACTACCGTCATGACAGCTCAAACACAACTTTGAAGATCCCTCAGGCTGACCAACAACCGCGTCTAAGGTGTCACTTGAGTACACATCGAACACCTTTGTCGTTTCGCTCCCGTTCCACAGCGGTACGCCGGCCAGACTTTCTGCATGGTGTGGAGTATGGCAGCTGCTGCAGCCGAAGTCCGAGTGGGCGGCTCCTCTTACTATTGCCGCTAAAGAAAGTAATGTTATTAACGTAATTAAGCAAACCACTACTTTGAGTTTCATAATAATATCTCCGAGTTCCAGATTTGTTTCCTGTTGTTATTTAGTTTCAAATTACTGCTTTACCAACCTTATTCAGTAAACAAAATTTATTTGCTCGCACGTCCGTATGCGGCTTGGAATGAGGTGTTGACCTAAACAGTCACTACCTCCTGAACAATACAAAGCAACCTGCGTGCCTTTGTGCTGTTGGTCGCTGCACTTTTGGATGATATTTCTATAAGCCCCTGCTATAGATGATGTTACGGCAGAAAAAAAAGAAGATAATTTGCACGGCCCTTTTTTAAAAAACACCGGATTTCTCACTTGTGAGAATATTGGCGTAAGTGGTTGCTACTAATGAGAAACAGCTTTGATAACCGGTTCCTCGAATACCACCGACAAGGCCCTGCGATACGCTTGCATAGCCTTTTCGACTTCCCCCTTGGTTTGATAGATTTTGCCTAATTCAAAAAGGCTGCGAACGGATTTTGGGTCCAGCTTAGTTGCTTCAAGTAAAAGTTCTTCGGCTGCATCAAGCTCACCCATCTGTCGCTTTGCCCACCCGGTTATCAAAAACGCCCTTGCCTTCTCGAACCGCTTCGTGACCTTTATCCCCTCAACCAGATCCAAAGCCTCCTGGTTATGTCCGGCTGTACAAAAAAGCTCTCCAAGTTCCAACAATATGTCCACAGAATTCGGGTCCATCACCATGGCTTTGTTCAGCTCCTTTATGGCGGATTCAAGCCTTCCCTTTTTCTGCAGCATCTTTGCCATTTGCACATGCCTCTTGATACGGGCCTCAATCGTGGTGTTCTGTACGGTTTTAACCTGGCCTGCCTCGTTCGGGTCGATTTCCTGGGCAATTCCCAGCGACTGGTTCAAACGGGCCTCTATTACAGGTGTAAAATCCGAGCCGTGTCCCGCCTGTACCCACAGTACCGTGTCGTTTGTGTCGGAAATGATAACCGTAGGCGTCACGATTATGCCGAATTTCCCCCACAATTTATATTCCGTATCAGGCAGGATATGAATGGACGGTATCGTCTCTTTTTCTTTATTTTGGAAAACGCCGACGGTGTTGGGATCATCAACTGCGACTGCTACATCGAAGTGCTTGGAGTTTGGGTCAAGCTTCCTGATAATTCGTTCAATGTCACTTGCCGCCCGCAAAGAGTGCTTTTGCCGCCCTGATAAAAAGGCCACTATCAAAACTTTCCCCCGGCCGTGCTTGTATTCGAATATGCCACCGCTTGTCTCCTGGGCTGAAAATTCCGGCACCTTTTCACCTATCCCGATCCTGCGCTGTCCGCCATACACTCCTGCACACAGCAAAAATTGGCCCGCTAAAAGTATAAGGACCGACAATGTGAAAATATTACGCTTCTTCTTTCTCATCGGATTGCTTGTCCCCGTCTGTAGCATTTTCAGATGTTTCTTTCTCAGAGCTCGCCGCCGGTGTAGCAGAATAGTCCACGGGATTGTTTCTGTCATAAGCCTTCGGCAAATGACACCCGGACTTGCACGTCCCCCCCGTCTCTGTCTTGGTGAAACCTACCGGCAGCTCCCATATCCCGTAAGGAACGCTCTTGCGAATATGTCTGGCCTGGTTACTCGCATGTGTCGCGTGACAGGCCCGGCACGTCCTGCCCCGACGCTCCTTGTTCACGTGCAGGAAGTGAAGATTGACGTTCCCGTTTCTGAAGTCGGTCAGGTTGTCGGTTCGGGGTGTCCAGACCACGTCCTTGGCATGGCAGCTAAAGCACAGCGCATAGTTGTCCTCCGAGAAAGGAGAGTAGAATATAGGTGGATAATCTTTAGCCAAAAGGCTGAAGTATTGGCTGCCGTGCGTAACGTGGCACCCGCTGCAGTCCTTGTCTTTGACCGGTCCGTGAAGGAATTTCTTGTCCTTTAACTCGTCTGTGAAAGCCGGCAGAACATTGTCCTTGCTTATCCCCAGTGGCTTGTCGTGGCACGTCATACACAAAGAAGCCGCATCCTTTTTCAGCAGGAATTTTACCGTCGAAGCATGTGGAGTGTGACAGTTCAAACAACCGTCAATATCTGATACGATACTGTGCTGGTAATCGGAGTTCTCGGCTATTTTCTCTATGTCCTTATGGCATGTATAGCACAAAAAAGGTGCGACGGATTTGACCATCTCGGAATTATCAGCACCGTGAGGATCATGGCAGCCTACGCAGTGGTCCTTTGCCGGCTCGTGAACAAATTCGAATTTGCTCAGCTCATCTTTGGTCACAACATGACACGAAAAGCAAAGCTCGCCGGGTTCCGTAGTCAGTAAATTTTCATAATCTGAACTATGCGAACTGTGGCAAATCGTACACTCTCCGACAGCCACAGGCCCGTGTGGAAATTTAAGGTCCTTGCCCGTGTCGTGGCAGTCCTGGCAGAGTGCTGCTACTGTTTCCCTGGGAATCAAAAATTTGTTGTCACTGCTGTGTGGGTCATGGCATTGCAAACAATCACCCTTTTTCAGGGGTTCGTGAACGACCTTTTTAGCTGTCTGCTCCAAATGGCAATACTCACAGAGATCACTTCCTTTCCTTACAAACTGAAAGCTGTGTTTGTTGGGATCCGTAACCTTGTGGCAGGACTTGCAGTCACCCAGACTGACCGGCCCGTGCACGTGTGCTTTTTTGCTGTAGTCCGCATGACATTCTTCCGTAACGCACGTTTTTTGCGGTGAAGTGGGCTTTTCCACAGCTGATATACTGGAGATAAAAACACTTGTTAACAGAATAACTAATTTACTACTGAATTTTTCAAACATCTTCATACCATCCAATTATTATATTTTTTTCACCACGGTCGTTTCATTCATAATTATATCTTACACGCGAGTTCAATTGGTTGTTTTGGCAGGCCCCGTCTGGCGCCTGTAAAGAAGCACCATCGTCCCAAACCGCGTCTTTTGGTGGTGAGGTTTATTCAATTCCAAAACAGCCTGTTGAACTGTATCATCGTATTCTATTGCTGCAACAACTGCGGGTCGCAGCAGCTTTTCCAGGTTGTTTGTCCAGTCGGTTTTAATCACCGCACTTTCAAAAACCTTCTCTACTGTGAACGAATATTGCTCGTTCGCAAATGGAAAAGGTTGGCCTAGTATGACCTTTTTCGCCTGCATTTTTCCATCTTTAGAAAAAAGCAGCCACTGTTCGGCCCCACGGGCTGATGCAAGAATGTATCTTCCTTTTGTCCCGCCCAGGTTAAAATCGCTGAATATCATGCGCAAAGGATGCTGCAACTCCTTATGAGGAGATGACGGAAACTTCGACCAAAGCCATTGCTCATGAATATTTTCTCCATCATCTACACTGACTTTGATTGCAGGATTAACCGGTTTATCTGATACGTTAACCACTTTTTTTGTCTCCGCGTCAATCGAATAGTGCGGTACGTAATCCAGAATGCTCACTTTGTACCTGGTCTTTGGCACCTCTATTGTATCTCCCTGCCTTGCCGCATACTCCAGCGGTGAATTGGAATCCTCGGGCCATACCGATAAGATACCGGCGGCATTGGAATCTATCAGCTCCTGTAACAGTTTTCCAACCCTGTTGGGATCATACAGCTTTTTGATGGCGACGCCTCCGATACTTGATGATATGGACTGTCTCGGAGGATCATCCGGGCTCAGCCAAATGTCCTGATTCAGGTTCTCACCTTTAACTGCTAACTTTACAACGATTCCACCTTGGGCATCTTTAACTGCTGTAGTTTCCCACTTGAGATCTGGTAAGTAGTGCCGGAGCCTGACCTTTATCGGTGTCACCATGACCGGTAGAACAGTTTCCAGTTTCTCCGGCTTGTTCTCGTCGGAAACCGTCACGGGAAAATGAAGCCTCTGCCCCTCCATACCCATCTGGACTATGAGTTCCCACGGCCCCGTCAGTGATGACCGGCGGGCTCGTTCGGGGAATGCCAGCCCGTCATTGACTGATAACACTAATACGGCAATGATGGTTATCCCGACACATAAAGATTTTGAATATAATTTGACTTTCATAATTAACGCTATTCTGCTTCGTTTATTATCTTTTTTGCCTTTAGCAGCATTGACTCAGTATACTTAAGATTGTGAACTCCCCAACTCCCATCGGATAATACCGAATCAAGAATCGAACGGGCCTGGCCCGCTTTGTTGAGAAGTTCCTGTGCTGTTGTTTCATCTGTTTCGAGTTTAGCTTCCTCCTCAAATTTGCCAAGCTCCTGACTTACCTGCTCATAAAGTCGCTTGATTTTCCCCTGCCAGAAGGGTATATATTGTTCTCCTGTACCTTTTTCATGACAGTTGTCACATGCCCTTGGCACCGCTTTGGCTACTGCGCCGAAACTATCTAACGTTCCGGACTTCCTTTGTACCTGTTCAATATGACACCCGCCGCATTCCACATGCGTCAGAAACATCGGACTCAGGACCAGCTCTGTCTTCTCTTCGTGCATCGGATACTCCGTCGCGTATATACTGCGCTGCACCTGATGTGTATCGCTGTGACAGTTCTGACAGTCTATCATGGCCGAAACCGATGAGACTTCCGTCTGGCCGTGTGATACTTTCCCGTGACATGCAAAACATTCCACCTTTTCGTGATTGGTATGTGTTTTATGTAGCTCAACGCTGTTGACATCCTCTCCTTTACCGAAACTATGACAATTCAGGCAGACACTGTCCGATACTTCGCTTGTCTTTTCGATTTCACTTTTATGACAGGAATCCTCGCAGCTGGCTCTGTAAGAAACAAACTCACTGTGGTTAATCTTGACAAGGCCGCGCTCGATGACCTTGTTGGGAACCTCATGACAGCTTTTACAGCCTGTCTGAACTAATCGTTGATTGCTTGTATTGTTCTTGAGAAAATGGCACGTAAAGCATACATTATTGTTCACGTTGAAATGTTCATTGCCTTCGAAGTGACTGTGACATGTCCCGCACGAGATTGTTATCCCGTCCACTTCCTTTGCTACATGGTTTTTATGAGTAAATTTGATGCCGTGGTAATCGATGTCTTTTGATACAATTTCTTCGGTGCTGTGGCATTCCGACCTCAAACAGGAGATATCCTGTACTGTGGCATTTGGCTTGGTTCCGATTCTGCCGACCATACAGTCAACGGCTTGGGCAAGGCCGTTAATCTTGCCCTTTACATAACCTGCAAATCCCGGCTGTAAATGGCAGTCAAGGCAGTTCACTTCGGAATGGCTCGACTTTTCCCAGCTATGATAATAAGGATTCATAACATGACAGGAATTGCAAAAGCCCGGCTGGCCCGTGATAACAATCGCGCCGGTGCTGGCAACAGTGATTGCAACCATAACCAAAAGTATCCTTGCTCGCCAGTTTAGCTGCCTGAATACATTCATCCCTGATTTAAATATGCCCCGTATATATTTCTTCATTATACTTTTTAGCCTGGTGCTCAGGTTTCAATATTCACGCTGATCCAACCACGCTGCGCTTCCTTTTCTTTTGGCAAAGTTAAAGCGTAAAAAAATCTTTTTACAAACATTATCAATACCTGTTAAGCTGCCTCAAATGTAGTAATCTTTACTCTATATTATCGAATTCACCCCCTGCTGTTCAATATCGCATCAACTTCCAAACCTCGTATAAATAGCTGGACAACACCTGTTTTCTCATTTATGAGAATCTTCTTTTGCTGAAAGGCTTTCCTGAGAACACATCAGCGCAGAGGGGTAGAGCCGTTCTGATAATGTAAATGTCACGCGTTACGAGGTTGTAACACGGTAATCACGTCCGCCGGGGTGCACTGAAACGGGCGTCGAGCTTGAAGAGCCTTTTCACAGGTAAATTAAGGATTTGTGATTTATCAAGAGACAAAGACACACGGATCTGCTCGAGAATTTCCTTTATCCTCTTCTCGTCAATGGCGATTAGAGTAAACCAGATATTGAAGGTATTATTTCGCAGATAACTGTGAGTAACTTCGGCAAACCCTCCGATTATCTCATCTGCTCGGTCAACAAGTTCGGGCCCGACACTAACAGCGGCTAATGTGCTGCGAAAGCCCAATTTATTGGAATCAAAACTGGCTCCAATTCGCCGAATAACTCCTTCATCCAGCATCTTTTGCATTCTCTTCCGAAGTTCTGAATGCGAAATTTGCATTCTGTCTGCTATGACCTCGTAGGGTCTTTCGCTTAGAGGAAGATCGTATTGAAGTTCCTGTAGTATTTGACTGTCGATTGTATCCATAAGCACTTCTGCCTGTATTACATTTCTCTTGACTTTGCGTCTTAAATCACTATACAGGAAATATATCGTTAAGCTGCCGGTTTGTAAAGCCGTAGCTTGCCGGAACTCACTTGTTTCACTGTTCGAACTGGGACTAAACGGCAGGCTTTCTCATTTATGAGAATATTGAAAAATTTTTATTTTTTTCTAAAAAAGCTGATATTTTAAGACTGAAAATGCCAAAAGGAAAAGTCTATCTCATAGGTGCGGGCCCTGGTGACATCGAGCTGATTACATTAAAGGGCTATAAGCTTATTGGCCATGCAGACGTCATTCTCCATGACCATCTTATACCGCATGAATTGCTGAAGCTGGCCAAACCCGAGGCTGAAATAATCTCTGTCGGCAAATTCGCAAGCCGCCACACAAAGACACAGGACCAGATTAATGCACTCCTGATAGAAAAAGCGAAACATAACAAAGTCGTTGTTCGACTGAAAGGCGGTGACCCGTTCCTCTTCGGCCGTGGCGGTGAGGAGGCCGAAGCTTGTGCCGGCGAGGGTATTGATTTTGAAGTTGTCCCCGGTGTCACCAGCGCGCTGTCCGCTCCTGCGTATGCAGGAATCCCGCCTACACATCGGGACTTCACACCTAATGTCGCTATGGTGACGGGACATCGAAGGGACGAGAAGGAAATCGAAATCCCGAACGCAGGCACTCTTATTTTCCTCATGGGTGTGGCTAATATCCAGAAGATTATCGACTCATTGTTGAAAGCAGGCTGGTCAAAAGAAACCGGCATCGCAGCGATAGAGAATGGCACCTGTTACAACCAGAGAGTTATCACGGGAACCTTGGATAACTTTGTGCAGAAAATTCAGGAGGATAATCTCAAAACTCCTGCCATCTTTATTGTCGGCAAAGTTGTCGAGCTTCATCAAAAGCTGAATTGGTTCGGCAAAAAACCAAAGGTACTTGTTCTCGGCACCCACCCTGAAAAATATTCCCACCTTGGCACAATCGTGTATCGCCCAATTGTAGATTGTGTTGCCTTGGAAGATTACTCACAGCTCAATGAAGTACTACAACGGCTTGACACTTTTGATTGGCTTGTCTTTACCAGTGCTAATGGTGTTAGGTTCTTCTTCGACCGGCTGCATTCATCCGGCGCCGATGCAAGGTCGCTTTCACAAATGAAGGTTGCCGTCATCGGCAAAACCACTGCACAACAGCTTCTTGGTTTTGGCATCGTTGCTGACATAGTACCTGATACCGAATCAAGCACGGGCCTGCTCGAAAAATTCGGCGCTATCGACATGAAAAACAAAAACGTTCTTCTTCCGCAGGCTAAAGTTGCATCAAAGGAACTTTCTGAAGGTCTCATCGAGCTTGGTGCGAAAGTCGATGTGGTGTCTGTATATCAAACTATCGAGAAGGAGCCGGAGGATGTCGACTTTGAGCATATCGATAAGATACTTTTTACAAGCGGCTCTACCGTTAGGGCGTTTGTAAAGAAATTCGGCAAAGTGCCGCCGCATACAAAGGCCTGTTGTCTCGGTCTTCCGACACAGGCTGTTGCAAAAGAAAACGGTATTGATGCTGACATCTTGTCCCAATAAGACTACGCATAAGCGAAGGAAATCAAATGGCTGCATTTCAAAAAAGCAAAAAACTATTTTCTGATGCAATCAAAGTCATACCCGGTGGCGTTAACAGTCCCGTCCGTGCCTTCAAAGCGGTCGGCTCGAAGCCGATATTCATCGACAGGGCAAAAGGTCCGTACCTATACGACGCCGATGGCAACAAATTCATTGACTATTGTCTTTCATGGGGACCAATGATACTCGGCCATGCAAACGCTAAAATCCTTGCCCCGGTAAAAAAAGTAATGGCAAAAGGAACCAGTTTCGGCATACCTACAAACCTTGAAACACAGCTTGCTGAGATGATTGTCCAAGCAATTGCATCGGTTGAAAAAGTCCGCCTCGTCAGTTCCGGCACCGAAGCCGTGATGACCGCTATTCGCCTCTCTCGTGGATACACAGGCCGGGATAAAATCATAAAGTTCATTGGTTGTTACCACGGCCACGTCGATCACATGCTCGTACAGGCCGGCTCCGGCGCAACTACTCTTGGCGCACCAAGCAGCCCCGGCGTCCCGAAAGACTTCGCAAAGCACACCATCCTGCTGCCTTATAACAACACCGATATGCTCCAAAAGGCCTTCAAAAAATATAAAGGCCGGATAGCCGCCCTGATAGTCGAGCCGATTGCAGGTAATATGGGTGTCGTGCCCCCGGCAGGAGATTTCCTAAAGACCATCAGAAAGCTATGCACCAAAAATGGAAGCATCCTTATCTTCGATGAAGTTATTACAGGCTTTAGAATTAAATATGGAAGCGTCCAGGACCTCTTCGGCGTAAAGGCGGACCTGACATGTCTCGGCAAAATTATTGGAGGCGGCTTTCCGATAGGTGCCTGTGGTGGAAAAGCTAATTTAATGAACAGCTTGGCGCCGACCGGTCGGGTCTATCAGGCCGGAACACTTTCGGGCAATCCCGTATGCGTAGCCGCAGGAATCGCAACACTAAAATTGCTGAAATCAAGGAAAGTATATTCTCGTCTGGATGCATCAGCAAAAAGACTCTGCGATGGCATACGAAAATCGCTTCAGGAGCGTGACATAAAACACACGATAAATCGTATTGGCTCGATGTTCACTCTGTTCTTCAATCCCGGACCCGTGACCAATTATGCATCAGCCGTTAAATCCGACACCGCAAGGTATGCAAAATTTCATAACGTAATGCTGAAGCAGGGCATTTACCTGCCCCCCTCTCAGTTTGAGGCATGTTTTCTTTCCACCGAACACAAACCGGCAGATATCGACAGAACAATCTCTGCTCTTCGAAAAGCTGAATTTTAGAAATTCCGACAAAAGAAATTAAACAAGGAACTAAAAAGCACCTGAAAGGCAATTTACGAAGCTGTCTTTTCCGACTCGGCCAGCTTGCTCTTATGCCTGGTCTTGGTGCCCTCGAGTGATTCGGGAAGGCTCAAAAAGCGGTGCTCGGGATGGCCCCATGCCGCATTTGCAACTGTTGTCTCCTCAAGCACTTCCTTGATTTGTCTTGTAGTATTATGCCAGACGGCGTAAATACGGCAATTCTCACGTGTACCGGCGCATTCGCAGTGTTTCAAAAAGCAATCATCAAATAACGGGCCGCCCTCAACAGCTTCAAACAGCTCAAGCAGGCTGATTTCTTCCGGCTGCTTGGCAAAAACGTACCCTTTGTTTTTGCCTCTCGCTGCCCGCACAAAACCCGCTTTCACAAGCCGCTGAAATATCTTCGCAAGATATCCCGATGGTACACCCTCCGCCTTGGCTATTGTCTCCGTTGTGGCCGGTAGTTGTGTGCTGTGCCTGACCATATACATCAATGCATGTAATGCATAAGCTGCAGACCTTCTTACCTTCATTTTTTTTGTCTCCTGAATCTTCGCATGAACCTTTTCGTCGTTAAATCTCCACTCACAATTGACAATTTACCCCTTAGCTCGCTTTCCTTTCACGGCGGCATTTTCGGGCATTGATTTCCAGCTCGTCAATCTTACGATACAAGCTTGACAGCCCGACTTTCAAAGCCTTTGCCGCCTCAGTCTTGTCCCAGTCGTGTTTGCTCAAAACTCTGCAAATGTGTTCCTTCTCGTATGCTTTAACGGCAGACTGAAGGTTTTCGTTTTCTTCACTCAATGCCGCAGAATGAGCACCTATTAATCCGATATCGGACATCTTTATAATATCATCTTCTGCGAATATTACCGCCCGCTCTATGACGTTCTGCATCTCCCTGATATTGCCCTTCCATTCGTAACTCATAAGCAGACGCATCACGTCGTCGCTTATTCCCTTACAATGCTTGCCCATCTCGGAATTATATTTCTTGATGAAATGTTCTACCAATAGGGGAATATCTTCTTTTCTTTCCTGCAGCGAAGGAAGATGTATGCCAACAACATTCAACCTATAATATAAATCCTCTCGGAACTGTCCTGCTTTGATTTCATGTGCCAGGTCTTTATTCGTCGCTGCTATTAAGCGTAAATTGATATCGATGGGCTCAGTAGAGCCTACCGGTATGATTTGCCTGTGTTCAACCGCCCGCAGAAGTTTCACCTGGCAGCTCATCGGCATATGACCGATCTCATCTAAAAACAAAGTGCCGTCACGGGCGCATTCAAAAAGCCCTTTTTTGTCCTCAATCGCTGAGGTAAAACTTCCTTTCTTATGGCCGAACAGTTCGCTCTCAAGCAGGCTCTCCGGTATCGCGCTGCAATTGACCGCGAGAAAACGCGCCCCGTTTTTAGACCCCAGAGAATGTATGGCGTGTGCAACTAATTCCTTGCCCGTACCGCTTTCGCCCGTTATCAGCACGTTGCTCTTCGTCGGGGCCACCTTCCTGATCATCTCGAAAACCTGCTGCATTGCGAGAGACTTCCCTATGATTTGCCCGATATCAAATCGGCCGTTCAACTCCATTTTGAGCTGCTCGTTTTCTTCCTGCAGTTCCAGGTAACGTATGTTCTGTCGGATTTTTGTCAATACATCGTCCATAACGACCGGCTTGATTACATAATCACATGCACCGAGCTTGATTGCTTCAACAGCCATCTCGACTGTGCCGAAAGCCGTTATCATTATCACTCGTGTCTCCGGCCTTATTCGCATTATCTCGCGCAGCACCTTTATCCCGTCTGCTCCGGGCATTCGGATGTCCAGTACCGCCACTGCAAACGGCTCCTGCGTTATCGCATCTATGGCATCGATACCGTTACCGACCGCTGTTACTGAAATACCTTCTTCCTCAAGTACCTTTGCAAAGGTTTCCCTGAAGGTTACTTCATCGTCTGCTAATAATATTTCTTTTCTCATTTCTCGTTCCACCTTTTACTGCGATCTTCTTCCTGTCTCTTTACTTGCAAATAAGAAAAATAATTCCCGTTTTATTTAGACGGCCTTGGCCCTGTTCATAAAACCGCCATCCGCATCGTTACCGCTGATTAGATTTTTCCTGGGCCTTAAAGGAATACGGATTATCACTGTAGTACCTTTGCCGGGTTTGGATTCTAACGTAATTGTGCCGTCAACCTCCGTGACAAGGTTGTAGCTGATAAAAAGCCCCAGCCCTGTTCCCTTGCCGATTTCCTTGGTCGTAAAGAACGACTCGAATGCGCGTTTGCATACTTCCGGCTCCATCCCGACGCCCGTATCTCCCACCCGTATCTCGATCATGTCATCTTTAAATTCCCTTGTTATATCGAGAATATGTTCCTCTTCGTGCTGTTTGACATTCATCGCATCAAGAGCGTTTATAAAGATGTTCAGAAATACCTGCTCGAAATGCTGCGGATTCAGCCATACATTCGGCAAATCAGGATTGTCTGTATTTTTAATAGTGACCGACTTTGCACGTTTATCGAAGTTGATAAGTGATAAGGTATTGTCTATCAACGAGTTGATGTCCGTCCATTTATACTCGCTTGTGGCCGGCCGCGACAAGCTCAGCATTCGTCTCAGAATATTTGAGATGCGGTTAATATGATATTGTATGACTAATAAATGTTCCTTTTGCCTATGCGTCGAAAGCTTCCTGCTTAGATACTGTGCCACCGAGGATATACTCGCCAGGGGGTTGCCTATCTCGTGGGCAATGCCCGTTGCCATCTGGCCTAATGCAACCATCTTCTCTCGCTGCGCCATCTCTATACGTGACATCTTTAAGATTTCATTGATATTCGTTACCTCTTCGGTACGCTCCCTCAAATCCTTTTCCAGCTTGTTGTGCTCGGTTAAATCCTGTCCTACAATCACGTACCCCAGCTTTTGCCCGTCAATACCCGCGACCAGGCAGCTCTTTGCTTCCACGTATCGTGATTCCGGGTAGGCTGTCTCAAATGTTATTGTCTTTCCCACAGGCGCTGCCTTGTCATCGGATGAAAAAAGACCCTTCAACAGCTTTGCTAAAGGACGTGGAAACTCCTCGAATGGATGTCTCCCTTCGTTGGCTATATCCTGCTTCTTCCAAACTTCCGCCGCTGGATTGCAGATCGCCGTATTGCCGTCATTGGTCACGAAGATCAGCCCTTCGGACATCGCATTGATGATTGCCTGTAAAACGTCTCTGTTCTGGGCCGCTTCAAGTTCCTTGGCAGTCATTCGTATGATTATCATTCTCGTCAGATACTGTGCTATCATCACTGTACAGGAAAATGCCGTAAAAACACCGAGTGCATACACCGGATTTTGCCACAGACCGCCGACAGTGGAAAATCGAAGTGGATAATATCCCAGAGTTGAACCACCGCGAAGTTCGCTTACTTCAAGAAGACCGAACAAAAATATTGCCGTCAATCCTACACTAAAGGATAGAGTTCTTGGCAGTATTATCGCAGCTATGATGACGTGAAATATGTAGAATAGAAAGAATGGATTGACAACTCCCCCCGAAAAATACAGGACTGCTGTAAGTATAAGCAAATCCACTTCAACCTGTATCATTCCGAAAACTAAATCTCTTTGACTTGCATCTGCCGCTTTCTTGGTTGCTGCCAGAAAATAAAAGACATTACACACCAAAAGCACAACCGCGCAAATATAGATTGGCAGGGGAGCGGTAAGGACGGGAAAAACAGTACTGCATAATAGGGTAACTGCTACCATCCCGACGACGGCTATCCACCTCAGCCGTATCATCCAGAGAATCTGCTCGACAAGGGACTCACGAGTACACTGACTTGGTTTGTCCATAAGGTCGGTTGCCGTATCAGATTTTAAAATCACAATCTATTGTCCCGCTTTCTTGCAATATATCAGCATTTTAACAGTTCCCGGCGTTTGTTTTATACTGTGAATCCTTTCTCAGATACATAATATTATACACCATTATACATAAGAATTCAAGAAATTGTTCTCAAATACGAGAAAATATGAATAATGTTTTTCTTTTTATGTCTTTATGAGTCTAAAATTCAGGAGTTCACGTCCGGTTTAAATCCCAAAAATGGGCAAGAAAACCCGAATTTTAAGGTAAAATCCCTCATAAAAGGTGGTATATATAGCATTTAATCAGGCATCTGGAAAATCTCGCCGCTGTGTTCTAAATCCCCCTTTTTAGCCTCATCAAGCCCGATTTCAGCATCTGTCAGATAACAACCGGGATCAGGCGCCCATGGATCGCCAAAATGCAAATCTGCACGCACCCTAAGGCTTCCCCCACATCCATCGAAAAACTTACATAATCGACATCTTCCCTTTATGTACTGACGGCGCTGTTTCAATCCTTTCATTAGCGAATCGCTGGTATCCATCCAAATCTCGCTGAAAGGCCTTTTCCGAATATCACCGAGGCCATAATGCCACCAGAATTGGTCTGGATGCACCTTTCCATGAAAATCGATACAACCGATTCCTACTCCGCTGCTATACATCCCGCCACCGTTCCACGTCAATAATTTCCAGACCTCACCTGCCCGCTTTGCATCTTCCTCCAGCAATTTCAGGTATAAGTAGATCCCGTCGACATGGTTATCGACGGTCAGTATGTCCGTTTTTTTCCCTGCCTGTTTATACTGCTTTGTCTTGGCTAATATTGTATCAACCGCTTCTCTGCTTTGAGCATGAGTAAGATCCTCATCTGCTATACTCCCTCCTCTGCCGCTTGGAACAAAGTGGTAAAAGCATGCACGCTCGATATTCTCCGACTCGAAAAAGCCAAACAATCCCTCTAAATCCTGAACATTCTTCTTGGTAAGAGTTAATCTAAGTCCTATTCGCACACCCACATCCTGGCAGTTCTTTATCCCGCTAACAGCTCTTTCAAATGCACCGGTTACCCCTCTGAACTTGTCATTGATTTCACCAATCCCATCAAGACTGATACCTACATACGAAACTCCAGACTGCTTCAATTGCTTAGCCTTTTCCGACGTTATCAACGTCCCATTTGTTGAAATGACCGTGCGCATTCCCTTCCCGCGTGCATATTCTATCAGTTCGAATAAGTCCGGCCGCATCAAGGGCTCACCACCCGAAAACAATACCGAGGGTACACCGAACTGAGCCAGGTCATCCAAAACGACCTTTGCCTCTTCAATCGAGACCTCATCGTCGGCCTTGCGCGCACCGCTGTCGTTATAGCAATGCACGCACTTGAGATTACACGCACGAGTAATATTCCACACCACAATAGGCCGCCTCTCCGATGCCTTCTTGGGCACAACCTCGCCTTCACGCTCACCGGAGCCCTCCTTGCCGTAGCGAAGCCAGTCCCCCGGCGTAACCTGGTCGCAATACAATTTGCTGATATTTATCATCAATTAACCTGTAAAGTCAAAAGTCCCAAAATGCTCAACGAGCTATCTCGGGTGGAACGTATGCACAAAACGGTTCCTCTGCCATGTAATTATACGTCGCTGCATACGCTCTGCCCCGGCAACCACCGCATATCTGCCTGTACCCGCACACGCCGCATTTGCCTTCGAGTTCATTCACGTCACGCATTCTCGCAAGGTCTTTGTTTTTGTACCATATATCTGATAGTCTGTCCTCAAGTATGTTACCGCACTTTATCGGCAGATAACCGCAGGGAAAAACGTCCCCTTTATGCCCGACGAACAGCACACCAAGCCCGGCAAGACAACCCTTGGAAACTCCCTTATGTCCATCCCTGCCGGGTACACTATCGCCGCTGTGACCGGCCGCCTTCCGGGACTTGTGCAAACCTTGCTGCCTGATCACCCTCTCATAATGAGGCCCACAGGTCACCTTCATCTGCAGTTCACCGCGGCCGTCTAATCTGCATATCTCAATCAGTTTCTGCTCATACTGCTCAGGCGAAAGCATGTCTGTCTCAGCCAGAGACTGCCCGCAGCCGACGGGAACCAGCATAAATATATGCACCGCCACCGCGCCCAGCGATTTGGCAAGTTCGTGAACGTCCTCTAACTGCTCGGCATTATGCTTGGTCAGTGTAATATTTATCTGGAAGGGTACTTTTTTATCTCGAATATGACCTATACCTTCAATCGCCTGTTCAAATGATCCTTCCAGCCGTCGCAATTTATTATGCACCTCTGCGGTTGCTCCATCCAGACTCACCGAGACTCTTTTAATGCCGCTGTCGGCTATTTTTTCAGCCGTTTGTGAATCTATTAATGTTCCATTTGTCGCAAGGGCCGGAATTATTCCCAAAGACTTCGCATACCCGACCAACTCAAAAATGTCCTCTCGGCAGAGCGGTTCACCCCCGGAAAACACCAGTACCGGTATCATAGGTTGCTGCCTGCCCAGATCGGCTAATTGCCCGATAAGCTCTTTAGCCTGTGTCGTCGATAGGTCTGTATCAGCCGCCTCGTCGGTTTCTAAACGCCGGCAATGAGCACAGGTCAAATTACATCTTATCGTGCTCTCCCAGAATAAAAGCCTCAAAACCTGTTTTGTCACTACATTATCTTTCACGACTGCTCATCCTTCTTATCATCTGGTTCGGCCGCTATCTCTTCTGCCTGCCGAACAATGCTGTCAACCAGCCTTGCCGCCTCCGTTGCCCCGTTCTCCTTGGCTACAATATCGACGTTCTTAATTACACAATGAAGAAGCTTGTTGACAATCCTTTTCACCATCGCCTCCATTGCATCTTGGCATGATGCCTCCTGTCTGCTCCCCACAAAAAACTTCTCCATCTCGTTTTCACTTATTTCGGCAAATTTCTTTTTCATCTGCCCGATCAAAGGCCCTAAATCCTTTGCCCCGAACCAGTCCATAAAGTCGGTAGCATTTTCATAAACGATCTCCATGCTCCGGACGATATCTTCTTCACGGGCCTTTCGGTTTTGTTCCACCACCTCGGAAAGATCGTCGATGCTGTAAAGGTACACTTCTTCTATTTCATTCACAGATGGCTCGAAATTCCGGGGCACCGCAATGTCGATGACCAGCAGTCTGCCTTTCCGTCGGCGGTCGATTATCTCCTTCAGGGATTCTTTCTTAAAAAGATAGTCCTGTACCGAAGCCGAAGCTATAACAATATCGGCTTCTGTCAACTGTTCTTCGAGTTCCTCCCACTTTTGCGCCTTGATCCCGTACTGTTTGGCCAGATTCAGACCTCTGTCATAAGACCTGTTCACAATCGTTATGTTCTTGCTCCCGATTTGCTGAAGGTGCTGCACAAGCAGCTCACCCATCTCGCCGGCACCTATCACAATGACATTCGCCGAGGAAATATGCGCAAAAAGCTGCATTGCAAGCTCTACCGCAACCCCCGCAACGCTGACTCGTCCGTGGGCTATCGAGGTTATTGTATGCACCTTCTTGCTCGTCGTAAACGCGCAGTGAAAAAGCCGGTTCAGAATCTTGCCCGTGCTCTTTGCCGCACAGGCAAGCCGGTAGCTTTCCTTGACCTGCCCGATTATCTGTCCCTCGCCGACTACCAGGCTGTCTAAGCTTGAGGCCACCGTAAGGAGGTGTCTGACGGATTCTTCATCCCTGTAAATGTAAAGGAATTCCTGAAAGTCCTCCCATGGAACTCCGTGAAACTCGGACAAAAATTTCGCCAGTGTTTCCCCTTCCACCCCGCCAACACGTTTGCTCGCACAATATAATTCCACACGGTTGCACGTCGACAGCAGCACAAACTCCGCTTCGGGAAATCTGTGCTTAAGCTCCCTCAATGCCCGAAGTACCTGCTCTGCATCAAACGCAAGCTTCTCACGAACATCTATCGGAGCGCTTTTATGATTTAATCCGACAACTAATACCTTCATCGCTGTCCTAATCCAGTCATAATGTCTGCAAGCCGCTGTTAACTCGAAAAATCATGGGCCGTTCCCAGGATTGTTGCCGCCAAAATGGCGAACAACATAAACACAAAAACCGCTATCGTCATGTACGCCCGCACTTTACCTTTCAGAAGAAGCAGATGGTTCGATATAAGAATAATCCCCAAAAGGGCCCAGGCCGCAATAATACAGATGACCTTTAAGTCCGTCAGCCACCTCACAATTCCTGTCCCAACCACGAATACCATTCCCATTCCGATTATCAATCCTGTGGTTATCAGCACGAAACCTGCTCTTATCCCGAAAAGTATCATTTGCTCAAGCTTCTCGATATTGGGGACCCTGCCGAGAACCAGCATGACTTTCTTTGACTTTAGCCTGTTACTGCCGAGCAGATAGAGAAACGAGCTGGCCGTAGCGAGTACTGTTGAAGCTCCGCCCAGTATCATCGTGATACCGTGGGCAATCGCCCAGGGAGTTGCAGCAATCGCAAGAGGTTCCGAGGCCGGCTCGGCAGCTAATCCTGCCATTAACACAAGCGCCAGTATTACCCACACCATTACCGAGCCAAACCACACCTGTTGAATAGCAATACTGAAAAAAAGATACGTCAGCCCGAATACGATAGTAAGAACAATCATTGACTCGAATAGTCCGGTCAGCGGTATTGCTTTTATCGCAACCGCACGGAATATAAGTATCACCGCCTCCAGCGTTACCGCTAATGAAACAAGAGGCAAAAGAAAACGCCTGTATTTCTCTCCTCCCGAAAGCAGCTGAAGTACACCGACTATCGCACCTGCAATATATATCACGACAACAAAGGCTAATATCATATTTTCAGGAAAGGGCAGTTTAAACATTATTATTCTTCTTCCTTTGTCTTGGCCACCGGTTCTGTAATATATGTCGGCGGCACCTTCTTGAGTTCCTTCTCGGTCACCAGTATGCGATAGTTAGACACTCCGCACGCCTGGCTCATCCGGGCAGCGGTCTTCTCAACCTCTTCGAAATTTGCTCCGTGGACCATCGTATATACGTTATACGGCCAGTTCTCAACTGTGTTCCGCTCATAAGCATGGCTGACCTCTCGAAATCCTGCCAATTTCTCCCCCACTTGCTCAACACGCTCTTCCTCCACCTCCCACACAACCATCGCCCCCCCGGCCAATCCCACTTTGAAATGGTCTACAATCGCCCCTATACGGCGCAGCTTGCCCTCGCGTTTCCAGTTCTCTGACACACTCAGAAGCTGTTTTGTCTCAATACCCGCCTTTTCGGCCATCTCCTTATAAGGACTCTCGCTTCTTGGAAATCCCTCCTGGAGCACGGCTAATACCCTTTTCTCAATGTCGGATAGGTGATATTTCATCTTTTTTTCTATGAGTTTTATTCGGGGGATAGTACGGATCATTTACCATTGCTTGATTTCCCATAAACAGGAAATTATTACGATGGACCGTACTCTAATATGTTTCACCCATTATTGCAAGAAAACTTCTGGCACTCCCTTGGTCATTTGGCGGCAGAAGAAACACGGCACTTGAATATGCACTGATTTTCGTGTAAAAAATTGAAAAACAGTTTGGAAAACCAACTCTGAAAGGTCGAAATGAGGCATATAAGAATCGCAAGCAGAGCAAGTAAGCTGGCCTTGGCACAGGTCGACCTCGTCCGTAAATTGCTTCAGAATATCTGCCCGGAAATTGAAACATCTGTTGTAAAAATCTCCACAAAAGGAGACCGCGACAAATCAGACTTCCTTTATAAATCTGAATCAATGGGTTTTTTTACCTCCGAGGTTGAAAAAGCCCTCCTTGATGGCAGGGCCGATCTCGCTGTTCACAGCCTTAAGGATTTGCCGACGGCCCCGACCCCGGGTTTGATTGTTGCCGCTGTTCCAAAAAGGGAATCTGCCGCTGATGCACTTATCGCAAGGGATAAAGTGTCCTCTGTCCAGGATTTACCGGCCGGTGCCACTATTGGAACATCCAGCTTAAGACGAATCGCCCAGTTATACATGCTCAGAAACGATATAAAGTGTGTCCCCTTACGCGGAAATGTCGAAACCAGGCTCCGCAAAGTTGTGGAAGGCGCCGTTGACGCAATAGTAATTGCCTGCGCAGGCCTCAACAGACTCGGCCTCAACGATAAAATCTCCGCCGTCCTGTCACCGGGAGAATTTATCCCGGCACCTGCTCAGGGCGCGCTCGCCGTACAAATCCCCACTGATGATTACGAACTGGCAGACCTTGTCAGACAAATCGACGATAAAAATTCTCGTATCGCCGCCGAAACCGAGAGGTGTGTGCTCGAAACTATGCACGGCGGATGCAGTATACCCCTCGGCGTTTATTCGCAAATCCAGAACGACCAAATAACCATTCACGCAATCATTAGCGACCTCGAAGGTTGCAGATACGTCAGGCAAACCATTAAAGCGCCCCTCCACCAGGCCGCGACCACCGCCAAACACCTCGCCCGCCGGTTATTAGCCGATGGAGGAAAGGATATCCTCAACAAAATCAGGAACAGTCGACTGGATTAAAGCGCCTTTTGAACAGGCAGCCTAACATGATATGAAGTGCCCTTTCCCGGATGACGTACGGCCATCCTTATATCGAATGATATATCTATCTTGTTGACAGTTGAGACCATACCTGTACAATCATAAAGACGAAGGCTGGATAGTCCGGCCTGTTTGATTGAGCGAACTGATTATTTTTAGGAGGCTGTAAAATGGATAATGCAAATTCGGTCGCAGAGCCGTTGCCGTCTGCCAAAACCTCCGGTCTCGCCATTGCCAGTCTGGTCTTGGCTGTCTGTGGCCTGTTCACCTGTGGTCTTACTGCAATCATCGGCCTCATTCTCGGCATCGTTGCCCTCTGTGCCATCAGCAAAAGGGACGATCAGCTAAAAGGTAAGCCCCTTGCAATAGCTGGCATCGTGGTTTCTGCTGTCAGCATGATATTTGTGCTCTTTACTGCCTTCCTGATGGCCCTCCTGATGCCCGCACTTGCCCGTGCAAGAATGCAGGCGAAAACCCATGTCTCACTTAATAATGCAAGGCAGATATGCCTGGCAATGATGATGTACTGCGATGAAAATGACGGACGTTTACCGCCTGTTAACAATTGGACGGCCGCACTCACACCCTATATCGGAGATACAAAAATCCTCGAATCGCCTTTCGATCCGCATACCGGACTGGCTTGGGCGATGAACAGACACTTGGACGGACTGAAATTAAATGATATCAGGCGGCCGGCAAGAACCGTCCTCATTTTTGAAGCTCGTATCGGCGGTCCACTTGCCGGCGGGCGGGAATTTCTCCCCCATAGACCACGAGGACGAAGAGGCTACGTCGTCGGATTCCTCGATGGCCACTCAGAAATCATCCCGCCGGATAAAGTACGCGATTTGATTTGGATTCCCGGCACACAAAGACAACCTTATGACATTATCAGATAACCGCAATCTATAGGCCGGGTGCCAAAGCACCCGGCCTATACGCACTAAAATCCCCTATCTGAATAATAAAATCCGAAAACTATCGCCGAATCCGTCTCTCTTTTGAGCCAAAATTATCGATCAAATCCGAACATAGCGCCGACCAAAATCACAAAAAAATAAAAAATTTTTATTCCCTTCCCTTACATCAATTTATGAGAATTGGCCGCCGAGAATACCCCCGCTTTTTCGAATCAAATCTGAACATCGAGGTAATTATGGGGGGGCGAATTTTTTTCTCCGTTTATCTCGGGGGTTTCGGCGATTATTGGTTGCTTCAATATCTCGCATTGGCTGCAAAGGATATTATTTTTTCCTCTGCTTGTTTATCGACGCATCCGCTATGGATACCCTTTTCTAAGAATCCCCCTCACCCGTGACAAATTCGCTATCGTCGACCCCGAAGACTATCCACGCCTCGCAAAGCACAAATGGCACCTCGCCAAAAGCCCCACCGGCTCATACGCCGTCCGCTGGCAGCGCAACCCGCCTAAAAAAACCAGAAAAAGAATCTGGATGCACCGCCAGCTCATTAACATCCCTGATAACCTCATCTGTGACCACGCAAACTGCAACAGCCTCGACAACCGAAAGACAAATCTCCGCCCTGCAACTGTATCCCAAAACCTCTGCAACAGAACAAAGAGAAAATCAAAAACTCGTTCAAAGTACAAAGGCCTCGAATGGGACAGAAAGCAGAGAAAGTGGAAAGCCAGAATTCAGATAAATAACCGAAAAATTTACCTCGGCTCCTTTGATTCGGAAATTGACGCGGCCCTCGCTTACGACCGCGCCGCAAAAAAATACCACCGTGAATTTGCAAACTTGAACTTCCCCCAAAAGTAAATCATTGAAATAGCGCCTTAAAAACACGTAAATCAAGGTCGAATCTGTTAACTGTAAACTTTTTTAAAATACTTGCACAAATGTTGTTCTATGCTATACTCGGGCAAAACTCATGTTGTTTTCGCAGAAAAAACAAAGGATTCTCCTGCAAACTGTAGTATTTTTCTGTTTCCCCTTTCTAATTCGAATTAGCCAGGTGAGGCTTAAACAGTAAGGAAACTCATGGGCCGATTGCTTGTCATTGCCAACAGACTGCCGCTCAATACAATAAGAAAGGCTGGAAAAGTATATTTTCGCCCCAGCCCCGGCGGTCTTGCTGTCGGTCTGTCTTCCCTGCCTAAAACCTGTGAGCGTCTCTGGATTGGTTGGCCGGGTATAACGAATGAGAAGTTGAGTGCCCAGGACAGGGAGCAGATTTGCAGCAGACTCGTTGCAGAGAATTGCCGTCCCGTGTTTCTGTCCAGAAGACAAATGGAATACTACTACCAGGGCTTCTGCAATAAGACGATTTGGCCGCTCTTCCATTATTTCCCAAGGCGCACACTTTACGAGATCAGGTTCTGGAAGACTTACCGGCAGGTTAATGAATTATTCTTCGATGAGGTGATGAAGGTGGCCGGGCCCGGGGACCGTATCTGGGTCCACGATTATCAACTCATGTTGCTTCCTCAGCTTCTAAAGGAAAAACTTCCCAACTCTGAAATCGGTTTTTTTCTTCATATACCCTGGCCGTCTTTCGAGCTCTTCCGCCTCCTGCCTTGGCGCGAGGAAATTCTGAGCGGACTTTTAGGCGCTGATCTGATAGGCTTCCATACTTATGACTATGTTCGCCACTTTCTTAGCAGCGCTACCAGAATAACTGGTCTGGAACGCACGTTCAGCAACATTAGCGTCGGTGATCGTGTTGTAAAGGTGGATGCTTTTCCGATGGGCATCGACTATGAGGCATACTCGCGGGCTATCGAAGATCCCGACGTTGCCAGGGAAGCAAGCAGGATACGAAAAAGAGTTGGCGAACGAAAGATTATTTTGTCGGTAGACAGGCTCGATTATTCCAAGGGTATTATTGAGCGGCTCGAAGCCTTTGATTTGTTCCTGTCGAGGAATCCTATGTACAGGGGCAGGGTCACTCTGATTATGGTCGCTGTTCCGACACGCACGGCTGTGGAGGACTACAAGGCACTTAGAAACAGACTGGAACAGCTGGTCGGAAGGATCAATGGTGAGTATGGAACGATGGGATACATACCTGTCTGGTATCTGTATCGTTCCCTGCCTTTCAAGGAACTGACCGCACTGTATAACGTCTCCGATGTGGCATTAGTCACCCCACTGCGGGATGGGATGAATCTTATCGCCAAAGAGTTCATTGCAGCCAAGACCGATAAGCCCGGCGTATTAATCATAAGCGAGATGACAGGTGCGGCACGTGAGTTGGGAGAGGCGCTGATAGTCAATTCGTGCAGCAAAGATGCAATAACCAAAGCCATCAAAGAAGCCCTCCGGATGCCGCTGCTGGAACAGATTGAACGAAACAAAATAATGCAGGAAAGGCTCCGTCGTTACAACGTCTCACGGTGGAGCGAGGAGTTTCTGCATGCTCTGTCGGAAATCAGGAAGACCCAGCAGCAACTATCGGCACGTCGACTTTCGGAATCAGTCATAGAGCAGTTAACTCAGGATTATCGTAAGGGACGTAAATGTTTGTTTCTTCTCGACTATGACGGGACTCTCGTAGGATTTAAGGGAAAACCCGCCGAGGCCGGGCCGGACAAAGAAATCCTGAACTTGCTGAGGGCCTTGTCGCAGAATCCTAAAAACACGGTTGTCATAATCAGTGGAAGAGACAAAAACACTTTGGATGACTGGTTAGGTGACCTCGGTGCGGCTTTGGTCGCTGAACATGGGGGCTGGATTAGACGAGGCGCCGCAAAGTGGCAGAGCGCACAGCCCTTTGAAGTAAAATGGAAAAATACTATCAGGCCCATCTTGGAGCTTTACGCGGACCGTACCCCGGGCTCGATGGTTGAGGAAAAAAATTTCTCTTTGGTCTGGCACTATCGCAGGGCCGATCCGGAGCTTGCATACCTTAGAGTACAGGAGCTGAAGTCCGCTCTTTTAAACCTTACTGAAAACCTGGATATCGGCGTTTTTGAGGGTAGCAAAATACTCGAAGTAAAGAGCATGGTAGTAACCAAGGGCAGGGCCGCCGAAACCTGGATTGCACGAAAGAAGTGGGACTTCATGCTGGCAGCAGGCGATGATTACACGGATGAAGAGATGTTCGGCTCTCTCCCTCAGCACGCATATTCAATAAAAGTTGGCTTCGCTGCTTCAAAGGCCAGGTTCAACATCGATAGCGTTAAAGATATAAGATTGTTACTTAAGAAATTGTCAGGAGATTCGAATGATACGGCTTGAAGATTTTCGACACATTGTACCGGACACAAGATTGGCCGAGATTTATAACAGGGCCAGAGGCCTCTACGGGAAAAATATCGTTCACGTCAATGCCACCTATCAGGGAGGGGGAGTTGCCGAGATCCTCTACTCCCTTGTGCAGATGATGCACGATGTCGGTATAAATGTCGACTGGAGAATACTGCATGGCAGTCAGGAATTTTTTGAGATAACTAAAAGTTTTCACAATGCGCTGCAGGGGGCGAAATTGAACCTGTCCGATAGAAGAAAACGTGTGTATCTGCAAACAAATGAAGTTTTTTTAAAATTCACGCACCTCGACCACGATTGTGTAATCATCCACGACCCCCAGCCGCTTTCGCTGATAGGCTCTTTTAGAAAGAGCCAGCCGTGGATATGGCGGTGCCACATCGACCTGACAAATCCCCATAAGGAGTTATGGGATTTCCTTAAAGGGTACATGCTCAAATACGACGAAATTGTGATGTCAAGTGAAAATTACTTTAAAAAAGATTTGCCCGTTAATCAGCGCCTCATGTTTCCCGCCATCAATCCTCTTAGTGACAAGAACAGGGATATTTCTGAAAAGACGATACGTGAACATATAACAAAGGCCGGCGTTCCAACGGACAAACCTGTTATTACTCAGGTCTCCAGGCTCGATCCGTGGAAAGACCCCGAAGGCGTAATAGATGTATTCAAAATGGTAAAAGAGAAGGTCGATTGCAGGCTTCTCTTTTGCTACAACGTCGCAAGCGATGATCCCGAGGGGCTCCGAATGTACAGAAAGGTCCAGCGAAAAGCAAACAAACTCATCAGCACCGGAGATATCATTTTCGTCGTGGGAAACAATGAGACGCTGGTCAATTCCATTCAGAGGTTCTCCAGCGTGATAATGCAGAAGTCCATAAGGGAAGGCTTCTGCCTCTGTGTAACCGAGGCCCTATGGAAAGGCACCCCCGTCGTTGCCTCGAACGTGGGTGGAATACCTTATCAGATTGACGATGGTCGCAATGGTTTCCTCGTGGAACCTAAAGACAACAAAGGATTTGCAGAAAGGATCGTACACGTTCTGAAAAATCCTGATGAAGCCAAAGCCGTTGGTGAAAAGGCTAAAGAGAAAGTCAGAAAGGAGTTTCTAATTACCCGGTTGCTTTCGGACCACCTGGATATGGTGAAATCGATAATGAACGCGTAGTTCTGGTACTGTTGGTATGTGCAGTTTTTCAAGGATTTCAAAATTCGTACTAATTCAGCCTTGGATGCTGTGTCCAAAAGGCATTCTTCTCTCTTACGCAGCGGATACTTAGGAGATGTAAAATGTTAGCAAATATACAGGATTTGAAGCCGTTGATATGGTTGTACTTGGCGGCTCTGCTTGTCGGATTGACCGGCCATTATGTACTTTTCCGAATTGTAGTGCACTTGACTAAACGTACCAGAGTTACCCTCGACAACGCATTTGTCAAACACTGTTTCAGGCCGTTGCTCTGGATAGTCGTCCTTCTCGTGGTTCGCGTGGTTGGTAAGCTGCCCGGTATGCAGCCTCACCTGCCGGAGGTCGCTGAACATATACTCGCTGTAGTCTTAATTACCCTTGTTGCCTGGCTTTTGATCCGGTCAACATTCGTTTTGGAAGACTATGTTCTCCATCGGTTCGACGTGGGCGTCAAGGACAACCTCAGGGCCAGAAAGATACATACCCAGTTCCGGGTCCTCAAGCGCATAGTGATTGTCGTCGTGGGCTTGCTTGCGTTTGGAACAATCTTGATGACATTCGACAGGGTCCGCCAGCTCGGCACCACAATTTTGGCATCCGCCGGGGTGGTCGGCATTGTCGTCGGGATGGCTGCTCAGCGCACAATAGCAACCTTTATCGCCGGACTTCAGATAGCCGTCACACAGCCCATCCGCGTTGACGATGTCGTAATAGTCGAAAACGAATGGGGCCGAATCGAAGAGATAACACTGACCTACGTCGTTGTCAGAATCTGGGACCTCAGACGCCTGATTGTGCCCATAACCTACTTTATCGAAAGCCCCTTTCAGAACTGGACACGAACCTCCGCCGACATTCTTGGCACCGTATTTGTCTATGCAGACTACACTGTGCCTGTCGATATGCTCAGGGATCGGCTTCAAAACATCCTCAAAGAATCGGAACACTGGGATGGTAAGGTCTGTGTCCTGCAGGTCACTAATGCCTCAGATAGAACTGTGGAGCTGCGGGCTCTTATGAGTGCCGCGGATGCCTCGACAGCCTGGACCCTGCGCTGTGAAGTAAGAGAGAAACTGATTGACTTTATCAAAAAAGAGTACCCCCAGTCATTACCAAAGGTCAGGGCCGAGCTGAACCGACTAACAGACATCTCCGATTTTGACAAAAAAAGTGATTCCGATGAAGGCAAACTTAGGATAGACTGACTTATCTAAGATTATAAAGGATTCTCAGCAACCAAAAAAATATCGCTTTATATTTCGAAGCCGCTCACGCCTGCGGCGGGACCGCTATAAATAACATTGTGAATTCGCAAACTTAAACTTCCCCCAAAAGCAAACCATCTGAAACAGCCGCAGTTTCCTGTCTGTCAGCACAGGATACAAAAGACCGTTACCCCCCGGCACTGCCTAACCACCTTTCTTTTTGTTGCGTTTTTGAGCCCTTCGCTTCCTTTCTGTCGGGCGGGTCTTGCCATAAGTTCCCCGCCACAGCTTGCCTCTCTTGGTCTTTCTGTCACCTTTACCCATTAACTACTCCTTACAGCCTTGTCCCGGTTCACTGTCAAATCCTCGATGTCCGGCGCACGTTTCAATTCACAGCCCGACTTCCTCTCTCGACACCGGTCAGTAAAAGACTATGCCATCTCGTCCCTCTCCGCAAGAAAAATCTTACCAAAATCAAAGGACCGACTCCTCCCCGCCGCCCGCCGAATGTGCTCTGATTCAAGATCCCTCTCGTACGTAAGACTTGCCTCCGGTCTTGTTTGGATTTACAGAATTTCTAATAACGAATGGGGGACTGGACCTTCGATAGCTGTTCTGTTATGTCGGGTCTGTTGATAACCTCAATGCCGGATATTCTGCCCAAATTATCTATATCTGCCACAACTATACCATCGAGTTCACTGAATTCGATACATTCGTCATGTATTATTCTGATAATGTTCTTTTCTGCAATATTAAGTGGCCTATGCCCGCAAAGGTAGATGTATATGGCTTGTACCTCGGCGTCATAAGTCCAGTAGTCTAACTCTAAAGTCGTGAACTGGTCGGAAAGCTCTGTGCGTTTTAAATTTCGAAAAGCGTTTGTAATCTTCTCACTAAAGTCCGGAAGAATTTCTATAATCTTCGCCTTCATTATCAATAATAGCAAATAATATTTTAGGGTATTTCAAGTATATAGGTCGAAAAAGTTTTAAACGCAAACTAAAAGACCGTCTGTTTTTTACCGCTTGGCTCATTCCGCAATTTGCATCCCGAACACAAGCATGGCCGATCCGTCCGAAAGATAATTCTCCACCCGTCCGACCTGCCGAAATCCCTTCGCCCTGTAAAACGTGTGTGCCTTCTCAAACGTCGGATGTTCGTACGTCTCTATGAAAAGTTTTTTATAACCCGCTTTTATCGCCTGTTCTTGTATCGTGTCCATCAAGGAGCTGCTTGCCCCCATCCGTTGATAATCAGGCCTGACCGCAAACCATGACAGCCAAACGTTCTCTTCGGGTCCCCACACATTTCGATGGAGTCCCACCAGCCCGCAAATCTGCCTGTCATGTCGCCATACGTAATACTCCCTGCCCGAATCAATACCGTATTTGCTGCACGCAAAACAAAGCTCCATTGTCTGCCTGGCCCAGTTCCCTTCGTTCTCGTCCATCGAATCGGAAATCACCTCCACCGCCTCTTCGATATCCGTCTCTCGCATCAGTTCGAGCGAAATCTGCAATGGCTCTTCCATAAAGTTCTTACCTCCTTTATTGACGTAGACTTTCTACAGAATGTATATCAATCCACCACGACTTTCAAGTCAATTCATTCTATTGCTGAACAGAAAAAAACTGACAATTCTGACTCCCGAACTAAAGCTTTCTCAATCTGTCCCTCTCAGCCAAAAGCCTTGCTTCCGGCCGGGCTTAGGCACCTCACAAATCACTTCCCCAACCCTCCTTTAAACCGCCCATTTGAGAGTCAGTTTCTTACGTGATTGTGCGCATTCCTTCAGGTAGAGGTTTATCAGATTTTGGTAAGGAATTCCCGTTTCCTGAGCCAGGCCTTTGAAATACTCAATCACGTCAATCCCCAGCCGAAGAGTCACCTGCTTCTTTAGTTTTTTTGCATAAGGATTCTTTACTGATTTGGAAAAGTCATATTGTTTTCTCATAAGAATCTCCCATATTGCTTTTGTTCTTGTTTGTCAGCTTTGCGTGCGGATATAATACGAATAATTCTTTCTTTTCCGCGATAACAATGACACACCACTAAAAGCCTAAGTTTGCAGCTAAGACCCAGCAGAACAAATCTGTCATCTTTCGTTGAGTGAGCCGGATCGTGTATTAATCTTGCGTTTTCGTCGAAAAACACCGTCGATGCTTCTTCAAAAGGGATTCTGTGTTTTTTGATATTCTGTTTTGCCTTGCGGGCATCCCAGCTGAACCGTATTTCTTCCATAATTATATTATATTGCTAATAGCATTATCGATCAAGTCAATGGATAAAATAATTAAAAAATCCCGCCCAACCAGGAATTCGGTTCCCTAATCCCCGGCCAATATTTAATAAAATCCCCTAATCTAATTCTAAAAACCACGAACAACGAACTAAAAACTACTGACTGCTCCATCTTCCGAAGGGATTTGCAAAATAAAGGTGGTTCTGCTATTCTTACCACTATATGCAAACAAGATCGATATTTCCCATTTGTGGCTTTTCTCTGAGGCTGTGGTTTGCTGTTGTCCTCTGTTATCCGGTAATAGCCCCCGGTGATTATGTCGTGGCCCTGACCACGGTTGAGATTGCCCGTGCATCAAAGGCCTCTTTCCCCATAGTCCACGCCAAAGATGCCACTCCTCGTGTACGCGATTCTGTTGCCGACCTCGCGACTTATTTAAAAGAGATCACCGGGGCCGAATTTGCGACACTCGCCGGTGATGGAAAAATAGGAATCGCCGTGGGTTTGCCTGCCGACTTTCCCTCGCTCAATCTTGTAAAGACCCTTGAGGTCAAAAACATAAAGGATCGCGAGGCCTATATTCTCAGGTCGCACAAAGAAGGATTGTATGTAATTGGTGCGACCGAATCGGCCGTCGAGCACGCCGTTTGGGACCTTCTCCATCGCCTCGGCTACAGGCAGTACTTTCCCGGTCCGACATGGGAAATTATACCCCGCAGAGACACTATAGAAATAGCAATCGATGTAACAGAACGCCCGGATTATCTTAATCGCCGCATTTGGTATGGCTTCGGTACCTGGGACTATAATGCACAACCCTACGCCCAATGGTGTCGGAGAAATCGTACCGCATCCGGTTTCACTCTGAATATATCGCATGCCTATGAATCGATAATCCGCCAAAACAAAGCTGCTTTCGACAACCATCCCGAATTCCTCGGCCTGCTTGACGGCGAACGCAAATCCTCCAAGTTATGTATCGGCAATCCCGACCTGCGCAAATTGGTCGTCAACCATGCAATAAGATATTTTGAGGATGGTCCCGAACGCGACAGTATTTCGATGGATCCAAGCGACGGCGGGAACTGGTGCCAGTGTGATAAGTGTGCCGCATTGGGCAGCATAAGCGACAGGGCCCTGACCCTGGCCAATCAGGTTGCCGAAGCCGTTAAGAGCAAATTCGAAAACAAATATGTAGGTATGTATGCATACAACTATCATTCTCCACCACCTTCTATTCGTGTCCACCCGAATGTAATCATCAGCATTGCAACTTCCTTCATTAAAGGAGGCTACACCCTCGACGAGCTAATTGCCGGCTGGTCAAAGCAGGGCGCAACTATCGGAATGAGGGAATATTACGCCGTTTTTCCATGGGACCACGACCTCCCCGGACAATCCCGGGGTTCTGACCTCGACTATCTGAAACGCACTATCCCCGAATTTCACGCAAAGGGCGCTCGCTTCCTGTCCGCTGAATCCAGCGACAATTGGGGCGCCAACGGTTTGGGCTATTATGTTGCATCTCGAATTCTATGGGATCTCGATGAGGCCGAGAACATCGACCGAATTGTCGACGATTTCCTCACAACCGCCTTCGGCCCCGCCAAACAGACGATGACGAAATTTTACGACTTGATAAACGGCGCCAATAAACCCCTCCTTTCCGACGACCTGATAGGAAGAATGTATCGTCACCTGCAAAACGCCCGGCAGCTAACCGACACCCCACAGATTCGCGAAAGAATCAACCACTTAATTCTGTACACTCGCTATGTTGAATTGTACCGCAATTACTCCGCCTCCACCGGCCAAGACCGACAGGCCGCCTTTGAAAATCTGATTCGTCATGGGTTTCGAATGCGAAAGACTATGATGGTCCACGCCAAGGCCCTCTATAGAGACCTTGTCACCCGTGACAGGAACGTTAATATCCCCGAAGAGGCGGCCTTCTCCGTCCCCGAAGAAAAGAATCCCTGGAAATCCAGCGACCCTTTCACCGAGGCCGAACTCACCGACTTTCTTCGTCAAGGCATCGCCGGCCACACTCTGCGTGATTTCGAACCTCTGCATTTCAGCAAAGACCTTGTCCCCACAGACAAACTGCACCTGCCCGAAGTCCCCGGTGACACCAACAGCGTCACAGGCCGCGGCATTCAGACATTCTACACGTGGATTGAGAAGGCCCCGGCCACAATCGAGCTGAAAATAACCGGTGGTCTGATTGTTCACTATCGCAATCGCGGCAACGTCAGGATTGATTTGTGGAAAGCCTCCAAAGACACCAGTGCGCCGCAGAACGAAGTTAGCCTCTCCCATGGCGAAAGTGCCCCGGATGGAGTCCAGCGCCTGATAAAGCTTCACTCACGACACACCGGCCTGCACAAAATTACCGTAAGCGATGGAGATGATATGACCAAAGTCGGCTTCAAACCGGGCACACCAATGACCATCATCTCATCTCTTCCTGAGCCTGCCCCTTTCTCCGGCTCATGGAACATGTACTTCTATGTCCCGAAAAAAACAAAAATCGTCGGCCTCTTCGCTTCCGGCTCAGGCAAATTGCTGGACCCAACTGGTAGTGTGGCTCACGTGTTCAATGCTAAAAAGCCGGGCTATTGTGGAATCAAGGTGCCCGAAGGCCATGATGGCAAACTCTGGAAGTTTCACCAGTGCACCGGTACAAAACGCCTCATGACCGTCCCACCATGCTTGGCCTCCAAAGCCCGGGAACTGCTGTTACCCAGAGAAGTCGTCGAAGCAGACTCCAACTAACCGCATGAACCTGCACTTCGATATACGCTCGCGCAAAAAAATCCTTACATAAGGCGAATCTGAAGGGTAAAATGTTGATAACAAAATTGAAAAAAAATGGTTTATATCATAAAAATATTTCCCGCCCGTCAAAATCCACGCGTTAAAGGGACAAAAATGACTATATCTGCAATTTTTTTTGGCTTCTTTTTTTCCTCGATTGCTCTGTTGACAGTGTTTTCAGTCGTTCTTACAATCACCTTCAGATAGTTCGTTCCGTACATTCGAGATTCTTAAGTAGTTTGAGGGAGGCCATAAAATGAACAAGGCCAATAAAAAATTTTACGTGGGAGCTTTTCTCGCCGGTAGCCTTGGTCAGTTGATAATCTGGGAGATTACCCAGGTTTTGAGTATGGTTTACCCACAGCTCCGGCTAATAATGCCTGTACTTATGTTACCTGCAAACTTGCTCGCAATATTTTCGGCGGTGGTGATTTTCATACTCATATATAAAATGTGGGCTGCCATTCAGGGCAGGCACGCACGTACAACTGCAGGCAAAGCCTTGGGATTTATGTTCATACCTTTATTTAACTTTTATTGGCTCTTTCAGGTTTATTGGGGCTGGACAAAGGATTACAACCGCATATCCGAATCCGATGACGTCAAGCTCCCCTCAATGCCCGAAGGTATAGCCCTGGCGGTTTGCATTTTGCCTATTCTAAGTATGTGCCTGATGTTTGCGGGCTTAATCTTTGGCGGCTGGCAAAGCTTCTCCGAGGCAGCAGCAGTAAATGTCGGAATACAGGCATCAATGCTGGTTAGCCTCATCAATGTAATATTGATGGCGATTCTGTTTAATAGGATTTGCGATGGCATCAACGCCCTCGTTGACGCAGGCCTTGAGCCGATAAAACCTCAATACACTTTACCTCTCGAAGGTGCAAAGACCTCCGGCAAGGCTATAGCCAGTCTCGTCCTGGGCATCTGTGGTTTCTTCACTTGTGGACTGTCTGCTATCGTGGGCCTGATTCTCGGAATTGTCAGCTTTAGCGCCATCAGGAAAAGTCAGGGTTGGCTTAAAGGTACCGGCCTGGCAATCGTAGGCATTGCGGTTTCAGGAATAGCCCTGTTTATGATTCCATTTGTAATGGGAATTACGTATACGGTTCTTTACAACGCAAGAAAAAGCGCTAAGGAGTATTTATCAATGAATAACGCAAGGCATCTATGCCTGGCGGTCAACCTTTACTGCGATGAAAATGATGGAAGCTTCCCACCTGTTGACAATTGGCCCGCTGCCCTCAATGAATATATTAGCGACGAAAAAATATTAATCTCACCTTTTGCCCCCGAAGCCGGTCGGGTTTGGGTGATGAACGAAAACCTGGATGGCCTGAAAATTCAGGATATTAAAAAGCCCGGAAAAACTGTTCTCATCTTCGAAGCCCGTTTCAATAGTCCACCCGCTGGCGGCCGGGAGCTGCTCTCGGAAAAGCCCGGGACTATCAGAGGGCACGTCATCGGTTTTGTAGATGGCCACGCAGAATTAGTCCGTTCTGATAAGCTGGATGGCCTTGTTTGGGTACCCCCACAAAAAGCCCTTTGAGCTTACAAAACGAGCGCAAACCAAAAGGCCGAGCGGAATTAACACTCGGCCTGTAATTAACAAAATCCCCCAATTCAATACTAAATACCACGAACCGAAAACTGTCAACTATTTCACTCATTCTAACCTAAGGGCACGTGTTCTCCCGGCTGGGATGTAAACCAAAACTTCAAATCCTTAAGTTCCTGCCACTTCCCCCCGCTTTTTCGGTGTACAATTCCCAGAATCGTCCCCTCAAGGCAGCTCGAACAGTATCGTTGATCGATATTGATCTTTATATCACCCTTACGGTCGTTGTGGTCACTCGCCAGTTGCCGACAGTATGCTGTCAGGTCGGTGTAAACACCGGCTGCGATTAGCTTGTTCATCCGTTCAAAAATCTCGTCCATCTTCTGCTCGTCAAATGCAAGTTTCACCTCATACTTTTTCTCACGTCGTTTATATCTCTCACACTTCTCGCAGAAAGGATATTTGTCCCGGCAGACCAGAAGTATGCAAAATCCCCCCGCGGCCGCGCCTATCAGGTCCGCAATATAGGATATCGTCGCCCCAATGGACCCCATCTCAATTGTTCCTCCCGTGCTGCTCTTCACCGTTGTCCCTCCGAGATTTATCTTCATATACTGCCAGAACGTTATCAGCTCCGAAAGCTTATACTCCCCGTCGGGAATTTCTTCGTGTCCCTCAAGGATAATTGTCGTTGACCTGTAAATCCCGTAATCAACCGCGCCGTACCCAAGTAACACCGCAATCACCAGACACGCAATAATCCCTCCCGTAATCCTCTGGTTCACCCTGAAGCAATACGCGAACTGGAGCCCTCCCATCGCACATCCGAACAACAATCCGCTGATGGGAACTATATACCATAGGTTCCAGTGCAGGTTTTCATTCAAACCCGGTATGGAGCCCAGAACAAAACCAAAAACAAGACTGAAAAACGCCGCCGGCATCATCTTAAAAAACATAGTGACCTTCCTTTCTCTAATAAACTCTCAACAGTCCATTTCACTTCATGAGAAAGAGTATAAGCACTAAATATCCGCTCGCAACAAATTTCCACCGGACCCTCGGTCATTGCGAGCCCTCCCTTTTAGGCCGAAGCAATCTCAAACCAACATCCTAAATCCCCTTACACTTACCGTCATCCTCAGCGGAGAATAGCGGAATCGAAGGATCTGACTATCGGATTGTATTATTCGCCTGATCTTTCATTACCACCTATGTGGTGTTCCAGAGGAAAATGTCTTTTCGAGCGGAGCGCAGCGGAGTCGAGAAATCTGCCACCGGTTAGAATAAATCCCGCGTCTGTCATCCCGCACTTGATGTGGAATACTTTTTTGAGAGATAGGGTGCGATTCTTCGCACCAATTTGATTTTCTTTTTGAAAACCCAAAATAATTTGCCGGCGAAACAATCAGCTAAATCAGGAATTTAACCCTCCAAATAGTCTGCATCAAGTTTGTCCCTCTCTCTGCCGGTGGCTCGTTTATTGTTGATAAGATTTTCTTTCGATAAAAAGGGGATATTCAGACCCTCGATCTCTATTATGTCTTTTGTATCGTATGCCTTGGCAAAATCTACGCCGTCAATATGCGTAATGATATCAATACGCCTTGGTGATACGCCGATTTGAAAGATTATATATTTCTCGCAGAAGGTTTCTTCTGTAAGCT
>Ga0209427_10000387_pt1 | contig 46215 bp, 43 predicted proteins | sample DeeMarSWOR136_30_FD_187465 | JGI IMG/M metagenome (GOLD analysis project Ga0209427, IMG submission 187465) | Marine sediment microbial communities from White Oak River estuary, North Carolina - WOR-1-36_30 (SPAdes) (version 2) | ecosystem: Environmental > Aquatic > Marine > Intertidal zone >...
GTTGATGGTGTAGGTGTGGACCGTGTTGGCGCCCAGCGTCGCGTTGCTCGGATTGCTCAACGTAACTTCGATGGTCTCATCAGACTCGACGTCCCCGTCGTCCACGATGCTGATCGACACGTTATCGGTAGTAGGAGGACCAACGCGCACCACCGGTGGTGCACTTACGTTCCACTACGCCAACAGCGCGATCTATCCGGCCGGGAGCTACGGGCCGACGGCGATCACTTACACCGCGGTATGGGTGCCATGACGAGAATTCGACGCGTGTGTTGCGTCGCCATGACGCTCGTCGCGGGGCTCACGGCGACGCTCGCGCACGGAGGACAGGCAATCGAGGCGCGCTTCTTCCCGAGTCCCGACCTGCAGCTGGAGGGGCGCTGGGCCGCTCCCAAGCCGAGTTTGCGCAACGACCCGGCTTTCAACAATCTTGTTATTGGCGAAACCCCGATGACTGAATTGCGCTTGATCGTGCCGCAAGCGTTCGTCGGCAAGCGAGTTCGCGTGCACATGGTTGTGCCGAGTGCGACCCAGGGCCTCGCCGGCAACCGCGGTCTGGAAGTCCAGTGGACCACTCAGGGGATTTTTAGGTCCGGTACGGCGCGCCCCGGCGAGCGCGTACTGTTTTACGAAGGCACTGCGACTGGCGGATTGCTAAGAGATTTCGTCGCCTACACTCTTCGAGTGGATGCTACCTATATGAACGGCCCCCTGCGCTTTGATCCCGTCTATGAAATCGAGGAACGCTAGCAAGTTTGCGTGGTTCGGCCGTTGGCTGGTTGGCGCCACGATCGCGTCGATCGCGGCGTCGCCGGCCGGCGCCACCTTCGACGCGGCGGTTAGCCCGCCCCGCTTCGAGCTCGAGGGCAAGGCGGGCGAAATCATCCGTCAGGTACTGACCATTACCAACGGAGGCGAGCAGGCAGCGCGCTACGACATTAAGACCGCAGACTGGTATCTCGATGCCAATAGCCGAGTGGCCTACCATGAGGGTGCGCCTGCTGCCGGTTCGTGCCGTCCGTGGGTGAAAATCGAGCGCCACCAAATCAATCTCGCACCGCGTGCGAGTCGTGGCTATCGCTTCGAGGTTCACGTTCCGCCGGATGCAAAGAGCGGAGAGTGTCGTTTTGCCCTATTAATCGCCGGCGCGGCGGCCACGGTGGTGCAGCCCGGTGCGCAGCAGATCCGCATACCGGTTGTCGGTCGGCTCGGCGTCATCGTGTATGTGACCGTTGGCGCTGCGCGCCCGGACCTTCGGCTCGCGAGCCTCGCCATCAAGAAGGTGGACGGAAAGCCTATGGTAGCGGCGGAATTTGTGAATCTGGGTGATGCTCACGGGAGGGTGTTTGGCAACCTCGAAGCGAAGGATGCCGCGGGTCGCACGTTCGAGCTGATCGTGCAGCAGTCGGCGATTCTTCCCAAGGGGCGGCGTACTCTTCGCCTGCATCCGGTCGACTACTCTACCGGTGAGCCACGCGATGCGCCCTTCGATCCCGTGGCGCCGTTGCATGTGCGCGGCAAGTTTCAGTTCCGTGGTGGGGGCGAGGTCAAGGTCGACCAGGTCATTCGCTGATCGATGCTTGGAACGGCGGCAGGCAGTCTAGTTCGGTCCGATACGAATCAGCGGAATCTCAACCACCGCCGTTTCACGTGGACTTACGGTGGCGCGGATGGGGCGCTGTTCGTCGATGACCCACGGTAGCGGGATGTTGGCGACATTAACTGTCAACTGGTGCTCGCCACTCGCCACCGGATTAAAACTGAACTCCCCTTTTGCGTTGGTTTCAACAGCAGTGCTGCTATCCAGGAAAATTGTTACGTTTGGCACCCCACCTTCATCGGCGTCGCGCACGCCATTGCCATTCTTGTCGTAGTAGAGGATTCCGTTGACAGCGCCGCGCCCCAGCTTGCCATTGGTTAGGCCGAGGGGCGACTCCGCGCGGCCCCAGCTGGCGTCGTAACGCAGACTCAGCAGCACTTGCCGATCGGTCAGACGCGTTTCGGTCTGACCGACCATCTGCAGTGAATTCTGGTTGTAGGTAAAGTCAGTCCCCAGCATCCAGCCCGGCAGGAATCGCCAGCCGAAGGAGAGTGTCGCACTCGCGGTGCGGCTGCTGTCGGTAGTGTCGCCGGCGAGGTAACCCACATAGCCATTTACTCCGAGGCTCAGGCCGTTCCGGTTCCAGGCGGTACCGCCGCGAAGCTGCGTTTCTGTGTAGTCGTTCGAAGACCCCGACTGTTGGACATAGGCAATACCACCGCGAAGCGAACTCAGCCCGGCAAAGGGGTTCCAGTAGTGGTCCCAGTTGCCATCGTAGCGTGTCGAAGGAGTCGAGCCAGAGCGGTCCATTACGCCAAGGGTCCAGGTGCTGGTGCCGCTCAAGAAGCGGTTAGAGGCCGTGCCGCGCACCGTCGTCGTGGTATCGCGGGTATCGACACCCGCACCTCGAGCGCTGTCCTGACCAAGGGACAAAAAACCGGAAAGACTGAGCGTCTCGCTGAACTGATAGGCAAGGTTGCCAAAACCATACGCCGAATCGCGCGTCGCGCTTGCCGGGTTGTCGTCCACATTGCTCTGCGACCAGTCGGCGCCAAGTGAGTAGATTGTGCGAAATGAGCGTGTCGTGCCGCGCCAATAAACACCCTGAATGTCAGTAAGAATCGTGTTATTGCGGTCGATCCACTCTAGGTTCGGATCCATGCGATACACGCCTGCATTCTGCAGCCAGCGGCCCAGTCGCTTCTCGCCGTCCGCCCACAGACCGAGCGCGCCACCGTTGTTGACAAGCAGATTCAGCTGAGCCTTTCCTGCCTCCCGCGCATTGTATTGGATTGCACCGGCCGCACTCGTGTAGCTACGTACGCCTTGTGCGGTGAGCGCGTCGTTTGCCTGCCAGATCTGCGCCGACCCCTTCCACTCTGGATTGATTCGGGTGGTGGCGCTCAGTCCCGCAACGCTGCCTGATGAATAATCGGTGCTGAACACCGGAAAGGTGCGTCCCTGCAGCGTACCGAGCGTTCCACCACCAAGTCGCAGTGTTGTGTCACTGGAACCAGTCTCAGAGAACGCACCCTGGACCAGCGGTTCAGGCAGGCGAACGCGATAGCCCTGCGACAACATCTCCGGCACGCGCGCGCGAATGTGCCCGAGTTCGTTGGTCATCTGCCAGCGGTCGGTGAGTGCAAAGCCGCGTTGAGTGAGGTTGCCATAACCCCCTCCGGTAAACGTGTTCGAGAAATAGCCGTTGGCGCTGGCATCCGTAAAAATGCCGCGCGCCTCAAAGCGCCCATAGTCGCGCGTCTCTTGGCGCGCCTCTACCGCAAGGCCGTGCTCGGTGTAGCCTGCGGAGGTTGTACCCGTACTTTTCTGGTCGAAGTAGCGATATTCGGTACTGGCGCTGCCCGGCAGTAGGGTCGAAATTCCACTCGCTGTTCCAGCCAGGTCGGCAGCGTCATCTGCTTTGCCCGGATCGATGAGCGCGTCCCGATATGTCTCTGCAGGTTCAGTTGCCACCGGCGCCGCGGGCGGTGGAAGTTGCGGGTCTTGCGCAAGCCGAATCGGCGCCGCAAAGTCAGACGCGATACCGAGGTTGTCCCGGGCGGCGACGCGCGTCGTGCCCGCGCTTGTCTGGCAGCTTTCGATATCGGCAGGACTTAGTTGCTTCATCAAGGCGTCGCGTTGCCGTGCGGCGCGCTCGTTACCCTGCGCGGCCGCGCGCACGTACCAGCAATAGGCTTGGACAAGGTGGTCCGACACACCCGTCCCGTGCTCGTAGAGAATTCCAAGCTCGTACTGGCTCTCCGAATCGCCAGCTTCCGCCGCCTGTTTCAGGGTGACCAGTTCAGGCGGACCCTTGGAGACGGCCAAAGGTGCTGTGCCAACGACCGCGATTGTCAGCCCTGTCGTCAACAGCAGCAGAATTGCGATAAGAGACAAGCGGGCGCGTCCCCGATATGAGGATCGCCACCGTGGGGGTGTCTTATTGGCAGGAATCGCCATTTATGTCAAATGCTTAGGCCGCATAGCTACACACTATCCTGAGAAAAGTAGCCTAAACTTGGCCTGTTAGCGCGTTTCTCTATAGATAAATGTGATATCTGCAATTACTGGGCCACGGCTTTAGCGCCTCTTTCCAGCCCTTGGCCCCGAGTTTTGGCACTGCCGGAAACATCTGTTTTCGGCCTTTTTCTTGGGGCTGAGGGCCATCCTGTGTGGATGGGGCTCGAGGCGCCCCTGCTGCGTATTTCGGGCGATCCGAGCAGGGCGGGGTGGCGTGACAATCGGAAGCCCGGCTACGGCGGGTTCGACGGTGCGGCGCTGAGTGGTTCCGGGGGGTATCTCCGCCGTGCCATCACCAGCGCGCTAGGCGCGCGCCACGACCCAAACCTCAACGCGCTTCGCCCCGGCCTGATGCAGCGCGGCGGCAAGGGCGTCAGCGGTTGCGCCGCTGGTCATCACGTCGTCGACGATCGCGACGTTTCGGCCGCTATAGTCGCCCTTCACGGCGAAGGCTCTGCGCACATTCTTGCGCCGCTCGGCGCGCGACAGCTCGGTTTGCGGGCGAGTAGCGCGCACGCGCGTAACGCCAAAGGCATCGAGCGGCAATCCAAGCCGCTTGGCTATCGGCCTGGCAAGTTCGAGCGACTGGTTGTAGCCACGCCAGCGCAGTCGAGCGCGATCGAGCGGCACTGGCACCAGCACATCAATTGCCGAAGCGTCGGGTCTTGCCAGTTCTGCTGCACACAGGTTGCCGAGCACGCGCGCCAGGTCCAGGCGACCGTGATACTTCAGTCCGTGAACAAGCGAATCCACCGGATGCTCATAGCGGAACACCGCGCGTGTCACTGCGAAGGCCGGCGGAGACTGCTGGCAGGCACCGCACAATGCCGCGTGTGTGGCGTCGAGGGGATTGGCGCAGCGCGGGCAGGCCGACGCGAGGCGTGGGAGCGCAGCGTCGCAAGGCGTGCACAGGTCCTGGCCGGTGTCGGTCGGGTCGCCGCAGAGGACGCATGCGGGGGCGAAAAACCGTCGAGCGTTACGAATGCAGTTGTTAACCAGATGAGTGATCATTCGTTGACAGTGATCAGTGCTCCGCTAAACTGCCGCCTTCATCCCGTACCCCGCCGTGTGCGTTCCATGCTGACTGACTCCCGCACGCCGCGCAAACGCCCGGCAGCCGCTGCTCGATGAACTGGCTCAGCGACGAGCTTGCCCGGCTCGAGCAGGCGCATCTCTACCGCCGGCGCCTCGTGCTTGATTCGCCGCAGGGCGCGGAAGTTGTGGTCGATGGCCGGCGGTTGCTGTCGTTCTGCAGTAACGACTACCTTGGGCTCGCGAACGATTCACGGGTGATCGCGGCCTTGCAGCGCGGTGCCGGGCAATACGGCGTTGGTTCCGGCGCCTCGCATCTTGTCACGGGACATTGCCGCGCTCATCACGCGCTGGAGGAGGAGCTGGCCGATTTCGTCGGTGCCAGGCGCGCGCTGCTGTTCTCCACCGGCTTCATGGCTAATCTTGGCGTGGTCATGGCGCTCGCGGAACGCCACTCGCTGATCGCCGAAGACCGACTGAATCACGCCTCGCTCATAGATGCCGCGCGCCTCGCACGCGCCCGCACGCGCCGCTATCCGCACGCCGACGTCGGGGCACTGCGGCGCCAGCTCGGTCCGGAGCAGCGGCTCTCGCTCATTCTCACGGATGCGGTGTTCAGCATGGATGGCGATGTGGCGCCGCTCGAAGCGCTCGCCGCGCTGGCGCGCGAGCATGGCGCCTGGTTGCTCGCCGACGATGCTCACGGGCTTGGTGTACGCGGTCCGCAGGGACGGGGTTCGCTCGCGGCGGCAGGGCTCGCCCCCGCGGGCGAGCTGATTCTCATGGGCACGCTTGGCAAGGCGTTCGGCGTCTTCGGAGCGTTCGTTGCCGGGGATGCCGATCTTGTTGAGCTGCTGATCCAGCGGGCGCGCAGTTACATCTATACCACCGCGCTGCCTGCTGCGGTGGCCGAAGCGGTGCGCGCCGCGCTTGCAGTCGTTCGCGCGGAAGGCTGGCGCCGCGAGCGTCTGCGCGAACTGATCGCGCGTTTTCGCGCGGGTGCGGCGCAGCTCGGATTCACTCTCACGGAATCGGAAACGCCCATTCAGCCGCTGTTAGTCGGGGAGGCGTCGGCGGCGCTCGCGCTCGCCGATGGGCTGCGCGCGCGCGGCTTCCTGGTGCCGGCAATCCGCCCGCCCACCGTGCCGGCCGGTAGCGCGCGGCTGCGTGTGAGCTTCTCTGCGGCACACAGCCCCGATCAAGTCGACCGACTCCTCCGTGCGCTCGCAGAAATTGCCAAGGCTGTTACGTGAACGCCCTTTATTGCGAGACCGCTGGCGCGGGTTCTCCTGTCGTGCTGGTGCACGGGTGGGGCACACATGGGGGTATCTGGGAGCCAGCGCGCGATACCCTGGCGGCGAACCATGGTCTTTATATCCCGGATCTTCCGGGGCACGGCCGCTCGCGTGACGTCGGCGCGCCGAGTCTCGATGCGCTAACTGTTTCGCTCGAGGCTATCGCACCAAAGAGAGCGGTGTGGATCGGTTGGTCGCTCGGCGGGCTGGCGGCCCTGGGGATCGCCCTACGCGCGCCACAGCAGGTCAAGGCGTTGGTGTTGATCGCGGTGACGCCGTGCTTTGTACAGACGCGCGATTGGCTGTCGGCCATGCCGGCCAGTACGTTCGAGGAATTCGCGCGCGGTCTCCACCAAGACTTCCGCGCCACGCTCTCGCGCTTTCTCGCGCTGCAGGTCGGGCACGGCGAGGCCGAGCGTGCCATGCTGCGCAACCTGCGCTCCTCGCTGTTCGAACACGGTGATCCGTCGCCCGCGGGGCTGGCCGGTGGTCTGAACATCCTGCGTGATACCGATTTGCGTGCCGATCTTCCGACGATCGACCTACCCGTTCTCGTCGTGCACGGCGCGCGCGATCGTATCGCGCCGGTTGCGGCGGCCGAGGCCATGGCCGCCCGGTTGCCACAAGCCGAACTCGTGCTGGTGCCGGATGCGGGCCATGCGCCACAGCTCTCGCATTGGCCTGCCGTCGCGCCGGTATTGGTGCGCTTTCTCGCGAGCCATGGTTGACGGCGCCGATATCGACAAGCGTCAGATGCGCGGCGCGTTCAATCGAGCCGCGACTCACTATGACGAAGTCGCACGATTGCAGCGCGAGGTCGCGGCACAGCTGCTCGAGCGTCTCGACATTATTCGTGTGGAGCCGCGGGCCATTCTCGATATCGGTTGCGGTACGGGATATCTCAGTGCGGCTGTGGCGAGACGCTATCGTGGGGCACGCGTGCTTGGCGTCGACATCGCCGAGGCGATGGCGCAGCGGGCCAATGCGACAACCAAAGGTTTTGCGCCACGCGCGCAGACCGCACTAAGATTGCGCGGTCCGCGCCATTTCGTTTGTTCCGATGCCGAGGCGCTGCCGCTCATGCCCGCGAGTGTCGATATGGCGGTGTCGAACCTGACGCTTCAGTGGTGCGATGCCCGGCGGGTGTTCGCCGAAGTGCTGCGGGTTTTGAAGCCAGGCGGGTTGTTCATGTTCTCGACCCTGGGTCCCGACACCCTGAAGGAGTTGCGTGGGGCGTGGCAGGCGGTGGATGGCGATGTGCACGTGCACCAGTTTGTCGATATGCACGACATCGGCGACTGGATGCTGGCCGACGGGTTCAGCGACCCCGTACTCGATATCGAGCGACTGCGGTTGGGTTATGCCGACGTCACGGCACTGTTACGTGAGCTCAAGCAGTTGGGAGCGCACAACGTTGCCACCTCACGCCGGCGCGCGTTGACTGGTCGTGAGCGCTTCGAGCGGTTTCGCGCGGCCTATCCAAGCGACGGCCCGGACGGCGGGATTTCGGCAACCTATGAAGTCGTGTTCGGCCATGCCTGGGCGCCTGTGGCCACACGGCTGGCGCAGTCTTCCGGCATGTCAGCCGTGCCGCTTTCCGAGGTAAAGAGACCCCATGGCTAAGGCGATCACCGATGCGGGCGGGAAGATTGGCGCGGCCGGCGCCGGTTGGTTTATTACGGGCACGGACACTGGTGTTGGCAAGACCCTCGCGGCGCAAATGTTGCTGCTCGCGCTCCGGGCGCGTGGAATACCTGCCGTCGGCATGAAGCCGGTGGCTAGCGGCTGCCGCTCTACGCCGCTTGGGCTGCGCAGCGAAGACGCCGAGGTTCTGCTCGCGGCGAGCGGCGTTGCCGCGCCTTATGATGACGTAAATCCGTATGCGTTCGAGCCGGCAATCGCCCCGCATCTTGCGGGCGGCAAGCCAATCGAGATCGAGCGGATCGGCGTGCACTATGGCCGTTTGCGTTCGCTCGCCCCTTATATTGTCGTGGAGGGCGTCGGCGGATGGGCGGTTCCCATTGGCCCGCGCGAGAGCATGGCCGACCTCGCCGCGGCGCTTGCGCTGCCGGTCATCCTCGTTGTCGGGCTGCGGCTCGGTTGTCTCAATCATGCGCTGCTGACGGCGCAGGCAATCGAGGCGCGTGGCCTGAAGCTTGCCGGATGGGTCGCGAATCCCATTGATCCGGCGATGTTGCATGTCGAGGCAAATATTGCCTCGCTGCGAGAGCGACTGGCTGTGCCGCTGATCGCCCGTTTTCCGAGTCTGCCCCCTCACGGTCGGCACGAGGAACTCGTCTCGCTGTTCGACCTTGCCACGCTCGGTTTGCACTAGCCGCTGACAATAAGCCGAGCGCCGTGCTGGGGCGTTGGCTGCGAGAGCTCGCTAGGAAATGCACTGGAAAACAAACCGTTTTCGCTGGCACCTGACAGTATTGCGGCACCCCAACCCATGTGTTAGTTTGCGCGCGCCGTAAAGCCGGCCGACCCGCAAAGAAACTTATCCCTGACCTGATTTTCTTGATCGGGGAGGCAGCGCGACTAGATTAAATGAACGCTGCGCATCGGGTCCCGGTCCTCGCCGATTCGTTGCGGTATCGGGAGCGAGGAGGAGCTGATGGATGGGAATCAACAGTCCGCCGATTCTCGGCCGGACCGAGTCTTAATCCTCCTTCGTCCTAACCGATCGCTCAGCCGGCGCGGCGGATGGTTGGTGTTTGGAGTCATTGCGGGATTCCTCACAATCATTACGGTCGGGTTCGCCTTGCTGGGGGCATGGATGATTCTGCCCTTCGCCGGACTCGAGGTGGTACTGGTCGGTGTGGTGACGGCGTGGTTCGCGCGACACCATGACGACCGTGAATGGATCGTGCTCGAGCCAACGCGTGTCCGGATTGCGCGTCGCGAGGGCAAGCGGCAGGAGCAGTTCGAGTTTCAGCGCTACTGGGCGCGGGTGCGGTTCGAGCGGCGTCGCCGCCGGTCGGCGCCCTCCCGGCTCAGTATCGGATCGCACGGCCGGTTCGTGGAGATTGGTTCGCAGATCGGGGAAGTTACGCGGCAGGTGCTCGCGCGGGAGCTGAAAGGCGCGCTGCGCGCAGGCCACGGCAGTGTGCACGTGTGAGAGCAGTCTAGGGTTTCGTGTCGTGTCCGCGGCGCTAGCGCAGGCGGATCGAGCAGGTTAAATCTGGCATTCAGCATCGGGAGAGCAGCATGTCGAAGACTCGTAGCACCCCCCACCTGGGCCTGGTACCGCGCCTCTTGCTTGGTATCTCGCTCCTCGTAGTGTCCGGCCTCGCTTCGGCCGACTACGCACTCAACTTCCAGAAGCCGGTCACGGCGATTGGCCACAAGCTGCTCGAGCTGCACAACCTGATCATCATCATTTGCGTGGTGATCTTCGTCATCGTGTTCGGCGTGATGTTCTATTCCATCTTCGCGCATCGCAAGAGCCGCGGCGTGAAGCCGGCCAAGTTCCATGGCAGTGCGACCCTGGAAGTGGTCTGGACCATCATCCCGTTCCTGATCCTGGTGGCCATGGCTGTTCCCTCGACTGCGACGCTCCTTGAAATGGACGATGTCAGCAAGTCGGAGCTAACCGTGAAGGTTACGGGTTACCAGTGGAAGTGGAAGTACGACTACCCCGACCAGGACGTCAGCTTCTTCAGCAATCTTGCCACCCCGCGCGCCCAGATCGAGAACAAGGAAAAGAAGGGCGAACACTATTTGCTTGAGGTCGACAATCCGATCGTCCTGCCGGTGGGGAAGAAGGTGCGCTTTGTCGTCACAGCAAACGATGTATTGCACGCCTGGTGGGTGCCAGCGCTCGGCGTGAAGAAGGACGCCATCCCCGGTTTCGTGAACGAGATGTGGGCCAAGATCGAAGAGCCCGGCATCTACCGCGGCCAGTGCGCGGAACTCTGCGGCAAGGATCATGGCTACATGCCGATCGTGGTGCAGGCCGTCAGCCCGGAAGAGTTCGACAAATGGGTGAGCGTGCAGAAGGACCAGGCAGCCAAGGCCGCCGCGGATTCCTCCAAGACGCTCAGCAAGGATGAGTTAATCGAGCGCGGCAAGAAGGTCTTCGCGACCACCTGCGCGGCGTGCCACGGTCCGAATGGCGAAGGAGTCGGTCCGTTCCCGAAGATGGCCGGCAGCAAGGTCGCCAACGGCCCGCTCCCGGCGCACATCAACATCGTCGTCAAGGGTAAGCCCGGTACCGCGATGGCCGCCTTCGGCGCGCAGCTCAATGACCTCGACCTTGCCGCCGTTATTACCTACGAGCGCAATGGCTTCGGCAACAAAGCGGGTGACGTGGTCCAGCCGGCCCAGGTCAAGGCCGCTCGCTAAACGTATTCCAGGTTAAGCACCAGGAGATTCTCAGCATGGCAACTGCACATCACGATGAGCATCCGAGCGGCATCATGCGCTGGCTCACCACCACCAACCACAAGGACATCGGTACCCTGTACCTGGTGTTCGCGTTCACCATGGCGATCGTCGGCGGCATCATGTCGTTGGTGATTCGTAGTGAGCTCTGGCAGCCGGGCCTGCAGATTGTGGATCCACATTTCTTCAACCAGATGACCACCGTGCACGCGCTGGTGATGATCTTCGGTTTCGTCATGCCGGCCTTCACCGGGCTTGCCAACTGGCAGATCCCGCTCATGATCGGCGCGCCCGATATGGCATTGCCGCGCATGAACAACTGGAGCTTCTGGATCCTGCCGTTCGCGGCGACGCTGCTGATGTTGTCGCTGTTCATGCCGGGCGGTGGCCCCGCGGGCGGCTGGACGCTCTATCCGCCGCTCAATGTCCAGCAGAGCGGCCCGGGCGTGGACTTTACGATTCTCTCGATCCACATGCTCGGTATTTCCTCGATCCTGGGGTCGATCAACATCATCGCCACCGTTCTCAACATGCGCGCGCCCGGCATGACGCTCATGAAGATGCCGATGTTCGCGTGGGGCTGGTTCATTACCGCCTTCCTGCTGATCGCGTCGTTGCCGGTGCTTGCGGGCGCGGTTACGATGCTGCTCACCGACCGCCACTTCGGCACGCATTTCTTCGATGCGGCCTATGGCGGCGACCCGGTACTGTTCCAGCACGTGTTCTGGTTCTTCGGCCATCCAGAGGTCTACATCCTGGTACTGCCGGCGTTTGGCGTGTTTTCGACGATCATCCCGACCTTCGCGCGCAAGCCGCTATTTGGCTATGAGACGATGGTTTACGCCACCGCGTCGATCGCGTTCTTGTCGTTCATCGTGTGGGCGCACCACATGTATACGGTCGGCATGCCGCTGCAGGGTGAGCTGTTCTTCATGTACGCCACCATGCTGATCGCGGTGCCGACCGGTGTGAAGGTGTTCAACTGGGTCTCGACCATGTGGCGGGGCGCGATGACCTTCGAAACGCCGATGCTGTGGGCGATCGGCGGCGTGTTCATCTTCACGATCGGCGGGCTCTCGGGCCTGATGCTGTCCATCACGCCAGCGGACTTCCAGTATCACGACACCTATTTCGTGGTGGCGCATTTCCACTACGTCATCATCGGCGGCTCGGTGTTCGGGTTGTTCGGTGCGGTCAGCTACTGGCTGCCGAAGTGGACCGGTCACATGTACAACGAGACGCTTGGAAAGTGGCATTTTTGGCTGACGATGATCGGGTTCAACCTGACTTTCTTCCCGCAGCACTTCTTGGGCCTCGCCGGCATGCCGCGCCGTATCCCGGATTACTCGCTGCAGTTTGTTGAGTTCAACCAGTGGTCGACGATTGGTGCCTTCATGACGATCGCCGCCCAGCTGATCTTCTTTTACTACGCGATGCAGTCGATCCGCGCCGGTCAGAAGGCGACTAGCCAGGTTTGGGAAGGGGCAGAGGGTCTGGAGTGGACGGTACCGTCGCCGCCCCCGTATCACACGTTTGCGACCCCGCCGAAGGTCAAGTAATCCCTGTCTCTCGATGCCGGGCATATGGGCCTGGCATCGAGACCGAGGAACTTTATATGAGTAATGATCGCAACCTGACACCGCAGCAGCGCCGCAACATACGCATCACGGTCGCGGTATTGCTGCTCGTAGTGGTCGGATTCTTCGTCAGCAGCTTCTTACACAAGGTGGGTGGATGAGCGAGCGAGCCAAAGCGGCTGACGGTACCCGCAAGACGGTACGTAATCTCGTGATCGTCGTGGTCGCGATGTTCGGCTTCGGTTACCTGATGGCGCCGCTTTATGACGTGCTCTGCAAGGCAACCGGTATCGGCGGCAGGACCGGGCGTACCGATGCGCAAGCGGTCGGCACCGAGGCGGTTGATTCCGCGCGTACGATTACAGTGGAGTTTACCGGCAACACCAACAGTGGCCTTCCCTGGGAATTTCGCCCGCTGGTGAAGAAGCTCGAGGTGCATCCAGGCCAGGTTTACGAAGTGAAGTACCTGGTACGCAATCCGACTGACGAGACGATCACGGCGCAGGCGGTGCCAAGCGTCACCCCGTTTGTGACCGCGACCCACTTCAAGAAGCTCGAGTGTTTCTGCTTCACGCAGCAGACTCTGAAGGCCGGCGAGTCGCGCGAGATGCCGGTGCGCTTTGTGGTGGATGCAGGCGTTGATCGCGAAGTGAGAACGATCACGCTGTCGTACGCGTTCTTCAACACCGACAAGGCGTCGGCGCAACGCTATGGCGCCGCTCCACAGGATCCGATTCCCGGCGCGCATGATCATCATGCGCACGCCGCCGGGGGATAGGTAAGAGTCAAAATAATCTCAACTGAGAGGATCGAGAGTATGTCCGCAGCCAATGGTGGTTACTATCTGCCCAATCCGAGCCCGTGGCCCATCGTCACGTCGGCCGGCCTGTTCTCGCTCGCGCTGGGTTTCGTGCTTGCCATCAACGGTGTTGGTTTTGGCAAGTGGATTGCCATCGTCGGTGCCGCGATCCTGATTTGGGTGATGTTCCGCTGGTTCGGTGAAGTAATCGGCGAAAGCGAAGGCGGCAAATACAACGCGCAGGTCGACCGTTCATTCCGCTGGGGCATGTCCTGGTTCATCTTCTCCGAGGTGATGTTCTTCGCGGCCTTCTTTGGCGCGCTGTTCTACGTCCGGCATTGGGCAGGTCCGTGGCTCGGTGACACGGAACTGTTGTGGCCCGGATTCGACTTCCACTGGCCGAGCGCCGGCCCCAAGGGGCCGATCGCAATCGAGCCTGACATGACGCCGGCTGCCAGCCAGTTCTCGCCCATGGGGGCGTGGGGCATCCCCGCGATCAACACTGCGATCCTGCTCAGCTCCGGCGCCACGATTACCTGGGCGCACTGGGGACTGCTCAAGAGCAATCGCGCACAACTTATCACTGGCCTGTTCCTCACGGTCGCGTTGGGTGTCACGTTCCTCTCGCTCCAGGCCTTTGAATACATCCATGCCTACACGGCGATGGGCCTCACCATGAAGACCGGCATCTACGGTGCGACGTTCTTCATGCTCACCGGCTTCCACGGATTCCACGTGACGCTTGGCACCATCATGCTGATCGTGATTCTCGGCCGTGCGCTGAAGGGCCACTTCCGCCCCGACCATCATTTCGGTTTCGAGGCCGTCGCCTGGTACTGGCACTTCGTCGACGTGGTTTGGCTGTTCCTGTTCATCTTCGTGTACTGGTTCTAGCCAGTACTATTGGCGCGCATTAGAAGAAGGGCGCTGCCGGCCGGCAGCGCCCTTTTTTTCTTGGGCTCGCTTCAGCTCGACGTCATCAGCGTGCTGATAACCCCTGCGGCGGGATGATCCCGAAATAGAAGCTGGCCATCAGTAATAAAAATAGCGTGATGGAAAGTCCGATGCGCCACGTCAGGGCCTTGGCGGTTCGATGGCTGCCCTTCTTGTCACGGAACAGAAACACCAGCGCCGAGAACAGACTCACAAAAATGGCGACGAGCATGGCGATGACGAATAGCTTGGCAATCATGTCGGCAGACCGTTGGCGGAAGGAAGCCTGGATTATACTAGATGACACGCCGCCGCCGGCCTCCACGGTGTGATGTCCCGATCGCAATGAATCGTTCATTTCGTCCATCCTTGGCCCTTACTGCCTCGGTATTGGTGCTGCTGCCGATCTTTCTGCTTCTCGGATGGTGGCAGTTGCAGCGCGCCGAGGAGAAACGCCAGCTGCAGGCGCAGTACGACGCGCTGTCGCGTGATGAGCCGGTCTGGATCAGTCGTCACCAGGAATCAGCCGAGGCGCTGCGCTTTCATCGTGTACGTGTGCGTGGCGTCTATGAGCCACGTTTCCAGATCCTGCTCGACAATCGAGTTCAGCAGGGCCAGGCTGGCTATCATGTTCTGACGCCGCTGCGAATCGAGGACAGCGACATGCGCATACTGGTTAACCGTGGGTGGGTGCCGCTTGGCGAGAGCCGCGCCCGCCCGCCCCAGATCGATACCCCGAGCGAGCCAGTGGAGGTACTGGGCGTCGCGACGCTGCCCTCCGAGGTGCCGCTTAAGCTCGTCGCACCACCTGGCGCGGGCGCCTGGCAGTTGGTATGGCCGTACCTCGACCTCGCCAGCTACCGCGCCGCGGCCGGCTTTCAGGTACAACCGGTCGTCGTGCTGCTTGATCCGCAAAGCCCGGCAGGCGGGTTTGAACGCCATTGGACACGGCTCGATGCCGGCATTGCCGTGCACCAGGGCTATGCTTTCCAGTGGTTTGCACTGGCGGTGGCGCTGCTTGCGGTATATGTCTATCTCGGCGTGCGCGCCGGGCGCGCCGCACCAAGCGCCGAGGACGAGGAGGCGGCCTGATGGCAGGAGAGACGCAGCATATCGGTGTGGCAAAGCGGTGGCATGGCCGGCGCATCCTGCTCGCACTGCTGGGCATCGCCTTGCTGCCGGTTGTCATCGCCTGGACGCTGTACCTCACCGGCTGGCACGCGGAACGCACTGGCAACTACGGCGAGCTGGTGACGCCGGCACGCCCGCTCACCGACCTCGCCTTTGAGGCGGCCGATGGCGCGCCCCGCTCGCTGGCCCGACTGCGCGGCAAGTGGACGTTGCTCTACATCGGGCCGGCTGCCTGCCCAGCGCCCTGCCGCGACACCCTCTACAAGCTGCAGCAGGTGGTATTGGCGCAAGGCAAGGAGGCGGATCGCATCCAGCGGATATTCGTTGCGCAGGATGTCGTAGCGCGAGTCGATTTCGCCAAGACGATTTCCGCGTACGCCGGCATGGAAGGATGGACAGGTCAATCGCGCGCCATCGAGGCGTTGCGCGCGGAGCTCGCGATGCCGGGTGAGCCCGCCGGCCGGGTGTATCTCATCGATCCGCTCGGCAACCTGGTGCTCGGCTATCCCGCCGGCTTCGACGCGGGCGGAATGCGCAAGGATCTTGCGCGCCTGCTGCGCGTCTCGCGCGTTGGCTGAATGCTCAAGTCATCCAAGTCGGCCAAGTTCTTTCGCATGGCGCTGTGGGCGGCGCTGATCGCGCTGAGCTCGGTCGTGTTCAATGCATATGCGCGTCTGTCCGAGGCCGGGCTCGGTTGTCCCGATTGGCCGGGCTGCTACGGAAAGCTGTTCGCCCCGCTGACCGCCCAGGACATCGAACGCGCCAAGAGCTATGAGGGCGAGCGCAAAGAGACCGGCGAACGCGTCTGGAAGGAGACCACGCAGCGCGCCATCGCGGTATCACTCGCTTTCGTATTGCTGCGGCTAACGGTGCTGGGCTGGCAGCTCAAGAAGCGCAAGCGTAGCCAGCAGGTGCTGATACCCGGGATGACCGCGCTTCTGGTGGCAAGCCTCACAGTGCTCGGCGTGCTCACGTTTACGCACCGTTATAAACCGCTGGTGCAGATGATGCAGATCGTCGGCGGCATGACAGTGCTCGCGCTGCTGTGGTGGATCGTGATGCGTGAGCAGCGCTTCTTCCGCTCGGTCAGCGCGAGTGCGATCGCCCGTTCGCTTCGCCCGCGAACGCTGATTCTGCTTGTGTTCGCCTCGCTGCAGTTCGCCCTAGGCGGCTGGTCGATGGTCAACTACGCGGGTCTCGCCTGCCCGGATTTCCCGACTTGTCAGGGCAGCTGGTGGCCGGGCATGGAGGTGCTGGATGGATTTACCCTCTGGCAGGATCTCGGCATCGACTACGAGAGCCGTTTGCTCAACCTGCCGGCGGCTACGGCTTTGCACATGGCCCATCGGGTCGGGGCGCTGGTAACGCTGCTCTACGGGGGATGGTTGGCGATGCATATTCTGCGGGTCGGCAATGAGGAGAACCTGTGCCGATATGGCCTGCTGGTCCTGATAATGCTATCTTTCGCCGCCGTTTTGGGGGTCATGCAGGTAGTTTTGCACCTGCCGCTGGCCGTGGCCGTGGGACACAGCGCGGCTTCGGCCCTGCTGCTGATGAGCCTGGTGACCCTCTACCACGTGGTACGTGCGCCGAAGACCTGAACTTGAGCGAACCATGAGCAAGGCAAGAATTGAATCCGATGCGGCGGCGCTGCCGACCGAAGCCAGCGAGCCGCGGCGCGCGGGGGTTCTGGCGCGCGAGTACTTCGAACTGACCAAGCCGCGTGTCGTGGCGTTGATAGTCTTTACGGCGATCGTCGGCATGTTTCTTTCCAGTCCCGGGCTGCTTCCGCTCGGCGCGTTCTTTTATGGCACGCTTGGGATTGCGCTCGCGGCGGCCTCAGCGGCGGCGATCAACCAGGTAATCGACCGGCGGGCGGATGCGCAGATGGCGCGTACCCGCGGGCGCCCGATTCCAACAGGGCAGCTGACGACCGGCGAGGCGCTGACGTTTGCGGTGGCGCTCGGCATTCTGTCGATGGCGATTCTGGTGCTACAGGTGAACACCCTTACGGCACTGCTGACCTTCTTCTCGCTCATCGGCTATTCGTTCATCTACACCGTCTATCTGAAGCATGCCACGCCGCAGAACATCGTGATCGGCGGCGCCGCGGGTGCAGCGCCCCCGGTGCTCGGATGGACCGCGATTACCGGGCAGGTAGGCTCCGACGCGCTGATCCTGTTCCTGATCATTTTCGTGTGGACGCCGCCACACTTCTGGGCGCTTGCGCTCTATCGGGAGAAGGAATACGCCAAGGTCGGAATTCCCATGCTGCCGGTGACCCATGGACGTTCGTTCACGCGCCTGCAGATCCTGCTGTACACCGTGCTGCTGTCCGCGGTTACGATCATGCCCTTCGCGACCAAAATGAGTGGTTGGGCCTATCTCCTTGGTGCCATGCTGCTCAATGCCGGCTTCCTGTACTACGCGGTGCGGCTTTATCGCACTGACGACGATGCCGTTGCGCGCAGGACGTTTGGTTACTCGATCCAGTATCTAGCGCTGCTGTTCGCGCTGCTGCTGGTTGACCACTATCGGCTGCTGATCCGTGAGGCGCTGCACTCGGCACTGTACTGATGCGCATATTTCTTTCTGTTCTGGCCACACTGCTCCTCGCAGCAAGCGTCGCCGGATGCAATCCTCCAGCTCGCCAGTTCAGGGGCACCGATATCAGTGCCGTGGACTGGGGAGGGGATTTCGAGCTCACCGCCCACACTGGCCAGCGCGCGCGGCTTTCCGACTACCGCGGCAAGGTCGTGGTGCTGTTCTTCGGTTACACCCATTGCCCGGACATTTGCGCGCCGACGCTGAACCGCCTCGCGCAAGTCATGCAGCGCCTCGGCCCTGAAGCCGGGCGTGTGCAGGTGGTCTTCGTCAGCGTGGATCCGGCGCACGATACACCCGCGCAGCTGGCGGGCTTTGTGCCGAAGTTCCACCCCGGCTTTGTTGGCCTGACCGGCACCGAGGCCGAGATCGCTACCGTGACGCGCGACTACAAGGTCGCGTTCCAGGCTGAGCCCAAGCCCGGCGCGACGCAGCCCGTGATAGCCCATTTCGGCGGCATGATGGTCAAGGATGCGTCCGGCAAGCTGCGGGTGATGCTCAAGAACGATGCGCCCATCGACGACATCGTGCACGACGTTCGCGTCCTGCTCGCCGCGAGGAGCTGACGCCGGTCGTTGGATGCAGCCGGTCAGACAAAGACCGTAAGCACGCCGGTGTATCCGTAGAGCCGATCGTGGGAGATCTCGCCGTTCGCGAAGAAGCCGACCAGCGGGAAGTCGCCAAGCTCCTGCTGGATCGTGAGCAGTTCCTCGGAGCGCTCGCCAAACATGTTGCGGCCACGGCCGACGCAGGAATAATACACGCCGCCGCGTGGCGGCTTCGGGCAGCGGCGCTTCACGTCTCGTAGCATGCGCAGAAGGTCTTCCTGTGCGGTGCGCACATCGCGCCGGCAGAACTGGAGCGCTTCCCCGACTTCGAGCTGGTCGCTCACCGCGAGCAGATTCTTCTCGGGATCAATGCCGATGATGTTGCGCACCAGATAATCCCCGGTATCGGAGCCATGGATCGGGAGTGCCGCGAAGATGTAGCCGGCGGCACGTTGTGGATCGCTCGCCAGAATATCGCCTACTTCTTCGTTGAAGACCTCCAGCGCCGGCCGGCCATCGAGGCGTGCAAGCACCTGACCTCGTGCCTCGCTGATCTGGTGTTTTTGCCCCATTAGGCAGCACCCCTGGGTAAGTCCGGTGACAACACCTTGCTCGGCGGCGAATAACACGCCTGAGAGTCCACCGTGGGTCACGACATTCGCGACTTGCCTGTGGCCATGGCGTGAGGAAGTGATGCCTCCGACCAGGAAGCCCGCCGGTAGTGCCTGCGCGAGCGCTTCCACCAGCAGGGGAGTTTTTGAATTGCTCGGATCGGCGTGGACCACGGCGAGGCTTGCCGTCGCGTGTTCCGCCCATTGGGCACAGTCTGGTCCCAGCTCTTCGAGGTCGTGCTCGATGCCCGAAAAGACCCGGAAGTTCTGTGCCGGAAAGGTCGCGAGCATCGCCGCCAGCGCTGGTTCGTCGAAGTACTCCCGCCCCGTCGCGCAGATGCCGATACCGACGCTCCCGACCCATTCCTCGACCCCGGTTTCGTCCTTCAAGTATGAGAGGATGGCCTCGAGATCACCGGCAAAATGATCGGTGACGTACAGGAAACCGAGATTGGCACGCGGCGCGTCGCCAATCTGCGCCAGGCAGCGGCGTGCGGCTTCCTGCCAGTCGGCGCAGGCCGCGTGGCCGAGCGCGAATGTGTGCATGCAAGTCCCTCGGGACGATATGGGAAAACGCTGTGAGCTGGTGTAAAAACTATAGTCCACCGTTTCCGGTGGCCCAGGTAAAAAGATCAGGATTGCCGTGAAACAGCCAATCAAGCGCCGCTCCCGCAAGGCCGGGCTCCCGCCGGGCACGCCGGTGCACATCGGCGAGCGCCGCAGCGAAATTTCGCACGTCAGCGTCATCCATTTCGACGCCACCCAGTTTCGTGAGCACACTTTCGAGCGCGTGGACGCGGTGACGCCACTTCGCGCGCCGCAAGGCGTGAGCTGGGTGCATGTGACGGGCGTGCACGATTCCGCATTGCTCGAGCGCCTCGGCAAGGCCTTTGATCTGCACCCGCTGGTAATCGAGGATATCCAGAATACTGACCAACGCGCGAAGCTCGAGGATTACGGCAGCTATGTGTATGTGGTGGTAAAACTGTGGCAGAACAGCCGGGCCGCGAACGGCACGCGTGTGGAGCAGCTCAGCCTGGTTCTCGGACGCGACTTCGTGTTGACGTTCGAGGAGGCGGAGCCATGCGTGTTCGACAGCGTGCGGCAGCGGCTGCGCGACGACCGCGGTCGTCTGCGCGCGGAAGGGGCGGACTATCTCGCCTACAGTCTGCTCGATGCGGTGGTCGACAGCTACTTTGGCGTGCTCGAGCAACTTGGCGAACAGATTGAAATGCTCGAGGGTCAGCTCGTCACCCGTCCCTCGCGTGCGGCCCTGCAGTCCCTGCACGGGCTCAAGCGCGAGATGATCGGCCTGCGCCGCTCGGTCTGGCCGTTGCGCGACGTGATTGGCGGGCTGGAGCGGGGGACCAGTGGACTCGTGCGGTCAGAAATGTGGATATATCTGCGCGATGTTTATGATCACGCAGCGCATGTGATCGATACAATCGAAACCTATCGCGACATGCTCTCCGCCATGCTCGATGTCTATATCTCGAGCGTGAGTAACCGGTTGAATGAGGTGATGAAAGTGCTCACCATCATCGCTACCATTTTCATGCCGCTCACGTTCATTGCCGGCGTCTATGGCATGAACTTCAAGTACATGCCCGAACTCGAGTGGCGCCTCGGCTATCCGCTGGTGCTCGGCATCATGATCGGACTGGGCCTGGCGATGCTGTGGTACTTCCGCAAGAAGAAATGGCTGTAGCGCGCGGCTAGCGCCGCCCGCCACCGAGGAGGGAACCCAGCACGCCGCGAGCCAACCGGTTGGCGATCTGGCGTGTTGCGCTCTTGGCGGCGACCTCAAATAAACCCTCACGCCGCCCGCCGCGCGGGCCAGTACTGCCGAGCAGAAGATCACTGACCAATCCGCCGACCGATTTTTGAGCAGTCGGAGTTACAGCATTTGGGTCTGCCCCGGTCACCTTTGCTGCGCGTGCCTTCAGTACCTCGTAGGCCGATTCACGGTCCACCGGCGCTTCGTACTGGCCCTTGAGTGCCGATGCACTGATTAGTGCCTTGCGCTCGGCATCGGTTGCCGGCCCGATGCGACTGCGCGGTGGGATGATCAGTGCTCGATCGACAACTGTCGGACTGCCTTTCTCGTCGAGCATCGAAACCAGCGCCTCGCCGACGCCAAGCTCCGTGATTACCTTTTCCACCTTGAGCTTGGGGTTGGCACGGAAGGTTTCAGCCGCCGCCTTCACCGCTTTTTGGTCGCGCGGCGTAAAGGCACGCAGCGCGTGCTGCACGCGGTTGCCGAGTTGGCCAAGCACCACATCGGGAATATCGAGCGGGTTTTGCGAGACGAAGTACACGCCGATGCCTTTGGAGCGAATCAGCCGCACCACCTGCTCGATCTTGTCGAGCAGCGCCTTTGGAGCATCGTCGAACAGCAGGTGCGCTTCGTCGAAGAAGAACACCAGCTTCGGTTTGTCGCGGTCGCCGACCTCGGGCAGTTTCTCGAACAATTCGGAGAGTAGCCACAGCAGCAACGTCGCGTACACTTTGGGCGCCTGCATGAGTCGGTCGGCGGCAAGGATGTTGATGACGCCGCGCCCTCCCTCGGTCTGAATCAAGTCCTCGAGATTGAGCGCGGGTTCGCCAAAGAACTTGTCAGCACCCTGGCTTTCGAGCGCCAACAGGGCGCGCTGAATGGCGCCGATCGACGCCGCAGAAATGTTCCCGTAGTCCGTCGTGAACTGCTTGGCGTTGTCACCCACAAATTGCGCCATGGCGCGCAAATCCTTGAGATCGAGCAGCAGCCAGCCATTGTCGTCGGCAATCTTGAACATCAGCGTCAGCACGCCTTCCTGGGTTTCATTCAGATTCAGGAGGCGCGCGAGTAACAGCGGTCCCATTTCCGAGACCGTCGCCCGAATCGGATGACCCTGTTCACCGAAAACATCCCAGAACACGACCGGGAAGCTCTGATAGGAGAAATCTGCGAGCTTGAGCTGCTTGATACGTTCTTCAACCTTCGCGTTTCCGCCGCCCTTCTGGCTGAGACCGGACAAATCGCCCTTAACGTCCGCCATAAAAACCGGTACGCCGATGTTGCTAAAGCGCTCGGCCAGCGTCTGCAGGGTGACGGTCTTGCCAGCGCCGGTGGCTCCCGCGATGAGTCCATGGCGATTGGCCATGGCGGGCAGGAGGTTGAAGTCGTTCTTGCCTTTGGCGATCAAGAGCGGTGAGGTCATGGGGCGGCGAATGGGGTGCGAGCGGTTGCGGGAAATGATTCCAGATTCGCGTTGAGGGCGAATGCGGGATGTGGCTAGGCAAGCGCCTGATGGGCGGCGCGTTCGGCAGCTCCCTTGTCCACCGGCATGCGCATGGCGGCCAGCACTTCCTCGAGCGCGGCCAGGCAGTAGAGCACGTTCTTGACGTTGCTGCCGTAGCCCATGAGGCCGATGCGCACGATCTTGCCGGCTAGCGCGCCGAGGCCGGCGCCAATTTCAAGGTTGTACTCCTCCAGCAGGCGACGACGCAGTTCTTCCTCATTGATGCCTTCGGGAACCATGATGGCATTCAACTGTGGCAGGCGGGCGCTGTCGCGCACGTAGAACTTGAGCCCCATTGCCTCCAGGCCTGCGCGCAGTGCCAAGTGGTGCTTATGGTGCCGTGCCCAGGAATTCTCGAGCTCCTCTTCGCCGAGCAGCACCAGCGCCTCGTGCAGGCCGTAGAGCGCGTTGATCGGCGCAGTGTGGTGGTAGGCGCGTTTGCCGCTACCCCAGTAACCCATCACCAAGTTGAGATCGAGGAACCAGCTAGCGACGGGGCTCTTGCGCTCCTTGATTCTCTGCACGGCACGTTCGCTCAGAGTCAGTGGCGACAGGCCCGGCGCGCACGACAGGCACTTCTGTGAGCCCGAGTACACGGCGTCGAGTCCCCATTCGTCGACACGCAGCGGCGAGCCGCCAAGCGAAGTGACGGCGTCGACGATGGTCAGGCAGTTGAAGCGGCGCGCTACTTCGGCAAGAGCGCGCGCATCCGACTGGGCCCCGGTTGAGGTTTCGGCCTGCACAAAAGCGACGATCTTCGCATCCGGATGGTTCGCAAGGGTGGCTTCGAGTTTGGCGGGGTCAACAGGCTCTCCCCACTTGTCCTCGACGACGATTGCCGTGCCGCCACAGCGCAGCACGTTCTCCTTCATGCGCAGTCCGAACACCCCGTTCACGCACACCACCACCTTGTCGCCGGGTTCCACCAGATTGACGAAGCAGGTCTCCATGCCGGCCGAGCCCGGCGCGGATATCGGTAGCGTAAGCGCGTTCTGAGTCTGAAAGGCGTACTGCAGCATCGCCTTGATCTCGTCCATCATGCCGACGAAGGTTGGATCGAGGTGGCCGATGGTCGGGCGGCTCATGGCGGCGAGCACGCGCGGGTGGACGTCCGAAGGGCCCGGGCCCATCAACGTGCGCACGGGCGGGTTGAACGAAGAGAAGCTCATACTTGACCTCGCGCGCCGGGGCGCGCCTGAAGAAGACGCGCCAGTATAAGGGCAGGAAAATCGCACCCGCAAACGCGGGATTTCATGCTGCCTTGGAAGTGTAACCAAGCCTTGCCGAAAGGTCGGCGCCGGCCTTCTTCACCAGCGAAATCCACCGGTCCTGGCGGCGCTCGCGAGGCGCCGATACCGAAAGCCCCGCCACCATCATGCCGTGTGAATCGCGAATCGGTACGCCGATGCAGGCGACGCCCTGTTCGGCTTCTTCGTTGTCGAGTGCGTAGCCCTGCTTCAGTGCCGCGCCGACCTCGATCCAGAGTTTTCCCGGCTGCGTGAAGGTGTTCGGCGTATAGCGCGGCAAGCCGGTGCGACGGGCATATTCGCGACATTCGGCTTCACCGACTTCGGCCAGAAAAAGTTTGCCGACCGCTGTCACGTGCAAGGGCGCACGGCTGCCGATCAGCTGTTCGACGCGCATCATGCGCCGCGGCAGGGCACGCTCGACATAAACGACCTCGTCGCCCTCTCGCACAGTGAGATTGACCGTCTCGCCGACCTGCTCGCGCAGCCAATCCATGATCGGGCGCGCCTCGCGCAGCAGATCGGTCTTCTCTCGTACTCGTCCGCCGTACTGCATAAGCCTGACGCCGAGGCGGTACTGCCCGTTGTCGGCACGCTCGACGAAGCCGTGCGTGGCGAGGGCATCGAGGATGCGATGCGCCGTCGACGGATGCAGCTCGCTCTCTGCGGCCAGCACCTTGAGCGAGATCGGACCATTGGCCGCCGCCAACGCATCGAGCAGGCTCACCGCGCGGTCAATCACCTGAATAGAGGATTCGGGGCTCTTTGGCATATTCCGTATTCCGGTAACGATTTAGTATTGTGAAACATCCTAGCCGGGCTTAGTCTCTTTCGCAAGCCGCCCCTAGAACCCCACCGACTTCAGGAGATACCCAATGAGCCAGGCCGCCCATCGCTCACCCGCCAAGGACGCCATCCCGGCCTTCTGTGAAGGCATCCAGTACTTCGGAGCCCCATGGCCCGAATTCGCCGAGCACACCCGTTCTGCGGCGATTCAGGCCGGTGCTTCGGCGATCCCGAGTGCCTCGGATCCGAGTGCGATCTATCAGGCCCTTCTGGCGGCCGATGCGCTGCGATACCTCACGCTGCAAGTCACCGGCGCGAAGGCCTCCGGCCATCCGGGAGGGTTCGCTTCCAGCGCCGAGGCCTATGCCGCGCTCGCCATGCTTGGGCACACCAACATCGTGACTGAGGTCGGACATCATGCGCCTGGCTACTACTCGGCCATGTTTCTCGACTCTTCGCTTGAGGCCATGAACATTCACACCGTGCAGCAGATGCGCGAGCGCTTTCGCGAGAAACATGGGCTGCTCGGCCATCTTTCCGGCGCAATCCCCGGCATTCTTGCGCCGGCCGGACCGCTTGGTCAGGGCCAGCATTTCGCCATGGTCGGGGCGTTGCTGCATTCCACTACCCTGTTCCCCGTGACCATCGGTGACGGCGGAATGGGCGAGCCGTACGTGCTGAATTCGATGCTGCACTTCCACGTTGCCTATCCGAACGTGACGAATTTCCTGCCCACGCTGATTTGGAACGGCTACAGCCAGGAACATCACGCGATGGTGTCGAATTTCAGCAACGATGAAATGGTGCGCTACTGGAAGGGTCACGGTTTCAAGGAAGTGGTGTTGGTCGATGCCAAGGACTTTGACGACGCCAAGCAGCAGAGCGCCTACGTCGACAGCACGCGTTTCTCGCACGCCAAGCGCCTCGCCTTTATGGGCGCGGTGCTCGCGGGCGCCGACCGTGCGGCGAAGAGTGCGCTCGGCGGAACACTCACGGCATTCGTCGTGAAGCAGCTCAAGGGATCCGGCGTCCATGCGCTGGGCGCCAAGGCGCACAATCTCTACGCTCAGCACACGCTTGAAAACGAGGATGTCGTCGCGGGTCTCAAGCGCCGTGCATTGCCGTCTGCGGCTTGGCAGTTGGTCCGCGACAACCTGTCGCGCGCCGGTGGTGGACCGGCGGTCAAAACCTCGGTGACGGAGAAGGTGCTCGAGATCGCGCCGCTGGGCGAGCTGCCGCTTACCGAATGCGCGGTGGGTGAGTCGAAGGTGCCGTCGACCACCTTTGGTCAGGTGGTGGCCGAGGTTGGTTTGCGTGACAAACGCTTCGTCGTCACGAATGCCGACGGCAATGAAGCGTCCGGCATGGCCAATGTCAACGTGGCGCTCAGGATTCGACATCCAAATACCGACGATCTGTACTTTCAGGGGCCGACCGGCCAGTGCTACGAGCCGCTCAATGAAGATGCTTGCGCGGGTCTGGCTGCGGGACTCGCGCTGTTTGGCAGCCGCTCACTGTGGCTGTCCTACGAGAGCTTCGCAATCAATGGTCTGCCGATTTTCCAAACCGTCACGCAAGCGATGGCCGAGCTGCGCCGCAAGACGCCGAGCGTGGTCGCCATGTTCACGGCAGGTGCCCTTGAGCAGGGCCGCAATGGCTGGACGCATCAGCGCCCTGAAGTCGAGGCCTACTACGCCGCCATGATGCGCAACGGCAATGTCTTTCCGCTGTACCCGGTGGACGCCAACATGATTCAGGTGGCCTACGACTGGGCACTCGGCACGCACAACAAGGGTATCGCCATTTTTGCATCAAAGAGCGCGCTGCCGGTGCGCACCACCTTCGATCAGGGAAGGCGCGCGCTGATCGATGGGGCTGTCATGCTTTATCAGAGCCCGGAGCCCGGCAAGAAGGGCACAATCGTGTTTGCCGTCGCTGGTGACATGGTGCTGCTGCCGGTATATGAGGCGAAGGATGCGCTGGAGCGCGAGGGTTACCGTGTGCGTATCAACGCAGTGGTGAACCCGCGCCGTCTCTACAGGCCGACGGATGTGGCCTGGGACACGGTTACGGAGCCAGATGGCCAGTTTCTGAGCGACGCCGGGTTCCGCGCGCTGTTCGACGGCGACGCGCTGATCGCCGTTGCCGGGGGCGCCTCGGCAACGCTGGAGCCGGTGATGTTGCGCTCGCGTGCGCCGCGTCGCGATCTGCTGTCCTGGAAGCGCGGCGAAACGACCGCCAGCCCGAAGGAGATCATGGACTTCAACGGACTGTCGGCGAAGGACATTGCCGAGCGTGTCCTCCGACTGTTCACGGAATAGTCCGATTGTCCGCCTCCGCCGCGAAGGGTGGGGGTGGGGGATGGCTCATGGCCGATATCAAGATCATCGTATTGGATGACGATCCGACCGGCTCGCAGACCGTACACGGCTGTCTGCTGCTGACACGCTGGGACGTGCCTACGCTAAGAGAGGCGCTCGCTGACGATGCTCCCATCTTCTTTGTCTTGACCAACACGCGCGGCATGAGCGCCGAACGCGCGACGCAGGTTACCCGCGAGGTCTGCCGTAACCTGAAACAGGCGCTGCACGGAAGCGCGGTGCAGCCGATCTTTGTTAGCCGCTCCGACTCGACGTTGCGCGGGCACTATCCGGTGGAAACCGATGTGATGGTGAAGGAGCTGGGGCCATTCGATGCGCACTTTCTAGTACCGGCGTTCTTCGAGGGAGGGCGCTTCACGCGCGGTTCGATTCACTACCTGCGCGCCGACGGGAAGGAGATTCCCGTACACGAAACTGAATTCGCACGCGACTCGGTGTTTGCCTACCGGCATAGCTATCTTCCCGATTACGTGGAGGAAAAGACGCAAGGGCGTGTCAAGGCAGCCGCAGTCGCGCGTTTTCTGTTGGCGGATGTTCGTGGCGGCGCGCTCGATCGGCTGTTGCGGCTCGAGGGTAACGCGTGCGCGGTGGTCGACGCCGAGAACCAGAGCGATCTCGACCGTTTCGCTGCCGACGTGCGGCGCGCGGCCGGGCAGGGCAAGCGATTCCTGTTCCGTAGTGCCGCGAGTCTGCTGACCTCGCTCGCTGCGCTGCCGCGACAGCCCGTCGCGCCTGAACAGATGTCTAGCTATGTCCGGGGGACACAGGGGGGCGCCGTACTGGTTGGCTCGCATGTCCCGAAAACCACCAGGCAGCTAAACGAGTTGCTAAAGCGTCCGGGGGTAGTGCCGCTCGAAATTGACGTCAACCGCCTGCCGCAGGATCACGCCGCGCTGCTTGCCGAGATTGGCGCGGCGGCGCAGGCGGCGCATTCCATTGGCAATACACCAGTGATATTCACGAGTCGCGTCGAGCGGCAGTTTCCGACCCAGGACGATCGCCTGGCGTTTGGAGAAAAGGTCTCCGCGTTCCTCATGGACGTTGTACGACGCTTGCCCGCCACGCTCGGCTTTCTGATCAGCAAGGGGGGCATTACCTCGAACGACGTGCTGAGCAATGGTTTGGCGTTGAGGACATCCCGCGTTCTCGGCCAGATCCTGGCGGGGGTGTCTGTGGTGCGCTGCCCACATGATCATTCGCGCTATCCGGACATGCCGGTCGTGATATTTCCCGGCAACGTGGGAGATGACGCCGCGCTCGCGACAGTCTACGAGCGGCTGGCGCAACCGGCCAAGTCGGCATCGCATCCCGCGATCGTGCGTGGCTAGTACCTGTTGCCCTGCCTCCGCTATCCATCGTGTCGCGACTCCCGCGATCCTCGGCGCTCGCGTGTTCGTGTATCGTTTGTCCTGGCACGACCTGATAGCGAGACGCTGACCGCGCGCCATGCAGACCGCCATTGCTGATTCGCTGCGCAACACGCCGGTCGGCCGCGAGGCCGACCGTATCCTGCGCACCTGCGTGCATTGCGGTTTTTGTAACGCTACCTGCCCAACGTATCAGCTTCTCGGTGACGAGCTCGACGGACCGCGCGGGCGCATCTACCTGATGAAGCAGGTGCTGGAGGGGCAGGCGCCGAGTAGCAAGACCCTCTTGCATCTCGACCGCTGCCTCACCTGCCGCGCCTGCGAGACCACCTGCCCCTCGGGCGTGCGTTATGGCGCGCTGCTTGAGATCGGGCGCGACATGGTCGAGCGCCAGGTGCGCCGGCCGCTGTGGGATCGGTTCATGCGCCGTGCGCTGCTCGCCGTCATTCCACACCGCGAACGGTTCACGCCGCTGTTACGCATTGGCCAGTGGATGCGGCCGTTGCTGCCGCCGGCCATCAAGCGCTCCGTGCCCGTGCACCAGGCCGCGCCGGCCTGGCCGGTCTCGCGCCACAAGCGCCGCATGCTTGTACTCGAAGGCTGCGCGCAGCCGGCACTTGCGCCCAATATCAATGCGGCTGCCGCGCGTGTACTTGATCGTCTGGGTGTGAGCCTTATCGCTGCTGCGGGTGCAGGCTGTTGTGGCGCCGCGAGTCACCACACCTCGGCGACCGAGGAGGGCCTCGCGTTCGCGCGCCGCAACATCGAAGCCTGGTGGCCGCATATCGAAGCGGGTTGCGAGGCGATTGTCATGACCGCGAGCGGCTGCGGGGTACACGTGAAGGACTACGGCCACCTGCTTGCCGGAGATCCGGCGTATGCGACCAGGGCCAGGCGTGTCGCCGCGCTCACCAAGGACCTTGGTGAGATTCTCGCCGGGGAAGAACTTGGCGCTCTAAAGAGCGTCGTTGATACAAGCCTCAAAGTGGCATTTCATTCACCCTGCACCCTGCAGCACGGACAGAAGCTGAACGGCGTCGTGGAGAAGGTGCTGCGCGGAGTAGGTTTCACGTTGACTGCGGTGCCCGACGCGCACCTCTGTTGCGGTTCGGCCGGGACTTACTCGATCCTGCAGAAGTCACTGTCGCAGCAGCTGCTCATGCGCAAGCTCGACGCGCTCCAGTCCAGCCGCCCCGACGTTATCGCCACCGCGAATATCGGTTGCCTGGCACATCTTGCAACAGGCGCCTCGGTGCCGGTGCGCCACTGGGTGGAACTGCTGTGATATCGCCAGGGCAAGTGCCTCGACAGATTGGGCGAAAATACCAAGTACACCTTAGTAAGGGCAGGAGATCGATTCGCCGGTGACGCCCAACCCTGGGTCCGGCGAGGAAATTGGTGTGGCCTGTGGCCCGCGCGGAGAGGCGTTATTCGTTCTTCGTAGTGGTGTTGCGCAGTGCCGGCAGTAACGCGACGATTTCATCGAGCAGCTTCGCTTGCGTGGTGACCTTGTTGAGCGTTGCCATGCGATGGAGTGCCTGGCGCCGGTCAGCCGCGGGGAATCCCATCACCTCGGCTTTCGGCGCGACGTCCTTGGTCACCCCGGCCTGTGCAAGCACGACGGCCTGTTTGCCGACCGTGACATGGTCGGCAATACCGGATTGTGAGGCCAGCAGTGCATAGTCTTCGATGACCGTCGAGCCGCCGATCCCGACTTGGCCACACAGCAGCACGCGCGCGCCAATTCGCACATTGTGCGCAATGTGAACCTGGTTATCGATCTTGGTGCCGTCGCCGATTCGGGTGGCGCCGAGGGATGCGCGATCGATGCACGTATTGGCGCCGATTTCGACGTTCGACCCGATCACGACCGTGCCGACCTGCGGGAACTTCACATGTTCGCCGTTGCGGAACTTGTACCCGAATCCGTCGGATCCAATCACGGTTCCGGCGTGAATCGTTACCCGCTCACCGAGCGTGACACCGTCGTAGAGCACAACGTTCGGGTAAAGAATGCAGCCATCGCCGATGGTAACGTCGGCACCGATACGACAGCCTGGATGAATCACGCAGTCTTTGCCGATCACAGTGTGTGCGCCAACCGTGGCGAATGCCCCGATTGCGGCGCCTGTTCCGATATTTGCCGACGCATCAACGGCTGCCTCGTCGCTCACTCCCGCCATGATCGGTTTCGGCGGATAGAGAAGATGCAGGCAGGCGATGAATGCCATTTCCGGATCCGCCGCGACAAGAACCGCCAGTCCGGCGCGGGCAGATGCACCCGCCACGACCTTCGGGACAATTACTGCGCTGGCACGGGTCGAGGCGAGCTTCGCAGTATGTTTGGGGCTGGCGACAAAGGTCAGCTCTCCGGCAACGGCCTCATCGGTGTTGGCAGCACCGTGAATCAGACTGTCCGGGTCGCCGGCAGCGATCTCCGCGCCGCATGTCGCAGCGAGGGTTCTCAGACTGGTTGTCATTTCTAGCTTCCCGCGCGGCGCGCGGTTGCCCGCGGTGCGGCGAGCGTCTGACGGTCACCACTCGCGCTAAATTGGTAATCGCGGAACACGGTCTCGGCAGTGAGGAGCTCGTAGCTTCCGTCTGGCAGTCTCTGGCTTGTGTCCTTCAGCCGGTAGGCATAGTGCCCACAGGTCCAGATATCAAAATTGCGCATGTGTGTGCACAGGCAGGTCTTGTCCTTAACCGAGATCTTTTTTACGCCTGGATGCGCCGTCACTTCGCGATTGTAGGCCTCGATGTAAGCGCAGCTACCCTTGCTGTCGAGCAGGTAACCGTAGGCCTCGCAGTTTGGCCGAATGCCGCTGCCGATTCCGGGGCTGCCCTTGAGCATGCGCATCGGATACCCGGTCGGCGAAATGGTGTTGACCTCGATGTCCTGTTCCCTGGCTTTGAAGTACTCCTGCTTTACTTTCGCTGGCAGACCACATTCGCGCGTGACCGTAAAGCGGGTTGCAACCTGAACAGCGGCGGCGCCCTGTTCAAGGAACGACACCGCATCAGCGCCGGTGAAGATGCCCCCGGCCGGGATGATCGGGATATCGAGGCCTTCTGTCGCGAGATAGGCGTAAATTTCCGTCACGATCGCGTGCAGGTCATATTTGGCCCAGTCCATGCCAAAGCCAAGGTGCCCACCCGCGAGCGGTCCCTCCACGATGATGTAGTCAGGCAGGCGGCCAAGCCTTGCGTTCTTTCGCAGGAATAGCTGCAGGGCACGAGCCGACGAGACGATGATGCCGAGCTTGGCGTCTCGAAAGCGCGGATGGTCTTCCATCAGCGCGAACGAACCGAGGTGAAGGCCGGCGGAAAGCGTGATGCCGTCGATACCGGCATCGAGTGCCGCCCGCATGCGCATGCGCAGCGTCTCGCGCGGCGCGTTCATGGTGAGCTTTTCCATGCAGTTGATGAAGATCAGCCCGTCGCCGCGCTTCGCCTCCATGGTCCGGCCAACGTGCAGGCGCGTCGCCTCTTCCAGGACCGATAGCGAAAACTGCACTGCCGACTTATCGCTCGAGGCGGCATTGTACTTGTACTTCTTCATCTTCTCGCTCACGAAGCCGGTGTCGAAGCGCCGGTCGGAGACGGTTTGCACCATGGCGTCGGAGATGTGACCGACGCCGCCGAGTCGCGCTGCTTCGAGCGCCAGTTCGGCCGTAGAGATATCCACGCCCATACCGCCGATCATGATCGGTACCAGCTCGTGTTTGCCGAGCTTCAGTCGGAAATCATCGACGCGTTTCATGTTGGAGCTGGTTCCGAAGGAATACTCGCTGTAAACCGGGGGGTTATCCCGAAAAGACTAGTCGATAGTACCCCAGACCGCAGGTCAAGAGGTCAGGAAATCCGCTTGACTTGGGTCAAGCCAGACGCTGCACGAGACCGCGCCGCGGGGCAATCAGGCGGCGACCGCGGCGCCGGTGCCGCCAAAAACGCCGTTGGGGTCAAAGGCCTGCCGGATACGCGCTTGCAACGTACGTGTGGTGGGGTCGAGCTGTGTCAGGCTGTCACAGGCGGGCGAACTGTTGCGAAATATTGTTGCGTAGCCGCCCGCCTTGGCCGCAACCGAGCGGATGTTCGCTTCGGGCGCGCCGCTTACCAGCCAGCGTTGTGCGCCGCCCCAATCAATAAGCCAATTGCCCGGGAGGTCGAGCGTTGCGGTCGCGGGCGGAACCGAAAGGCGCCAGAGTGGCTCGCTGCCCTGAAAGAAAACCTGTTGGTGCTCGCGGACTTCCTCCCAGAACAGTTCTCCATTCTCCACCACTTCGCCGCCCAGCCGCTTGCACGCCGCGCCCACCGCTGATTCCGTTCCCGACAGCCGCACGTACAGCGTCTCGCCGATGTGGGCGGCGGCAGAGAGCGGCAGCGGCTGCCCGGCCCAGCGATTCATCTTCGCAATGGCGTTCGCCGCGGATTCCTCGAAACCGAGCGTCGTCTCGGCGGCCGGGCACGGTAGCACCTTGAGTGACAAGTCGAGAATGACGCCGAGTGTGCCCAGACTGCCGGCCATGAGCCGCGAGATGTCGTAGCCCGCGACGTTTTTCATCACCTTGCCGCCAAAGCACAGTACTTCTCCCTTGCCGTTTACGATGCGCGTCCCGAGCACGAAGTCGCGCGCGCTGCCGGCAAAGGGCCGGCGCGGACCGGAGAAGCCGCAGGCGATGGTTCCACCGAGCGTCGCACCGTCGCCAAAATGCGGCGGCTCGAAGGCGAGCATCTGGCCCTTTTCGGCAAGGGCGCGCTCAATATCCTTTAGGGATGTGCCGGCACGCGCGGTGATCACCAATTCGGTGGGCTCGTACTCGACGATGCCGCGGTGACCGGTGACATCGAGCATCGTGCCGTGCACAGTGCCGCTGTAGAAGCGCTTGCTGCCGCTGCCGACGATTGCAAGCGGACCGCGTGCCGCGCGCACCTGCTCGGCCAGATCCTTCGCGAGATCGACATCCTCGCGCATCAGAAACGCTCGATCTCGGGAAACTTGAGCTGTCCGCCGTGCACATGCATGCGCCCGAATTCGGCGCAGCGTACGAGCGTCGGAACCGCCTTGCCGGGGTTCAGCAGGCCGCGGGGATCAAAGGCACCCTTGAGCGCATGGAATTGCGTGAGTTCTTCCTTGCTGAACTGAACGCACATCTGGTTGATCTTTTCCATCCCGACGCCGTGTTCGCCGGTGATCGTGCCTCCGACCTCGACGCACAGCTCGAGAATCCGGCCACCCAGTTCCTCGGTGCGCTCCAGTTCTCCGGGCTTGTTGGCGTCATACAGAATAAGCGGATGCAGATTACCGTCGCCTGCATGGAAGACATTGGCGACCGGCAGTCCGTACTCCCGGGAGAGCTCACCGATTCGGCGCAGCACCGGGCCGAGATGCTTGCGCGGGATGGTTCCGTCCATGCAGTAGTAATCCGGTGAGATGCGACCCACGGCCGGGAAGGCGGCCTTGCGTCCGGCCCAAAATTTCAGTCGCTCGGCATCATCGCGCGCGGTACGCACTTCGGTGGCGCCTTCGCTTTGCAGCAGTTCGCGCACTCGACCAATGCCCTCGGAGACTTCCTCGTTGGTGCCGTCGAGCTCACACAGCAGAATCGCAGCTGCGTCCACCGGATAACCGGCATGAAGATAGTCTTCAGCAGCGCGGATCGTCGGATTGTCCATCATCTCGAGGCCGCCGGGCACGAAGCCGCTGGCAATGATGGTCGCCACGGCTTCGCCGGCCTTTTCGATGTTGTCGAATGCCGCCAGCACTACCTGCGCGCGCTCGGGCTTGGGCAGCAACTTCACCGTCACCTCGACGATCACGCCGAGCATTCCCTCGGACCCGTTCATGAGCGCGAGCAAATCGTATCCGGGCGTGTCGAGCGTCTTGCCGCCAACACTGATGAGCTCGCCGTCCATGGTGAGGAATTTGAGACCGAGCACGTTATGCACCGTCAGGCCGTACTTCAGGCAGTGCACGCCGCCGGCATTCTCCGCCACGTTGCCGCCAATCGAGCAGGCAATTTGGGAGGAGGGGTCGGGCGCGTAATACAAGCCGTGCAGGGCGACGGCGGAAGTGATCGCGGCGTTGCGCACGCCTGGCTCCACGGTTGCCGTGCGATTGAGCGGGTCAATGTCCAGGATATGCGTGAACTTGGCGAGCGAGAGGAGTACACCTCGTTCAAGCGGCAGCGCGCCGCCTGAGAGTCCGGTGCCGGCACCGCGCGCGACCACGGCAATATTGCGCGCCGCGCAGATCTTCAGAACTTGGGCGGCCTGCGTGATGGTCTCCGGCAGCACGACCAGACCCGGTACGCGCCGGTAGGCCGAGAGCCCATCGCATTCGTAAGGTCGAAGATCCTCTTCGGTGGACAACACGCATTCGGTTGGCAGAAAGCCACGGAACTCGCGTGCCAACTCCGCGCGAGGGAAAGGCCGCTCTGCGGCAGCAGAATCAATGACGGCGCTCATGCGTGGCAGCTAGGTTAGCGCCGGCAAAGGAGCCGGTAAACCGACGTTACGTTCGCGATGCGGGATTGCGTAAACTCCCCGTCATGACGCAATACCTTGGCATCGCGCACGCGAGCTTGCTGGTAGCGGACACGGAGCGCGCGCTGGCGTTTTACCGTGATGTGCTGGGCGTGCGCGTATTGCCCGATCGCCCCGATCTGGGTTATCCGGGGGCGTGGCTTGCCATTGGCACGCAGCAGATCCATTTGCTGGAACTGCCGAATCCCGATCCGACGAGTGGACGCCCGGTGCATGGCGGTCGTGACCGCCACACTGCCATACAGGTCCATGATATCAAGCCACTCAGGGTCGCTCTGGATGGCGCCGGGATTGGCTACACACTGAGCCGATCCGGTCGTGCCGCGCTATTCTGTCGTGATCCTGATGGCAACGCACTGGAGTTTATCCAGTCATCATCCGCGTAACGGGTGGCGGCCGATGCGCTGCCCGTGCGCGAGTGCCGTCTAGTCGCGGGCGCGGTGGAAGCTGCGCTTGGCGTTGCGGATAAATCCGACCAATTGGGCTACATGGGCGGAGTCGATGGCCGTCAGCTCCCGAAGCGCATCCTCCAGTAGACGTCCGCGCGTGAAGAGGATTCGATATGCATCCTTGAGCATCGCAATATCTTCGCGGCTGAGCCCGGCGCGCTTGAGGCCGACGACATTCAGCCCACGAACCTCGGCGGGGTTGCCGTCAGCGATCATGTACGGCAATACGTCCTGGGTGATCTTGGCGTTGCCGCCCACCATCGCGAGCGTGCCGATGTGAGTGAACTGGTGCACCATCACGCCCCCGGAAATAAACGCCCGGTCGCCCACTGACACATGGCCACCGAGACCGGCGGAAGGTGCCATGACCACATGGTTGCCGACCTGGCAGTCATGACCGATGTGCGCGGTGCACATGAGAAAGTTGCCATCGCCGAGCACTGTCGCTGCGTCAGGTTTGCTGGCGCGGTTTACGGTAACGCCCTCTCGAAAGACATTGTCGTCGCCTATGCGCAGATACGACGCCATGTTCTTGAACTTCAGATCCTGCGGTTCGCCACCCAGGACGGCGGTTTCATATGCCGCATTGTTGTTACCCATTTGTGTGTAGCGCTTCACGACAACGTGCCCGGCGATGCGGTTGTTGTTGCCGAGGCGCACATCGTCCTCGATGACGGCGAAGGCGCCGATATGGTTACCGCTGCCAAGTTCGGCCCGCGGGGAGACAATAGCAGTGGGATGAACGGTATTGGACAAGGCGAATTCCCGGATCCGGCTGGATAGCACACGCGCTGATGCGAGCGAGAAAGTGTAGCGCAACCCGACGATGCGAGCCGCACCGCCGCTGGTGCCACAAGCGCCCAACCCCCCTCTCAGCGCTCGACCCATCCGGTGGGGACCAATCTCTTCGACCGGCGGGTGATGGCGGCCGGTCCGACAATATCCCCCTGCGGGCGTGGGTGCTTAGCCGGGGCCGAGCCGCGCACTCCGGTATAATTCGGTGCGTCCCCCCGTCTGTTGACTGTATGCAAACCGCGCGCGATCTTTTTTCGTACCGCAAGTTCTGGGCGAGCCGACTGCTGCCGGCGCCCTTTCTGCCGATGTCACGCGGGGAAATGGATGCGCTTGGCTGGGATTCCTGCGATGTGATCCTGGTGACGGGTGACGCTTATGTCGATCACCCGAGCTTTGGCATGGCGCTGGTGGGACGCGTATTGGAAGCTCAGGGTTTTCGGGTCGGTATTATTGCGCAGCCCGACTGGCGATCCGCGGAGCCGTTCCGCGCGCTGGGGCGGCCGAATCTCTTCTTCGGTATCACCGCCGGAAACATGGACTCAATGGTGAACCGATATACCGCTGACCGGCGAATACGCTCGGACGACGCCTACACGCCGGAGGGCATGGCCGGCAGGCGTCCGGACCGCTCGGTCATCGTCTATGCCCAGCGGACGCGCGAGGCGTTCGGAGATGTGCCGGTCGTGGTCGGCGGTATCGAGGCATCGTTGCGGCGCATCGCCCACTACGATTACTGGTCCGACAAGGTACGCCGCTCGATCCTGTTCGACAGCAAGGCCGACCTCCTCGTATTCGGCAACGCCGAGCGGCAGATATGCGAGATCGCGCATCGGCTGGCGGCTGGACAGAAGATCGGGGACGTCACTGATCTTCGGGGTACGGCATTTGCGTGCTCCGCGCCACGCGAGGGTTTTGTGGAGATCGATTCCACCCGCATTGACTTGCCCGGTCCAGTGCATCCGGCGGTCAACCCCTACGCGTCCGAGGAAGACATGCGCGGCTTGGCGCGCGACGAGGCCGTCGGCAACGTCGTTCGCTTTGAGCGCCGCCCATCGAAAATCGATCGCACCCGTACCGTGATTCGTCTGCCGGCCTTCGAGGACGTGGCGGCCGATGCGGTGCTGTACGCCCATACCTCGCGCGTACTGCATCTCGAGTCCAATCCCGGCAATGCACGTGCACTGGTGCAACGCCATGGCGATCGCGACGTGTGGCTCAATCCGCCGCCGATTCCGCTTGCCATGAAGGAGATGGACGCGATCTATGAGTTGCCGTATCAGCGTGTACCGCACCCGAGTTACGGCAAGCAGAAGATTCCTGCTTACGAAATGATTCGTTTCTCTATCGCGATCCAGCGCGGCTGCTTCGGCGGGTGCACGTTTTGCTCCATCACCGAACATGAGGGGCGCATCATCCAGAGCCGTTCGGAGGAGTCCGTGATTCGCGAGATCGAAACCATCCGCGACAGCGTTCCCGGGTTTACGGGCGTCATCTCGGACCTCGGCGGGCCAACTGCCAACATGTACCGGCTTGCCTGCAAGTCGGGTGAAATCGAGTCGGCATGTCGCAAGCTCTCATGCGTCTACCCGGACATTTGTCCCAACCTGAATACCGATCATGCGCCACTCATCCGGCTCTACCGTCGCGCGCGCGAACTCCCGGGCATCAAGAAGGTGTTGATCGGCAGCGGGGTGCGCTATGACCTTGCCATTCAGTCGCCAGCCTATGTAAAGGAACTGGTGCAGCACCACGTCGGGGGCTACCTCAAGATCGCGCCTGAGCACCTGCGCGAGGGGCCACTTTCAAAGATGATGAAACCCGGCATGGGCACGTACTACCGCTTCAAAGAGTTGTTCGACAAATACTCCAGGGAAGCCGGCAAGGAGCAGTACCTGATTCCTTACTTTATCGCCGCGCATCCGGGCACCACCGACGAGGACATGCTCGAGCTGGCGTTGTGGTTGAAGCGCAATGGCTTTCGCGCCGATCAGGTGCAGGCGTTCTTGCCGAGTCCGATGGCCACGGCGACTGCCATGTACCACTCAGGCAAGAACCCGCTGCGCAAGGTGAGCCGTACCAGCGAGGTGGTACACATCCCCAAGGGCCTGAAGGTGCGACGCTTGCATAAGGCATTCCTGCGCTACCACGATCCCAACAACTGGCCAGTGCTGCGAATCGCCCTGCGGCGCATGGGGCGAGCCGACCTGATCGGGCCCGCCAAGCACCAGCTGATTCCCGCGTATCAACCCGTTGCCACGGGCGAGATGGCGGCAGGCGGGCGCAACGCGAAAACGCGGTTTCGCACCCAACACACCGGACTGCCCGCTGCACCACGCGCACGGCGCGCCTCTGGCGTGGCGACGAAGAAGCGGGCAGGGGCAAATCCGGCAGGTTCGCGGCGTAAGGCGAATCGGCAGCGTTCCGACAAACGTCGCTGATGTGTAGCATCAGCTGATTCGCAAGGAGATCGCCATGTTGTGGACTCAGAAGAAGGCGCAGATGCCGACAGCCGGAGAGGCATTGCCCGGGCGCTCCGAGCGCATGCCGATCCCGGAGAAACACTTCGTGAACGGCAATCCATTGGCGGGACCGTTCCCGACCGGTCTGGAGCAGGCGGTATTTGCGCTTGGCTGTTTCTGGGGCGCGGAGCGCAAGTTCTGGCAATTGCCGGGCGTGTACACAACTGCCGTGGGCTATGCCGGGGGTTACACAAAAAATCCTACGTATAAGGAAGTATGTTCGGGAATGACCGGCCATACCGAGGTAGTGCTGATCGTGTATGACCCGGCGGTTGTGAGCTACGAGACGTTGCTCAGGGTTTTCTGGGAGGCGCACGATCCCACGCAGGGGATGCGCCAGGGCAACGATGTCGGTTCGCAATATCGTTCGGCGATCTATACCTACTCTACGGTGCAGATGAGTGCGGCGCTTGCCTCGCGGGATCTGTTTTCAGCAGCGCTTGCCAAGGTTGGCTTTGGGCCGATCACCACGGAGATTCGGGAGGCGCCCGATTTCTATTATGCCGAGGACTACCATCAGCAGTACCTCGCCAAGAATCCTAATGGCTATTGCGGACTCGGTGGCACGGGTGTCAGCTGCCCGACGTGACACGCCCATACAGGCCGGGAGATGCGCCGCCCGGCGCGATCTTCGTCAGATGCTGTTGCATCGCTGAAACGAGCATCGTCTTTGAATGTACGGTTCCAATCCGCCTGCTTGCCGCGGATTTCGTGAACGCGTAGGGTGAGCGTCGGCCTGAGACGCACCCCTCACAGGTCATTTTTCCACGCAGGGACCGCATGCCAACGTCCGATCGGGGCGCGTCTTCGCAACGCTTGCCGATTTGATCGCGCAGGCGCTTGCGCGAAACATAACGACAACCAAGAAGCAAAAGAAAAGGGCTTCCCGCTAGGGAAGCCCTTCTTGTTTAGCTGCAGCGCGCTGCCGGTCAGGCGGTTAACAGGTTTTTCATGCTGTCGAGCGCTTTCTTTTCGATCTGGCGAATGCGTTCCGCGGATACGCCGTATTCCGCGGCCAGCTCGTGCAACGTTGGTTTCTCTTCATCCAGCCAGCGACGCTGGATGATATCGCGTGAACGTGCGTCGAGTTCCGCCATCGCGGTCTTCAAGCTGTCTTCGCGCGTGACTTCGTGGTCGCGCTGGGCCACGACTCTCTCCGGGTTGAAGCGCATGTCCGGCAGGTAGCCTGCCGGCGCGGCACGGAAGCTGTCGTCGTCATCTTCCGAATTATCGGCGTCGAAGGACACATCCGGGCTGGCGAGCCGTGCCTCCATCTCCTGAACGGCTTCCGTCGATACGTTGAGATTCTTGGCCAGTCGGGCAACTTCGTCCTGATTCATCCAGCCAAGACGGGTGCGCGTCTTGCGCAGGTTGAAGAACAGCTTGCGCTGTGCCTTGGTGGTGGCGACCTTGACGATACGCCAGTTGCGCAGGATGTAGTCGTAGATTTCGGCGCGAATCCAGTGCACCGCGAATGACATGAGGCGTACACCGCGTGCCGGATCGTAGTGCTTCACGGCTTTCATGAGACCAATGTTGCCTTCCTGGATCAGGTCAGCCTGGGGGAGGCCGTAACCGCCAAATCCCTTGGCGATGCGTACCACGTAGCGCAGTTGCGACATGACCAGCTGGCGCGCCGCTTCAAGGTCATTCTGGGTGCGGTAGCGGTTGGCGAGCTCGCGTTCTTCTTCGGCACTCAGCACTGGCAGCGAATTGACCGTGCGTGCGTAGGCCGCGAGACCCTTGTCCGGGTAAAGGTTGATGGCAACCGGCAACGTTTGCGTCATTATCTAGGCCCTCGTGGGTCGGTTCGGCCGCTGTGATCACGGCATTTTAGCACTCTGACTATTTGAGTGCCAAAGTATGGGAAAAGTTTACTAATTAACTCAAGTAAATGCAAGATTGTCCAAACGATACTGCTCGGGTGGCCCGCTGGCCCTAGAAAATGCGTCGTAAATGCCTTTCCACAGCGATGCGGGATCCAAGCCACCCCAACCCCGCGCCCCCAGCCAATAGTGCCATGCTGGCCGAGCCGCCGAGTCCCGCTGCCGCGGCACCAGTCCCATACAAGGCACCCAGCTCACCAATGGGACCGCTCATCAACGCCAGGGTTCCGGCGACCAGTAGCCATGCGAGTAGCGCACCGAAGGCCCCCTGAAGCGTGCCCGCGTAGAGAAAAGGGCGGCGGATGAAGGCATCAGTGCCGCCGACCAATCTCACTATCTCGATTTCCTCGCGCCGGTTGAGAACCGCAAGGCGGATCGTGTTGCCGACAATCAGTAAAACCGCCACCGCGAGTAGCGCCGTCAGAATCCATACGCCGCGCTCGGCGAGCCGCAGGATCGCCTGCAATCGTTGCACCCATTCGAGATCGAACTGTGCGAGCTCTACGGCCCCGATTTTTCCAAATTCTTCAGTGAGTGTGCGCAACGCCGTGGGTGTGCGATGCCGCGACGCGGGAGTCACCAGCAGTACCGGCGGCAGCGGATTGCGCTGAAGCGCATCCAGTGCCGCGCCGAAGCCCGATGCCCGTTTGAATTCCTCCAGTGCAGCGTCCGGTGAGAGGAAGCTTACGCTCTCGACTTCGTTGCGCTTGCGCAACCGCACGGCAAGCGCATCGATTTCCTTCTGCGCCGTATCCCGTTTGAGGAAGAGCGATATCTGGCCCGCCGCGTCAATGCCGCCGCTCAGGCGCTGCAGGTTCTGCACGCCGACATATAGCGTCGCGGGCAGCGCAAGCGTCACGCCGATCACAGCGATCGTCATGCCGTTTGCGACCGGCGCGTGGACAAGCTCGCCCAAGGTCGCGAAAAACACCTGCAGGTGACGAACGACCCACGCCTTCATGCGCCGCCACCGTGGTCCGCCACGACCTCGCCAAGGCGAAGCTCGAGCACGCGCTTGCCGCTACTCGCGATCAGTCGCTGGTCGTGGGAGGCGATAAGCACGGTTGTGCCGTGGCGGTGGAAATCGAGAAACAGCTCCATGATCTCGTCCGACAGCGCAGCGTCGAGATTGCCGGTCGGCTCGTCAGCGAGCAGGAGCGGCGGGCGATTAACCACTGCGCGCGCGATACCGACGCGTTGTTGCTCGCCGCCTGAGAGTTGCAACGGGAATATCCGCTCCTTTTGCAGCAGTCCCACCTTTTCGAGCGCGGCGCGCACGCGCCGGCCAGTTTCGCGCGCCGGCACACCGGCGACCACGAGGGGCAGTGCCACGTTGTCGAACACCGTGCGATCCGTGAGCAGCCGGTAATCCTGGAACACGACGCCCACCGAACGACGAAAGTAAGGCAACTGGCGGCGCGCGAGGCGCGCGACGTTCTTGTGATTGACCAGCAGGCTACCGCGCGTCGGAACCTCAATGTGAGTAATGAGCTTGAGCAGCGTACTTTTGCCGGCGCCAGAGTGCCCGGTGATGAAGGCCATTTCGCCCTGCGCCAACTCGAAGCTCACGTCCTTCAGGGCGTCGAAGCCGCCTGGATAGCGTTTGAAGACATGACTGAACTGGATCATGCGTCGGGTTCAGGGCTGCATGGGCAGCAGCGCCTCCACGTAGTCCCCGGCATTGAATACCTGCAAATCTTCCAGGCCCTCGCCGACACCTACGAAGCGCAAGGGTATGCGGTACTGCCGCGCGATGGCGATCAGGATGCCACCTTTCGCGGTGCCATCGAGCTTGGTGAGCGCAATGCCAGTGACCCCAACGGCCTCGTGGAAGTGCTTTAGCTGGGAGATGGCGTTCTGGCCGGTGCTGGCGTCCAGCACGAGCATCACCTCGTGCGGGGCGGCGGGATCGATCTTCTGCAGTACGCGTTTGATCTTCTTCAGTTCGTCCATCAGTCCGGCATGTGTATGTTGCCGACCGGCGGTATCAACGATCAGCACGTCGGTGGCGCGGGCCCGCGCGGCGTGCAAGGCGTCGTGGGCCACCGCGGCTGCGTCCGATCCCGGGGGCTGTGCCACCAGCGGCACGTCCAGTCGCTGTGCCCACACCTTGAGCTGATCCACTGCGGCTGCCCGGAACGTGTCGCCGGCAGCGAGTATCAACGGGTGCCCGGCGCGTTTCAGTTGATGGGCGAGCTTGGCGATGGTCGTGGTCTTGCCAACGCCATTTACACCTACGGCCATGATGACAAATGGTCGTACCGCCGGATCGACCCTGAGCGGCTGGCTCACTGGCTGAACAATCTCAAGGATGCGCTGTCTCAACAGCGCGTATACGGCCCGGGTGTCGGCAAGTTCCTTGCGGCCGACGCGGGCGGCGACGTCAGACAGAAGGAATTCCGTTGTTTCAATTCCGATATCGGCCGAGAGAAGCAGGGATTCGAGATCGTCGAGCAGACTGGCGTCCAGCGCGCGCGCGCCGAGCAGGAGATCCGAGAGCCCATGCCCGAGCGACTGGCGCGCGGAAGCGAGACCGGCACGCAGGCGCCCGAGCAACCCGCCGGGATCGCGCGCGCTACGCGGCGCTGAAGTGTTGTTGTCGGGTCTCGTGGGAGCGGTCATGCAATTACCAACGGGACAGGCTTCGTCTATTCTACGTGGGCCACTCGCAGCATTATAAAAGGTAACCCTATGCGACAGACAGTCGTTGCAGTCATTCTCTTTGCACTCGCGCTGGCGGGTTGCAGTCAGTCCGGCAAGGTGAGCGAGAGAACGCTCGCCAATGGATTGCGCGTCATTGTGAAGGAGGATCACCGGTCGCCGGTGGTCGTGTCGGAGCTCTGGTACAAGGTCGGAAGTATGGACGAGCCGGAGGGGCTGACCGGCATGTCGCATGTGCTGGAGCACATGATGTTCAAAGGCACTGCGCGCCTCAAGCCCAACGAGTTCTCGCGCATCATCGCGGAGAACGGCGGCCGGGAGAATGCCTTCACGCACTACGATTACACTGGCTACTACCAAATGCTCGAGAAGTCGCGCCTCGCGGTGAGTTTCGAGAATGAAGCGGATCGGATGCGCAACCTTGTGCTGGATCCCGAAGAGTTCGGGCGCGAGATCAAGGTGGTCATGGAGGAGAGACGGTTGCGCACCGAGGATCAACCGGATTCACTGCTGTACGAAAAATTCATGAATACCGCCTACCGCGTGCACCCCTACCGGAACCCGATCATTGGCTGGATGCGCGATCTTGAAATAATGAAGGCCAGTGACCTGCGGGCCTGGTACGACCGCTGGTACACGCCGAACAACGCCATTCTCGTGGTGGTGGGCGATGTGCAGCCACGTGAGGTCTTCACGCTTGCCGAAAAGTACTATGGCCCAATCAAGGCGCGAGAGGTCAAACCGGTGCAGGCGCCAGCCGAGCCGAAGCAGGATGGCGAGAGGCGAGTGCGCGTGGCCGCGCCCGCCGAGGTGCCGAGTCTGATCCTCGGCTATCACGTGCCGGTCCTGGCGCCAGGCAAGTCCGCGGTCGAATGGGAGCCCTATGCACTCGACGTGCTGACAGGCGTGTTGGACGGTGGCGATAGCGCGCGTTTTAAGCGCGAGCTGGTGCGGGACGCGCGCGTGGCGGCCGACGCGGACGCGAGTTACTCCGCTGTTGGTCGCGCGCCGGGAATGCTCTATATCGAAGGGACGCCGGCTCGTGGCCGCGACGTCAAGGAGCTCGAATCGGCTCTGCGCGCACAGGTCAAACGCCTGCGGGATGAGCCGGTTAGTGCCGAGGAGCTGGCCCGCGTCAAAGCGCAGGTGGCCGCGCGGAACGTGTTTCAACGCGACTCATACTACTACCAGGCGCGGTTGCTCGGGACACTTGCCGTCACCGGTCTCGATGTCCGGTTGCTCGACCAATACGTTGAGCGTGTGAACGCGGTGACCGCGGAACAGGTCCAGGCAGTGGCACGCCAATACCTGACGGATGCAAACCTCACGGTTGGGGTGCTCGACCCGTTACCGGTCTCCGGACGCAAGCCAAGAATCAAGCAGGGAGGGTCCGATCATGGTCGCTAGAGTCTTGCTGGCGGCAGTACTCGCAGCGTGGGCGGCGCTTGCGCAGGCCGGGCCGAAGATTCAGCACTGGACACTGGATAATGGCGCCCGTGTGTACTTCGTCGAGACACACGAGCTGCCGCTCGTCCAGGTGCGCGCCATCTTTGATGCCGGCAGTGCGCGTGATTCGGGCAATCAATATGGTGTGGCAGCCCTGACCAGCATGATGCTCAATGAGGGCGCCGGCAAGCTCAATGCCGACGCTATCGCGGCGGGGTTCGAGAACGTGGGTGCGGAGTTCGGCGCAGCAGCAGATCGTGATTGGGCGACGGTCGACCTTCGTAGTCTTTCGGATCGCAAACTGCTCGATGCAGCGCTCGACATTTATGCCACGCTATTAACCCGGCCGACGTTCCCCGCACAGAATCTGGAACGTGAGCGTGCCGGCGTCATGGTTTCATTGCAGCGTGATGAGCAATCGCCCGGCGCCATTAACGAGAAGACCTTCATGCGCGAACTCTATGGCGAGCATCCCTACGCGCGTCATCCGCTAGGCGACATGGCGAGCGTGAAGCACATCACCCGCGACGAGCTGGCCAGTTTCCACAAACGCCACTACGTGGGCGCGAATACTTGGTTTGTCATTGTTGGTGATCTGACCGGGCGCGAGGCAAGGCGCATCGCGCAGGCAACCGTCGGACAGCTGTCGAAGGGTGAAGTCCTGGGCGCACTGCCAGCGCCCAAGCCGCTCGAAGCGGCCAAGGTGCGTGCGATTCCCTTCCCGGCGACGCAATCGCATATCCGACTGGGTGCGGTCGGCATGGCGCGCGGCGACCCGGACTATTTCCCGCTCTACGTCGGCAATTACATTCTCGGCGGCGGGGGGCTAGTGTCGCGTCTGTCTGAGGCGGTGCGTGAACGCAACGGTTACGCGTACAGTGTCTACAGTTATTTTTGGCCGATGCAGGCTCCGGGACCGTTTCTGGTCGGCCTGCAGACTAAAAATGAATCGCGCACGCCTGCGCTTAAGCTGGTTCGCTCGGTGGTCGAGCGCTTCGTGGCGGAGGGTCCGACCGCCGAGGAGCTCGAGGCGGCCAAGAAGCACCTCACCGGCGGATTCGCGCTCAAGCTTGACAGCAATCGCAAGATCGCCGATTACCTCGCGGTGATCGCCTTTTATGGCCTGCCGCTCACCTATCTTGACGAATTTATCGGCCGCATCGAGGCGGTGACAGGCGAGCAGATTCGTGACGCTTTTCGCCGGCGCGTGCATCCGGACAAGATGCTCACGGTTGTGGTCGGTGGTGGCCGCTAGTCGACCCGGCCGCGGTACGCCCGGGTACTATCCGGGACAGATTCGGATCATCGGTGGCGCGTGGCGAGGACGCAAGCTGTCGGTACCGGTGGCAGAGGGCCTGCGCCCGACACCGGATCGCGTGCGGGAGACACTCTTCAACTGGTTGGCGCCGTATCTTCCCGGCGCGCGCTGTCTTGATCTCTTCGCCGGCACCGGGGCGCTTTGTATCGAGGCGCTGTCGCGCGGCGCCGGTGAGGTCGTGATGGTGGAGCATGACGCGGCGGCGGCAGCAGGACTGCGGCGAAGCCTCGAGACGCTCGGGGCAACACATGCCAGCGTAGCCAATACTGACGCGACCGAGTATCTGGCGCGTGCGGCAGAACCGTTTGATATCGTGTTTGTCGACCCGCCTTTTGCAAGCGATCTGATTGGACGCTGCGCTGCTTTGCTTGATGCGCGCGGCTGGGTTCGGCCCGGTGGTCTTGTGTATGTCGAGGCCCCGGCGCGGCTCGACCCGCTGCCGGTACCGGCGGACTGGAAGATTTTGCGCAGCAAGCGCGCTGGCGAGGTGGGGTATCATCTGCTGCGTGTGCCGTCAGTCCCGGCGCCGACCTGAACAACACCAGTGCCATAGGGCGAGG
>Ga0209427_10000388_pt1 | contig 46176 bp, 43 predicted proteins | sample DeeMarSWOR136_30_FD_187465 | JGI IMG/M metagenome (GOLD analysis project Ga0209427, IMG submission 187465) | Marine sediment microbial communities from White Oak River estuary, North Carolina - WOR-1-36_30 (SPAdes) (version 2) | ecosystem: Environmental > Aquatic > Marine > Intertidal zone >...
TTCCATTTTATCTGATTTATCAAGTATTTTGTAAACTAGAGGTATCTCTTCTTTATTTAGCTTAATTATTACACTAAGAACTAAATCCATGAAACGTCGACTATTATAATAAATTTGGAATTGTTCTGCGGAGGCTCCAAATTCAGTGAAGATGTCCACAATTATATTAAAGATTTCAAGGTCACCATAAAGACTCTCCTCTCCTAGAATGTCAAAATTCGGTTGTTTAAATTCCCTAAGACGTCCTCTTTGAGGTCTTTCATATCTGAAACAAGTTGGAATACAGAACCACCTAATAGGCTTTTTAAGTTCTTGGCTTTTTTTTGCCACCATTCGAGCTAAAGAGGGTGTAAGTTCTGGAATTAATATTAGTTTCTCACCTTTCTTCTTTTCTACGATAAATGATTGTTCATTTACTAGTTCTTTAGATGATTTTGCAGCAAAAATTTCAATCGGTTCTATTTGTGGAGTTTCATATTCTTCATAACCATACCTCTCTGCTACATCTCGTAGTGTATCAATAATCCAATTGTATTCTCTCAATTCCGCGGGATAATAATCTCTCATTCCTCTGAGTGGTTCTTTTGAAAATTTCTTTGACATCAAATCACATCTATTTTCAGTATCTATTATTAAAAACTAAAAGGAAGGTTTACAAATATTTTTTTCTATTTAACAATAAGCTTTTTCTTATTTCTAAGATGAAATTAATTTATATTTATTATGATTTAACTACATTTCTGGAGTAATACTATTGTCTCAAGAAAAGATTTTTAGCGATATATTAGATTCCATTGTTAATTTAGATGAAGAAACAGCATTAGAGTTGGCAAATAAAGCAATAAATGATAATATGAATTTAATGGATGTTATAGAAAAAGGTTACTCAGCAGGTATTCGAAAAGTAGGTGAATTATGGGAAGAAGGTGAATTTTTCCTCCCTGAATTAATGAGAGGAGCACAAATTATGCAAAATTGTTTAGATTTACTTATTCCTCATCTAGAGAAAGGAACTGAAGAAATTTCACAAGGTACAGTTGTAATTGCAACAATTGAGGGCGATATTCATTCTATTGGAAAAACAATTGTCGGTACAATGCTGAGAGCTTACGGTTTTAAAGTTTTTGACTTAGGTGCTGATGTTCCTGCAGAAAAAATCGTTGATTTCGCAATCGAAAAAAAAGCAGATGTTATTGGAGTTTCTGCACTTTTAACAACTACTATGTTTGGTCAGAAAAAGATTATTGAAATATTAAAAGAACGCAATTTACTCGAGAGGTTCAAAGTAATTTTAGGAGGTGCTCCAGTAACAACTTCTTGGGTAAATGAATGTAACGCTGATGGATTTGCAGAAAATGCTATAGATGCTGTAAAATTAGTTAAATCTTTACTTAATAAATAAAAATATAATATGGAGAGATAAAGAGAGATATGTTATTTCACGATTGGTTAAAAGATGAATCAAAGATAGTTCTTTTTGATGGGGGGATGGGAACTGAACTGATTAAAAGAGGATTAGAAACAGGGAAGCTTCCAGATTTATTAAATATAGAAAAACCAGATATTATTATAGAAATTCATAAATCGTATTATGAAGCTGGATCCGATATGTGCCAATCAAACACATTTGGCTCGACTCCCTTAAATTTGAAAAACCATAGTCTTGAAGATAAAATTACTAATATTATAGACAAGGCATTAGATAATATTCAAAAAGCATGTCCTCCAGGACGATTAGTCGTTGGTGATATTGGTCCAACTGGTGAATTTCGTCCACCAGTAGGAAAGGCAACAAGTGAAGAATGGCATTCTAGTTTTGCTACGCAGACAAGGTTATTGGAAAAAGGAGTAGCTTTATTTCACATCGAAACTATTTCAGATTTGGAAGAGATGCTAAGTGCTGTTCGAGCTGTAAAAGAGATTTCAGATAAACCTATTATTGCTTCAATTACATATAAAAAAACAAAAAGAGGATTCTTCACAATTATGGGAGATCCTTTAGAAAAATGTATTAATGCATTAGAAAATGAAAAAGTAGACGTAATTGGAGCAAATTGCACACTTGGTTCGGGTGATATGTTAGATTTAGCAAAACAAGCAGTTAATATGACGGAACTACCAATCTCTGTAAAACCTAATGCGGGACAACCAAGAATAGAAGGAACAAAGACATATTATGATCAACCGATTGAAGAATTTGTTCGAGATATTCAAGATATGATAAATTTAGGTGTAAAAATTGTTGGTGGTTGTTGTGGCACAACTCCTAAGACAATTAATGGAATTCGTAAAATTATTGATAAAATTTAAAAAATAAAAAGAAAGTAAGGAAATGCCAATAATTAGACCAAAAATTCGCATATTAGATGACGATCACAAGAAATTGATCTTAAGTGAAGCAAAATCAATTTTAGAAACACAAGGAGTTTTTATTGAAAACCGACAAGCAACCGAAATTTTTGACCAACTGGGTATAAACCATGAAGAGGAACGATATTTTATTCCCTCAGATTTGATTGATGAATGCCTAAATTCAGTCCCTCATCAAATTACATTATTCGATCGGGAAGGAGAGGAACATATTACACTAAAAGATGATCAAGTACATTTTGATCCAGGATCAGCTGCCATCTTTATACTTGATGAAAATACTGGAGAAATAAGGGAGGGTCAATCTAAAGACTTTATTCGATTTTCTAAGGTTGTTGAACAACTTAAATATATTGAAGCTCAAAGTACAGCATTGATCTATCAAGATGTTCCAAAAGATGCTCAAGATTGGCATCGATTATATTTGGCATTATCTAATTGTTATAAACCTATAGTAACTGGGACGTTTAGAAAAGAGAGTTTTTCTATAATGAGAGAAATCTTATTAGCTTGTAGAACCTCTGAAGATGATCTAGCTCGAAAACCATTAGCTATTTTTGATGCATGTCCCAGTCCGCCATTGAAATGGTCAGATCTAACTACACAATCATTAATTGATGCTGCTAAAAGCATGATACCTTCTGAATTTGTTTCAATGCCATTAGCGGGAGCGAGTGCTCCAATTACTTTGATAGGTTCAATTACTCAACATTGTGCTGAATGCCTAGCAGGAGTAGTAATTGTTCAGTTAGCAAGGCAAGGAGCTCCATTAATTTGGGGCGGTTCTCCTGCTGTATTTGATATGAAACATGGGACAACTCCGATGGGTGCTATTGAAACAATGATGATTAATCTTGGAGATATTGAAATGGGAAAATTCCTAAAGATACCAACACATGCTTATATGTCGCTAAGTGACTCTAAGATGCCCGATAGTCAAGCAGGTTTTGAAGCAGGAATGGGCGCGTTACTTGGAGCTCTTGGAGGGATTAACATGATTTCAGGTCCGGGGATGTTAGATTTTGAATCTACTCAAAGTATTGAAAAACTTATTATTGATAATGAAATTGTTGGAATGGTAAAAAGGTTTATTGAAGGAATTGAGGATTATGGAACTCCATTTGCCTCAGAAATTTTAAAAGATTATGAAGATAAAGAAGAATTACTTTCTCACCCCTCTACATTGAAATATTTCAGAAAAGAATTGTTTCTTCCGAGTCCAATAATAGATAGAATGACTCGGCATTCATGGAGAGAACAAGGTTCTAAATCCGCGAGGAAAAGGGCAAAAGATGAAGCAAGTAAATTACTTAATAACCCTTCTGTTAAACCCATAAATGAGTCACTCCAGAATCAGTTAAATAAAATTGCTTCAACATATATAAAATAAATTATATTTATACAATTTCAATTGGACATTCTTAAATGACAGGAAAAACAATTGCAGAAAAGATTTTATTAGCACATAATCTTTCAGGAAATGAGATCAAATCAGGTGATATTATAAATGCAAAAATCGATCTAATTATGAGTCATTTTGGGACTGCAAAAGTATCTTCAGATTTTAATAAAATTAGAAATCCTAAAAAAAGAAAAGTGTTTGATCCGAATAAAATTGTTGTAATATTTGACCACTACAATCCTGCCCCAACCGAAAGATGGGCTGCGATTCATAACATGATTCGAAATTTTGTCAAGAAGCAAGGAATCACGAATTTTTATGATATCAAAGAAGGCATTTGTCATCAGGTTCTTCCTGAAAAGGGTCATATTAAACCTGGAATGTTAATAGTGGGAGGAGATAGCCATACTACAACATACGGTGCATTCAATGCGGCAAGTTGTGGTGTTGGAAATACTGATCTTTTTTATGCATATGTAAAAGGAGAATTATGGTTTAGGGTGCCCCATACAATAAAATTCAATATTACTGGCAAGCTTCCTCATAACGTGATGAGTAAAGACATTATTATTAAAATTGCAGGAGATTATTCAGCTGAAGTTGCTAATTACAAGTCAATAGAATTTACAGGGAAAACAATGGAAAGCTTAAGTATTGCCTCTCGTATGACAATGTCTAATTTTGCGTTAGAATTGGGGGCAAAATTTTCATTTGGGGTTCCTGATCAAAAGGTAATAAATTGGGTTAAAGAAAGAACCAATAAATCCTTCGAGTTAGTAAAACCTGATTATGACGCCACATATGAAAAATTTTATGAAATGGAAGTTAACGATTTAGAACCCCAAGTTTCTTGTCCAAACACAATTGATAATGTAAAATCTGTTTCTGAGGTAATAGGCACAAAAATTAATCAAGCATTTCTAGGATCTTGTACAAATGGAAGATATGAAGATTTAGAGGTTGCCGCAAAGATTTTGGAAGGAAAAGAAATTCATAGAGACGTTCGAATGATTGTAACACCAGCGTCAAAAATGATCTGGTTAGAGGCTGCAAAATCTGGTATTGCTGAAATCTTAATAAATGCAGGTGCCATTATTACTAATCCTAGTTGTGGTGCTTGTTTTGGTGGTCAAGGAGGTATTCTTGGTCCTGGTGAAGTATGTATTTCTAGCTCAAATAGGAATTTTCAAGGTCGAATGGGAAGCATTAATTCAAAAGTTTATTTAGGATCACCAGCAACTGTAGCTGCTTCTGCATTAAAAGGGGAAATAGCTGATCCGAGAGATTTTTAAAAGGTGATTGAAAATTTCACGAAAAGATAGAGAGTATAAAGATGTTTTAAAAGGTAATGTATGGGTTTTTCCGGATAATGTGGATACTGATGCTATCTCACCGAGTCAATATATAAACGATCCGAAAGAAATGGCAAAACATACATGTGAAACTATAAATAAAGATTTCGCAAGTAAAGTAAAGGATGGTGATATCATAGTAGCGGGAAGATATTTTGGATGTGGGTCAAGTCGAGAAACAGCACCAACAATTCTCCAACAAAAAGGAATTGTTGCTATAATTGCAGAATCATTTGCCCGTATTTTTTATCGATCCTCTTTTGCTCTTGCTCTCCCTATATTGGAAATCGATGATATCTCCAAACACTTCAAAACTGGAGAGGAAATGGAAGTTGATATCCCAAATGCGGAAGTAACAAATTTAACTAGCGGTAACAAGTTCAAGGGAACTAAAATTCACCCAATTCTTTTAAATTTTCTTAAAGCTGGAGGTTTAGAAAACCAACTTATTGAAGAATTAGGAAAATAAGATATTATCGGAAAATTTTGGCTAAAAAATCGCCATTATTTTCTTTATGTAAAATTTCGCAAGACCAACCCAGTTCCTTACTAGTATTTGTTAAAGTGTGGGGATCAATATGTAAAATTTGAAATTTCTCTCCTAATTGCCCCTTATATTCTATTTGAAGTCTTATTTCTCCAAAATAACGTCCTGATTTCAAATTTTCACTTTGATAAGCTAAATGTATTTGATTTGTAGTTAGTCGAACATCCAAAGAATCTAATAGTATAAATCCTCCAGGATTTAAAAGATCTTTACAATAATTCAAGAATTTTTTGAGTCCTGGTAAATCTTCCACAAATCCTATTGATCTACCCATAAGAAGGATAATATCAAATGTAATTTCTTTTAAATCATAAACTGTTGAACATTTTACATTTATTACACCTCTTTTTTTCATAATCTCACATGCGTCGATAGAAATATCAATTGCATATACCTCTAATCCTTTTTTTTGAAGTTCAAGGCTATGAGGTCCTACACCTGCCCCGATATCTAAAATTCTTCCATGACATAATGCAATTGCTTGCTTTTCTATTAAAGAAAAGTCTTTTTCAATGCGAAAATAAGGGAAGATATAAAGATCCTCACTCAGCCCATCGTCTCTATGGAAAATTACTTTAGCTTGTTTATTTCCTTTATGAAATTCTTTAAGTGCTAAACCAAAAGGTTCCATTGATTTTTGGGACATAATGAATGGATACCTTCTATTTGATATATATTTTCTTATTAAGCTATTCTTTCGTTTTTATTATATTTGCAAAGTATAAGATAAGCTTAATATAAATTTGATTTAAATTTATAATTATTACAATATTTTCCTACAATAATTAAATATTCTGAAAGTTGATGAAAAATTCCAAAGTTAATTGAGAAAAATGAAAAAGGATTCTCACTCTTTTTAAACAAGGGTCGGTGTGGTGGTTGTAGGGCGTGTATCGCTGTATGTCCCACAGGAATCTTGGAACTTAGTGATGAATTGAATTATAGAATTGCTTATGTACCTAAAGTTAAAGAGGGCAAAGCAAAATACTGTACAGGTTGTCGTAGGTGTGAACTCGCCTGTCCAGATTGGTGTATTTATGTATTAGATGAAGAAAAGACTTCTAATGAAAAAGCTAAAACTTAATGAGGTGATCAAAATAGAAAAAATTGATAATAAGAGGTACTTACCAGAGGGAAAACATGTTCTAATGGGTAACGTAGCCATGTCAGAGGGAGCACTATCTGCAGGTTTAAATTTCTTTGGAGGTTATCCAATCACTCCAAGTACAGAAGTAATTGAACATCTAGCTATAAGAATGCCTGAAGTTGGAGGAGTATGTATGCAGATGGAAGATGAATTAGCATCAATTAATGCTGTAATGGGCGCTTCTCTTGTAGGAGCTAAATCTATGACTGCAACATCAGGACCAGGATTTTCTCTAATGGTCGAAACTATTAGTATGGCAGCTTGTTTAGAAATACCATTTGTGTTCTGTGATGTTCAAAGAAACGGTCCTGGTACGGGATTTGTTACTGAACCTCATCATAACGATTTAGGCTTGATGCGTTTTGCAGGCAATGGTGAATTTGGTGTTATAGCATTAGCTCCAATGAATTGTCAAGAACTTTTTGACCTTACAATTACAGCCTTTAATTTTGCTGAAACATATCGCTGTCCTGTCTTTATTGTTTCTGATGCATATCTAGGACATCTTCATGAACCATTATATATACCATCAAAAGAGGAAATTATAAAGAAAGTTATTCCTCGTGAATTGCCTTCCGATTTTACTAATAAATATTCTTTTCTTGATCGTAAAACTGGTAATTATATAATTCCAAAACCACCAATAATGGGTACTGATTATGTACCACTAATGTTTCTACATCAAGCACATAATTCTAATGGCATGTCTTCCCAGAGAGAAGCACTTCCCTTCACAAAAATGTTGATTGATAAATTAACAACAAATATAGATAAGATTTCTCTTGCTGAAGAATATCAACTAGATGATGCTGAAATAGTGATCATTGCTTATGGGTTACCAGTGAGAACTAGCTATCGTGCTGTTGATATAGCACGGAGAGAAGGAATCAAAGTTGGAATATTTAGACTTATAACTGTATGGCCCTTTCCTGATGAGAAGGTAAAAGAAGTAGTAAAAGATGCTAAAGCTATTATTGTGCCTGAATTGAATTATACTGGTATTATTGCAGAACAAGTTGAGCGAGTCACGAAATTAGAAACGCCAATTATTAAAGTTCCTAAAATCTGCGAATTTCATCATCCAGATGACATATTAAAAGCTATAAGGGAGGTGGCAAAATAATGTCAAGGTATCCGAGTGAACAGCCAGAACATCCTTATCTTTCAATTTCTATGCCTGGAAAATATCTTGGAGGTTATTTCTCTCTTTTCTGTGCGGGATGTGGTTATGGAATAATAGGTCAGCTCTTCAACCGAGTTTTTGAGGATGAAAAATTAGATCCAAAATTGTATCCAGTAGTTATTGGAATTGGATGTTATGGTCAAATACTTTTAACTTTACACCATGCTACTCAGAGAATCTTAACATTACATGGTCGAGCTCCAGCATTAGCAACTGGTATGAAGATGGCGAACCCGAATATGAAGCCTATTATTTTTTCTGGAGATGGTGATTGTCTAGGGATAGGAGGTAATCATTTCATGCATGTATGCCGAAGGAATCTTGATTGTGTTATTCTCATTTTTAACAATAGTATTTATGCAATGACAGGTGGACAGGGTGCGCCTACAACCTTATTTGGAGCAATGAGCTCAACTACCCCATATAAAATGTTCGAGAATAGAACCGATGGTGTAAATGTTGCACTCACAGCAGGTGCTTCTTACGTTGCTAGAACTACAGTAGCTCATCCTCGAACTCTAATGAAATATTTTAAGAAAGCATTAAAGCATAAAGGCACTTCTGTAATTGAGATTATAACTCCTTGTATTACATATTTTGGTAGAAAAAATCTAGATAGTTTGGGAGCTGAAAATTTAGGGATAGAAGGTCAAAAAATGGATAATACTGGTATAATGATTGATTGGATAAAAAGAAATAGCGTTCGTATAAATCAAGCGAAATTCATGACAGAAAAGGAATTGCTAAATAAATATATCATTGGAGAATTTAGATATAATCCTGATAAACCGGAATATTCTGAAGAATATGATAAGATTAAGAGGATTGCAATGGAGGGAAAGTAGTATATGACTCGTTATGAAATACGGATAGCTGGTTTTGGTGGGCAAGGAGTAATTACTCTATCGAAAATGATTATTACTGCTGCTTCAATATATGAAAATCTAGCTGCTACTCAAACAGAGGCATATAGCGCTTCTGCTCGTGGAGGTAGTTGCTGGGCGGAAGTGGTGGTGGAATTAGATAAAAATATTGAAACTATAGATTATCCTCAAGCATTAAGCCCTTATGATTTTTTGATTGTACTTTCTGGTGAATCTGCTGCTCGTGTTAACCCCAGTTTAATAAAAGAGGAGAAAAATACAGGATATTTAGTTTGGGATCCCTCTACAATTGCAACGTTTAAAGCCGTGGAGAAAATTCAAAAATCTTTAAGTATTCCTGTCCAAAAAATAGCCGTGGAGAATTTTGGGAATATAGTTTTCGGAAATTCTATCCTTTTTGGGGTATTTACAGTCCTCTCAGGGATAATATCTGAAGAATCAGCTATTGAAACATTAAAAAAATTCGTACCAAGATCAACGTTAGATAAAAATTTAGAAGCTTTTGAACTTGGGAAAAAGGAAGCACAAGATTTCATGAAAGGTTTAACGGAGGCTAATTAAAATTATGTATGTTGAGAAAGTTAAAAAAGGATGGCAAGAATTAGAATCTGAAATAATCAGAACAGGGAAATGTGTTTATTGTGGAGCATGTGGAGCCTTTTGTGCGAACATTAAATTTGACGTCTCAAAAGAAATTCCTATTGAAGATGGTTCATGTAAAGATTCTAATACATGTAGAGATGGATTCGGATTATGCTATAATTTATGCCCAAAAACCGGAAATGATCAAATGCCTTTATCTTTGTTGGATAAATGGGTGTTTGGGAAGGAACAAGATAAAATATTGGGTCATTATATAGAAATAGTCTCTGCGAGATTAACAGATATAGCAAAGGAAAAAATTCCTATTGAAGCTGGACCTATTACTGCATTACTATTTACAGCCATGCAAGCAGAATTAATCGATTGTGCAATAATTACAGATAAAGATGAAAATTTTGTCCCCTTTCCTATAATGGCAAAAAATCAAAAAGAGTTATTTAATGGAGTAGGATATAAACCAAGCCAAAGTCCTACATTGTCGTTGATAGGAGAGGCGATAAATAAAGAGTATACCAATACTGCCGTTGTTGGCACTCCCTGCCAAATACAAGCATTAAGGAAATTACAGAACCATCCAATATTCGATTATGAAGCACATGATTTAATTTCATTGGCAATAGGGACTTTCTGTTTTGGAACATATTATAATCAACTTTTAACTCAATGCTTCCAGGAAAATGGCATTAATAACAATGAAATAATAAAGATTGATTCAGATAAAAGTAAATTTAAATTGAAGATACATACTAACTCCGGTAACAAGGAGATCCCATTAAATTATATTTATGATAAATCAGTTCGAAATGCCTGTTTTTCATGTTCTGATTATACTGCCGCTTTTGCCGATATTTCAGTGGGTAATATTGGAAGTGATTATGGCTGGAAAACATTAATTGTTCGAACCGAAAGAGGAAAAGAAATTTTTGATTTATGCTGTGAGAAAGGATTTCTTGAAATAAAAAATATTCCGAAGGATAATGAAGATTTGGTTTTAGATATTACAAGAAACAAAACAGATATCGTAAAAATTGAATCTATAATAGATCATTCCCCTGAAATTAAAAGTTTTAAAATTAGGAGTCAAAGAATAGCACAAGCGTATAGACCGGGGATGTTTGTGATATTATGGCTCCCAGATATAGATTTCTTACCAATGTCTATTTCAAATATAGAGGGAAATCTAATTGAAATTACCGTCCAAAAAATTGGTGAAGGTACTGCTAAATTGTTTGATTTTAACATAGGGGATCCTATTGGTATAAGAGGTCCTTTTGGGAACTCATGGAATTATGAAGATGCTTCTAATATTCTTATTGTTGGAGGAGGTATGGGAATTGCGGCAATAACATCACTAATAGAACCATTAAAGCTTAATAAAAAAAATATTTTTGTAACAATTGGAGCTCAAGATAAAGCATCATTAATCTTTGCTGATAGCTTGATTGATCTTATTCCAGATACAACATGTAGTACTGACGACGGTTCTTTTGGTAGAAAATGTTATGTAACAGACACAATTGAGGATATTCTCATTGAAAATGATGTTGATTTAATAATTACATGCGGACCAGAAGTTATGATGAAAAAAGTATTTGATCTAGCTGAGTCAAAAAATATAGAGATTCAAGCTTCTCTTGAGAGAAAAATGAAATGTGGAGTAGGATTATGCGGTTCGTGTTGTATAGGGATAGATAATGACATTTCTGTGTGTAAAGATGGTCCAATATTTAATAGGGAGCAATTAAAGAAGATTCCCCAATTTGGTCAGTATACTAAAAAAAATTCCTAATAATTACAAAAACCAATAATTATTTTTGAAAATGTAAAAATAGAGTGTTTTCTAAAATTTTATAATTCCTAAATTTTTTTTATATTTAACTTGGATAATCTTACTAAGAAAGGACTTTTTTTTGGATGTATTGGAATAATTTTTGTAGGTTTCCAGCCTATTGTAGCAATTTCAAGACCTTCTATGTTGGATGGACCTAACTACATCATAGCTGCTGCTATGACTTGTCTCGTTGAAACGGTTCTGTTTTTTCCATTAATGCTTATTGAACTGAACAAGAATAAAAAAAGTATTCAAACCAATGAAGTAAATACACAATCGATATTACAAGGGTGGAAAAATAATTTCTGGCTATTGATCATAATAGGCCTTATTTTTGGGATTAACCAAATCTTTTTTTTCATAGGGTATGATATGGCTGGTGCTATCAATGGCTCTTTAACCCAAAAAACAACGGTGTTCTTTTCAATGCTTTTAGGATTTCTGATTCTTAAAGAAAAAATAACCAAACTACAGATAATTTTTTCTTTTATATTATTTTTTGGCCTGACGATATCAATTACTCAATTTTTTTCACTAGTTGAATTTAATGGTACTATTTTAATCGGAGTTTTGATATTATTAGCGATATCCTTTTTATGGATGATAGGACACACCTTAACAAAACCCATTTTTAACCGAAAAGAAGCCACTCCTATACAGATGGTGTTTATTAGGAATTTCCTTTCAGGTTTTATTTTGTTGTTTACTTATCTTATTTTTTCCCCATTAGATTATAGAATATGGCTTGATCCTGATAATATTTTCTTTTACATAATAATGGGCACAGTTTATGGTTCTGGATTAGTATGTTGGTACAAGGCACTCTCATATTTAGAAATTTCCAAAGCAAGTACGATTTTTGCTCCAACGCCGATAACTTCAGCTATATTTGCTAGTCTTATTTTAGGAGTAAATTTCACATTTTACCATTTAATTGGAATTATACTAGTAATAATTTCAATAATAATTATTGTAAATCAGAAAAGAGAATAAATAATAGAAAAACTAAACTCATCTCAGATATATATCTCTATATATAGAATTAATATTAATAATAGGTGGATAGAACTATTATTCTCATAATTTCAAAAATATTCACAACATTTAAATATAGTAATATATGTGAATATATAAAGAAATATATTGAATAATAATATCTATTTAAAAAAAGTTTATGAGAAAACAATCAATTCTATTGATTAACTATGTCTAATAATGAAATAATTAGTGTTAAAAGTTTGAAGAAATTTTTTGGAGATGTCAAAGCGGTAAATGGTATCTCATTTACAGTTAATCAAGGAGAGGTATTTGGATTATTAGGACCCAATGGTGCTGGTAAAACTACAACAATAAAGCTCCTTTTAGGATTATTAGAACCAAATGAAGGTGAAATGAGAGTATTTGGCTTAAATCCTGAGCGAAATGAAGTTGAAATTAAACGTCGTATTGGATATGTCAGTGAGGAGCCGTTAATTTTCAAATCTTTAACACCCAAAGACCTCTTTAATTTTGTAGCATCGATCAGAGGTTTAGATGAAATTAATACCACAAATCTTGCAAAGGAATATCTAGAAAATCTAGATGCAATTGAATATTACGATCAATTGATTGCTACGTTATCTCATGGAAATAAACAAAAATTACAAATTATTGCTGCTATACTTCATGAACCAGATTTACTTATTTTAGATGAACCTATTGCTGGTCTTGATGCAAAATCTGTAAGAGTTGTTAAATCCCTCTTAGAATTACATACTCAAAGGGGGGGAACTGTTCTTTTTTCTACACATATTATGGAAATAGCACAAGATTTATGTGACCGTATAGGGATAATTAATAGAGGACAAATGGTAGGAATTGGTACAATTGAAGAGCTTCGACGACAAGCTAATAAAGTAGGAGCAAGTTTAGAAGATGTATTCTTACGATTAACAGAACAAGACACTTCGGTTAATGAAATAATACAGAAGCTTAGAGCTTCCTTTAAAGTAAAAAATTTATGAGGTAATCATTATTGGAACAAGAGAAGAAACAAAAGAAAAAATCTTTCTATTCCTTAGCTAAGTTTACAACACACGAAATCTTAATGGAAGGGCAAATAGCGAGTGCTGGTGCTCATCAAGCAAGACTTATCGAAAAATTCAAGAGAAATAAGAATTATGTCAAAACTCAATTTTTGGCTCTTAAATTAGTTTTTTCGATTTTGTTTGTATTTTTTCCTATTTTACCACTAACCACCTATTTACAAATTGATAACTCTCTTGTTTCTTATACACCAAATTCAATTGCCTTTATCACTAGTTATATATTGGGAATTTACTTTGGGATAACTTTCTTATATATGCTAATGTTTGGGATGGTTTCAACTAGCTCTTTTATGTCGGGTAACTCATTCAAGTGGCTACAAACGCTTCCATTCTCTAAGAAAGAAATGAGAAAAATTGGATTCATGACCCTGTTTCGAAATCTCGATTACCCCTTAGTTATTTTAATCTTTTCATTTCCAATTATAATGTTAATAGGTACTCAGAACTTCTTAATTTTCATTACCTCTTTCTTAGTATCTATTCTCAATGTTATTTTCAATTTTTCTCTCCTAGTTATTATAGGGGAAAAGTTAAGTTTCCTCTTCTCAGAATCAAAAGGTCAATCGAAACGAGTAAATACTGTGAGATTGATAACTTTATTTGGTTATTTCTCAATTGCTTTTGGATCTGGAATGATATTCAGTCTGGGATTTAGTATGGTTGATAAATTTCTTATAAAATTTCAAACAAGCGAACCTTCTACTATTTTAAATATGACCCTAAGTTTAATTCCATTTGCTCTTGCTCCTGCATATTTAATCGCACTAAGTACCATACCAAACCAAGTTTCCTTACCATTATTATCTAGTACACTTATAGGAATGGTTTTATTCATATTAATGATATGGGGACTGTTAAGACTTGCTCAACGAGCTCTACGCACTACAATTTCTACTGAGATTATAGTTGATCAAGTAAAGAAAAAAGATCTATTAATTGAAATAAAACCAACTTCTACAATAAGGGCATATATCCGAAAAGATTTAATCTCGTCGACCCGAGATATGCAATCCTTTATGTTCATCTTTTTCCCAATATTCTATCCTCTTGTATTAGTTTTTTCTATGCAAGGTCCAATTATTAATGAAGTTACTACAATAGGGGGAATATTGATATTATGGTCTGCAGTCGTGGGTGTATACCTGTTTATTCCACCAATGTTAATTGCAGGATTCTTAAATCTTGAAGAGTCAGGGGCTTCAATTAAAGCATCATTACCTTTAATCCCTCGAGATCAGGCAAAAGCAAAGATTATTTTGATGCTTTCAATCCAAGGAATTTCACTCACATTTATAACTCTCATTCTGACATTGTTAACTAATTCAATTTTAGTGTTAGTACTTTTTGTGGTTACTTTACCGATCGCTTGGAGTATGATGCTTGTCATGTTTGAGCTGAAAATTCATTTCTTTGGGAAAATGAAATATAAATATATCCTTGAAGAGCTACATAAAGAACACAAAGTTAGTAAATGGTTACTTATGATCTTGATTGAGATTGGAATATACTTTGCGATTTTAACGGGGGGCATTTTATTAATTTTGACTTTTGATATTTATGTTACAATGTTAACTTTCATGATCATAGGATTAACAGGATTATCAATTTTGATATTTACTTTTACTCGAATGTTTCCAAAAGTTGAAAAAATGGGAGAGTTTGAGACAGGAGGATTTTTAAGAGAGCATGTAAATGTAGGTACTATTGTTTTATTATTTTTATACTTTATTTGGGGATTCTTGCTATATCCCATTGTATTACTTATATCTCCCTTGATTACTAATCTTTCATTTACCGAAGTAATCTTTATTGATTTCCTTCTGAATTTTGGATTTTTAGCATTACTATGGCTAGTAATGGTTCCTCTTGGGTTAAAACTTCCAAAGAAAGAGTCTTTTATGGATTATACTCATACTATTGGATTGGAGAAGAAAAAGCTCTTTTGGGGATATATTTCTCTCGGTATCTGTATAACGAGTATTTATTTCTTATCTCTAATATCCTTTACATATATTCTTGGAGATGTTAGATTTGATCATTGGTATTTCGAGAGTCCTAATCGTAATCAACCGTTCCCGATCTATTTAGGATGGTTTCTATTTATTTTTATGCTTATACCGGGGATATGGGAGGAGGTAGCTTTTAGAGGAGTTATTTTAAATTTACAGTTAAAAAAATATTCAGTAATTACAACTGTTATCATTAATGGTGTGGCATTTGGTTTGTTTCATTTCACTAATGTGATTTGGGGATTTAACTTTTATGGCACTCTTTTGCAGGTTATATTTGCGAGTTGTTTCGGGATTAGTATGGCATATCTGTATATAAAAACGAGGAATTTACTTCCCTGTATTTTAATTCATTATTTATATGATTCCTTTGGAAACATTTTTTTAATGGGTGAATTTACAAATCTTTTCAGGGAAGTGTTATTTATAATTTTAGGAATAGGTGTTGTTCCGACATTAGTTACAATCCTTTTAGTAAAATTCTTGCTTAAAGACGAGAGAATATAATTTCTACTCTTTTTTTGCTTTTCATATAGCTTTATTTCGCGTTATAGTATTTTAGAGTAATCTAAATTATTCCTTATTTCTCTTGAGTACAATGAACGGGTCCGTTCAATGCTGTACCAATGCATTCATTACATGAGATACATTTACAAGTATTTTTTCCAGTTCCTTTTAACCATTTATTCGGAAGATCTGGCTCACAAATTAAAGGTCTACTAAATGAAACAAAATCAGTAATTCCTTGAGTCAATAATTCTTCGACAACATCTAAAGATTTTATACCACCCACTAAAATTATTGGTTTATCAACTAACTTCTTAAATTCTTTGGCATATGTCTTATGATAAGCTTCCATATCCTTAGAGTTAATATTAATACGGCTTTCTGGTGTCATAGCTGGTTGCCACCCAAGTTCATTTTTACTACGCATAAGTACTTCCCACATACCTCCACTTACTTCTATCGAGGCATATCCGATTCTTGAAAGGATTTTAACAATTTTTTGAGATTCATTTAATTTTAATCCTCCCTCTAAAAAATCGTCAGCATTCATTTTTATTGAAATTGGGAAATTGTTACCAACTAATTTTGTAATTTTTTCATATAATTCTTCAAAAATTCTAATCCTATTGTTTGTACTTCCACCATATTTATCCGTTCTTCTGTTAGTATGGGGAGATAAAAATTCACTTAAGAGATATCCATGAGCAGAATGCAATTGGACACCATCAAAACCTGCTTCCATTGCTCTCCTTGAACCTTGAGCAAACGCATCTACTGTTTCCATTATTTCCTCAATTGTCATTTCTTTAGGTATCCTATTTGTAAATGGTTCAAGGACAGCAGAAGGAGCTATAATTTCGTCGATAAAAAAAGATTGACGACCGCAATGAGCCAATTGGAGAAAGACTTTACAAGCATCACCATTTTCATGTATAGTTTTCGAAATCTTTTTTAAACTAGGTATTAAACTATCTCTATCTACTCCTATTTGATCAGGAAAGGAAATACCACTTTTTTGCACATAAGTATACCCAGTTATTATTAAGCCGACACCTCCTTTAGCTAATTTTTTATACATCTCCAGAAGCTCATTTGAAATATCTCCCTCTTGTTTGGCCATCCTTCTATAAGTAGCAGAACGCACAAATCTATTTTTTATTAGAACATTCCCTATTTCTTTAGGTTCAGAATATATCATTTTTTTCTCCAATTGGGTTAATTTAGTTATTATTCAACATTAACATATATAAAACTTGAGAAAAGTCTTGAAAAACAGAAAATACAAGATTTATATACTTCATAAAAGAATCTTATACATATCAAAAATAGAAATAGTGATTTTATGAAGAAAAATGAAACACCTAATAAATCATTTTTAATCAAAAATGGAAAAATTATTGATGGGGCTGGGAATCCTTGGTTTAGAGGAAATATCTTAATTGATAAGGGAAAAATTAAGGAAATTTCTCAAAATATAATGAATAAAGATGTGGATGATGTCATTGATGCCTCAGGTTTAGTAATTACACCAGGTTTTATTGATATTCACACACATTCAGATGTTACTGTTTTACTCAGTCGTGGTGAAAATGTATTGTCACAAGGGGTTACTACTCATGTTGTAGGGAATTGTGGATTTTCAATAACCCCAATAAACCCAGATAGAATAAAAGATGACATAGAATTTGAACAACTGAAATCAATGCTTTCTATGAGGGAGACTGAGTTCAATTTTTATAGATTAAGCGATTATTTGGAGGCTTTAAAAACTAAAGGAATCCCGATAAATATAATCCCATTAATCGGTCATTCGATGTTAAGAATATACTCGATAGGATTAGAAAACAGAGCGCCAACAGATCCTGAATTGGATGAAATGAAAGACGTCCTTGAAAAAGAAATGAAGGCTGGTGCTTTTGGTATGTCTACTGGATTGGATTACCCCCCAGGATCCTTCGCCAAAACAGAAGAGATTATTGAGCTCTGTAAAGTTGTTAAAAGATATAATGGGATATATACTACTCATATTAGAGGTGCTAGCGGACTCGTGAGAGCTACAAAAGAAGCAATTGAAATCGCCAGAACTGGTATCCCCGTCGAGATTAATCACTTTAAACCATTCGGATTTTGGCCAGGAGATATAAGAAAGGCACATAAACACGTGGAAAAAGCTCGTACGAATGATTTGGACGTTACTTTTGATGTTTTTCCTCATGCCTCAAACGCTACATTTTTATTCGTTTTAATCCCTCCATGGATATATCTCGCAAATAATAAAATTGATATTCCAAGTGCAGTTAAAACTCTTAAACAATCCAAAAATGATGAAATTCTTAGGAATAGAATTTATACGGAAATGGACTTAATTGGAAAAAGCTTCTTAAAAATTAACAAAAATGAGGATTGGAAGAAGGTTTACATAAATGCGCCTGGAAGTAAAGAATATAACGGGAAAACAGTATATCAGAATGCGATCGAGAAAGATTGCGATCCGAGACAAGTTGTAATTGATGTTTTGATTGAACAAGAAGGTTCTGTTGATGGAACTTATCTCTCCATGACGGAAGAAGAGAATATAATAACAATTACCCACCCACTCACGATGTTTGCTTCGGATGGGAGAATCATTCCTGAAAATGATCCAAATTATTTTCCCAATCCATACACAAATGGCTGTTTCACACAAGTTTTAGGTAAATATGTTCGCGAAAAGAAATTACTTACTTTAGAAGACGCAATTAGAAGAATGACATCCTATCCCGCTCAAAAGCTAGGATTAAGGGATCGTGGACTATTAAGAAAAGGACTTTATGCAGATATTACAATTTTTGATTCTGATAAAATAATAGATAAAGCTACTTACGAGAATCCAAGGTTATATTCTGAAGGTGTTGAGTATGTTTTTGTAAATGGAAAGCCAGCTGTATATAAGGGGAACTTTACAGGTTCTTTATCGGGGGTACCTATAATAAGGTCATAAATTTATTTCATAAGTTTCAAAGTAGATAACTTTTGGATTAAAATTTTTATTTAGTTTTAGTGTATTATTATTAGTAGTACTAAATAATAAATAAATCGTATTATGAGTGAAAGCTTTAAGGTTCTTGAAGTATCTTGTCCATTCTGTGGAGAAACAGAGAATATTAATATTCCAGTAGCCATCTTTTCACAAAAAAAGTTTGGCACTGTGAAGATTCAAGTTCCCGTAAATGCTGTGTGTCCAGAGCACCAATTTATTGTATTTGTCGATACAAAGGGAGTTATTAGAGGTTATGAAAAAATTGATATCCAGATGGCGTTAGCTACTACTGAAACTGATAGAGAAGTTCAAAGAAGAATCAGCCTTCGAAATTTAATTCAAATATTTGGAATCTATGGTATATTTAGTTTAATCCATGCTAAAGTATTTAATTACACTTCCTATATAATAAAAAATGAGAATTTCGAATATAATGAAGAACTTCTTAACATGATTGGTGATATGATTTTACCAGAGAGTCGCCGTGGGAAAAAAACAATCTACTTACTTGACAGTCCTTCTTTAAATAAATTGAATATTAAGGATAAGAAGGCATTAATAATGGACACACAACAACATATTTTTCAAACTCCTTGGAATGTAAAGATGAAGTTTGAAGAAGGAATTTTAAAACGAGCTTTAGAAATCATTGATGAGCAAGATCAACTAACTCTTCTCCAACAAGATATAAGGAGACTGATAAATGAAGTTAATCACACCACCTATATCCTTCAAGATAGAAAAGATATTTACGAGGATGAATTAATAGAACAACTGTCTAAAGACTTGAAAATTAAAGCAATTAATAATTATCGCTTAAATTTAATTAAAGAGTATATCCGAAGAAATATCTCAGAAGAAATCGCTTCAAAGATAAAAAGTAGAGTAGGAGAATTTTTGAGTATCATTTAAATTTCTTATTTTTTAATCGCTAAATTTTAGTAAAAGTAAAATAAAGATCTTAAATTATTTTACAATGTTAAATTAAATCAAAAATAAACATAAAAAGTGAATTAAGTTGGATTATGGAATGCGAAATAGATTATCACGCATTATAAAACCAAAATCTGGACACTGCGTGATGTTGGCTGTAGATCATGGTTATTTTGGGAATATCCCGGGAAGCTTAAAGTGTTTTGGAGATTTAAACCCATTATTTGAATATGCTGATGCATTGATGCTAACACGTGGGATGCTAAGAAGTTGTGTTGATCCGAATATTGATATCCCTATTGTATTAAGAGTATCAGCTGGAGCTAGTATGCTTAAGGAATTATCAAATGAAGAAATAAATGTAACAATTGAAGATGCTATAAGACTAAATGTTTCGGCGATAACTTGCTCAATTTTCGTTGGAGGTGAATTTGAGAAACAAAGTTTGATGAATTTATCAAAACTTGTGAATTGGGGTCAAGAATATGGTATTCCAACTCTAGCAGTTACCGCGGTAGGGAGAGAAATGGTTAGAGACGATAGATATTTGGGTATGGCTAGTAGAATGGCTGCAGAAATGGGAGCTACATTTGTAAAGACTTATTTTTGCGAAAATTTTGAAAATGTAACAAGTATTTGTCCTGTTCCTATAGTAATCGCAGGTGGAAAGAAAATCCCAGAAAAAGACGCTCTACAAATGGCAAAGAATGCAATTGATAAAGGAGCTGTTGGAGTAGATATGGGGAGGAATATTTTTCAATCAGATAAACCAATAGGTATGATAAAAGCAGTTAGGGAAATAGTACATGAAGGTGCTTCGGTTGATGATGCATTTGAAATCTATCAAAATGGTCCAGTAGGGCTCTAATTTTCTATAATTATTTTTTATTTAAGATCATTAATGTTTTTACCAGAAATAAATAATCTTGAAATCAAGAAAGTATCAGAAGATATTCTTCTTATACATCAAAAGAAGCAACCTTTTTTTTTCTCTTGTTGTGATGGCCTGCTTATTTTGCCGAAAAAAGGGCGTAATAATAGTACAATCTCGCTTGATTTGAATATTGAACAAATTTACGTTAATCAATTAAATGATATTTATGGTCCTGTATCAGATTATGTTTGTTCTCATGGACATCTTGATCATACATGCCATGTGCATGCCTGGGAAGAGATTGGAGCAGTTATACATGCTCCTCATCCAGAAGCTAAATATTTGTTGGATTTAAATAATTTTTACAAGGGATTCGGTTTTGATGAAGCATTGGATTATGAAACCGTTGAGAAATTTGCAAATTTAAATGGATATCAACCATGTGACCAAGTCAAAATCTTTAACCCAGGAGATATATTGCAGTTTAATAATTATAAGATTGATACTATTTCCTTTTCCGGGCATTCTAAAGCTCATGTTGGTTTCTTTTTACCTGATGAAAGAGTAATTCATATTAGTTGTTTAGGTTTTGACAAACCTAATCCCGAAATAGAAGGATTTGGTCCTTGGTACGGTTTTAGAGATGCCTCAATTTCGCAATATGAGGAAGATATCAAAAAAGCGGAGAAAATTTTTATCCAAAAAGCAAAATTTTTAACCTCAAGTCATTCTTATATTGTTAAAAATCCAGATATTCATCCATTTGAGTATATGAGAGGAAAGATTAAAACTAATCAAGATAAAGTAGACAATGCTCAAAACTTACCTCATCTAAAAGAAAAATCTGAGAATGAGGTTATCGAAGAATTACTTAAAATGGACTTATTTTTTCCCAAAAAGAAATTAAAAGGACTGGTATTTGAAATTTATAGATTTTGGGAATATTGGATAATAAGGAAGCATCTCAAAAGAAATTTAAATTTTAAAAGCAAAAAATTTTGAATTCCAGAACTCATAGTTCTAATTTAAAAGTTATGTTAAAATGAATCTTTTTTTGTTTAGATTAAAATTATTAAATTAATTTTTCAAAGCTAATTTATTTTGTAATTTGAACTTAATAATCTGCTATTTTAAACTAGAAAATTATGTATGCTGGAAAAATAATATGTTAAACTTAAACTATCTATTAGGTTCGAGAATAACTTTAAGTGAATTACTTGCCTCACATACCACCGCAAATGCTTCCTTTACCTCATTAAGAGGGAAGCGGTGTGTTATTAATCCATCTATATGAATCCTCTTTGAAAGGATCCAGTTATAAGCTTCATCAAGATCTTGGGGTGCTGCTCCATAAGAGGTCATAATTGTTATTTCATTTCTCCAATAGGCATTTATAGGTACTTCAAGATTAACTCCCGGTTCTGGAACTGCAAAAAAAATAATTTTACTACCTGGGGAAGCGCATTTAAGTGCTTGGTTTGCTGCTGAGGTTGCACCAGTGCATATAATTACAATATCTGCCAATCTAGATTTGTTAATCTCTCTAATTTTGGTTGGGAGATCTACGTCTGCATTAAAAACAGCATCAGCTCCATTTTCTTTTGCTTTCTGTAATCGATACTCATTGATATCAGTAGCAATTACTTTTTTTGCTCCTCTAAGTTTTGCTAATTGGATATGTAAGATTCCTGAAGTTCCAGATCCCAAAATCAGGACTGTTAATCCATCTTTTACATTTGCTAATCGTTGTGCTCGACAAACACAGCCTAAAGGCTCGATAAACACTGCTTCATCATATGATACACTCTCATCTAGAACATATACGCCTTTTTTTTCAATATTGATTTCAGGTATACGCACAAATTCAGCAAAACCACCAGGATCATAATTAGTATTATGGAGTAAATTACAAGCAGTATGATGCCCTTGTTTACAATAATGACAATCAAAACAAGGTACATGATGAGAAACAAATACTCGATCTCCAATTTTCAAATGTTTGACGGTTTCGCCTTTCTCCACAATATCACCTGCTATTTCATGGCCTAAAATTAGAGAGTCAACACCTAATTTCTTCATTTTAGCAAATCGATAATATTCCAATATATCTGAACCACAAATTCCTGATTTAATTACTTTCACTAAAATTTCTCCTGGACCAATTACAGGTTTAGCAATTTCATCTTCTCTTATATCATTATTATTATAATAACGTGCAACCTTCATATTTATCATTTTAATGCTAATATTTTTTTTAAATCTTCTTCTGATATATTTAATACTTCTGAATCAGGGAGTCTCTCCGTAAGTAAGCGCCACTTGTTATCCTTTTTAAAAATTTCTTTAAATAAGGGTATTGCCGTATTAATTTTGTTATTGTTGGCTAAAGAAATAGCTGTCCAATACTTCATTTCAAGATTATCAGGAACCATTTCTCTTGCGGTATTGTACACCTCTAGAGCTTTAGTCATATCACCCTTTTCCATTGCAATATCTCCTTTATCCATATTTTCATAAGCCCTCCAGAGTATTAATAGCCTATTAAGTTCTTTTAAAGGTTCAGAATGATCCTCAACTCTAATATCAATAAAAGGATCATCCCATTTGTTTTCAACTTCTTTGCCTTTTACAATTAATAGAACTGCTGATTGTTTTCCTCTTATATCCCCTCCTTCTGCTTCTGCTGATTCCAATGTTTTTACTATTCTTTCAGGTAAAGGTAAGTTCTTATGATTTTCAAAAGCCTTAGCCATTGAAGGCCAAACCTTATCTGTTAACATCATATTTGCTTGAACCGAAAAATTATCTCCTTTTATATGCCCAGCATATTTAATACATTTGGATCCTGTATGAACTGCAACATTCCCATTAGTGTCTAATAAAGCGACCTGTCTTACATCTCTTCCCTCATCATCTGAAAGTAATAAGTTTAAAGCTTCTTCAGGAGATTTTCCTTGCTCCATTAAATCAAGACCTCGTAATCCAAAAGATTTGTTTACAAATGATTGTGTGGCAACAACACCAACTCCAGAACGACCCCAATCAACAACTGATCCCACTGAGAAATAATGACTTTGAACTCCAACACCCATCTCTCCTGTTTTTAAATCTCTTGCTACAATAGAATAGGTATGTGCAAGAGAGGAACTTTTATGTCTTTTCATATTAATTTACTTTACTCTTTTAAGAATTAATTATTAGAATATGTTTTATTTATGATAAATTTCTCGTAATTTAATAAATAAAACAAAAATTAAAGATTAGAAAAAATTGATTATTTATCAAATTTCGTTTATCTTGCTTTTCTGCGTCGTAGTAACTTGAAAGCAATATCCGTTCCCATACCTTGATTATAGGCTAAATCGATCCATAGCATTGCAAGCGGCTCTATAAGCCTAGCATTTTTGAGTGAACCAGCATCAATAACATCAAAACCGAGATCGACTCCTAATTTTTTTACTTTTGATTTTGCTTCTAAATTATCTCCACAAATAAATAAACTTGCTTGTTGGGTACCAAATTGCAACTTATTTAGACTATCTACTCCAATAGTATGAACTACTTTTACCACATCTGCTCCTTCAGCCCATTTTGCGACTTTTTCTGCTGCAGATGGTGTTACACTTATTAAAGCACCTCCTAAATGAGGTGCAGCAGTAGTTGTAGAATCTACAATAATCTTACCACTTAAATCTCCTGCTATCTTGATTGATTCTTTTGCTCCTGACCAGGGAACTGCAAGTATGATAATATCTCCAAATTTTACTGTCTCTTCATATGTTCCACCACTTGCATTAGAACCAATTGATGTAGCTAACTTTTTTGCTTTGTCAGGATCACGAGAACCAAACACGATTGAATGTCCTTTTTCTGCCCACATTTTTCCTAAAGCACTCCCCAATCTTCCTGTGCCAATAATTCCTATTTTCATTAATCTTTTCCCCTAATACTATATAATTTTTTAATTCTGGATCGCACGGGTTTAATTGAAAATAAATCAGTTTGGTATTTATATCTTAAGTTATAATAAAAGAATCCTAACTTTTATATTCTTTAACTAAAGAATTAAGAATCTTAAGTACTCTAGAAGTATTAACAATACCACATACACAAGGTCTTGTCAACTTTTCTGCAGCTTTTTCAAGAGTCATTTTTCCGCGTTTTATTAATTCTACATAACTAGAAATTGATTGGGGGGAGACTGTATGATGACCACACATTGTAGTTATTTCAAGTATTTTTTCATTTGGTAATAACTCTTTTCTGCCAAAATTTCCACCTAAAGAAAAATGAACTGTATGAATGTCTAAATTGAGATCCTTAAGAACATTTTTGATCTCAGAAATAAGACCACTAATTACGATTGAAATTCCAAAATCTTCTTCTTTTAGCTCTCGAATTACCTGTTTAACCGTTTCAATATTGTCAAAAGTAGCAGTAATGGTAGAAGATACACTCCACCCAAATTTAGGCATAATATTTACAGGGTTGTGATTATTCATAATTTCTGCTATTTTCATTAATTTTTGGCGTGAGTCATCGTAATTATCATTAATCCCTGATGCAAACATAGCTAGTAAAACATAGTCTTGTTTCAAATCGTTTTCTTTTCCTTTTCTGTGTAAAGTGTGAGTAATAATTTTTGTACCTCCTAATTTCAAGGTTTACCTAAACCAATATTTATTTTAGCATTAGGTCTAACATCGAAGCCTAATTGAGATAGTTGATTTATAATCTCATCTGTATTATTCTCTTCTATTCTAGAAACGATCCCAACAGAAAAAACAGTATCAATTTCATTCTCTATCTCCCTTATTACTTTTAAAATACGAGCTAATTTCTCAGTAGGAATTTTAAATTCTATTATTGCTGATAAAACTCTCTCATTTTTAATTTCTTCATTTATATGCCCTTTACCATCAATTATTAATGCTGTAACTGGACTTTTCTCTTCATATATTACACCAATTTCAGCAAATTTGGTTGTAAATAATTCTATATTCCCCAGTCTGGTTCCTAAGCCTGGACGTCCTAGTTCAATAGAGACACCAAATTCACCAAAATGATAGCGATTAGTCACATCATTGGTTTTCATCTCTTCAGTGCCTCTACCTGCAATACCAGTTATTTTGTGAGTAGTAATAACGTTACTAAAAGGAATTCGAATTTCTCTGGGCCATTTTAACTTTTTCATTCTAATTGCATTGACAGGGCAATCAGCGCTCCTATAACAAACTGAACATTCTACACATAAATCCTTATCAATAAAAGCCTTTTTTTGAACCATTTTTATTGCTTGAACAGGACATACAATAACACATTGTCCGCATCCATTACAAACATCAGCCTTAATTTCCATTTCTTTTCCCTATGCATAGATTTATATATTTTTTGCTGTCACTTGTCCAATTTTAATGTTATCTATATCTTGAGGTAAATATTTCAGGATTGGTATTAAAGTTAAAGTACAAGTGAGTGCTATTATTGCTAAAATAAAGTAACCAGGACTATAAAAATTATTGAATAATAAAAAGAATTGGCTTAAGATCAACAAACTTATGCTTCTACCAAGAGTATAAGTTAAAAAATTTATACTATAAATAGTTGATCTGATTTGGGGTGGATTAATTTCTCCTAATGTTGCTTGGGTTAAAGGATCGATACCACCAAATAGAAAAGCTCCAATTAGAGCGATTAAAAGAAAGAAAATTACAAAAATGAATGCACTTGAGATGAAAAAGAGTGAAAAAGCGATGATGTAACAGATAGATCCTATCAAAAGGCAGAATAAAACAACTTTCATTCTTCCATTCTTATCTTTTTCAAATTTTTTGTCTCCAAATCCTCCTATTACCGGTCCTGATGGCACCTGACTGCCAAAGACCAAAATAAGAAAACCAGTTGCTAAAGTGGAACTGACATCATAATCATTTTTTAACATTGATATAAAAAATGAGGATATCGCTCCAATTGATATAAACATTAAGAAGTTTAATAGCAATATCCACATTGTGGATTTTATTTTCCAAATCTGTTTAAAATCAATTAATTTGATTTTATAATTTAATCCAAGAGCACTATCATCAATAGTTTTATATAAATCATCTTTATATCCTCTTGGGGGCTCAATTACCGTGATCAATAATCCGGTACAAACAAATCCAGTTATAGAAATGATTAGGATTGGGATTTGCCAAACATAATAATCGATTAAGAAACCTGAAAGAATCTGTCCTAATCCGTTTCCCAAAACATAAACAGCACTCAATGTACCAAACTTTTTACCACGATTATGAGGATCGGCTAGATCAATTATTAAAGAAAATATTAAAGGTAAAGTTGCTCCAAATCCTATTGCAGTGATCAATTGAAATACTAATAATGATATAAAATCTTTAGAAAAAATTGTAAATAAGGTAAATAATGACCATTCGAGTGTGGAAATTATTAATAAATTTCTTCTTGGAAATTTATCTCCTAATAATGCCCATATAAGAGAACTTACTGCACCAACTATTAAAAACATTGAATTTATAAAAACAACCTGATGTTCACTAAAACTCAAAGCTGAAGAAATCTCTTCAGACATTGGAGTAATTATGCTGAATAAAGCACTACTAAAAAGTGTAAGAATTGTTAATATCTGTGTAGATTTTAATTTCCTCAAATTCTTTTTAGTCCTTTAAACAAATTTCCCTACTTAAATTGTGATGTTTTTGTATTTAATACTATTATTTATGGAAAAATGACGCTATATGATTTAATTTTCTAATTTTAAAAGTTCTAAAAATAAATAAAAAAAGGTTTATTGATTTACTTTATTCATTTTACTTCGAATAAGTATTTTAAAGCTTTCATCTTCAAGATCACTATACATCTTAAGTTCCTTAGCTAAAAAATCACCTAAAGCGATTCTTATAGCTTCACTTCGTGAAGGATAAATATTCATATCATTCAGTATCTGAATTGCCTGCAAATATTTTTCTGGTAAATTAATTGTTATAATCTTCAAAATTACCAACCCTTTTGACTGGAAATTATAAAAATTTATTTTGAATGAATTTTATACTTTACATATTTTGTCGGATGGTTTATAAATTCACTATATTAATCCTTTAATTGTATTAACCGTTTAAGTTCTAACGAATATAAAAATAGTAATTTTCTCATAAATGTAAGTCAATATTAATATGTTAATACAGATATAATCTTACATAGCTTTCCAAAGAATAAATTTATGGTTCATTAAAAGATTTAACATGTAATAATAAAGAATATGCTGATTTATATATATCAGCATGACTAACCTCTTTAATATCCTTAAGGTATTTAATGATATAATTTTCTTCTCGCTTAATATAAGTGATATCTTTTGATTTATGTTCATTATCTACGAAGATGTCAATCTTTAGAACTTTTTGATCTATTCTACTTGGCATCTCTGGCATCATATTAAAAGTAAACAAGATATCAGGTTCGTGTTCATTTTTAGCTCCCAATACAAAAAGTAAATTAGGTTCAGCTACAGCAAGAAAGCTCTCTAAGGAATGAAATAGATCATCTATCTTTATTGTTAATTTTGAATTATCCTCTCCATTACAAGTAGTACAATCGCTTATCATAGGTAAAAGAAATTTTTCTTTTCCTCGAAAAGCAAGGCTCATTTCGTTAGGATTTAAGAATTTTTTAATGATTGGATTATCCTTTTCTAGAATAAACTCTTTAGAAATCGGTTCACATTTAACATAAATTATTAATGAGCCAGCAGATATTAAATTTATCTTCTGGTAATATATCTTTAAAATTGGATTATATGGTATATTAATTACCTCTTTATTCCCCCCTAATCCCATTTGAGCTAAAATATTTGTCGGTACATGGCTAGTAAGAGTGAATAGCAGAAAAGATCTAAAATCGGGCAATTCTATAAAATTAGAAAAACCTTCGAAAAGCTCGTGGACTAATTCAACCTTGTGTTTTAATTCTTCTGACATCTTAATTCAAATAAAAGAATTTATTAAGTTAGTAGTTTCAATGAATTATAGATACTAATTAAACTTATCCATCTAAGTATTTTGAGAGGAATTCTTCTAAAGAATTCTTGACATCGTGCGTAATATGATGCTCTATCTCGCAAGATAAATTTTCTATAACATCTTTATCTTCAATTTTCAATACTTTTGCGAAAAATTGGTAAAGTAGACTATGAGTTTCATCCAATTGCTTGGCAATTTTTTTCCCTTTTTCAGTCAATCTTATGGATTTTCTTGGTTCCCATTTGATCAATCCTTTTTTCTTCAATTTTTCCAACATTCCACTTACAGAAGGAGGTTCTATTTTCAGATTTTCTGCGATCTCCTTATTAGTAACCCATCCACCTTTTTTTTTCCTCGAAATATTATAAATTTCATCTAAATATCTCTGATAACTCTCAGGTATTTCGGATATTTCGGATTTTTCTTGACTACTTTTCTTCGTCATTTTTCACTTGTTTTAGATATTCCATAAAAATATAATTTTCTAGTAAGATTGATAACATCAATTACACTTTAATTTTTTTTGTTTATGAATGAAAAATTATTATTAGAGCCTATATATTCAATCCTATCTTACAGGTTATTTTTCAATCCTAAGCATTGGAGGGATGATTAATGAAAAATTTTGTTGGTGTATTGTTCCTAATAGTAGGCAATTCGGGTTCTGGTAAAGATTCTATAATCTCTGGAGTGATGAAGAGATATCCTTCGAATTTAAAACAATTGCATGCTCCCAAAAGATATATTACAAGACCTTCCTCAAAGTATGAAGCGAATATTTCGATTACCCCAGAAAAATTTAGAGAAATGGAAATGAATGGTAAATTCGCTTTGAATTGGAATATTTATGAATTAGACTATGGAATTCCAATAGAAATAGAAAATTTCCTTGAAAAAGGAGATCCTGTAATCATAAATGTTAGCCGTACTGTAGTTAAAAATGCAAGAGAAAAATATAAAAATATTAGGGTTATTTTTGTAGAAGTTCCATTTGAAATAACTTTACAACGCATAAAGGATCGAAAAAGAGAAAGTGCTAAATTGTTAAATGCTAGAATAGAACGGGCTAGGAAAAACCAAGAGTTTCCTGAAGCAGATTTTACGATTGATAATTCAGGAAATTTAGAGGATGCAATTGATCAATTCTTAACTTATCTCATAAAAATAGTAGATATGAAAAAAACTTAAGATTTTTTTAGTAGTAAATATTATAATTACTACGTAAAATTCCGTGATGGCTCGGGTAGTTTAATGGTAGAATTGGGGACTGTGAATCCCTAGACGGGGGATCGATACCCCCTCCGAGCCCTCCTTATTTTTATAAAAGACTTAACATGGTAAGAAATTGACAGATATTTCCCCAGATAAACTCAGAGATCTTCCCGGATGGGAGGAAAATGCACCTGTTCCTATATGCATGGGGGGAGATTATAGAGCTCTAACTTTTTGCTGCAAACCAGGTTTCTCATTAACATTCGCTTATAAATGTAGGAGGGATGAGATATTGGAGGAAATTGGGCTAACTCCTGAGGAATTTATTAATATTAAAGACGAATTTTCAGAAGAAAACGATTGGGAATCTGAAATAGTATGTTTCGGGTCAATTAGTTATTGTTGTATGAGGACTAGAGGATGTCCTAGAAGAGATGTTGCTTTAGATGAGCGTTATCCCGGAAGACCAATTGAAGAGATAATGAAATTATATTTTCAAAAGAAAAGAGAATTATCGAAAAAAATTTTAGAAAGTGTTAATAATCCGGATGGAAAAAAGAAAGTTAAGCGATATCTAGATCTATTTTAGAATCTTAAAAGTTAAATTAAATTTAAAAGAAACAATAATAATTTGTTATAAAAACATTTCCTTTTTGTCGGATTATGAATAGCAAATTTTATAAATCACTATCAGTTTTCTCTAGATAAGATGATACTAGAGGAAGTTCTTCCACATCCCTCTCGTGATGATTTATATGTTAATCAGATAGTGACACCTCATAATGAGGTTAAAGAAAGCGACAAAATTATAATTAACCAAATTCTTTTAAAAGAAGTCGCAAGAGAGAGTATTGGGATAGCTAATTAAAGTTTAATTCTTCTATTTAGGGTAAAATATAAAAAAAAAGTAATTTATTTATTGATTTTTACACATAATAAGGGGATTACATAACTTATTACGAAAGCTATCAATGCGTATCTGAAATATCTATAAAAAGTGCTGTCAATTTCTAATAAATACTCAAGAGGAAAAAAAATAACTAGTGCAATTACTAGACCTACTAATACATTGATAAGTTTTGTTTTGTTAGTCAATATTGAGGGATTATACTTTACATATTGCTGTTCCAAAATATACCCTACCCCAAATCCCAGGAGTACACCACCAACCAGACCGAAAGCTCCTTCATCGGCGTAAGAAGGTGGTGTCGACGCAAGTCCTAAACCTGCTTTTGGGAATAATAAAGTTCCAACCAAAAATGTTCCTACAGAAATACATATAGCTAATATGATCTTAACAGCAATATTCAGTTTATTAAATTGGTCTGAGAGAATTGGTTCCAAATAGATAAATAATAACAATATCCCGATGCCTATTAAAAGGCCTCCAATAATATCTTGTAGATCATGTACACCTATTATAATTCTTGATATTGCTACAAGAAATATTACAAATGAAAGTATTACAGGGAGTATCGGAATTTCTTTATACTTAAAATTATCTTTAAACTCATAACTTAAATAGCCCCAATATGCCACGGCATTCTGTGAATGTCCAGAAGGAAATCCATAGCTAGGTTCTATTAAATCATAATCTTCTGATGTGTCATTATTAGTAATGGGTCTATCATCTTGAAATATTTCCTTAATCCATTCATTCACATAATAAGAAACTAATATACTTAATAGCAAGTTTTTGGCAAGAATTTTGTTGTAACCAAGAAAAATAACAACGATGATCACTAAGAAGACGATAGGTTCACCTAGATAAGTTATAGCTTCAAATATTGCTCGCATAGAGTCTGATTCACTATAAAATTCCTCATTTAACCCAAAATAGCATAATATTATCCCCACAACTAATATAACTAGAGAAACAATCCCAATTACCATTAATCCGCGATTTGATAAATATCCCTTTTTTTCAGACATTTTATTTCCTAAATTAAAATTGATTGAAAAAATTATTCGTTAAATTAATTAATAAATCTTTTTGTTTCAAGAAATTGAAGAGCAAAAAAATTCATTATAAAAATAATTATTGAGGCAATTGATTTAATCAATTTGGATATTTGTACGTTGTTCATCAATTTTTTTCAATCTTACTTCAAGTATTCCATTGATATAACGAGCTTTTGCAACATCTGATTTTATAGCTGAAGGCAATTTTATTGTTTTATAATAAGATCTTTTAGCATGTTCTTTAGTAGAAATTATTAGACTGTCACTTGTTGCTTCAAGTTCAATATCATTGCGTTCTACTCCCGGCATCTCTGCTATCACAACAATTTGTTCTTGTTCTTCACTGACTTCTATTAATGGCTCTCTCTTTGATTTTACAACTGGTTCTCCTGAAATTGATTTTGGTTTAATATTACCAAATGAATCTATTGTAGGTTTACCATCAGGACCTATAGAAATATTAAAACCATACATAATTGGGGAGTTTAAACCAAATTTAGATTTGTTCTTTGTGAATTCCCTCATGAGATCTTCTGGGGAAAGATTTTTAAACTCAGCTGGTAAATTCTTAGATATTTTTTCTAAAAGATCTTTAAAAAGTTGTCTAAATTGCTTTGAACTAAATAGTTTATTGGGATCAAAAGGAAAATTGTTAGGATCTGAAAATAATTTATTCGATTCGCTGAAGTATTTAAAAAAATTAAAAGGATCATCTTCCTCGTCTTCATCTTCCTCATCATCATATTTATCTTCTTTCGGCATTAAAAATCATCTCTAAAATTACTTTTTTTCTGCGATTGTAAAATATAAATACATGGATATAAATTTCACCTTAAATTTTTATGTATCTATTTAGATATAAATACATAATAAGTTAGGAAAAATTTTTTTACCTATATTAGAAAATGTTTTTTCGTATATCGTAAACGTTAAAAATATTTTCCCAATAAAATTATAGGTATTGGAAAGTAAAATTTTGTATTAAAAATAATGGAATGAGAGCTTATGTATAGTGAACTAAGTGATGATGACAGACATATGTATCTGGATGTCCTTCGCGAAGCACCAATATTACCTTTTTCATCTTTCGTCAGTAGAGGCGATATCGCAGATAAGATTGACGTAGCACGACCAAGGGCTTATATAGATCGAGAAGTTTATAGGCTTGTACAACAAACTTCTAGGGATAGAAGTAGTCGATTGATTCCTGTATTAGGGAGTGCAGGTTCAGGGAAAACTCATGCATACCACTCATTTAAGGATAAGGAAAGAGAGAACAAGAAAAAATTAGAAGAATCACAAGAAGCGCAGGAAATTGAAGTTGGTGTTTTACCTGTAGATTGGACAATCGTTTATGTTCCTAGTCCGCCTGCAAGCATTCGTGTATTACTTCATGTATATACTTGTATTATTGAAGAACTCGGTGCAGGACTATTAGACGTTGTTTCTGATAAATTGCTTAAAAAATGGGGTGGCGAAAAAAAAGGATTATTTCAAAAACCCAAAATTGATGAAGTGATTCAAGTCGGTATAAGGGAATTTCCTGGAGTTTTTGCTGATTGTGTTAAAGCATTAGTTACATATCAATTAGATAAAAACAAAAAGGCTTTAGCAGAAAGATGGCTCCTTGGAGAAGATCTAGAAGATGAGGAGTTAAATGAGTTGGGAATAAATTCTGTTGTAGAGGAAGATGATGTATGCTTAGCCCTTATTAAAATCATAACAGAGAATTTAGATAAAGTTCTAATTCTATATTTTGATGAATTAGAATCGCCTTATCGTATGTTAGGTGAAGCTGCTGAAAGAAAGTTTTTGGAAATCTTAAAGAGATTGTATAATGAAGTAAAAGGATTAGTCATTACTATAGCGGTTCTAAAAGAAATATGGCCAAGAATTATTGAAATAGCAGATGCCCCATTGCGGTCGAGAATGGAACCTGAGCAGGAATTAAAACCTTTTAGTTTAAATGACCTTAAAATATTTTTTTCTAAATCTATGGAGAGTTTTTGGGAGGAGAACAATTTAAATCCCCCACTATATCCGTTATTTCCATTGAATGAAAAATTAATTGAATTAATTTTTGAAAAAACTAAAGGAAACCCAAGGAATTCCATTAAACTCTGTAGAAGATTTATTGATAAAGTAGTGATGGAAGAGATGACTGTAGAAGAACTTTTAGAAGTAGGAGCTGAAATTGTTGCGACTGCAAAGCCACCTTCTGAGATTCAAGAAGAGGCAATAGATTTTTCTAAACCTAGAGAAGTCATTAAAAAGACTATTGAAGATATATTAGCAGAAGAAGAATATTCTATTGATGTAAATCCTCAATCTGTTGCTGGTGCTACATTGAAGTGTATAAATATGGTTGGCGATGAAAAAAGAAAGAAATATAAAACCCAAATGGAATTTAAATTCAAAATGGGTAAAAGAGCGCAAACTTTGGCTGCTTTAGTCGAAGCAGAAGGTAAAAAGTGGGGTTTAGAAATTCCTTCTATAAAAACTTTTGACAGGAGTGCTGGAGTAGCAGGATATTATGCTGCTAAACGCTTAAAAGATGCAATTACAGAAAAGGTAATAGATTATGGAATTTTAATAGTCCCAACGGGTACTGGGGGTGCAAAATACGAAATGATCCTAAATAATAATCCAGATATTCATAAAGTAGAGTTAGATAACGATCTTGGAGAAGAACTTATTAAAAATGCCTTAAAATATCCAACAGAAAAAGGATGGGATATAGCAAAAATTATTTTTAAAGATATTGGTGAATATACACCACCTATAACAGAAGAAACTACCCCAAATGAAGATTCATCAGAATAAATCAAATTTTTGTTAAATTTTCTTTTATCTTATTTTTTAATCCTTCTAATTCCTTTGCTAATCGAGAACTTCTTTGTACATTGTTTTTTAATTTTGATAATTCATTAATTATTTCATTTTCTTCAAAATTATTTGAAATTTCTATTAATCTATCTATTGGATCTAATAACAACTCATCAAACTTTAATTTAGTATTCTCAAAATCACTTGTAATTTTCAATATTTCTTTCTGAAGATTCTCACGTTCTTTTAGTAATTCAGGGAACATACCAACTTGTTCACCTTTATTTTCTAGAAATGAAGCAATTTTCTCCTCTTGTACTAATGATGCTAATTCTGAAGCTTTGAGAAAACTCTTCTTCGCTTTTCTATATTCTTTTGCGGCTAATAAATCTTCAGCAAATTTAACTTCTTCTGCGAGCTTTTGAGGAATTTCTTCCCCGACATCAATCAATTCCCTAGCTTCTTGAAGGAAACCGTCATCAAGCATTTTTTTCGTTCTTTCATTTAAAATTTCCTTTATAATTGTAGGTTCTTGTAATTTTTGAACCAAACTTAATATTGAATTTAAACCATCTTTTAGAATTTCAGTCATCTTTTTCTTATCAGTGGAATAATCTTGAATAACTCTTTCTTCAATATTATCGAATAGACTTTTTACAGAGAGTAAATCCTCTTCTTCTTCTAATATAAATCCTAAATAGAGATTATCTTTATCGATAGACTCTGTGTTAATTACATTCGAATAATAGCGATTGTTTTCATCACGAATGGTCACATCTGGATATCCTTTTTTTACATGTTTATCAGAAAATTCTTTTAATATATTAGTTGGTATCTTATCATCTTGTTTTAGATAATAATCTGCTAATATATTTGGTCCAAATGACTCATCAATTTCGTAAAAAATTATAGCTTTTGGCATTTTTATAAAAGTCTGTTTTTAAAGTTAATAATTTAGAGTTAATAATAGATTTTAAATCTTTATTGGTTCTTTTAAAATTTGAGAACATCAAAAGAAACAAACTTTAAGTTGTTAAAAATGGGAATAATTGAGGATACATATTGTGAAGCTTTTGAAGGATTATGTATTCAGTTGATGGTTACAGCTCAGGATGCTGAATTTTTAACTAGGGCTGCAAATGCGTTTACAGCTCTTCCTTCAACTGTATTTGGAGATGCTGAAGGTGGAATTGTAAGATGGCTTAGTGAAAATGAAACTATTGATGGTAGATTAGGAGCTATTGTTCAATTATGGGTAACTGGTACTGGGAAAAAAGCTACTGCTAAATTCTATGATCAATTAGGAAGAAGGATGAGACAAGGTATCCTAGTTGTGCCTACTACTGCAGTTTTTGATTACTATCCAAAACCAGTTGAGAATAAGTTCAATATGATGAATAATGTAGGACATTGCGGAGATGGATATGAGTGGATAATAGAAAATTACAATCGAAAACTAATTTCGGTTCCTATTATGATGGGTTATGATTTTTTAATAGAAGAAGAACTATCATATGCTCCTGGAGTTATGGGTGGTAATTTATGGTTGTTTTGCGATTCTATTGAATCAGGTATAAAGGTCGGTAGAGAAGCTGTAAAAATTATTGTCGATATTGATGATGTCTGCACAACATTTGATGTATGTTCAGCTGGCTCAAAACCTGAAACTAACTTTCCTGAAATAGGTCCATCAACGAATCATCCATATTGTCCGACTCTGAAATCTAAACTCTCTCCAAAAGAAATAAGGGTTCCAGAAGGAGTAAAATCAATACCTGAAATTGTGTTTAATGCCTTATCTCTTGAAATTATTGAGAAAACAATGTTAGAAGTAATTGAGGGAATTATTGATTTAAAAGGACTTATTAAAATTTCAACAGGTAATTATGGAGGAAAATTGGGCAAATATAAAATATTTTTACGAGAATTAGGTTTAAAAGAAACCTATTTTTCTTAAATCTGAAATTTCATAAGCTTTCGAGTTTATCTGGGTTATGAAATTGGTGTTCAGTATAGATTTTCCCATAATTTTTTTTAAAGATATCACTAATTTTTTCTAAGGGCACATCATTATAAATTCCCCAATCTTGAGCGTACTCCACGAATAGATTTCCTTCTTTATCGTGAGAGGCTAATAAGGCATCGTTTTCCCCATCAAATTCTACAATTGGAACGTAGCCTGCCTTAAGTGCTGTTGTTTTATCAAACACAGGAGTTAGTTTTCTCCATTTATTGTCAAAATAGAGCTCGCTATACCCATGGCAATGAAAAGTTTTAGTTCCCATTAATTCTTCGATCCATTTGGGAATTTTGTGATTAATAATATCTATCATGTGGATTCTTGCAGGAATACCAACTGCTCGAGCAAACGTAGACAATAATACTGCTTTTGACATACAAAAACCATTATTTCTTTGTAATGTAACAGAAGCTTTAAGATTTGCTCTATTACGTGGATCATAAGTATACATATTATATTTGATTTGATCCCTAACCCAGTAAAAAAGAGCAATTGCTTTTTCTTTATCTGTTTTTGATCCTTTAGTAATTTCTACAGCTTTTTCATATACTCGACCTATATCAAAATCCAAAAATTCTGTTGGTTGCAAATATTCTTCCATATTCATATTAAGAAAAAAGAAAGATCTTATTAGAAGATTTGTTTTAAAGGGGTAATTTGTTGCTTAGGTTATAAAAAGAATTTAGATCGAAGAAAAAGTATATGAATCTACGGCAGAATAATTTAAAAATACTTGCTTAAAAATAAATTTAAATAATCCAATTTTTACTTAAAATTCGAGAGTATATACTTAAAAACTGTGAAAGATCTTGGAAGCTGCATTAATTTTAAGCCGTTTTGATCCATTATATGGACCTAAGATAGTGTTAAAAGCACCTCAATCATTAGAGAACGAAAATGTGAGTAAAATCCCCTCGTTAATGGAGCTTCCAACCAAGGGTGTATTTCTACATATATTTGGAAACTTGAAAACAGCAAACTTATTTTTTAAAATTCTCAGCCCATTTGCTAGAGGTGGATATGAGAGCTTTCTGCTTTCATTAGTTACTGAATCAAGTACAAATTTAACTATAATGTTCGCTAATGAGCTCCTAGCCGGATGTGCTCAATATATAATAAAACTTGATGATGCGTATAAAGCTTTCGATCACGAACCTAAGGATTTTAGAGCTGATCTCAACAAATTACAGGAAATTAAAAACTTCTTTTATTCTTATTTTGAATCAATAAAACCCGCTATTAAGACCTTAGTAATGGCTGAGCAAAGATATCAGGTTCTTTTTAAAGCTGCGAGGGATGCAATTTTCATAATGAATCGAGATACAGGAATAATTGTCGATGTAAATTCTGAGGGGGAAAGATTGGTAGAAAAAACAAAAGATGAGATTATTGGTATAGAAGCATTAAATATTGAGTTGTTTGATGAAGGTTTAGTTGATCCAACTATGGTAAAACAGTTAATTGATCAACCACCTCCTATTATATCTAGAATTAAGAAATCTACAAATACCCAAATGTATTTAGAAGTTAGTGTAAATGAAATACAGCTGGCAGATCAATACTTTATCCAGTATATGTTTCATGATATAACTGATATACATTTGATTGAAGATAAACTTAAGGAACAAGTTAAAAAGACTGAAATTTTGAATAAGATTATAAGTATCGCTAATCAAGCGAATAGCCTATCTGAATTATTAATTAAAATTCGAGACAGTTTCATTAATTTATTTGATCTGAAGGGATGTAGTATTTATTTAATAGAAAAATCTCAAAATATAGCAAGTATTAAAGTTCATAAAGGTTTTCCTTCCTACTTTATCTTACAGAATAGTGATTTAGATATTAATAAAAGTCCTTATGATATTGTGTTTACTAAAGGAGTAGCACTTATTAATAACAATTTTCCAGAAGTTATAAAAAGATTTTTCGAGGGAATAGAAGTTAGATCAACTGCAATAATTCCTTTATTTTCAAAGTTTGAAATAATTGGTTCATTACATATGATCTTTGAGGATTCTAAATCACTATTACCTGAAGAAATGGAATTAATAATTACCATTGGGTTAGAATTGGGTACCGCAATAGAAAGAATGCAAAATAAAGAAGAACTACGACAAAGTGAAATACAAAACAATATTCTCTTTGAACATATTCCATTTTCGATATTTAAAATCTCAAAACAGGGTATATTGTTGGATGTTAAACTAGATAAAAAAATCGAAGCAATTTCGGAACAGATGTTTAATACAAAACAATTTTTAGGAAACCATATAAGCAAATTTCTGCCACTCAATATTGTAAAAGAGGCTCAAGAAAAAATAGAAGAAGCTCTTAATGAGCACGAATCCAAAGAAATGAAATTTATATTACCAATAAATAATAATCGAATTATCTTTCATTCAAATATAGTTCCGTTAAGAGATACAGAAGTCTTGGTATTTTTACAAAATATAACAAGAACTTGGTAGAATTAATATTAGAAAATCAAATATTATATGAAATTAAATTATATTAACTAGCAAGTGATTTAAGCATATTAGTTATTTTCTCACTTTTATTTTGAAAATCAATTGCGAGGGAATCATCTCCTAATTCGAGACACAAATTGCTTATCTTTTCGAATAAAATAGCTGCTTCTTGAAATTCACCTCCTTCCAGAGCTTTCTGCGCTGCATCCATTAAATTTTCTCTCTCTAATAATGGTTTTAATAAGGGGGATACTTTACTATCCATATCTAATAAATCTGCTATTATGCGAATCATTTTTGGACGATTATTGGGATCAATAGCTACGAATCCATACGTTTTATTTCCCATTAACCTTTCTATGTCTCCAACTTTCATTGTGTCAGGTAAATCTTGCTTATTTGCGATGACCGCAAATCGGGCATAGGGTACTGCTTTATTCACTAATTCTATAAAGAAACGGCTTTTTTCGAGATTTTCCAAAGTTGAATCCGTCATTAAGAGAACTGCGTCGCTACCTCTTATGAATTTCTCCCATAAAAAATCGAATTGGTCTTGTCCAGCGAAATCCCATAAGAAAAAAGATAATTTTCCAATCTTGATGGTTGCAACTTCACCTGTTATTGTAGGAATATGTTGCATAGGGATTTCCTCTGATTTTATTAATCTTGTAGTAGTTGTTTTCCCAACTCCAGAAAATCCAACAATGGAAATTTTAGGTTTAAGGTTTCTATGAATATTATCAACAATCGGGTCTAAAACTTCATTTATTATTTCGAAATCATCCTTTTTAATGCTATCACCATAATATCCTAAGAATTCTTTTTTGAATTTTTTTAACTGAGGTTCTATATCTCTAAATTCATCACCGAGTCCAGATACAAAGAGTAGCACGAGATCAGAATCCTCATCAACAATATAAGAAAGTTTATACTCAAAAAATTCATATATTCCTGTTTCTGGTCCAAACTTAGAAAGGGCAACTTTCTTGACCTTTTTATAAACGTTTGTAAAAAGATTTGTATCTAATCCTTTCGCATAACTCCTTTGATATACCAATTTATCTTTTAGAATTATAAAAATTTGGCGTAGCATATTTGGAATCTTATTATTATATTATATTTGTATAAAATTATAAATTTAAATCCTTCTTCAAATCATCTAATATTTTAATCATATCCTCTTTCTCTATAGTTTCGGAATACACTACAATATATTTAAAATTAGAATTATGATTTTTTATGCTTTCTATTACTCTATTAAATAATTTAGGTCCTAAACTTACTACATTGCTTTTTGTCGTTGGTATTTCGGGAGTTTTGCTTATATTATAGACTTCTTCATATAAATAATACAGGATATTCGCATCGAAATCATCCGATATTTCTTGAATTACAAGGTAATCATCCTTATTAGTAACAAAACAACTTGTCTTTGATGAATCTTTCAATAGATTCTTTATACTTTCTTTTAAAGCTGAAGTATTTTCAGAGAAATTACTAATTGTATTCGAAATTGCATTATAAGTAGTATATATTAAATTTGGATGTAAACTAGTAAAATAAATCGGAATTTCTTCTGGTAGTTCTAATTGTTTAATTACTTGCCTTCTTATGAAGGAGAGAAGAGTACCAATCTTTTTCTTAATTATAAGATCAATTTTATGCAGAAATAATATAATCTTGGCATTGAAATCATGTTTTTTATTGATTTCATATATTTTTCTCACATCATCAATGATGTCTTGAGAATCTGATATCCATGTTGGATAGTCAAAAATATATATGATTGCGCTTGTATCCCCAAATGTGAGTATCTGTTTTTGTTCATCCTCTAATATTATTGGTAATGATTGACCTGGAGCGTCAATTAAACTGACTTTTGAATCCATAAATTCATGAACAGAGTACTTAATTCCGATAGTTGCTTCTAGAGGACTAAGAACTAATTCACTCGGATCTTCGCCTTCAAAAATAACTTTTTTAATAGTAGTTTTACCCATTTCTGGTTTACCAATAAAGGTGATTTTTGTTGCCATATTAAAACCCCAAAATTATCTGAGAATTTGTTTTAAGGAATATTAATAAGATCCTTCTTTATTAAGAGATAAAACTAATTATATTTAAAATTGGGTAATTCGGTAATTCTTTTTTCTAGAATGATTAGTTTAATCAACAAATGAGAAAAAGCTTAAAAAATTAAATAATTTTACAATTTGGATGCTATTAAATCGATAATGTCAAGTAATCTAATTTTTTCTTTGATTTCTGGTCCCATTTCATTATAAGCATCATTTAGGTTACCAATACAGAATGGACAGCTAGTAGTTAGTAGGTTTGCTCCTGCTTTAACTGCTTCTTTTAGTCTCTCCTTTGAAATCTCAACAGCTAATTCAGGAAATTGACTTTTGACACCACCTCCCGCTCCGCAACACCATGCATGATTACGATTCCTTTTCATTTCTATTAATTGTATTCCTGGGATTTTCATTATAACTTCTCTTGGTATTTCATATAAATCCATGTGACGACCTAGATGACAAGGATCATGGTAGGTTACCTTTAATTTCTCACCCTCTTCGTGTTGAAATGGAATTTGATTATTATTGAGAAGTTCTATTAATACTTCCGTAATATGTTTTACTTCAAATGGCAATTCTTCTCCCAATAGTTCGGGATAATCCTTTTTTAACGTTCTATAACATCCTGCACATGCTGTAAATACAGTTTTAGCACCCATTTTCTCTATAAGATCAACATTATGTCTTATTATATCTTCTACATTTTCCCCAATTCGAAGTCCAATTGAACCACAACACCATTCATCTTTAGTTATTGCAAATTCAATGCCAGCAACCTGTAATATCTTCATCATGTTTTTTAATGTTTTCTCCTGCCGTAAGGGCATTGTGCATCCTCCAAAAAAGATCAGATCACTTTTTTCTTTAATATTAGGGAATGCTGAGATCCATTCAAATTTCTTCAATTGTTCTTCTCCATAGGGATTTTTCATGTGAATATTACTCATCCATTCAATTAAGGTCGCATGTCTTTCAAGTGGTGCAAATCCTGCTTCAATCAGATCTTTTCTTAATGCATTCCATACTTTACAATGGTCAATCCACTTAGAGACATTTAGTACCACGTTTTCATCTGATTGGTGACAAGTTTCTTTACAATTACCACATTCAGTGCATTGATAGATGTATTCAGCTAATTTCTTACTTAAAGGGATTGAGCCTTCTAAGATGCTTTTTAAGACACTCATTCTTCCCCGTGAAAAATATATTTCAAATGCTCTTTCTCCTAATGCTTCTTTCACAGGACATGTTAGATCTATGCCTACCATAGGATTTATGGCAAATCCGCATTCTCCACACCCCATACAAGAAAATATTGCTTCCCATTCCTTTTTTAAATTTTCTAATTCAGTCATGAATTCCATCACCTTTTAAATTAAATTTTCCTCTACTTAGGATAAAGTTAGGGTCAATAGTTTCTTTTATTGATTTCAATAAATTATAATATTCGACAGAATATGCTCCAATTTCGACCATAAGACTCGATGGAAGAGTTCCAAACATATAATATTGTACCCCATGTTTAAACATTCTTATTAAAAGGGATTTCCATAATTTAAGATTAAGATCATCGATAATCTTATAATTTTTACCATCATAATAACTACGAGATGTATTAAAACCTACTGTATATTCGACATTGTTACCATCAACTAATGCAATAGGACCGGATCCACTTAAAATAGTGATATTTCCCGTGATATTTGAGATTTGGTTCATATTTTCTCTATTTTCAGCTTCCCATGCTTCTGTATCTCTAAACAAATCTGGTAACATATTAATCGGAGTAAAACATTCTGCGGTAAATGGCTCACTAGCTGGTACTATTCCCCAAAGATTATGATACAAATGCCAGGGATTTTCATATTGCCATTTAGCAAAATTACCATCGGAGATTTCAGGACCTAATACTTCTGTCTTTTTACTCAAAAATATCTCGTCTAATTGTTTAACTCTTTCAGTTAATTCAATATCTGAGTTAGCTTCTATTGTATAAAAAAGAATCCCTCGTTTCTTTTTTAAATGATCCCACATTGGAAACAAACCCAATGGAGCGCTTGTTGCAACTATAACTTGAGGTATATAGATTGTATCATAGATATCTATTCCTTTTCGTCTTATATCCATCATGATTTGAGATGCGACCTCTACATCTTTACGTGGTAATAAAAAAGTTTTATACGCAGCAAAAGGAGGTCTTGGAAATACTTTTAGAGAGACTCGAGTTTTGACACCATAAATTCCATTATCACCGCAAAAAAGCCCAGCTAGATCGGGACCATTCCCGAATCTATTGAAGGGAAATTTTGAGAATTTATTAGCCTGAGATCCAGTTTCTATGATGTCGCCTGTTGGTAAAACCACTTCTAATGAGACCAACTGATTCGTACAAGCACCATACTTAGCACACCCTCCAGCTCCAACGGAGTGATGAGAGAGTCCACCACCTATTGATGCAGTTAAACCTGAACCAGGTCCTAAGCTTCCAGTATAAAGGCCAAATTGGGATAGATATTCATTTAAGGCACCCCAAGATATTCCTGCTTCTGTAGTTACTATTAAATTATCTTGATCAAGATTTATAATATTATTCATTCGTTTCATATCTAAGAGTATACCAGTATCACCATCAGGTATACTACCTCCCCATTCACAGCATCCTCCACCACGAGGTATTACAGACAAATTTTCTTCATTCGCAATTTTTAGAATCTCTGAGATTTCTTTTGCATCATTTGGACGAATTACAATGTCTGGAACACCTTTTAAGACAGGATTAACATTTCGAGAATAAGCGTGACGCACATAGAGATCATTTGATATAAATTCTTTTGATACAATTTTTTCTAATTTTTGATATACATCTGACATAGATTTAACATTTTAACTAATAATTATAAAATATTTTATAATAGAAACGATAAACTACTTAAAGTTATTCAATTTAAGAAAATTGTTAGAAATTTAAAAAATTGAAAATTAGAAAGGTAGTAGGTTGCTATGTATTATAGGGGATATATATTAATTAGGTTGAGAGTAATCGGGACTGAATGGGAGGTAGTTAAAAAACTTACGGGGTTAAAATCAACAGAGCCGGATGAAGATTGGAAAATAACTTACGTTACCCCAATATATGGCGGTTGGGACGTGATAGTTGAATGCACATTTAGTAAACTGAAAGATTTAGATAAAATAGTTACATTCTGTAGGATTGAAAAAGATTTATCACATTGGATTGAAGAAACGACCACACTGATGGGATCAAAAAACGATTATCCTGATTAATTTCTTTCTAATTATGTTTTTAAGATATTTAGGTCTGAACAAAATTGATAAAGGCAAGAAAATACGTAATTATCACTACTATATTTATAATTTTAACAATTCCAATGTATTTTGGTGTCTATCTTGAATATTTCAATATAAGAGATTTAAATTGGCTTATAATTGTAATAGCCGTGTCTGGTTTTTTCATACTTTTAATCTTGGATAAAATTTTAGTGATTTTCGTTTATAATCGGAAAATGATTGAAGATATAGGAAAAAATGATGTGATCAAAGCTTTTATTGATGGAAATAGTAAAGAAATTATTTGGTTTTACTTTCCAATAATAATAATAACGGAAGAATTAATTTTTAGATATTATACCATTGGATTTTTTGATTACAGGTTAGAATTAGAACCTGTTGTAGCTATTTTTTTATCAAGTTTTTTCTTTTCTAAATATCATATTCACATATGGTTTCGCTATAAAAATTTAATTTTTCTTTTAGTAAATCTTGGATATCCATTCCTACTTGGATTATATACAGGTTATATTTTTCTACATATAGGTATTATTCCCTGTATTCTGATTCATTTTTTTTTAGCTCTTTATGCTTATTATAGTATTTATAGACAGTATTTCTAAAATTAAAAAATAGAAAGAAAAAAAGAATTGATTACATTTTTCTAAGAATTTTTTTATCAACTTTACCTATAGTTGTTAATGGTATTTCTTTTAGTATTTCAATAATTCTCGGTATTTTATATTTTGCTAGATTTTCTTGAGCAAACTTCAATATATCAACTCTAGTCTCCTCTGATGGTTCAAATCCTTCTTTTAAAAGCACATATAATTTGACGAATTCTGAACCTGGACGATCTGGATCAGGAACTCCTATACTAGCACATAATTCGATTGCTGGATGTTTATTCATTTTATCATCAACTTCTACACTAAAAACTTTATAACCACTAACATTTATCATATCTTTTGTGCGGTCAATAATTGTGATATACCCATCTTCATCCATCACTCCAACATCTCCTGAATAAAACCATCCATCTCTAAGAGCATGCTTTGTTTCTTCTGGTTTATTCCAATATCCTTTAAAAATTTGAGGTCCCTTAATAACAATTTCACCAGGTTCACCTAAGGGAACCTCAGTTACCCCATCTTCAATACTAACTATTTTAACTTCGGTATTTGATACAGGTACACCAACGGTTCCAATTTTCTTTGGCCCAAGATATGGATTAAAAGTAACAATTGGAGAAGCCTCAGTCATCCCGTAGCATTCTATCACTTTTTCTTTGCCTACAATCTCTTCGAACTCCATTATGCTTTCTGAAGGAAAAGGAGCAGCACCCGATATAAATCCTACGTCGTCTCGAAACTTTACTCTTTTAAATTTACGGTCAGCCATAAGCATTAAATATAGAGTAGGAACATTAGCTAACAAATTGATTTTATCTTGATATTCCTTTGCTTTATTGATAAAATAAGCAGTATCCCTTGGATCAGGTATAAATATTTGGGCTGCGCCTGAATGTACAGCAG
>Ga0209427_10000389_pt1 | contig 46012 bp, 36 predicted proteins | sample DeeMarSWOR136_30_FD_187465 | JGI IMG/M metagenome (GOLD analysis project Ga0209427, IMG submission 187465) | Marine sediment microbial communities from White Oak River estuary, North Carolina - WOR-1-36_30 (SPAdes) (version 2) | ecosystem: Environmental > Aquatic > Marine > Intertidal zone >...
TGAAAAGGTGAGTGACAAGAATGTGACTGTCTTGATACGGGGAGAGAGTGGTACAGGTAAAGAGTTAGTGGCTCGGTCTATTCATTCTAGATCTAAACGGAAAGAAGAAAACTTTGTGAATGTTAATTGTGCGGCCTTACCGAATGAATTATTAGAGAGCGAACTCTTTGGGTACAACAAAGGAGCCTTTACAGGTGCTACGTACGATAAACCGGGAAGGTTTGAGAAGGCTCATCAAGGGACGATTTTCTTAGATGAGATAGGATCGCTTAACCTTTCACTTCAGGCGAAGATCCTCCAGGTATTGGAAGACCAAAGATTGTCGAGACTTGGGAGTGTAAATGAAACACCTATAGATGTGCGGATAATAGCTGCGACGAATTCGAATCTGGAGGAGGAGGTTGTAGAAGGTACTTTTAGGAGTGACCTTTATTACCGTTTGAACGTAATTTCTATTACAGTACCTCCATTAAGAGAGAGAAAACAAGATATTTTTCCCTTGACGGGGTACTTTATGGACAAATATTGCAATGAACAAAACAAGGATCCCATCCATATCGATGATGCAATAAAAGGACATTTTCAAAAGTACCACTGGCCAGGTAATATTAGAGAATTAGAGAATATAGTCAAAAAAATCGTAGCCCTGCAAGAAACAGATATAATTTATACTGATTTGAAGCTCGTTGAAGAGACAGATAAAGGGGACGAAGATTTGGGCTCTAAGAGTAGTAATCCTTGTCAAATCTGGGACGACGGAAAGATAGGACAGTTGGTTAAGGATAGGAGAGATATCTGTTTAAAGACTATACGCAGACAATATATTGCTGAGGTCGAACGACGGGCTATTTGCAAAGCCCTGGAAGCGACCCTTTGGAATAGGAAGAAGGCTGCAGAATTAATGCAGGTGAGTTATAAGACTCTCTTAAACAGAATTGAAGAGTTTAAATTAGTGCAGTGAGGATATTGTAGCTATTATCGCCCCTTAGAATAACAACTGCGGCACGTCACCTCCCTTCCCTCAGTTCCGGATTAGCTTTTTCCAGTGTAATGATCCAAGGATGAGCAAAATTCTTGCGCCCTATGTAAGCCATTGATCCTTCCCTTTATAAAGGGAAAAACAGGATGCTTTAAAAAAGAGAGCTTTTTGAAGCAAATGAAGGTTTGACAGTGTCGATAAATAGGCGGGGCTTGTTGAAAAAGACTAAAAGTAGCTGAATTCAATGGCACTTTTTCCTGATAATTATTTCTATGTCCAGTAAGGATTTCAAGGCAGCGTAGGATATTATTGCCATTAAATCAAGATATTACCTCTGTTGAAAACCCAAAGGCAGGGCTAAGATAATTTTTCCCAACAGTCGCCTTTGACAAGCATCTTCATTCACTCCAAGATGCTTTTTCATGGATGCACTGTTTTGTGTGCATTTTTCAACTTTTTCATGGATCACACGCCCCTCGTGAATCAATTTTTAAATAATAGATTATCGATGCATCGTATCCTGATTTCATGAAATAGCCATAGAGTAAGGATTTCTGGGCTCTTTCGCATGAAGGTATCCATCTCGAATGGCATTTGTCTGAAAAAAATGCCGAGGAACCAGATTTTGGCATTGATGTTGCTAATTTAGGATAATCATTCAGAGAAGCCAACAAAGACCATCTGGGGCGGCTTTACCCACCAAAAAACTCGGGGGTGCATTTTGAATACGTTGTATGTCATTGACGGTCCAGATAAGGGCAAGTCCTTTAACCTTAATGACGACATCACCACTATCGGAAGATCTCCTGATAATGATATACGTATCTCAGATAAAGGAGTTTCCCGGCATCATGGCAGGTTTCTCAAAAAGGAAGACAAGATTTTTGTTGTAGACCTGAACAGTCTTCGCGGCGTCTTCATTGATGGGGAGAAGATAGAGCCGGAGCAGGAGGTTGAGATAAAAAAAGAGAGTAATCTGCGTATAGGAAGAACAACTCTATCATTCCAAAAGGAATCTCCTGAAAAAAAATTGGCTAAATCACGCCCTGAAAAGGTGAAAAGAGGGCCCTTTGATGCAAGTGGGCCCCTAAAGGATAAAGCCAGGAACTACATACGCAGTTTGGAATTACTGCTTAGAGTGTCAAGTATTTTTGCGCAATCCCTGAATATCGATGAACTTTTGGACGAGGTGGTAGACCGGATTTTGGATCTTTTGAAGAGAATCGATCGCGGAGTCATCTTGCTGTCAGACAAGGAAACTGGCGAATTACAAGAGGTGGTTTCAAAGACAAGAATGGCCGATAAAGGAGGCATTTTCTCCAAGATTAATTATAGCAGGACTATAGTCAATAGAACTATGAAGGAAGGTAAGCCGGTAATGATGTCGGATACGAGACGTGTAAACAAATCCGAGCTCTCTGACAGCATGGATCGAATGAATGTCATGTCAGTTATGTGTGTACCTCTCACATATAAAGGAGAGGCTCGAGGAGTAATTTATGTAGACTCTCTTGGATTACCTGAGGGATTCAGAAAGGATGACCTCCAATTGCTTACTGGCTTAAGTAATACTGCGGCCATTTCTATAGAGAATGCTCGGCTTTACTCAGATCTAGAGAAATTGGTTGAACGTAGAACAAAACAATTAGAAAAGGCTCAAGATAGGTTAAAAGAGAGTGAATCAAGGTTTAGAGGGGTGTTCGAAAACATGAGCAATGGTGTTGCTATATTCGAGGCCATAGATGACGGTGAAGATTTTATCTTTAAAGATTTCAACAAGGGTGCTGAGAAGATCGACAAAATAAAGAAAGAGGATGTCATTGGCAAGTCTGTCCTTACTGTGTTTCCAGGTTTTAAAGATTGTGGCCTTTTTGATATGTGTAAAAGGGTCTGGAGAACAGGAAAGCCTGAAGATCATCCTCCTATGCTATATAAAGATGAGAGAGTTACATCCTGGAAGACGAATTATATTTATAAGTTGCCCAGTGGGGAAATTGTATCTATCTATGAAGATGTCACTGCCCAAAAACAGGCGATTGAGAAACAACAGAATCTTCAAAAACAGCTATCTCATGCCCAAAAAATGGAATCTTTAGGCAGATTGTCTGGGGGTGTGGCGCATAATTTTAGAAATATCCTGCAAGCTATTTTGGGCAATAGTCAATTTCTTCAGATGGCATATAGTCAAGATGAGCAAATACAAAAAACTACAAGGCTTGTTAATGAATCAGTAGAAACGGGCTCTGGTTTGATTGATAGCTTGCTCAAATTCTCCAGGCAGGAAGTTGAAAAAGAGATGGTCCCCCTGGATTTAAAGGATGTTCTCGATGAAACACATAAAATAATAAGCAATACCTTTGATAAGAGGATAAAGATTGTTACGAGGCTAGAGGAGCCATTGCCAATTAAAGGTGACCATTTAGGTCTAAACCAGGTTTTCATGAATTTGTGTAACAATGCACGGGACTCCATGCCGGATGGTGGTGAGCTAAAGATCGAAGCACACAAGCAAAGGAAGAAGGTGACGGTTACCATTTCCGATACTGGTTGTGGTATGGATGAAGAGGCCTTGAAAAATATATTTGACCCATTTTATACCACTAAGGATGTTGGCGAAGGAACCGGATTGGGTCTGTCAATAGCCCATGGTATAGTAGAAGAACACCATGGTGATATATCTGCATCCTCACAACCAGGGAAAGGAACAGTATTTAAGGTCTCATTCCCTATAGCTGAAAAATTTGAACAAATCAAATCGGAATCTCCACACAGAATCAAGGAGGAGAAAGGAGGAAAGGTTCTCATTGTCGATGATGAACCGGGTGTTTTGAAGGGTCTTGGGCATATGGTCAAGGCTATAGGGTATGAGGTAGATTCAGTGAGTAACGGCATTGAGGCCATTGAATATTACGAAAGGTATAAACATGATCTAGTTTTGCTGGATTGGAAGATGCCAAAGATGGATGGAGCTGCCTGTGCCAAGAGAATCCTTGAGAATGACCCAGCTGCCCGAATAGTGATCATTTCCGGGTATCAAGAGACAGCCATAGACAGAATAGATGCTGACTTGAGAAATGTTATCAAGGACTTTATTCTAAAGCCTTGTGATCTAGATAGACTCAGTGAAGTTATTTCAAAGGCCCTTAAATCTTAAAGAAAAGATCACACCATTTTAGCTCCCGAGTAATGCAGCCAGTTGATTTTATTATGTTTCTCACTTTGTATATACCTAAGGGGCTATATCTCTAAACATAATCACGGTCCTTCTCACATTGTGCCTTTTGGCATCCCCCTCTCCTATTTCCTCCACCAAAAGTGTGCAAAGCTAGAAGAAAAAGTGGTAAACGCTTGACACTATTCAGGCCGAATACTATATAATTAGTCTGCAATGTCCGTTGATAGTTGTCTGTTATTTACCGTCCTAACAATGCCTGGGTGGCGGAATTGGTAGACGCAAGGGACTTAAAATCCCTCGAGGCTCAGTCCTTGTGCGGGTTCGATTCCCGCCCCAGGCACCAAGCCCATTGAGGATTCAAGCATTATTGAGTAGCTCCTTTCTTAGTACATGTATTCTTAACTACGATGACGTATTTAACTAGTCATTGGTAACGGCCCGGAAAGGTGACACCTGGAATATCACCACCTTGAAAGTGATTAGCATAGAAATTTAGGCTACATATTGGCAAAAATTAAACACACCTATTGAAAATATTCCATACATCTCGGTAACAAGCTGCATATTCTCCACACTGTCTTTCTCAATAATCCTGTAAACAAAACCCGAATCTCTTTATAACTTGTTGATATCTCATCTTAATAATATATTTCCAATATTTTTTCGTAAAACTCCCACTTCTGGCACGTCCATTGCGTGCGACTCCAAGGAATTCAAGAGCGAAGGCGATTCACGAGGCAGATCAATCAGCTGGATGAAGCATGTGAACAGAAAACCTTTGGTCTGAACCTGTTTGCCTAGAGAGTGAGGGAGATCAATTATGGGAGGATCGCTGAAACACCGCATGAACCCGTTACACATCTACTGTCGCCTGAGGGATTTTGGTCTGCCAAAAGGACCGGCCATTTTCCTGTGCCGGATATACGAACGCGCAATCTTCAAATACTTTTTGGTGAGAGAGTGAGGGAACTCGGGTTGCTACTTCCCACCCTTGAAGCAATCTCATCCCCCATTTGTTTTGTGGTTGCGCTTCCCCCCATATCCCGCGTTTTCACCTTGCCATCAGCAAGCACAGATTTTACTGCATTGCTCACCTTTTTCGCTTCAGTCTCCAGGCCCAAATGCTCCAACATCATGCGCATTGCCTCTACTGAAGCAACCGGATTTACCACACCTTTGCCTGCATATTTTGGCGCCGAACCATGAATAGGTTCGAACATTGAGGGAAAGGTTTTTTCCGGGTTGATATTCCCGCCTGCAGCAAAGCCCATGCCCCCCTGAAGCATGGCTCCCAGATCTGTAATAATATCACCGAAGAGATTCGAAGCTACTACCACATCAAAGTAATCCAGTTTCTTTACAAACCACATAGTGAGAGCATCTACGAGAGCGAAATCCTTGGCTATATCCGGATAGTCTTTGGATACTTCATCGAAGACCTCATCCCAGAAAACCATTGAGTAGTTCAATGCATTAGATTTGGAGCAGTTGGTAACCATTCCTACATGATCACTCTGTCCTTTTAATTTCTGCCGTTTGCGGGCAAGATTGAAGGCATACCGTATCACCCTCTCTGTACCCTTGCGGGTGAAGATTGAGGTCTGAATTGCTATTTCGTCCGGAGATCCTTTTTTAAACCGTCCTCCCACCTGAGAGTATTCGCCCTCAGTATTTTCCCGAACTACAATAAGATCAATGGAACCCTGTCGTACAGATTTCAGTGGTGTGTCCACTCCATCGTATAGATATATTGGACGTAGATTTACGTATTGATCAAAACCTTTGCGAATCTGAAGGAGAAGGGTAAGGGAAATATGGTCAGGAACCTTATCAGCATCACCGATGCATCCAAGAAAAATCGCATCAAAACCAGATAAGATATCCAGGGCGTCAGTGGGCATCATAATCCCATGACTGAGGTAAAAATCACATCCCCAGTCAAACCATTCGAAGTCAAATGAGATATTGCTTCCCTTAGTAGCCTCCGTGACTACCTTTACAGCCTCTTTAGATACTTCAGGGCCTACTCCGTCGCCGGGAATAATAGCTATTCCGTAATCCTTCCTCGTCTTCAAATTATTACCCATAACTTATAAACCTCTCTCTCTTCTTCTTGCAGTATGTGCTCATTTTTCAAAATCCTTCTTGAGGGGCCTCCCTTATGGGGATCTCCGCAGCGGCCAGATAGCCTTGATAGATTGCTGACATTGCGTCGCCAGGGGTGAAGCAGTCGCCAATCAGTTCGAAATTGTATCCGGCCCGGGTGAGATCCCTGGCCAACCCCCCTTCAGGTGTCACCCCGATGGCCAGCAGTATGGTATCAATCTCTTCCACTGTGAATCTCCAACCATCCCGAATATAGCTCACCTTCCCTGGGGCCACCGCCACCACCTGTGCCCGGCAAATGACCTGCACGTTCTGCTGAGCCAATTGATCGGTGAGGTAAACCTTGGTGGAGGTTACTGCTTTGGAGGCCAACTCTGGAAGCATCTCAAAGATGACTACCTGATGGCTACGCGCGGACAGGAAATCAGCCACCTCTGTCCCTACCAGTCCGCCGCCAATAATGGCCACATGCTGCCCCAACCTTTCCGGAGCGAGCAGGGCCTGCTCGGGGAAAACCACGTCCACCGCCCCCAAGCCCTCAATATCTGGCTTACTGGAGCGCGAACCAACGGCCAGGATAATCCGGTCGGGCTGGAGCTCTTCAATCATTTGCAGGTCGGCCTTCCTCCCAGCGATCACCTCTACCCCGACCTCGGTTAACTCCCAGGTCAGATTTTCGATGGCCAGTCTTATGGATTCTCGGGTTGGAGGCAGGTGGGCCAGACGTAATTGACCACCCAGTTCATCGCCCTTTTCCACAAGGGTCACCCGGTGGCCGATCCTTGCGGAAACTGCGGCAGCTGCGAGGCCTGCCGGGCCACCTCCGATAACCAATACCTTCTTAGGAGAATCGGTCCGGATCAGCATCAGCTCACTCTCTCGTCCTGCCGTCGGATTCTGGAGGCAGGTAATAGCTTTGAGGTGGTGTATCTGACCAATGCAGCCCTGGCCGCACCATATACAACGCCGGATTGCTTCAAGACGGCCCTGCCTGGCCTTTAAAGGAAGCTGGGGATCACAGATCAACGGTCTCCCCATGGCAATGAGGTCGGCTCGCTGCCGAGCGAGGATCTCCTCTGCGAGCTCAGGCCGGCCGATCTTACCCACCGCGATAACCGGGATGTCCACTTTGGCTTTGACCGCCTGTGCCAGATGGGTGTAACATGCTTCTCCAATGTCCATACCAGGTATCATTTGGTAGGGCCTTGACTGGTGCAAACCGGCCGAGACGTGGATGGCATCCGCACCAGCCTTCTGGGCCAAAAATGCGATCCTTGCAGCCTCGGCTTCGGTATTTCCATCAGGCACATAATCGTTCCCATTGATCCGGGCAACCACCGGAACCTCCGGGCCTGAAGCATTCTTTATTCCCTCTATGATTTCCACCAAGAAACGCCCTCGGTTTTCAATGCTGCCACCCCCGTAACGATCCGTTCTTTTATTGACGCAGGAGGAGAGGAATTGAGCGATCAGATATCCGTGACAGCCATGTAGCTCCACGACCTGAAAGCCTGCCTCCAAGGCACGTTTGGCGGCTCTGACAAACGCCGATTTCAGGCGTTTGATCCCGGAGAGATCAAGTTCAAGGGGCCTTTCCATCTCTGAGGTGGTTCCTCTGAAGATTGAGGGTAAATCCGTAGGGGCCACTGGCCTGCAACCGGTATAAGAGGAATTGCTCTCGCGGCCTCCGTGGCCGATCTGAATGGCCGCTACAGCCCCAGCCTTACGAATCGCCCAAGCCAACCTGGACAATCCCTCGATATACTTGTCGTCCCAGATGCCAATATTGCAAGGCAGACGCTTCCCCTCAACGGAAACGATAGAGAGTTCCACCACCACCATCCCTACCCCACCACGGGCCCGAGCAGTATAGAAATCGATCAAGCGATTGGTGATCGAACCATCATCTCCCGCCAGGTTGGTGGTCATGGCGGGCATGACCAGGCGATTGGGAAGCCTTAACGGGCCCAGTTTGATAGGGGAAAACAATAGGTCAAAGGCCATAATCCCCTCCATAAAAAAATTAGTCCATGGTCTCCTATATTAAAACACCTTGGGCGCTCGCAACAAAAAGCCTTATTAGACAGTAAGCCCCTTTTTGCTCAAGGGAGTATAGAGTAGAGAGGCATGCGTGTCAAACAAGAACTGTGGCCCCTTTTCCCTTGACACAAGCCGGCCTTTCTCCTATCCTCCGTCCGTCAGAAAGCAACTTTCTATCGCTGGGAGGCGTGTGATGAAGATAACGGGTAGAGCAACCTATGTCCTTCAGGGGCGCTTGGAAGATAAGGCCTTCGGCTGGTCCCACCAGGTGACGGGCAGGCGCCAGACCGCCCTGTTGGAATGGGAATACGAAGGATGATGAGCTGGATACCCCAGCAATCGGAAAAGCACAATTAGGAGGGTTTCATATGACGATAAGGTTAAGCGATCGAGTGAAAAAAGGAACAAAGCGGGGAGCGCATCGTTCCTTGATCAAGGCATTGGGCTTTTCGCATAAAGATATTATGGAAAAACCTCTCATTGGGATCGCGAGCTCTAAGAGTGAAATTGTTCCGGGACATGTTCACCTGGATAGAATATCTCAGGCCGTTAAGGAAGGTATTTATGCTGCCGGGGGGCTTCCCTTCGAGTTTAATACCATTGCCATATGTGATGGGATTTGTATGGGGCATGAAGGGATGCAATGTCCTCTCCCGAGCAGGGAGCTGATTGCTGACTCGATAGAACTCATGGAGATTGCCCACGCTTTTGATGGCTTGGTCTTTGTCACAAACTGCGACAAGATAACACCAGGAATGATGATGGCCAGTTTTAGGCTCAATATCCCATCCATTATGGTAAGTGGTGGCCCCATGATCGCTGGAGATTGGAAAGGCGGGAAGATTGATGTGATCAGGGTTCTTGAAACCATGCCAAAGGTTGAGAAAGGCGAGGTGTCTTTGGAAGAATTCTATGAACTGGAGAGGGCAGCTAGTCCTGGTATCGGTTGCTGTGCGCCCATAGCAACGGCGAATAGCATGAACTGCATAGCAGAGGCCATTGGGTTGGCCCTTCCTGGGAATGGCACGATTCCTGCCGTTTATGCAGAAAGAACTGTGCTTGCACGTGCCACAGGGGAAAAAGTCATTGAACTGGTCAACAAGGGTCTTACCCCTGACAAGATCTTTACAAAGAAAAGTTTTGAGAACGGCATAGCTGTAGATATGGCTATTGGCGGGTCAACTAATACAGTTCTTCATCTTATGGCTATTGCCTATGAAGGAAACATTCCTATTAATCTGGATACCTTTGATCAATTAAGCCGTATGGTTCCTCGACTCTGCAATCTGAGTCCTAATGGCCCCTACCATCTGGAGGATCTATGGAGAGCAGGCGGGATACCTGGCATCATACAAGAGTTGAGTAAAAAAGATCTTATCAGCTTGGATGCTATGACTGTCACAGGCATGACCGTACAAGCAAATATTAAGGGTGCGCAAATATCGAACCAAGAAATTATAAGACCAATTGAAAACCCATACGATGTTGAAGGAGGCATTGCAATTTTATACGGGAATTTAGCACCTGATGGAGCAGTTGTTAAGCAGTCTGCAGTAGCCAGGGAGATGCTTCATAACAAGGGCTCTGCCAAAGTTTTTGATTACGAAGAAGAGGCTGTGGATGCTATTTTGCAAGGAAGGGTTGGTGCTGGTGATGTGGTGGTGATTCGTTATGAAGGCCCTAAGGGTGGCCCAGGAATGAGAGAAATGTTGCTCGCAACATCCACTTTGGCAGGTAGCGGATTGGACAAATCAGTGGCGTTGGTTACAGATGGGAGGTTTTCCGGAGCAACAAGGGGCGCTGCAATAGGGCATATTTCCCCAGAGGCCATGGAAGGCGGGCCTATTGCAATTGTCCAGGATGGCGATCTCATTGAGATTGATATCAAGAATAGAAAATTAACACTGGAAGTGAGTCCGTCAGAAATGGAAAAAAGGTTCAAGGCATGGAAAGCCCCAGAGCCCAAAGCAAAGACAGGCTTCCTGCACAGATATTCTCAAATCGCCACCTCGGCCTCAACCGGTGCTATCATGAAATCTAAGTTATAAACTAAGAAAAAGGTGCTTGAGGTTCTGATTACCATAACTAGGCTAAATTTATGGTAAAAACTTTATTATTCATTGATATGTCTACTTCCTTTACTTCCTTCATTTCAACTTACCCCTCCTTCTGTGAATTTCTCCAACTTTCTGGCCGATCAAAGGCATGTCGTGGGCCATCTGAGTGATGGGGGGTTTAAAGGATAACAGCTGTGTCTTCATCTCCTGGTAGCCCCTCTCCATCAAGGGCTTGAGGTGAACAATGTCGGCGGTGTTATACTGGATCAAGCGATCAAGCGCACGCTCATCTCCCCACTGGTATGCCCTCCATAGCAAAACAGCCTCATAACCGTCCATACCATCAATAGCAGAGGCACGGGAGAGGCCAAAGGATTTTTCAATCGCCTTGAGACCACCTCTATAGCCTAACCTCTTCAAGAAAAAACGCAGATCGATATGGGCTGGGGGTAGTGAAATGTTAGGAAATTGGCGCCTGATAAAAGGCAAATCAAACTGGGATCCATTAAAGGTGATGACGAGATCATAGGGTGTTATTTCAGATTCAAATTCGGCTAAATTGATGCCTTTCACAAAGCTCTTTACCATTCTGCCGTCATAGAGGCCAACTATGGTGATCTCATCAACTCCCTGGTAAAGTCCGCTTGTTTCAATATCCAGATATACAGCCCTATCTTTGAATCTGTCAAATACCCGCCACAGATCCGCAGAGGATAGTCTATCGAGGAAAAAGTGGATGTTGTCCCTATTTTCAATAGAGGCCTCCAGATTCTGACGCACAAGGGCATCCCGAGCCTGGGAAAGGGGAATCTGCTTACTACTGAGAAAATGTTTCCAGGTGAGGATGCCATGCCGCCAGAGATGGCGCTCGGTCCTCGGGCCAATGCCTGGAATGTGGATAAAGGTGTGCTCGAGCAAATGGTGTTTCCTTTTTCATTGAGTGACATTTCCCAGGCCATCAAGGTTACATAGAGGTTTACCGTGACCTGGATATATGTTCTTTAAGGGAAGAGGTAGTAATCTCTTAAAAGATTCCTTGATAGTATCGCAATCACAGCAGAAATTATTGAGCTCACCACTACCCTTCATATTAAGAATGGTATCCCCGGAGATAAGGGTTCTTTCATCCCTGCTGTAGAAACAAATACTGTCAGGGGTGTGTCCCCAGGGGTTTTCATCAATTCCCATCGGGTAAGATAGGGTATTTGTTGGCCTTCATCCAGTGTGCATTCAGCCTTGTAGTGAGAAGGGAGAAATCTTCTCAAAAAGGGCAACGGGATTGCAATCCTATCACTCAAAAGGGCAGCCAGTGATTTCTTGATGTGATCATCAGAGGCCATAACTACAGGCAGAAGCCCCTTGAGCCATCTGGCAGGGGAAAATAGGCATATCTTATCTTTTCCTTTGAGGTAATCCTCAACCATCTTAAAGAAACAGACCCTGGTTTCAGGAAAGAGCTGGAGAAGCCTGGATATTCCAGCTATATGGTCTATATGAAAATGGGTGGCGGTTACCATCCGCAAGGAGGGGGCATTCATTGATGCGCCATAGGCAGAGAGGTATTGGCATATTTTTTGGGCGGCAGATGAGGTGCCAACATCTACAGCAACAAAGGAGTCTCCATCCTCTATCAAGTAGGTATTTGCATAACCACCTCTGATGAGATGAACAGGCATGTTTTCGCCATACTACGGTCTGTTTTGTTGACACTTAACTAACAGAGCGCTCAGCAATCATATCGTAGACCTTAGCGAGGGCCTTTTTGAGCTCCGATACCTTTGTTCCCCCCCCCTCAGCCATATCTCTTCTTCCACCACCTTTTCCACCAACAAGGGCTGACAAATCTTTTATAATCCTTCCAGCATCAAACCTACCTATTAGATCAGGGGTGACCCTGCACAGCAAAAAGACCTTACGGTTAGCCCTGGCACCAAGGACGATTATTCCAGAGCTCAGTTTATCCCTTAAGTGGTCACCAAACTCCCTCAGATCCTTTGGGCTGGCTGATCTCACCTCCTCGCTTATGACCCTGGTACCATCTATCTCCCTGGCGGTATTGATTAGATCCTCTGACTGTTTTCTTAAAAGTCTGGCCTTGAGGGATTCTATCTCGCGGTCTTTTTCTTTCTGATCCCCTATAAAATGTTCAAGCCTTGTAACAAGCTGATCAGGAGTTGTTCTAAGGAGCCCAGATACGGTCTTAACATTATCCATCTCCTTTTGTATCTCCCTGATGGCCCCCTCTCCGGTAAATGCCTCGATCCTCCTGATACCTGCTGCAACTGCCCCTTCGCTCACAAGCAAGAAAACGCCTATACCTCCTGTTGCAGCCACGTGGGTCCCACCACAGAGCTCCTGGCTCACACCATCCCCGATGGTCACCACCCTCACCTGATTACCATACCGTTCCTCAAAGATGGCAATTGCCCCGAGTTTGAAGGCCTCATCCCTTGGCAATATTTGGATTGTTACCGGCAGATTCTTTTGTATATTGAGGTTTACCAGCATCTCGATCTCCCTTAATCTCTCAGGTGGTATCTGGGCAAAATGGGTGAAGTCGAACCTCAACCTTTCAGGTCCCACGTGAGATCCTGCCTGTTTAACATGCTCCCCCAGGGTCTCCCTCAATGCAGCCTGAAGGAGATGGGTCGCGGTATGATTGTGGGCAATATTCCTTCTCCTCCTTTCATCCACCATGGCCTCAACTATATCACCCGCAGAGATCATACCTTCGGTAATCTTCCCTTTATGAACGATCAGGTTCTTGGGGTACCTGACAGTATCTACCACCTCAATTCTCAGACCGCCATTGACTATGAATCCAGTATCTCCAACCTGACCTCCGGATTCACCATAAAATGGGCTTTGATCAAGGACAATCTCTACCCGCGCTTCTGTGCTTGCTGAATCTACCTCTATTCCATCCTTCAGGAGAGAGATGACCATCCCTTTTGCCTTTAACGTTTCATAGCCTAAAAACTGACACTCCAGCCCTTTTGAGTCAAGCCTTCTGTAGACCTCGGGTATCTCTTCCTCTCCACTCCCCTTCCAGCTTCTCTGAGATGCTGCCCTTTGCCCTGCCATAGCCTGATCAAAACCCGCAAGGTCTACCCTGAACCCCTCATCTCGGGCTATATCCTCTACCAGGTCCGGCGGAAAACCAAAGGTATCATAGAGCCGGAAAACCAACCCACCAGGGATAATGGGCTTCTCCTCTGAGCGCAATCCCTCCATCTCCTCCTTGAGAAGTGAGAGCCCATGAAAGAGCGTATCGGCAAACCTCTTCTCCTCATTGATCACTACTTCATCAATAAATTTTCTTGACTGTGCGAGCTCCGAGTAGTCGATCCCCATTACATCAACAACCTTATCCGTCAAACGATGGAGAAATGAATCCCTAAGGCCAAGAACCTGGCCATATCGTATAGCCCGCCTGATTATCCGCCTGAGCACATAACCTCGACCCTCATTTGAAGGCATAATACCGTCGGCTATCAGGAATGCAACAGCCCGGCTGTGATCTGCAATAACCCTGAAGGAGATATCACTTTTCTTATCCTGGCCATACCTTGATCCTGCAAACTCCTCAACAAGTTTTATGATGTCAGAAAATAGGTCTGAATCGTAGTTTGAATAGACGCTTTGGAGAACCGCTGCCAATCTCTCCAGACCCATGCCGGTATCTATGTTTGGCTTAGGAAGGGGGTTGAGATCGCCATTAGGCTCCCTGTTGTATTGGGTAAAGACCAGGTTCCACAACTCCAAGTACCTGTCGCAGTCACAGCCCACAGAACAGGTAGGCTTACCGCAGCTAACCTCAGGTCCTTGGTCAATATAGATCTCCGAGCATGGGCCGCAGGGGCCTGTCTCTCCCATGGCCCAGAAATTGTCCTCTTCTCCGAATCTCATGATCCTATCAGGAGGTAGGCCTATGTTCTCATTCCAGATCTTGTATGCCTCATCATCGTCTTTGTAAATTGATACCCAAAGCTTCTCTTCGGCTAAGCCATACCCTACGGTCAGGAGTTCCCAGGCCATATCAATGGCCCCTTGTTTGAAATAGTCACCAAAGGAGAAATTACCGAGCATCTCAAAGAAGGTATGGTGCCTGTTAGTGTAGCCTACCTGATCGAGATCATTGTGTTTTCCCCCGGCCCTGACACATTTCTGGGAGGTCGCTGCCCTCATATAGGAGGGTTTTTCAAGACCGAGGTAGAGATTCTTGAACTGGACCATGCCAGCATTGGTAAAGAGGAGGGTAGGGTCATCCTTGGGAACCAAGGATGAGCTCTTTACGATCTCATGACCATGATCTCTAAAGTACTGTAAAAATTTCTCTCTGATTCTTCTGCTATCCATAGGCCAGCTGAGTTAAAAGCAAAAAGTGAAAAGTTGCAACTGAGATTGGCCGTTTTTCATACTTCAATGATTTGGCTGAATATTAAAGATTGTCTATGAGAATCTTGCTTCATAGTCCAACAGAATTCCGACCTGATTCTGGGAATCAGAGCGGGACGAATCGTCAACTTTAGGCACTTGTAATATTAGGCAGTTTTTACTGAATTTCTTCTTGAGAAATATCTCTTTTTTCACCTAGCCCAAGTTTTTCCTTCACCCTGTCAGAGATATCTTTCATTATATCTGGATGCTCGGCCAAGAATCTTCGCACATTTTCCCTTCCTTGGCCAATCCTTTCCTCATTAAATGAGAACCAGGCCCCACTCTTTTCAATTATATCTAATCCAACGCCCAGGTCTAATATGTCTCCCTCCTTTGATATCCCGGTACCGTAGATAATATCAAACTCGGCCATCCTGAAAGGAGGGGCAATCTTATTTTTTACGACCTTAACTCTGGTTCTATTGCCTATTGTCTTGTCTCCTTCTTGTATCGAGCCTATTTTTCGGATGTCAAGGCGTTGCGTGGCGTAAAACTTGAGCGCATTTCCACCAGTGGTAGTCTCTGGGTTGCCAAAGAACACCCCGATCCTCATCCTGATCTGATTTATAAAGATAACGCATGTCATTGATCTATTAATGGTCGCTGCTAATTTCCTGAGGGCCTTGGACATCAATCTTGCCTGCAACCCAACCTGCTGGTCTCCCATTTCCCCTTCAATCTCCGCCCTTGGAACAAGGGCTGCAACAGAGTCGATAACCAGGGCATCTATGGCCCCACTTCTCACCAGGATTTCAGCTATATCGAGGGCCTGCTCACCCGTGTCCGGTTGGGAGACAAGAAGATCATCAACATTTACTCCGAGTCTCTTGGCATAGGCCAGATCAAGGGCATGTTCGGCATCTATAAAGGCGACAATCCCATCTTTGGCCTGAGCCTCTGCAATAATGTGGAGGGCCAGGGTGGTTTTTCCTGAGGCCTCAGGACCAAATATCTCTATCACCCTCCCCCTTGGCACACCACCCAGACCAAGGGCGTGGTCAAGCGCAAGAGAGCCTGTGGAGATGACAGGAATATCTATCAGAGCCCCATCCTGCCCCAACTTCATTATTGAGCCCCTTCCATACTGTTTTTCGATCTGCGTAATAGCCAGATCGACAGATTTTCCCTTTTCGGATTCTATTGCCATAATAATCCCCCCTTTACCAAAGCCTAATTGAGCATATCGGAATTTCTATCCCGCCATGCGGGAAAATGATACCTCTTTTATTGTCTCTTTATTTGGTGCTATCGATTTGGATTGATGGAGTATTGGGGCCAAGCCCCTAAATCCTCTCCCCTCAACAGACATCGTCAAATCGTTGAGTAGTTAGTCAGCTCAATGGCCAAGCAGCCATTTTTGTATACACGGGGCCATCTGGTTTAAGGTCGCTCTTAAAAAGAACAAGCTCATTCAAGTAACGAAAATTACTAGCAATATCATGATATCTATCAAGAACCCATTTCAATTCCCCATCGCGGTCTACTATACCTTTAAAACGTCCCATTGTGAGGTGTGGTCTAAATGGCCTTTTCTCTGGCTTGAAACCCAACGCCTTTAGTTCTGCCTGTAGTCCGTCCCGGAGGGTTGACAATTTTTCTATTTCTCCATTAAGGCCAACCCAGATGACCCTTGGACTCCTCCGATTTGGGAATACCCCAACACCCTTGAGCCTGGTCTTGATAGTGGAAAACCCTTTAACCGCCAATTGTACCTTTTGTTTTATATCACCTATTGTATCTTCATTAACAGAGCCAAGAAAGACTATAGTGAGATGAATATTCTCTACCTTCACCCACCTCACAGGCATTCTTGTTTTTTGTAATTCTTTGGAAACCGCCCCGATCTGTTCCCTGATTTCACGGGGAAGTTCAAATGCCAGGAATGAACGGATACCCATTGAGATATCTCCTGACCCAGTCGAGGGCCATCTCAGATGTATTATGCTTAACCTTATCTCTCTGTCCTGAAAAGCGGTATTGCCCAGAGAACATTTTGCCGTCTACAGAGAGGCCAATAAAAACAGTGCCAACTGGTTTATCCCCTGTTCCTCCTAAAGGTCCGGCAATACCTGTTGTCGCAAGCCCCATATCCGTTTTCGCAACCTTCTTGATCCCCTCCGCCATTTCCCTGACCGTTTGATCACTGACAGCCCCGTAGGTATCTATGGTTTGTTGCCTTACACCGAGCATCTCGACCTTGGATCTGTTGCTGTAAACAACTATCCCCCTTTCAAAATAAAGAGAGCTCCCTGATATAGACGTAAGCCTATGGCCAATGAGACCACCTGTACATGATTCAGCCAAAGATATAGTCATCTTCTGCTCTCTAAGCAACTCTCCAACTACAGCCTCCATGGTTTTATCATCGGATCCAAAGACATAAGGCCCTAAAAGATTCCTGATTTTCTCCTCTGCCCTGTTTAATTCTCTTTCAATCTCTGCATCATTTTTGCCCCGGACCGTAACCGCAATATGGTTCTCAGGGAAGGAGGGATAAAAGCCAAATAGTACCTTTTTGAGTTCATCACTGAGGCCTTTGAAGGCATCTGCCATATAGGATTCACTCAATCCATAGACCTTAAGTATCCTATGCCGCGGGACAGTGGCTGGCCGGTACCTTCTAAGAATATCTGGAATAACAAACCTATTCATCAACTCCCTCATCTGCTCAGGCACACCTGGCAAGAAATAGAGGACGCTGTCCCCTTCAGACAACGAAAAACCGCACATCTCTCCTTTGGGATCTAACATCTTCGCCCCTCTGGGAAGCCAGGCCAGGTTTTCTAAAGAAGGAGACCAGGCTAGCCCCAATTTTTTTGTATTCTCCTTTAAATGAGCAAGGAGGGTCTGATCAAGGAAAAGGGGCCTATCTAAGGCCTTGGATACTATCTCAGTTGTTAGATCATCCTCAGTGGGGCCTAATCCACCAGTAACAATGATAAAATTAGACCTTTTCACAGCTGCCCTCAACACAGAAGAAAGTGTATCGTATTTGTCACCTACGGTCGTGATTTCATGTACTTCAAGTCCACAGGATAACAGACAACCTGATGCATACCAGCCATTGAGGTCTCTTGTCCTCCCCGAGATAAGTTCATTACCTATGACTATAATCTCTGTGAGCATGACTTCTTCACTTCCCACATCCCATCAGTTGAGCATATAGAGAAAAAACCGTAAACATAGATGGGCATACACACCGGCAACAAGATCGTCAAGGACAACCCCCAAACCTCCCCTTACCCTTTTGTGTATTGTCTTTATTGGAGGTGGTTTCAGGATATCAAAAAACCGAAAGAGAAAGAATCCTGTCACTAGGTTTCTCCAGGTAAAGGGGATAAAGATAATGGTTAACAAAAATCCGGCTACCTCATCAATAACTATCTCCCTTGAATCAACCCTGCCTAGGATACGCTGACTTCTATGGGATGACCAGATTGCCCCTATGATTATTATCAGCAATAAAAAGACCTGGTATTTGGGACCTAAAAAATCTCCTACCAAATAGAGAGGTATTGCCCCTGCTGTGCCATAGGTGCCTGGAATTCCAGGTAAAAGACCTGTGCCGAACCAGATGGAAACTACTAAGGCAATCTTGTCTAAAAAACTAGCGTTCCTGATTAACTTCACACTTTCTAAACTATCAAATTGATTGAGAGACATCAAGTCAGAATAATAATTAGGGCATTCTAATGGCGTAAATAGATACAGACATTCTTACCAGGGTAAGGGGGGATCAGTCAAAGAGTTTCTCCGCTATTATATGAGGCCTTTGCATACCCTGGTGTTAAAGAACATGATGGCAATTTAGAGGATATGCGAATCGGGACACGGCAAATGGAGAAAAGGGATCTTTTCCACAGGACAGGCCCCATTGGCTAGCCGTAAAAGCCCATTGCAAAGGGCAGGTTATCAGAAGGCTTCAAAAGGGATTTTGCAGCCCAGATTGAACCTTTTTTTCTGCTATGGGGATCCGTGCTAAGGGGCCTTGGTTGAGCTTTTGTGCTTTTCTCTTTGGGCGATTTTCACCAGGGCCTCTTCGGCCCTGCTCTTCCACTCTCTGTCCCGCTGTTTCTCCAGCTTCTGGAGAATCGCGCGGGATCTGTCACTTCCAATTTCTCCCAAGCTTTCGCAAATTGCGGCTACTGCTCCCTCGCTAAGGAGGCTCTTTTTTTTCTTCATAAACTTAAGGGGACCCAGAGTGAGCCGACGGTCGAGTGTATCGAGCAGAAAATCCTCAAGCGAGCCTATCCCTGGCAGTTCAACATTCCCATAAGAACCAAGGGCGCTAAGGAGGCGAGCTTCTATTTGCTGATTCTTATCCGAGGGAGAATCTTCCGCCTCTTTCAGCATTTCGAGGAATTTTTCTAGGGCTACCTTGCTCTTGATTCCCGCCAGACACTGAATAGCCCTTTTCTTAACGCCAATATTTGTATCGTTGAGCTGATCGAGGTACAATTCTTCACCCCCACCACCCATGATCTTGTAATATATCCCCAGAGCCTCCTCTCTGAGGTGCGGGTTTTTATGATTGAGATAAACCCGCACGGTGTTGGCCAAGGGTTGAACCCACTCATCACACTTCATTTCTGCCAAAATACGGAGAATGTCCATGGTAGATTTCGTTGCGACTTCCTTTTTATTTAGCTCATCGAGAATAAGATTTATGGCTGAGGAATCGATCTGGATGAGTATCTCGCAGGCATGTTTCCGGACCAAGCGGTTGCTGCTTTGCTTCAAAAGGGAGAGAAGGTAAGGCACAGATCCCGCATGGAGTTTCACAAGAATGGGGGCAATGGCCTCGCGTATTTCCTCTTTTTCGGTGAGAAATCTCTCCTTCAATGCCTGTAGGGTCTCACCCCTTTCTATCTCCTCTAGAATTTGCCCTGCATAGGGAGAGAGGTGTCTTTTTTCATTAAGGTGGCGATCGATATGGGTGACGATCTTCAAGACCTCTTCATACCGATCTCGGCGAATCAATTCGGGAATAATCCTTGCAAAGGATCGACTCATTTTAAGATATTTTTCTCTATCCTGAATTGTGTCGAACTGGTTGAAAAAGGAGTCGCTGTGCCGAAGGAATTTTTCTACAACCCGATCAAACTTGATCTTGCGCTGCATTGCCTCTGTAAGCTGTTCAAGAGGTACAAGTTTGTGTTTGAAATACTCTTCAAGGATAGGCTCTCTTCCCTTGATTTTCCTTAGATTGAGAGACGAGGCGACCAGTATGGCAAGCGCCACCAATTTTCCCTGAGGAGGTTCAGTGGTCCTATTGCGGAGGGTCTCCTTGAGTAATGTCTGGGAAATCTTGAAGAGAAATCCATCAGAGAGACAGGCGATCATTTCTTTGTCAATCTCAGATTCTTTGAACTCTTTGGTTTCGGCGAGATCACTGTTCATCAAAATGGGGACCATGACCTCGGTGTATTGGATAGGCCGAGCGATGTCCTCGATGATCTGTCTTCTGACCTTTTTCAGGCCTTCTTCGTCCAGATCAAGAAAGAGTGGGATCGTACTGAAGTCTTTCTTGAGGCGGGTAAGGGCAATTTGAGATCGCCAGGGGATTTTCCGCTTTCTAGCCAGGAGCTCTTCTGTGAAGATATATGAAACGTTGAGAATGCCTCTCTCTCTCAGCATCCGGCTGAATTGTTCCTTATCGCTTTTTTCATGGGTGTCGACAAAGATCGGTTCGCCCATGATGTCGACGAAATTGGTGAATTCCGTCCGAGTCATAGTATTTTTAAGGGTTAAGCTAACGAGATCTTTCCGCTCGAGGAATTTGGCAAATTTGGGGGTATACATCTCTGCCATCCCCCGTAACATCACGGAATGGAGGTGCTGGATTTCTGGCAGTGCCCCTTCGATCAAGATACTTCTCCCTTCAGGATCATCGCGAAGCAGGAAGGTCAACTCCCCCTTTTTGGGGAAAAGCCCTTGAAAATCTTCGTAGAGCCCTGACTTGGCCTTTTTCGCCTCGGGATGATCGGGGGTGTAGTAGCCGGTGCGCAGAAATGCCTGAATCAGAGAGAGAAGAAACTCCGCGAGAGAGGCCTTGATCTCCTTATGGGGGTCATCTGCTATCTCCACGGGGCCAGAACTGTCTGGCTCAGGAGGGGTATTTTTCATTGGAACCCACCATAGAGGGGTAAACACAGAATGCAGGCACGTAATCTTCCTGCCATATGCCTAAAAAGACAAGGCTTTTGTAACATATATAACATAAAAAAGCTCATGTGTCAATGGAAGGGGCATTACCCCCACATCCTCGTGCTCCCTCACCCCGTGAGAAGGGTGAATTTTACCAGGTAGCGCATTATAACGCGGTAAATAGACACAAACACCTCTAACCAGCGTAAGGGGATCAGTCAAAGGCTTTCTCCACGGCATTTACGCTTCCTGACCTGACGATACTGTTCTCTATGCCAGGTACTGGGCCTACAGTTCCTCTTGTGCCTGGGCCTTAACCAAGGCCCGAAACTCCTTAAGAAGGAGTGGGTGAAAGCGTGTCCCCACTTGGCGATCCATCCAATTGAGGGCATCGGTCAAGGATAGAGCGGCTCGCTTGGCATGGTTCCGACGGAGATTGTCGTAGGTGTCGGTAATGCAGGTTATCATACTAGCTAGATTGAGCTGTCGCGGCCGCTCTTGCTTGGGATAGCCTCCACCATCATATTGGAGGTGATGTTCATAGGCGACCATGGGAACCAGATCGGGCATCCCGGGAGTTGCCATCAGAATCTCAGCCCCACGAATGGGGTGCTCCCACTGGCGTTTCTTTTCATCTAAGGTGATGGCCTTGGTTTTTGAAAGAGGAGCTGAGGGAGATAGATGTAAGCCGATGTCATGGAGGAGGCCCCCGAGACCCACCTCATGAATGATTGCCTCCTCGAGGTCAAGCCGCTGGGCCAGGGCCATGGACAGGGCAGAGACGTTAATGGCATGGATGTAAGGATCGGGATCGGTGTTCCGTCGATAGATGAGTATTTTCAGAGGCACTTGTCCAGTTCCAACCATCTTTTGGATTGTCTCCGTGGTCTCCTTTGCCATGGTCACCTTGGTTTCGGTAAGAGGCCCGTCGAGATCTATGAACAAATCCTTGAGTTGGCCGGAGAATGAGAGCACAGATTGACGGGCAACCTGAAGCGCACCGGACACCTCTTCATAGGAAAGCTGGGGGCCGGCCTCTAAGGGCAAGGTACCGGCGAGGACATGCGGCAACCGATCCTGGTTTTTGGCAATGACCAGATCAGCGCCGCTGGGATTTTTCAACAGAGACAGCAACAGTTGCAAAAAGACAATGAGTTCGTCTGAGGTCAGGCCGCGGCTAAACAGGAGGCGCTGGAACTTCATGGCCTCCAGCCGTTGAATGAGTTGCGCAAGAGTCCCGCTGAGTTCTGGAAGGGGGATATTCTCCACCACTACCTCGCCATTTACAAAAAGTAGTGTGAGGCTGGATCGTTGATCCAGATATTTGGTCAACCGTTGAAAGAGATTGCTGAGTTTTTTCTTAGTTTCAGGGTGGTCCTGAGGATAGAGGGACAGCGCACGCAGGCCACCAACAAGGCTCACACAGAGGTCGCGGTAAAAGGCACTGAGCTTTTCAGTTTTGGCCTGTGCTGACATATCAGTCTCCTTCGAGCACCAGTTCCTGACACAGTGCTTGGAGGTCACCTGATCCCTTGTTGACTACCTCATGCAGCACTTCCTGTGCCTTATTTGTACCAATCTCAGCCAAGGCACGGGCCGCAGCCATTTGCAGTGACCTCATCTTTTTGCTCTTAAGCCACGATTTTTGCAAAACAATTTCACCCAGGCGAGGTACCGCTCCCTCTGCCTTCAGCGCTCCTAGGGTGCTGACTACCTTCACGCGGATCTCATGGTTCTGATGGTCTAGGAGCTGTCCCACGGCAGTGCCGAGATTCCTATCTGCCGATATGCTAGCCAGACTGAGAAGCTGCGGGAGGGCATGGTCCGGGGCACCCGGAAGCCCGCGGTTCAGTATCTTGCCCAGGCTAGGACCCAGACTTGTCAGCGTGGCTCTGAGCCAGCGGGCTTGAGCACTGTCCTCGTCCTCAAGCTCTACCAGAACATCCAAGAGAAACCCTCCGGCTTTCTGCGGAAAAAGATGACGGACAGCACTTATGGCTACGGTCTCCTTGGCCTCATAGGTACGACATCGCTTCAAAAGATTTCGCAGTAGTGCCCGAATATCTTCAGCACTTAACAGAGAGTTAATGGTTTTCCTAACCGAGGCCTCTTCAGGAAAATCGCTGAGGGCGAGGAAGACCTCGCGCAGGAGGTTGCCGACGGTCAGAAAATTTTCCTGACTCAAAAAATGACTCAGGATTTCGCCTATACCCTCGAGCAGAGAAGGAAGAAAGGCTTCTGCCTCGGGGGTATGGCGCTGGCTGATAAGATCAAGAATCAGCTGGGCTCTTGCTGGCCTTAAGGACTCAGGGGTAAGGGTCTTGAGGAGACGACCCATTTCCTCCTCTTCCACCATAGGCACTTTCATATTAAGAGAGCTGGCAAGGGCCTCGATCTCCTTGTGGTATTGTTCATTAAATTCTTCTGTCTCCTGGTGTTGGACAAGGAGTTGTTCCAAATGCTGCCAGTGGCTGAGGTTATCTGATCCTCCTTCCTGAGTGTCCCCATGCATTTCCCGCTGAATCAAGGTCAAGAGCAGACCCGGTTCCTTGTACTTGGCCAGGGCCCGGTTGAAAAGATTGTTGAAACAGGCTGACTTTGCTCCTGCCTCCTTCAGGGAGTCTCCGAGCAGGCAGACAAGTTGGCTATCAGGCATTGCCTGAAAGATATCATGGATAACGTCACTCTCTTCTTCCCTGATAGCATCAGGTGCAACCGCACCGAGGATTTGTACTTTTAGATCCAGCTCCAGGGAATCGAGTACGCCTCCCACTTGTCGGGCGAACAGTTCTCTTTTTACCGGGGCAATGCCCGACAGTATGTCACCCAGGTTCTGGATGAAGTTGCCCAGGAGAACACCCCGTTGAGTGACGCTGGCGCCCTGTTGTTTTTCCGCCATATCGCTATCCATCTCCAAGAGCAACTTCTTTAATTCCTCCACGTCTTCGCAGAGGCTTGTTAACTGCTTGGTTTGCTCCGGGCTAAGATTGAAGGCCCCGGCTCCCGCAGGTTGGAGAATGAGCTGTCGCCAGATTGCTTCATCCTCGCTCCTTTGTGTCAGTTGGGACGCTACAGTTTGAACGGTGGAGAAGATAGTGTAGTCCAGGAGACCGAGCCTCACACGCGTGATATTTTCACGAGACAGTGCCGAAAAAACCTCATCGCCTTGCCCCTGCTGCGCTCCGGCCAGAAGTCCGATGAAAGATTCAAGCTCCTCGGCAGTGATCTCTTTGTCGAGGAAGATGTAGGAGATTCTCAGGGAGTGGAAGAACTTAAGGAACTTCTCGAGCTGGACATCCTTGGTGTGGTAAAAGGTGCCTTCCAGAAAAAAGGTATCCCTGGCGCACCCAAGAAAGAGGAAATCGCGATCGGCGATGGCCTCATGGAGCTTGGTATAAAGCTGTTGAGTGTGCTTTTTGAATAGGTCATGGCCACTGGCATAAAGGCGCGCAGTATTGACAGCCCGCATAAGCGCAACAATAAAATCAGCGATGCTGCTGGGTAAGGGACTTTGCGCTGAGGAATTGGTACCTGGCGTTGTCATGAGTGAGTGATAATAAACTGAAATAATTCACTTTTTAAAGATACTATAAAGTAAAGGCGCCTGTATGTCAATGGAAAAGGCATTGCAAGCACTAACCAACATACAAAGGCATCTTTACCAGGAATCTCCTTATCCCCTTTTCCCGTAAAGGGTTCTGTTGACCCTTGTGCTTCATCCGTGCGTGCACAGAAAGAGATTCTGTCTTAGTGTTCTCAAGAAAGAATGCCGCCACACGGATTTAGGACAACCCCATATTTTACTGGCAGAGGCACCTTATTTCTTATTTGATGTTTTGATTTTTCTATGATATTATAAGATATTGAAAACTATAGGTTTTAGCAATAAACCTATGGCTTCCAGTGATAGGGAAGAGACCCTTATCGGTAAAGAAAGGGATGTCATGATCGAGACAGCCCGGCTGTCTGGGATGAACATTCTATGAAGCTGTGTCAAACCTGTGGCCAACCGCTGGCCGAAGAGATTACCACCTGCCCCTCGTGCGGAAGTCAGGTAAGCGAGGGCAGAAGGTACATCGACGACTACCGGATAGAGGATGTCCTCCACGAGGGCCACGCCAGCTTCCTTTGCCGGGCCATCAGGGAGCGTACGAATGAGCGGGTCATGATCCGCCTCTTCACCCCCCAATCCGGGGTCGACGAAAAGGTGGCTGATCGGCTCAGGCGAGAGTTAGAGGAACTCAAGAAACTGCCTGTGGAGGGTTTCGTCCGACATTATGCGATCAGACGCTCCACTGATGGGTTATGGTACCGGATCAGTGAATGGGTAGACGCTGTGAGCTGGGGCGATCTGTTGGCCTCCGGACGCCTCAACGACTACGAGGCGGCCTTTGACCTCTTTTACAAGATAGCCTCAACCCTCAAGGTGCTCCACCAGGAAGGTCACTTTATTCCCCATCTTATTCTGGACGACATCATAGTCGTCGAGGGCCACAGGGGAGAGCTAGAGGTCAAGATCGACTACAAGCTTTCCCGCTTCTTCGACCCCAAACTGGACCGACCCGGGCCCATGTTGAAACGGCTCCTGGTATGTCACCCTGACATCGTCAACCAGCGCCCGCTGGATTTCAGGAGTGATATCTGGTCCCTGGGTAAGATATTCGTGGAACTTCTCACGGCCGACTATGAGGCCCAGAACTTCCTGGTCAAGGTTGACGAACTACGGCTGCCCCATGGAGCTAAAGTCCTGCTCAAGACCATCCTGGCCGATGACCCCGACTTGCGGCCCCGGTCCATGGCCGAGGTAGCCGACGCTCTTGGCCGGATCAAAAACGGCGAGATTGAAGAGGCCAAGAGGCGACGACTCGAACTGGCCCCGGCCTCGGCCGGAGCGATAAGGAGGCTCAGGAAAAGACTGACTCTGTTAGCGGCCTTGGTGGTCCTGCTGGTCGTCGGCGCCCTGGTATGGTTGCAGTTAGACATCAGGAAGAAGGAGAGCGCGGCCGTCCTGGAGGATTACGCTAATCAATATGCCCCCTCGGTTGCTTTTGTGTTGGTGGAGTATAGCCTGGAGGATGGTAAGGAGACCCTTTACCGCAACCGGGCCGAGGGGACTGCCTTTCTGGTAGACAGCGACGGCTACCTGCTGACAAACCGCCACGTGGCCTGTCCTTGGCTGGAGGACCTCAGACTTCATATGACCATCGACCAACTCAGGCAAATCGGGCTGTCTCCACACTTTGGGTACTGGATGTTTCTGTGGTTTCAAGGAGAAAAAGCCTTCAACCTCTCGGCCGGCCTGATGGACAGCCCCGACCTGGCCGACGCCTACTTCCTCGGCTCGGCATTCCGCACGGATGGAACTCCGCGCCTGACTATCGCCGGCGTGGCCAAGCCGCCAATCGACACCCGGCATCTGCTCACGTCTCCCCTCAAGGACGACTTCGCCGTGCTCAAAATAGATAGGGTACCAGAAGGGCTAAAGCCATTGCCTCTGGACCTGAACCTGGATCCCCAGAACCTTCGCAAGCTATCGCGCGTCATCACCCTGGGCTTTCCCCTGGGTAGCCGGACCCAGGCCGCCACCGTTAACGTCAGCGTGACCAGAGGCCACGTCCGCCGTTCCTTTGAGGATCTGATCCAGGTTGACGCATCCTTCTATGGAGGCGACAGTGGTGGGCCGATGATCGACATGCGTGGCAAGGTCATTGGTATCGTCTCGGGCGTTGCCACGGACTGGGCCCCGGGGCTGCTGCCCGTAGCCACACCCTTATGGGATATGGCGATGGTCCTGCCCATCACCAAGGCCGCGACCTTCCTTCAGGATCTTAAGGCCGGGCAGGTCAAGTGGAATGGGGTCCTGGACCTATCCGTGGAGGCCAAGCTCAAACGAATCACCGAGGCGTCGGCTAGAGGCCGCTGGGCCGAGGCCATGGCCATGGCTGATGAGGAACTCAAGCTCAGCTTTGACCCGAGACTGGTCATGGCCGGAGGGATGATGCACTTTTGCGCCGGGGACAACCAGGGCGCCGAACGACTGTTCCGGCAGTCCCTGTCCATGGACCCAGAGAACATCATGGCCAAGCTGATGCTGTTTCTCATCGATTGGCTGGCCGGCGAATCCTCGGTGAGCCCCCACCGCCAGGAGTTGATGGCCCTGGACTGGCGGTCTCCCGCAGAGTTTCTGGGCTATCTGGCCAGGGTTTTGGAAGGGTTAGTTGACGAGGAGTCAGCCCTCAAAGGCTGGGACAACGAGCCTGAGAGAAGCTGGCTCCATTATATTCTCGGGCTTATCCGGGGCGTACGCGGGGACTGGGCTGACTCGGAGAGGCTGCTAAAGGAGGCTGTTCTGGCGGCAGACACCGAGGCCTGGCAGTTCTTCCTGGCCAGCGCCCAATTGGACAGAGTCCAGCAGCGGAGGCTGGAGTCTTTTCAGGACGACTCCCGGTGGGCAAAGTATCAGGCCGAGACCGAAGCCTTCAACCAGGCCGTGCAAAGAGACCAGAAGGCTAAGGAGGGTCGCAAGGCCGAAGTGGCCGAGCTTAAGGCCCGGCTCGTGGAGGAGTCAGCCAGCCCGAAGGATAAGCGAAGGGCGCTGGAAAAGATACTTGATAGCGTTCCACGCAACAGGGATACCATGGTGGAGCTTGCTTTCTACAGCGCCATGGAGGAAGATTGGGAGCACGCATTGGAATATACCCAGACCTTCCTTGAGAGAGACGGCCGGCAGAGCACCGGTCGGCTGAGGATAGGCCTTTTGGAGCCTGAGATTCTTCACAGCATGGGCCGCCAGGAGGAGGCTCGAGTCAGCCTGGAGGCCTATGGACGCCGGACGAGGGACGCCTGGTACCGGGCCGTGAGCGAGTCTTTGCTGGGCAAACGGACCGAGGGCTCCCTTAAGAAGGAGGCCGGCGAGTGTCCAGAGAAGCTTATGACCCTTCACGCTGCCCTGGGGTTCTGGGCCGAGGGGTCCGGAGACAACCAGAGGGCTATCGAGCACTACAAAGAGGCCTTAGAATCATTCATGGACACCTGGATCGAGTTTGATTTCGCCAAGGAGCGGATCAAGACCCTGAGACGGCCTTCAGAATAGTTCCCTCTCACCCCCAAAAAAAGATCATGTAGGGCCACTGTTCTGATCTCTCAATGAAAGCTACGCCGGTATCCGATGCCCGTTGCCGCCATAGGATAAATAAGCCCTGGGTAGCGACTGGAGAAAAGGGTGCATTAAAAAAAAGAGAGGCAATTAAAATTTATGGCTTCGACGAAGGTCGTGCGGGCATGCTTATGAGCAACGAAGTATTGCAACGGTTTAATGAAATAATCACCGAGTCAGCTGTGAAAGGCATCAACGTCGTGCTCGGGCTTTCCTCATAATACCTATTCTTCGCTGGCCTATAGGTATTATCACCATTCTTCAATCCAGTTCCTCAATTCCTGAAAAATGTTTCAACGTCTCCATGAATAAGAAATGGCCGCTGCGAACTAAATAACGAATGGGGAAGCCCAAGGTATTTTTCAGGAGCAGGAATAGGAAATCAGGAATTCCTCAAGATTAGGCGGTCAATGAGCAAGGGTCATCTGGCCTTTTGTTCCAAAATGTAACTCAATATTAACAGTGTAGGTGGCCATAATCCGACAAAAATCCCCCAGTCATGCGATTTAGCGAGGAACACGGTGAGAGCCAGTGGAATAGAAATAATTCCTAACCAAAAGCAGAGAATAGATAATCCTTTCATAAGTTATCCTTCTTGAGGTTAATGGGTTGAGCGGAAAATCGCAAATAGAATAAACAACAAGCAGTTTCGGAAGTCAAGAGAAATCAGTTTGGAGAGCGATATACAAATAACGTTATTTACCGAAGAGCTTGTTCATCTGCAAGAGCAGGGAGAGATCGCCCGTTACCTTGTATTTCCCCTCCATGAACATCTGCTGGCCATCTGCCTTGCCGGTCATGATATCCATCCACACCTCGAAGGGCGTCTCAATGGTGAGATCCGGATTGTTGGCCTCTCCCATTTCCGCCTTGATTCCGCCATTCTCGATCCTAAAATAGCACGACCCTTGGGCCTCGCCGGAGAAGTGGAACTGCATGGTCACCTCCGTATCGCCGGCGCCCTCAGGCTTAAAACCCATGGGCATAATCAAGAGAAAGGTCTCGATGGAATCAGGGCGCGGGGTGAGACCCTTCTCCCTAAATTCCTTGGGTGTAATGCCCTCCGCAATGCAGGTCTTCCACATGAGATTGCCGACCTTGGCGAATGCCTCTTTATCCTCTATGATCACCTGTGTGATACGCTCCATTGTTTCCGGGGAGACCTTCAACGATTCAACGATTTCGCGCCCCGCAAGAGTTGTGGCCTCGAGGATGTCCTGCGCCTTGTCCTTGAAAACCGGAACGGTCAATGATTCCGCAGATGGTCGATAGATCTCGGCCACGAGCAACTGATTTCTTCCGAAGATGAAGTTCACCCAGGACGAAAGCTGGTCGAAGACCTCCTTTTCCGGAAACCCGGCCACGGAGAGAAACACGGCCTTTGGGAGTTCGTGACGCCGGGGGTGAAAGATCCTTCCATTTACTCCCACAAAGAAGGGCTGAAGGGTGGGGAGTGTGCGCTCGATGAAGGCCTTCATGGTCGCGTTCAGCGTGAAGTGGTAGAGCGGCGTGGCGTACACGACAAGATCTGCTTCCAGCCACTTGGGATAGAGCTCCTTGGTCATGTCGTCCTTGTGAATGCACACGCCAGGGGTCTTGGTCCAGCAGGTGAAACAGCCGATACAGTTGTTGACTTTCCTTTTGCGGAGCTCCACGACCTCGACCTCTGCGCCTTGCTCGCGCATACCCTTTACGAGATAGTTTAACATAAGCTCCGTCTTGCTCTGCCCATCACCGCGAGGGCTCGAGTTTACCGCGAGTACTTTCATAGTGTCCTCCTTTCCTTATGGAGCAGGTTTTGTGGTTTTTACCCTTTCTTTGGTTGCTTGGTTGTTGTCTTGTCGTTGCCTTCACTGTGCTCCATCCCTGTCTTTTTTGGTTGAACCTGGGCCGCAATCTGCGGGCTAAAAAGGAATGAAGATAGAGTATACTCTATTTCCTGCGGAAAAGTGTGAGGAACACCGGACAAAAAATGCGGTAAGTTAAACAGTAAGCAAAGAACATAATGATCAAAAATGATGTTTTTAACGTCTATGTGTCCGTATTCCCGAAAAACTCCTTCACCGCTTTCAAGGATATCTTCTTGTGCGGATAAAGAAAGCGCTTTTTGTATTTGGCAATCCTCGCTATGGATCTCTCCAGTCTTTCATAAGGGATCTCTTCCTTGAGCACCTTATCTCTTATGAGCTCTATGCTGGTAAGGAGATGCGACTGGTTTTTACAGATAAGCAATAGATCAACACCTGCCTCAAGGGCATCTGCTGCCCCTCCCGGCATTCCCCTCTCATTAACTATCGCTCCCATCTCCAGATCATCTGAGATAATCAGGCCATCAAAGCGCATGCTTTCTCTCAACAAATCGGTCATTATTCTCCTAGAAAGGGTTGCTGGGATACCTGCGTCCAGGACCGGATAAACCGCATGGGAGCTCATTATGGCCGACACATGAGCCTCTATTGCACCAGCAAAGGGGGGCAGGTGGATTGATTCCATCTCCTCAAAGGAGGCATTGACGGTGGGAAGGTGTTGGTGGGGATCAAGATCAGACTTCCCCAGGCCAGGAAAGTGCTTGGCAACAGCCATTATACCACCTTGCTGGAGGGTATTGATAACTATTTTCCCTAATGCGATTACCTGTAGAGGCTCATGAGAAAAGGGTCGCCCTACGAGGTGAGCGTCCATGTTTGGCTGAGCCACATCCAGAACAGGCGCCATATTCATGTTAAGCCCAACCAGGGACATCTCCCTGGCAGTGGTAGTGGCAAAATGAAGGGCGCTCTTTTCCGGATCGGGGTTTTCCCCTATAGCTGCATTCCCTGGGAACTGGGTAAAAGGTTCTCCCAGTCTGGCTACCCTACCACCCTCCTGATCAATTGCCAGAAATAGGGGAATACCGGTATTTTCCATTGATACCATCTGTAGATCCTGACACAGTTGGGCCAATTGAACAGGATCTCGTATATTTCTGTGAAACAGTATGATGCCGCCAAGATGGTAATCCTTTATCAGGATGGTGGTCTGATCATCCAGTTCTGGGCCGGGCATACCCCCTATGAACAACCCTCCGATCTTTTGGGCAATGTCTGTAAGGTCAAGTATAGGATTCACGACACTCACACCTTTCTGTAATTGACGTCACCTGTAGATTTTCATATAGTAATTTCAAATTTCTCGGACGACCAGTCCCTGCAACCAGTTTAATTTATCCGCCTAGGTGGAGGCAACCCAAATCCGCAATGTGCCGAAATATCATAATGTGGATGTATGATTACTGAAGGATAAATGCAATCAAAAAGGCAGAATTATGAAAGCGATGATCTTAGCTGCCGGTGAGGGAAAGAGATTGAGGCCTTTGACCACTGTGTGCCCCAAGGTTTTGGTGCCCGTTGTAAATAAGCCAGTGATAGAGAGGATCGTGGAGTTTCTCACAACCCATGGAGTCCGGGAAATAATAGTCAATGCCCATCATCATTACCAAATGATAATCGATTACCAGAAAGAGCGTAATCCATTTCGCACGAGGATGGAAATCAGGATCGAAAAAGACATCTTAGGAACAGGGGGTGGGATCAAGAATAGCCAGGATTTTTGGGACAAGGCTCCCTTTGTGGTCATAAATGGAGACATCTTGACTCATATAGATTTAAGGAAGGTTTATGAATCTCATCTGAAGAGGGATAGCCTACTTACTATGGTCCTCCATGACTTCCCTGTACACAATAAAATAAGGGTGGACAGTGAGATGAATATCCTCTCTATTGGCCCAGGTTCGAATTTACCTGGAACATTAGCCTTTACCGGTATTCAGGTAATGAATCCCGAGGTACTCGACTATATCCCTGAAAACAAAAGATCCAGTATTATAGCGTGCTATGAGAAGCTCATAGATTTGAAAAGGCCTATCAGGGGGTACCTGGCAACCGGACATAGATGGATTGATATAGGAACTATAGCCGACTATTTGATGTCTAATTTCGATCTCTTGCCGCCAGAGAAGATAGCCATAGCCAAGGAATGCCATATAGATCCTGATGCAACCCTGAGCGATTGGGCAGTCATCGGAAAGAGAAGCTCAATTGAAAGGGGCGCCCTTGTGAAAAGAGCGGTTCTATGGAATGACGTGGTTGTGAGACAAGGGGTCAAGGTAGTTGACAGTGTAGTTACATCTGGTGTTACTGTGGAAAAAGATCTTTTTAGCGGTGTGGCGATAGAGTAACCTTTTTTAGTAGAAGTTCACCGTTCATCGTTTTCTGTTAACCGATAAGAAGAGCGCGGCAGCGAGCGGTTATCCGGTTTAAATGATGGATCTAAAGGAATTTGTCAAATCTTACATAGATGATACCTATGTCGATAATAAAGAGTTTACCTGGAAAAGACTGCCCAGTGATGGTTCAAAGAGAATTTTCTATCGCCTGAGTAATAATCAGGGCTCATTCATAGTCATGGCCAATCCGCCTGTAGAAAGGAATACAAAAAAAGAAAACATTTCCTATTTGAAGATAGGCGAGCACCTTTATAGTAAAGGGATCCCTGTTGCCTGCTTCTACAGGTATGACCTTGACCATGGCTGGTTTATCATGGAAGATCTGGGTAAAAAAAATCTCCAGGAGATTGCAATCGACTCAAATAATCGCATAGGCATATACAGAAGAGTTATTGAGCTCCTGATAAAGATGCAGTTTGAGGGTGGAGAGGATTTCAATCCTGAATGGTGTTATCAAAGTGGAAGGTATGACAGATCTGTTATGGAAAGGTTCGAGTCAGAGTATTTTCTTGCCTATTTCCTCAAAGGGCTCCTTGGGCTAAAGGATGATCTGTCTGGATTACAAGGCTCTTTTGAACACCTTGCACAGCGCGCCTCTCTTGCAGATAGCAATTTTTTTCTCCACAGGGATTTTCAGTCAAGAAACCTTATCATCAACGGGGATACAATAGGTGTAGTGGATTGGCAGGGGGGGCGCTTAGGACCCTTACAGTATGATCTTGCCTCTCTGTTAATCGACCCCTATGTAGGGCTGAACAAAAATGATAGAATAATGTTATATGATTATTATCTAAACCTCCTTGAGAAACACCTTCCAGGGATATCTGCTTCATTTACCACGTATTACCCTTATCTTACCATCCAGAGGAATCTCCAGATATTGGGTGCCTTCTCATACCTGAGTAAGATCCAGGGGAAAAACAGCTTTCTTACCTATATTTCCCCTGCCCTAAGATCCCTTGAGGGGCTCTTAGAGGAACTTGATGACCCTGAGTTATATCCACTGAAAAAAATGGTTGAGCGGTTGAATGGAAGAAATGTTACAGAGTATTTGATCTAATGCTCGTCATTTTTTCCCTCTAGAGTATCACTACAAGTAAATATGATACTTTCCGATAGCAATAAGCGAGAGAAAAAATATAGGGCATTTTCTGCTATTAAAGGTTTTTGCCATTGCAAGTATTCGTGAGAACTTCATTGATTTTCAGGATAATGTCCTATTTCCCTTCTCGAGTATCTCTTAACTTCTTCTTTACAAAAATCAATTCTGATTTATAATGATTATAGAAATATAAAAATACTAAAAAAAATATTATAATATTTCTCATTAAATTCTTGACAAAAATTCATTCTAAATTATCTTGGGTTAGGGGCAGGAATGAAAGAAATAATCCAGAGACTGAGAGACAAGGGTGTGACGTTGACTCCACAGAGGATGGCTGTAGCAGAGTTTCTGAGCAGAAGCAAGGACCATCCAACAGTAGACGAGATTCACAGGGCTATCCAGAGGAGATACCCAACCATGTCAGTGGCAACCGTCTATTCAACACTGGAGCTCTTGAAAGAGCTTGGCGAGATACAGGAGCTCTCCATAAGAAGAAGGGGTACAGCATGTTTTGATCCAAACCCGGACCTTCACCATCATCTGCTCTGCCGAAAGTGCGGAAAGATACTGAATATGGAGATCGATTTCCCAAGTAGCTGCCCAATAATCGCAAAGGAAACTATAAAGGGATGTAAAGTGGAGGAAGTTCATGCATACCTTTATGGAATATGCTCAGAGTGTATGAAAAAGGAGAGCAGAAAAAAGAATAATCGTTAAATATTAAAGCCAAATAGGATAGATTGCATAGGAATTTAAAACCGAGAAAAGGAGGCAAAAAGATGGAGGAGAAGATGAGAGAAAAAGTCGAAGCGAGCCTAGGTAAAATAAGGCCATCGCTTAATGCAGATGGTGGAGACGTAGAGCTGGTCGAGGTCAGTCCTGATGGGGTGGTGAAGGTAAAACTGACTGGCGCCTGTGGAGGATGCCCTATGAGTCAGATGACTCTAAAAATGGGTATAGAGAAATTGCTCAAACAGGAAGTACCGGAGGTAAAAGAGGTTGTTGGTGTATAAACGAGGTGATGGCTTTATCAAAGAGGCTATGGATGCTGGGGCTTATGAATGTATAGGCAAGCCCTTTAATCCTGATGGGGTATTGACCATGCTTTTACCCTAAACAACAAGGAGATGAGGTGGCCAGAAAATTAGACCAAGGAGAAACAAAAATATTGATGATCCAAGATCTGAGAGTGGAGGTGGAGGGGAGAGAAATTCTTCACCATGTGGATTTAGAGGTAAATCAGGGGGAAACCCACGTGCTTTTCGGGCCAAATGGTTCAGGGAAGACCACCCTGCTTATGGCCGCTATGGGATTCCCCAGCTATCAGATCACCGGAGGCAAAATCATTCTTAAGGGGCAAGATATAACACACATGCCTCTGAATGAAAGGCCCAATCTCGGTATTGGCCTCTCCTTCCAGAGACCCCCGACCATCAAAGGGGTTAAGATGAGGCAGATGTTAGAGATCTGCGGGAAGGGAGAAAAAGACGTGGAATCCATAGCCCAGCACCTCGATTTTGCTAACTTCCTGGACCGGGACTTAAATGATGGTTTTTCCGGAGGAGAGATCAAGAGATCTGAGCTCTTGCAGCTCATGGCCCAGAATCCTGACCTCCTGCTTCTGGATGAACCGGAATCCGGGGTCGATCTGGAAAACATCGCTTTGATCGGAAAGGTGATCGAAAAATTGCTGCAAAGAGACATAGAATTCAACAAAGGGAAGTCCCATAAAGAAATTAAAAGAGAGAGAAAGAAGGCTGGCCTGATCATTACCCACACAGGATACATCCTCGACTATCTGGATGCGGATATCGGACATGTGCTTATGGGCGGACAGTTGGCCTGTAGCGGCAATCCCCGTGAAATCTTGAGGACTATCAAAGAGCAGGGATACAATGAATGTATAAGGTGCTGCGGTTTGAATAGAGGCTGGTTAAGCAAAGATTCAAAAGAATAGGGAGTCACTAAGATGGGGACAAAAAAGGAAGGGAAAAAGGCCCTGGCAAAGGAGGCGAGAGACAAGATGGCCGCCTTCGGTACCGATATTGATCTGGAGGCCTTTTCCTCCGAAACAACGGCACATCCCTACCAGGAGAATCTATCTTCTTTTCCCCGGAGTGAGCGGCAGCAGATGCTCAAGGCAGGAGTGGACATAACAGGGGAAAAAAGAAGGTCTGGCACCTTCATTCAGAAAGACCTTTCCGTAGTTTATAGCCGTTCCTACCAGGAGGGGATGGAGATAATGGATATCGAGGAGGCCCGGGAAAAATACGATTGGCTCCATGAGTACTGGTGGAAGGCGGTACCTGTAGATATGGACAAATACACCTCTCGTGCGGAACTGCACCAGGAACACGGCTACTTTATCAGATCCCTACCACGGGCCAGGTCCGTTTATCCTCTTCAGGCCTGTCTTTATTTGGAAGAGGACAATCTGGCCCAGGATGTTCACAATATCATCATTGCCGAGGAGGAATCTGAACTCCACATTATTACTGGTTGCACTACTGCACCTCATGTGAAATCCGGTCTCCACGTGGGTATTTCAGAGTTCTATGTCAAAAAAGGGGCGAAAATCACCTTTACCATGATCCATAACTGGGCAGAGAAGATGGCGGTACGTCCCCGCAGTGCAACCATTGTAGAAGAAGGGGGAGTCTTTCTTTCCAATTATGTCTGTATGCAGCCGGCAGGTACCTTGCAGATGTATCCGGTAGCCCACCTGGAGGGTAAAGGTGCCACGGCCAGGTTCAATTCCATTCTGATAGCTACCCCAGGATCAGAAATGGACATGGGGGCCCGTGTCTTGTTAAAGGCTGAGGGTGCTCGGGCAGAGATTATCTCCCGGGCCATCACCACCGGGGGGAAGATCATCGCCCGGGGTCATATAAAGGGAGAGGTTCCACAAATAAAGGCTCATCTGGAGTGCAAAGGTTTGATCTTATCCGATGAAGGCATAATCCATGCCATCCCTGAATTGGAAGGGCATAGGCAGGATGTGGATCTCTCCCATGAAGCGGCAGTGGGCAAAATCGCCCAGGAGCAAATAGAATACCTTATGGCCCGGGGGTTAAGCCAGGAAGAGGCTGCTTCTACCATTGTCAGGGGATTTTTGCACGTAGAGATACAAGGTCTACCCCCGGAGCTCAAGGAGGAAATGGATCGCGCGGTGGAGATGTGCCAAGAGGGCCTATTGTAACCCTTGGGCAGGGAATATCTACCCTGATATTTATCATAAGAAGCGCAAATAAGTGATGGAGTCTAAGGTGGTGAGAATTCTCGGCATTTATGGCAGTCCGCGTCGCAAGGGGAATACATCTTTGTTGCTCAAAAAGGCTATTCAGGGTGCGATTGAAGCAGGTGCTGAGGTCGAGGAGGTGGTCCTTCGCGATCTGAAGATGTCTCCCTGCCTTGAGATTTATGGCTGCAAACAAACGGGTCGGTGTGTAATCAAGGATGATTTTCAAGGGATCTACGACCAGCTTCTATCATGCCACGGCCTGATGCTCGCCTCCCCTGTATTCTTCTATGCGGTAAGTGCCCACACAAAAATCCTCATGGATCGCTGTCAATCCCTGTGGGCAAAGAGATACTGGGTAGAAAAAGCTCCCATTGGAAAACGTAAAGCCAAACGCAAAGGGGTTTTTATTTCAGTGGGAGCTACCAAAGGAAAAAAACTCTTTGACGGGACCCTTCTCAGCATTCGGTATTTCTTTGACGCCCTTGATGTTGAACTCTGGCGATCCCTTCTGTATCGGGGTTTAGATTTTCAGGGAGATGTACTGGAACATCCGGAATATTTAGAAGAATCATACAGGGCAGGCAAGGAATTGTTCCAGGCCATTACAAATGAGAACCAAGGCTATTAGCTATCGCCTTGAGAAAATTGGCATGAGCGGATACACGTAATCATGTAAAGCCTCTCTTGCTTCAATCATCACAATTACTCCATGCATGGCATCCATTATGGTTTTTAAACGCCCCTCACTCTGCTGCAGAGACTCCTGCCCCTGATTGCGCTCTATGATTCCTCCCAATGGCTCTGCAATCACGGTGAGCAAATTGCTTTCTATGCTACATACTGGCTTGGTGAACTATATAACATAATGCGCCTGTTGCCTCTCCTTCGGGACCACCCTGGAGACCTACTCATACCGACACTGGCGGACGGCGGTTGGCCCACGGCCGTGCCTCCTCAAGCTGTGCTGCGAGGCGGAAAAGCGTCGCCTCATCGCCAAAGCGGCCGATGAAGTGGGTGCCCACTGGAAGACCGTTGGCGTTCCAGAAGAGGGGGACAGACATCGCAGGCTGCCCGGTGACGTTACAAATAGGTGTGAAAGGCACGAACGTAGCTGCACGGTAAAAACCCTGCAAGGGATTATCCGGCGAAGAATCAAAGGTGCCGAGGGCTACAGGCGGCTCAGCCAGCGTAGGAGTGAGCAACACATCGTAGTCAGCAAAGAAATGGCCGATGTCACGAGCCACCAGCTGGACCATCTGCAAGGCAAGCAGGTAATCCGCTGCGCTGACCTGGCGCCCCATCTCGTACAATGCCCAGGTGAGCGGTTCAACCTGGTCTGGAGCAGGGTCTTGGCCGGTTATGTGGGTTACTCCGTTGAGGGTCGAGGCGCATCCTGCCGACCACAGGACCGTGAACCACTGGGTTATCAACTCCCCGTCCAACTTCGGGGCCGCCTCCACTACCTCATGCCCCAGGTCGGCGCACAGGGTTGCAGCGTCCTGTGTCGCTGTGACACAGTCAGCGTGCACCTCCACGCCAGTGGCTGCCACAGTGGTGAAAGCGATGCGGAGTCGCCCCGGCTCGGCACCCACCTCTTGAAGAAACGGGCGCTCTGGGGGTGGTGCCCAGTATGGATCGCCTACATCAGGTCCCGAGGTGGCGTCGAGCAAGCCAGCGCTGTCTCGCACCGAGCGAGTGAGAGCATGTTCGACCACCAGACCGCTCATTATGTCTCCAAAATCAGGACCGAGGGGATTGCGCGCCCTGGTAGGCTTTAGACCGAAGAGCCCGCAGCATGAGGCCGGGATGCGGATCGATCCACCGCCGTCGTTCCCGTGTGCCATGGGAACAAGGCCAGCAGCCACAGCGGCAGCCGAGCCCCCGCTGGAACCGCCTGTAGTCCGCTCGGTATCCCAAGGGTTGCGGCAGGGACCAAACAGACGTGGTTCGGTGGTCGGGAGGATGCCGAACTCCGGGGTATTGGTTTTCCCGAGAACGATCAGCCCCGTGCGTTTCAGCCTCGCGACGAGCTCACTGTCGTGATCGGGCACGAAATCACGCAGGAGTGCCGATCCCAACGTCATCCGGACACCCCCGTAAGCGCCCAACAAGTCCTTCAGCAGAAACGGTACGCCAACAAAGGGTCCATCCGGCAGCTGGCCAGTGGCCTCCGCACGCCCCTGGTCATACATCGGCGTGACCACTGCATTAAGCCTCGGATTTAGGCGTTCAATGCGCTCAATCGCCGCCTCCACCAGCTCCATGGCTTTCACCTCCTTTTGTTGCACCAGTTCAGCTTGGGCTGTGCCGTCAAGGAAGGCAAAGTCGTCAGATTTTGACATGGTTATCTCTCCTTTCCTGGTACTCTAAATAGTCTCTCACCGCATAAAATGTTGGACATCGGCTTTGGGTAGAGCGATGAGCACTTGGGTAAGGGAATGATTAACACAGATTCCTCTTTTGCTTCATCAAACATCTTATACCTCTGTCCTCCTCCTCTCCTCGCTTCTCATCTCCCTTCTCAAAAGCTTGCCTACTTTGGATTTAGGCAGCATATCCCTGAATTCTATATATTGAGGAACCTTGTAGGAAACAAGTTTTTCCCTGCACCACTTAATAAGGTCATACCCAGTGATACCCTTGATGTCTTCCTTAAGAACCACAAAGGCCTTGATTCTCTCCCCCACCTTTGGATCTGGCACACCAACAACACATGAGGCCATGACTGCCTGGTGCTCCTGTAACACAGCTTCTATCTCACTAGATGATACTCTGTAGCCCTTATGCTTTATGGTATCTACAGTCCTGTCTATGAAGTATAGGTTTCCCTCCTCATCCATGGACATAATGTCAGCCGTCCTATACCATTTCTCCCCATCCAGCTCTATGAAGGACTCAGCCGTTTCTTCCGGCTTGTTTAGATAACCAGTTACCATGTACTCAGAGGAAACAAGCAGTTCGCCAGGCTCTCCCAAGTTTACAGATTTCAGAGTAACTGGGTCAACGATCTTAATCTTCTTGCTTGGAACAGTCATACCCACACTTTTCGGCGGATTTTCGATATCCACAGGGCACATGGATACACCGCCACAGGTCTCAGTTGCACCATATCCCTGATAGATGCACTTACCGAATTTATCATACCAGCGCCTTCCAATCTCTACCGGGAGCACATCTCCCGCACAAAACCAGTATTTAACAGAGCTAAGGTCATAGTGGTCAAGGCGATCGTGTTCCAAAATCATCCGGTAAAGGGTTGGAACACCTATCATTGTCTTGGCCCTGAATCGCTGGATGGATTCAAATACTGCATCAATGTTCATCCGTGGCTGGAGCATCAAAGTTCCCCCCACTAAGAGTGTGCTCAGGCCACAGGTTTGACCAAGGATATGGAAAAGGGGGGCGTTGCATAGGATGGTATTGTCTTCGACAGGAAAAAGTGGCTCACTTAGCCTGATCTGCTCATCTGCAGACAACAAAAAAAAGCCATGGGTAATAGGGACACCCTTGGGGAATTTGGTGGTTCCACCCGTATAGAGTATCTCGGCCAAATCTCCCCAATTCTGTCTACATTCGGATAACTGATTAGTCTTGCGGTATCTGGATAGCAATTTCCTTAATGAATAGGTGCTTTGGCCAGATGCTGTTCTTCCTTTTGGGATTATGTCAAAGAGATACCCAAAGTACCTTTTCCACCAGGGGAGAAGATCAGCCATCTTTGTAACAATAGCCCTTTTTATCTTGGTTTCAGGCAAGACCTTTGTTACATATCCAAAATTGGTATCAGCGCAAACAATAGTGTCTGCGCCGCTGTCGTTTGCAATATATATAAGATCGTAGGGTGTATATATGGGTGTTATCGGTACACATGTCCCGCCTGCCCTCAGTATGCCCAGCCAAACCACAACCCACTGGATACTGTTGGGGATATAAATGATTATCCTATCCCCGTAATTCACCCCAATATCCAATAGGGCGGCTGCAAATCTCTCGGCCATATCCCTCAACCAGGTATAGGAGTATCGAGTGCCCAGGTACATAACGGCGGTATGCTGCCCCTGTCTCTTTGCCACAGTCTCAAAGGTGGTAATTATGTTGTTTGAATTCTTCTCTTCCATAGAATCAGATCCCGAAGTAGGCGGCCTTTATTTCTGGATTTTCCATTAGCTCAGTCCCTGTACCTGTCAGGGTGAGCATCCCGTTTTCGATGATATATCCCCTATCTATCATTGGCAAGATCGGCCTGGCGAACTGCTCGGTTATCAGAATAGTAATCCCGGATTCACTCCTTAAATTCCTAATGGCGCCCACAAGAGCAGACTGCAGATGTGGGCTCAAACCCAAGAGAGGTTCATCAAGAAGCAGAAGTACCGGTTTAACAATGAGAGCCATCCCTATTGCCAGCATCTGTTGCTCCCCCCCGCTCAGGAAACCGGCCTTCCGCTTTTTAAGATCAGATAAGGCAGGGAAAAGACGGAAGACATAATCTGTCATTTCCCTTAGTTCTGACATCTTCTTCATATGGCCAGCTATCTTTAAATTCTCCATGACATCGCTCTCTGGAAATATTGGATGCCTTTCCCGGGAAAGGACTATTCCTTTTTCCACCCTATCGTTTGGTTTAACATCCGTAATATCTTCACCTTGGAAGATTATTTGACCATATATGGTTATTCTCTCACCACCTCTTCTCTGCTCTTTTATCTTCATATCTATGATCAAACCAGAGACTGTATTCATCAAAGTGGTTTTACCAGCGCTGTTGGAGCCAATAACCCCGACAATCTCATCCTCATTTACCATCATGGAAAGGTCATTTAAGGCCAGGGCATTTTCAAAGAAAACCATGAGATTCTTAATATCGAGCACCCTAATCCTCCTCTATCCCCAGGTAGGCCTTTTTGACCTCCTCACTGTCCATAACCTCTCTTGGCAAACCATCGGCAATCACTCCCCCAAAATTGAGGACAATCACCCTGTCGGCGATCCTGAAAAGCTCCTTCAGCCGGTGCTCGATCATAATGATTGTCATTCCCCCATGACGTAGCTTTTCAATGATAGGCACAATACTGGCCACTTCAGCCAGACTGAGCCCTGAGAAAAGCTCATCTAAAATCAGGAGATCGGGTTGCAGGGAGATCCCTTTTGCCAATTCCAGCCTCTTAAGGTAACCCTGGGGAAGAACACTGGCTATCTTATATGCAACAAAGGAATCTCTCTCAAATCCTACCTCTTCCAAGAGATCTAAGGCCATGGCGTCGCGGTCGCCGTATTTCCCACCTGCCATCCGTTTGACCCTGGGAGAATATAGCGGGATGATCATGTTTTTAAAGGCGGGCAGCTGGTAAAAGGGCCTGACCATCTGAAAAGTCCTGGCAATACCCAGCCTGACTACCTTATATGGGGGCCAGCCGGTTATATCTTGGCCCCTGTAGATAACCTCGCCCCCTGTTGGTTTTACAAAACCAGTTATAAGGTTGACAATAGTGGTCTTTCCAGAGCCATTAGGACCAATAAAGCCCAAGAGTTCCCCTTCCACAAGCTCAAAACTAACGCTATTAACGGCCTGCACACCACCAAAATATTTGGAAAGGTTGTTCACCTTGAGCAGGGGAGAAGGGCTCATTTTTCCACCTCAACCCATCTTTCAAATTGATGATATTTCCGCTGAATATAGTGAAAGATGCCCTCGGGCAATGCAACGATAAACACTACGAGAAACAATCCATAAAATACTATCCTGAGTCCACCAAGTCCCCTTAAAATCTCTGATAGGGGTACCAGGATAAAGGCCCCAAACATAGCGCCTGCAAATGTTCCTGCTCCACCCACAATAGCTGCTGCAATGGGAAGTATAGAATAATCAAGGGCAAAAACAGGCATCCCAACAAACATATAGACATGGGTCATAAAGGCACCGGCAAAGGCCCCAACGGAGCTGGCAATAAATAAGGCCTGGGCCTTAAACCAGTAAATGTTGATCCCTGCGTTCATAACAGATCGATCATTATCGTTTATACCCTTCAAGACCAGACCAAAATCTGAACCCATAAGACGTCTGAATCCAAAAAGGGCCGCCAGAAGGGCAAAAATAATGATATATAGCTCCAGCCATCTCGATGGAAGGGGACTCAGACCACTTATCCCCTCTGTTCCACCAAAGATCTTTGTAGCCTCAATTACTCTCACCAGCATAATGGGCAGTATCAAAGTAACCATGGCAAAATAGATTCCGCGCAATCTTAATACTGGTAAGAGAAGCACCGTACAGAAGAGACCACCAAAGAGAGTAGCCACAGGGATGGTGAGAAACGGAGACCAGCCCCAGTAATGATTCATGATGCCGGCCAAATAGGCACCCATCCCAAAAAAGAGTGCCTGGCCTAAGGATACCATACCGCTTTGAGCCAAAAGATCCCAACTGATGGCCAAAAGGGCAAAGACAGATACAGAGAGCAAAACCTTTTGCCAATAAAGGCTGAGAAGGAATGACAACAAAAATAGGCCTACTATGGGTAACAATCTTGGGGAGGACAAATAGAGCATCTCTCTCCACGAGCAAAGGGCAAATATATCGGCTGATCTTACCTTGATGCCTCTATCTATCCTCTCTTTTCTCTTTTTCAACAGCTATATCCTTTCTTCCAGTTCCTTCTGCTCTCCATAAAGACCGGAGGGTTTGATAGCCAATATAGCCAGTATGGCAACTAATGGGACCACCATTACCCAGTGGCTCTCCAAGTAGGTCGCTGTAAATGTCTGTGCGTACCCAAGCAGGAAAGAGGCGATTACTACGCCCCCAGTGGAGCCTAAGCCGCCAACAATACATACTGCCAGGGCATTTATGAGGACTTCATAACCATGATCCACGGTTATAGTGCCCAGGGGCAGGATAACAATGGCTGCTATTGCTGCATAGGCTGCCCCAAAGGAAACACTCAGGGTAGCTACCCAGTCAGAGTTGATGCCCAGACTCAATGCGGTCCTTTCATCCTGGGCAATGCCTCTGAAGCGGAGGCCTGTCTTGGTATGGTGGGTAAAGAGCCAGAGAAAACCTGCCATTGCAATACCTATAGTCACGATAAATACCCTCTGCATGTCAATGACGACCTGGCCAATGTCTATGCTGGAATCTATAAAAACTGGGAGGGTATATTCAAAACCAATAAAACCGAGATACTTGAATAGTTCCAGGATAGAAAGCCCAATGCCAAAGGTAGCTATTACCTCGGATAACACCATACCCCTGATTCTTAACAGGACAAAACGATACATCAGGGCCCCTGCAATAGCCGTTAATAGAACCGAAAAAAGGGCGGCAAAGGCATAAGGAAGGTCGACTGAATTGAATAAGACCCAGCTTAAGAATCCGGCAAGAATGTACAGGGCGCCATAGGCAAAGTTTGCAACCCCACTAATTCCAAAGGTTAGGTTAAATCCAAGCGCCACGAGGGCCAGTATGACACTATTGACAAAACCATATATTAAAGTGCCAAGTAACATAGGTCAAAAGATTAGGGAATTGCGTATTGAGGAATTCCTTAATCAATGAATCCCTCAATACGCAAACTCTATTTAACCTTTTTTACCCAGGGTGGCAGCGCTATCTCACCCTCAGCCAAGCTCTTTGGGTAGACGATCTTTCTTCTTCCATCTTCCGTCCACTGGAAAAAACATGCAGATGCTGCCTGGCCTGGATTGATCCCATAGATCACCTGGTGCCCCTCATCAAACTTGATCCTACCCATGACCCCCATCTTGTCAGTCTTCTCCACGGCTGCCACAAGGGCATCCGGGTCAAGTGAGCCTGCCCTTTCAATAGCCTCTTTCAAGATGTACACACATTCGTATGAAGGCGCAGGGCCATGTCCGGACTGAATCCCTTTTCCATATCTCTTCTTGTAGGAATCATAGAAATTCTTGGCAGGGGCATAGTATTCCGAAGGGATGTTTCCAATTTCAAAAATTGCATTCATAAGTCCGCCGATTTTTCCGTCAAAGGTCTTCCATGCCGCCTCTCCAGCCATAGGAGATATAAACCCGGCGATTAATGCCGGGACCTTCATGCTCTTCCACTGTTTAACCAGGACCCCACTTTCAGGCATATCGAAACAGGTAAATAGCACACCGGCGCCCTTGCTCTTGGCCTTCATCAACGCTGAGGAGAAATCGGATGATCCTGTAGGGTACTGGTCGTGACCCAAGACCTCCCAGCCGGTTTTCAGAAAATATCGGTTCTTCATGGCATCAGCAGTACCCCGGGCCCAGAGTACATCCTGGTTCATCAGGTAAACCCTGTTGAAGCCAAATTGATTCTTTAGGGTCGCCATTGTTCCTCCTAACAGTTTGGCCCAGTAAATTACATTAAGGGAAACCCTGAAAATGTACTTGTACTTTTCAGGATCCTTCTTAATCTTTGCCTCGGAGCCAGGGGTCATAGCGATCGTACCCAACATGGGGACCTTGTACTTGGCAATAATATCCATACCAGCCAACAGCGCCTCAGAACGAAAAGGGCCAACCACAATGGCGACAGGCTTCTTTTCCAGGATGATCTTTTCGATTCCCAAGAGGGCCTCAGGTACCGGTACACCTGGCGCCGCATCGCGGATATCGATAGATTCTATCTTAAAAGGTCTTTTCGTGGTTCCTACCATTACGCCACCTTTGGTATTGATTTCATCTACCGCCATCTCAACAGCTTTAAGGGACTCCTTGCCTTCTAAAAATCCTAGAGAAGTAGGTACCCCAATGACTATAGGTTTCGCAGCTAAGACAAAACTGCCTGGAAAGGCGATAAGAAGGGTAAGAAAAACCAATAAAGACAAAAAAAGACTCTTTTTCATAACTAACCTCCTCTTTTATGTTAAAGATTTTAGACTCCAACCTAAATTTTCTATCAGAACATCTTTTTTTAGTCAATTAAATCGAACTGGTCTTTCTATATTATGTTGACATTTGGGATATTTATTATTAGATATTCACATCTCAGATTATCAATCACGTATATAACGGATATTATCATGGGAGAACGACACCCAGGAATATCTGTGGTATCGTTGATAAGGCAAGATTTGAAGGATACCGAGCAAAGATTAAGGAGGAAAAAAATGAGAACTAAAACAACTAAGGCCCTCTTTGCCCTTTTGTTAATCTTATCTCTGGCCCTGAGCACATCCTTTATCTCTTTGAGCTTTGCCAAAGAGGCCAAGGAAAAGGAGGAGGAAAGACCAGAGAGGGGAATCTCCATGGCCTTTCAATACCCAGAGATACTCATCAGCAAGGGAGATGATGCCTCTGTG
>Ga0209427_10000392_pt1 | contig 45958 bp, 34 predicted proteins | sample DeeMarSWOR136_30_FD_187465 | JGI IMG/M metagenome (GOLD analysis project Ga0209427, IMG submission 187465) | Marine sediment microbial communities from White Oak River estuary, North Carolina - WOR-1-36_30 (SPAdes) (version 2) | ecosystem: Environmental > Aquatic > Marine > Intertidal zone >...
CCCAGAAAGCAAGTGTAGAAGGGGGAGAGGCCGAAATCCTTCATCAGGATCAGCGAGGTATAGGCCCCGATGCCCATAAAGGTGACATGGCCGAAATTGATATAGCCCGTGTAGCCTGCGAGCAGATTCCAGCTCTCGGCCAGCGTCACGTACAGAAAGAACAAAAGCAGAATGTGCAGGACGAAACGGGAAGCAAAGAGCGGGAGGACGGCCAAAACGACAAGCAGCAACAGGATCCACCACTTTTGCTGCTGCAGCACCCGGGTTCCCAAATCTTGTGCTCTCTGTAACACAGTTTATGCCTCCTTATGCAGTCTGCCTTCCCATGAGCCCACCTGGCCTGACGAGCAGCACGATGATCACCAGACTATAGGTCACGACATCGGTCCAGATGGCTGAGGCGTACAAAGTGACCAGCGCTTCTACGACCCCGAAGATGAAGGCAGCAACGATCGACCCAGGAATGCTGCCCAGCCCTCCGAGGATCACGATGCAGAACAGCCGGCCCCTCCAGACATCTGCCATAGCGGGATAGAAAGAGTACATGGTGCTCATCAGTCCCCCGCCCGCGCCGGCCAGGGCAATGGCAAGCCCAAAAGTCAGTGTTGTGACCTGGGTGATTTTGACGCCCATCAGCTGACTTGCCTCTCTGTCCTCGGTAACAGCCCGGATCGCCCGTCCCCTGTCTGTCTTGGTAAGAAACAGATAGATCAGAGCCAGCAGGACTGCAGCGACCACAGAGAAGATCACTTTGGTCTTGGAAATCATCATCCCGAAAACCTCGAAGGAAGTGCCGGTGTAAGGAGCCTTGACAAATCGGTAGTCGGCTGTCCAGATGACGAGGGACAGCGTCTCGATGATGATCCACACCCCCGCCATCACGAGCATGGTTGTCAGCATGGCGGCCTTTCGTCGCTTGAGTGGCTCGATCAAAAACCGCTGGATCAGCACGCCCAACAGGAAGAACGGGATCATCAGTGGGAATATGGAGATCAAGGGGTCGAGATTGTATCCCCTGAAGAGCGCGTATGCCAGATAGGAGCCCAGTACGACAAAGTTGGCGTGGGCGTTGTTCACTACGCGCATGCCTCCAAATACCATATTCAAGCCCACCGCCAGCAGCGCGTAGATGGAGCCCATCAACAAGCCACCTATCAGGCTTTGCATCGTTAAGGCAAGCATGTGTCGTCTCACTCCTTCCGATTCATTACAGAGTAGGCGAATCTCTCAGACTGCGCCATCAGCGGAACCACCAGTTGGGTACTGCTGTGTAGTAGCGTTGCACAGCTTCAAGGACGTTTGCAGCCGGGAAGCAGGCCTTGGGCATGTCTGGCATGTCGTAAGAGCCAGACATGCCCTTGCCTGGTGAGGGTCAGGCGGCTGCGCTTCCGTTGCCCAGGCGGCGCTGGCCTGTGAAGGACTCTCTGTCACACTGGACAGCCGCCTGCGCTCGCCGCTTGACGCGGGTTGCTGTAGCTAGCGCTCGTCCCAGCAGGGCATGGGGTAGATGCCCTCAGCAGTGGCGGCTTCGGGTGGGTGCACCCCCTGCTTTTGCCCGCTCTGCCACTGAATCTGGATCATCGCTTCCTCTGGCACACCCCTCTCATCAAACCTCAATTGCCCCTGAACGGTATCGAACGTGTGCGTGCTGATGTACTCGCGCAGGACTTTGTTGTCAAAGGAGCCCGTTCCCTCCACGGCTTGTTGCAGGATTTGGCATGAGGTGTATGCCCTGGCAGCGTGGTAGTCTGGATCTCTGCCCCACCGCTCGGAGTACTTCTGCACGAACTCCGCTATACCGGGGAGCCGCGAGGTCGGTTCCCAGTGGAGACCGCACCAGACATAGTTCGCCAGTTCTCCGAGCTCCGTGCCGAACTCGGGCTCTGAGGGGCCCACGGACACCCAGATGGCCTTGGGACAGAAGTCCAGCTCGCTGCTCGTCGAAACCAGCCCCACCGAATCGGGGAAATAGGTTCCGCCGAAGAGCACCTCAGCGCCTGCGGCTTTGGCCTTGGCGATCAGTGAAGTAAAGTCCGTGGTGCCTGCGGCGTACTTCTCCTCCAAGACGACCTCCATTCCCATCGCCTCCGCCTTCGGCTTGGCACCTAGAACGCAGGACTCGGGGAACAGGGTGTCCTCCCACAGGAAGGCAATTGACTTGGGCCGTTCTGCCTCCGGAACATTATCCTGCAGCCATTTGAAAAAGCCATCGGCATAGACGTCGGCGAGACCGGGCGCCGTGCAGAACGAGTATTTGAACCCTCTTGTGTACAGTGACTCTGAGGTGCCGCCACTGATCAGGAACACCATGTCGTACTGCTCGGCAATCGCCTGGGACGGGAAGTTGCACGCGCTGGAGTATGGTCCCAAGAGCAGATCGACGTTGTCCTGGGTGATCAACCTCTCGTACAAGCTGGTGGTCTTGGTTGGGTCGCTCTCGTCATCGTACATGATGAGCTTCACTTCTCTGCCCAGAAGACCCCCGGCGGCGTTCATCTCCTCGGCCCACATCGTATAGGCTTCCTCATGCCAAGCTGCGCTCTTGGCATATGACCCGGTCGTAGAAAGCGCAGCCCCTATCACCACAGGCGCCGCTGGCTCGGGCGTCGGGGTCGCTTTGGGCGCACAACCTGCCGCCAGCATAGCGACCGCAGCCAGCAGCAGAACGATGGTCGAAATCCTACCTTTCATCCGAGTTTCCTCCTTCTCGCTGCACCTTGGTTAGCCACCCTGGACTCTGCCCAGCGCAGAGCCCTTTCTGCGATCCAAGCGTGGGAGCCTGCCCCTCCCGCCCGAATCGGGATATCCGCAAGATGCTCGTCCCAAGGCTCGATCACCCCCTTCTATCTCCGCAAGTGCACGACAAACCGATGACAAGACTCCTTCGTTCTGGAAACCATTTGATGGCGTTTTGCGGTGAGCAGCCTGTAGCCTTCTGGGCTGAGGCACCCTCGTTGGCCAGAGGCGCGAGCAAGTGGTCCAAAGACAAGAAAAGGGGAGGCGTCGCTCTAGTGCGACCTACCTCCCCTTGCCTGTGTCAAGGCTCATCTCTCCCACCAAAGAACGGGTGCCCAGGTGGCCACCTGACCCACGGGCACAGCGCACAGCCAACAGCACTGCCACATGCCGCAGTGCCATTGCGCGTCGTCGCGCCTGCCACGCCATCGTCAGGGCGAGTGCCCCTCACCTCAGTCCCTCCGCTCTTCTCCCACCCAGTTGATGCGGCTGCCTCACAACGTTGGCTGGGATGTTATCTGTTGAATGCCCATAATGCGCGGAGTTCTCTCGTCTTGAATGCGACTATACTGCATCTCGGACCTGGAGTCAAACCGGCAGTATCGGTTTCAAAGCGTGTTGGCGATGCCTGTAGTTGGGCAGAAGAGAGAGGGGGCAGCGAGAATACGGTGCAAAGGCACTGTTGTTACAGCTACAACCGTGCGTGATCAGGACAATGAGCACAGTGCAGAAGTGGCCACCTGATGGGCGGCCACTCTGGAGTGTGCGACGTCGATGTGCTGGGCCTTAGCTTGGAAAAGGGCGGTACCGGAGTCCTGACTGATGGATGCCTGGTGGCCGGTTGACTCTCCGAACCGCACGCGGTATTCATGTTGGGTTGGTGAGCATACCTCCAATAGGCGGATCCTCTGCGGGACGCACAACAGGATGTCGCAGATGGCCTTTTGATCTTCTTCTCCCAGACCGCCGGACACAGGCCGCTTGACGGTGTGACGGATCGTGTCCCCCACTGTGGCAGCGAGGTACTGCAGGGTCTGTATTGCTTCAGCGCACCCAGCGCCGAACCCGCCAGGTGACTGATGGGCACAAGTACTCACCGGCTCCTAATCGAGCCGGCACGTTTTTGTGGGCAGGCTTTGCACTGGGGACCTGCGGCGGAGGCGCGAACGTCATTGGCCAGTCCGCTTCTCTCTGATCAGAGAGCAACGCCATCTAATGGCCGGCTCGCCAACCAGAGATGGTTACAGAATCCGAACACGTCCTCGCAGTGAGGTGGCATGCATGGGCTGCGATGAAGTGTCATCGTGCTGCGCGTGGCACAGTGGACGCAGGAGCAGGCACCTATCCGTCCCCTACTCCCACGTGCGCTCGTCCAGCATGAGTCTTGCGTCCTCGGGCAGGGCATCTGCCGGGACGATCTCGACACGATCCACCTTCACCCGGCAGGCCGACTCGATCGCCACTCCGACTGCTTTGGTCAATGTTTCGCCGTCCGCGGCCTCATCAGACACCACCACGCGCAGGGTCAACTCGTCTCGGGTCTGGGGTTGCGTGACCACCGCCTGAGCGCGTGCGATGCCTGCCACCTGGCTCAGGGCAAATCTCAGTTGGTTTGGATGTACGAACATGCCGCGGACCTTCACCGCGTCCCCGACACGTCCCACCAGGATGACGGAACGATCCTCTTGCCGGCTCTCCCCAGGCGCAGGGTCCATGTTGACGGCCAGGTCACCGGTTCCGAGGCGGATCAGCGGGTACGTCTCGTTGAACGTTGTCACCACCACCTCACCGGTCTCACCTGGGCCAACCGACCGCCCAGTCTCAGGGTTGACGACCTGGATGATAGGCCTCTCCAGCAGGCGCATGGACAGGCCTCCCTCGGTATTGTAGGCCAGGAACCCAAGTTCGGCCGTGCCGTAGGCATTGGTGACCCTCAGTCCGTACTCTTCCACGAGAGTCTGGCGCAGAGAAGGCGGCAGCGGCTCGGCCGATACCAGGGCGTTCTTCAGTGAGAATTGGCTGAACTCCACGCCCCTCTCCTTGGCCTTTTCGATCAGCGCGGCCAACCAGGAGGGGGTGCCGACATAGCCGGTCACGCGCAGGTCCAGCATCATCTTGATCTGCAGATCCGCGTTGCCTACACCTGCCGGGATGACGGTCGCGCCGATCTGGCCGAACACCTGGTCAATGACCAAGCCCGTTGGGATCAAATGATACCCGAAGGTGTTCATCACCACATCCCCAGCCGCAAAGCCGGCAATGGCGAGCACGTCTCTGATGGTGTCGAGGACGGCGGTCTCTTCAGCCGAGGGCTCGTAGAGCGGTCCGGGGGAGAAGAACACGTGCTGCAGTTGATCGACAGGCACGGCCAGAAAACCGCCAAAGGGCGGGGCTGCTTCCTGGAGCTCCACCAATCTGTCTTTGCTCGTGACAGGAATCCTGTCCAAGTCGGCTACCGCCCGCACTTCATCTGGGGACACACCTGCCGAGTCCAGCAAGGTCTTTACGGCCGGCGCGTGGGCGTAGGCGTGCTGGATGATGTGGCGCAGCATGTCGGTAGTTGAGGTCTTCACGGTGAACCTTCCTCTCTCGTCAGCCTAACCAACGCTTGCGGCGCTTGTAGTGCTTCACCTGCCGGTAGCTCTTGCGCTCGCCCAGCTGGGTCAGGCCCAGGTAGAACTCTTTGATGTCCTCGTTTTCTGCCAGTTGCTCCGAGGGGCCATCGAGTACCACGCGCCCGTCTTCCATCACATAGGCATAGTCGGCTACGCTCAGCGCCATGCGGGCGTTTTGCTCCACCAGCAGGATGGCCATACCACCGTCAGCACTCATCTCGCTGATCACTCGAAAGATCTCTCTGACCAGCAAAGGCGCCAAACCCAAGGAGGGCTCGTCCAGCAGCATCAGCTTGGGATGGGCCATTAGCGCTCGACCGATGACCAGCATCTGCTGCTCACCGCCAGAAAGGTAGCCGCTGGTGCGCCGCCGAAGCTTCTTCAGAAGAGGGAAGTAGTGGTAGACCTGCTCCAAGTCCTGGCTTTCGGATGAGCGCTGTGAATCGTTGCGACGGGCGAGGCCGCCCAGGAGCAAGTTCTCTTCGACCGTCAGGTGTCGGAATAAGCGTCTGCCTTCCAGCACCTGAACGATGCCCATTTGAACGATGTCCTCAGGAGAAAGGTGGTCTATGCGCTGGCCATCAAGCTCTATGCTGCCTCGAGTAACCTCGCCCTCCTGGGTGCGCAGCAGACCGGAGATGGCCTTGAGCGTGGTACTCTTCCCCGCCCCGTTGGCGCCGAGCAGACCCACAATCTTGCCATCGGGCACTTCAATGGACACTCCGCGGAGCACCTGGATGACATCGCTGTAGACGACTTCTATGTTGTTGAGTGTGAGCATAGGCTACATCAATCGATGGGAGATGGGAGCGCTCTTGCCGAGCGCTCCCTGTTGCTTGCTTGTCGACAGGCTATTCGCTCGGGCGCAGGTCAGGTGTCTCTGTCCAGTCCTGGAGCACCACAAACGCATCCGGCCCACCCTGGATCATGCGAATCTGGGTCATGTGCGGCGATCGGCTGCCCGCCGAATAGTCCGCCCGCACTACTCCGTCCAGAGCTTCAAATGGACTCATGGCCACCAGCGCATCGTGCACCGCTTCTCCCGTCAGATTCTCATAACCTACAGTACCGATGGCGTGTTCCATCGCTTTCATCGCCATGTCCACACCGGCTATCAAGAGCAGGTAGCCCACGTTGTGCTCGGCGGCCGGCCGCTCGTTCGCCACGAAAAGCTGTTGCGCGTACTGGACGCCGGGGTTGTCTGTGTCTGTCCACCACAGATAGGGGAAGGGCGAGATCAGCCCTACGCCGAAGGCAGGCTCGGCCAGAAAAGCGTAGGTTGCCAGGTCCATCCCCCAGTTGTCCGAAGCAACGACAAACTGGTCGCGCAGGCCCAGCGCATGCAAGTCGTTCAAGACAACCGAGACACCAAAAGCAAGTGTATTGGTCCAGATCACGTTGGCCCCTGCTGCCTGGGCGTTCAGGATAGCGGTAGTGGTATCTGCGGTTGGCGACAGGTCATAGGTCTCTTCGGCTACAACCTCGATGCCCAGATCTGCCAGGTAGGCCCGGCTCTCCTCGGTCAGGGATCCCTGCCCAAAGGCCGTCGGCCAGCTGAGGTGGGCCAGCTTGATGTCATCCTCGGCGCCAGCCGGCTTGTAGGTGGCCCAATCCTCTTTCAAGAACGCCATGACGGCCCCGATCTGGTCGGGGTATATGGGTCCCAGGCCGAAGGTGTAGCCAGAATCAATGTAGAAGCCTCGAGCGCTTAGACCGGCCGATATGTTGACGATCTTGTCAGTGGCAAAGCGCTGAGCCAGGGCTTCGACTTCGCCCGAACCGTAGGTGATCATCACCAGGGGATTGTCGTCTTCCCCTGTGAAGCGGTCGTAGGCCGCAACGGCCTCGTCAATGCTGCCAGCTGTATCGGCGAATTTGATGTCCAGCGTCGCTCCATACAGGCCGCCGGCCTCATTGATAGCTTTCACCGCATCCTCGGCCCCGTGTATCAGTGGGGCTGTGATGGCAGCGTATGGCCCCGACAAATCGCCAAAGTGATAGATGGTGATGGTCTCTCCAGTCAGGTCTGGGGGACCCTTGGTAGGCTCCGGCGTGGCCGTCGGCGCCTCCGTGGGTACGGGAGTGGCTGTCGGCACCTTGGTAGGCTCCGGCGTGGGTGTTGCCTGGGGTGCGCAGGCTGCCAGGACCAGCGAGATCAGCACCGTCACGGATAACAAGTAGGACATATACTTCCGCATGGGTATCCTCCTCCTCTCACTATTGCTCCTCAGTGGACGTAATCAGGCTACTACCGAATGCTCTCTGTCTGCCCCGCACCACCTCCTCTCGGATCAATGTGAGAACGGCCGCAGGCGCCAGGCTGCCTTGAACAGGTACCAGCGATGTGCCAGGCCGCGCGGCTCGAAAATCAGGAAGAACATCAGAGTGATGCCGAAGAACAGAGGGCGCAACGCTTGCACTGCGCCTGCTGCCGTGGAGGGGAATAGACGGGTGAAGAAGGGGCCAAACAGCGTCGCTCCCTCAATCAGCAACTGTACAATGCTTGCCCCAAAGAACGGGCCCAGACTGGAGCCCAGTCCACCGACTACCAGCATGCCCATGTAAAAGACCGAGTCTGTCAGGTTGAACGTTTCTGAGTTCAGGTGACGGATATTGTGGGCTGCCAGCGCCCCGGCCGCGCCGGCGTAGACGGCGGCCAGGAAGAAAGCCTGGAGTTTGTATTTGAACAGATTGACCCCCAAGACCTCAGCGGCCAGGTCGTTGTCGCGGATTGCCACCAGAGCACGGCCGAGCCGCGAGCGGGAGACGTTGTGAGCAGCTATCGTGGACAAGATCAGTACCGTCACGGTGATGTAGAGATAGCGCTGCGGACTGCTGAACTCCACACCGAACAACACGGGGACTTGGACGTTCAAACCCTGAGCTCTGTTCAGCACCTCAGGGAAAGCGTTGCGAGTGAACCAGGGGATGATGAACTGTGCGGCGAGGGTCGCCATGACCAGGTAGAACCCTTTGACCCTCAGCGAGGGCAGCCCAAAGACCAGCCCAACAATCCCTGCCCCCAATGCTGCCACGGGCAGAGCGGCAAAGAAGGACCAGCCCGCGTTGTTGACCAGTAGGGCCGAAATGTAGCCGCCCGCGGTCATGAAAGCCGCCTGCCCCAGCGAAATCTGGCCAGTGTAGCCAGTGAGCAGGTTCAGGCCCTGCACGGCGATGATGCTAATGCCGATGCGATTGACCAGCGAGACCAGGCTTTGACTCGCAAGCGAGGGTAGCATGTACAGTGCCGCGATCGACGCCAGCAGCAGCCCCCATTGCCAGGGGCGCCGGATCGTTGCCATGTCGCGAGCGTAGCTAGTATCAAACTCACCAGCTGGACGGAGGGCGCTCAAGTCCTAGATCCTCTCTATCCGCTTTCGCCCAAAGAGACCCTCTGGCCGGAAGAGGAGCACGATCAGGAGAACAATGTAGGGCATGATCTCTGCTGCGTTGCGCACGATGGTGGCTCTGGAAGCGGCGACTAGCCCTTGCGACAGTCCAATAAGCAGTCCGCCCACAATCGTGCCAGGGATTGATTCCAGGCCGCCGAGCAGGACGGCGGGAAACGCTGCCAGCACCACGACGGACAGGCTTAGGTCAAGACCGCTGGAGGTAGCCAGCAGAATCCCTCCCACCGTGGCCACCACCCCCGCGAGCGCCCATGAGAGGCCGAAGATGCGATGGATACGCAGGCCGATGCTTTGGGCCAGCTCGTGATCCTCGGAAGTGCCCCGCATCGCCAGCCCCGTCTTGGTGAACCGGAAGAAGGCTCCGATAACGAGCACACCGAGGACTGCCACCACGAACGACCAGGTGAGGTTCTGTTTCAAGATGACCACGATAGGTTGGCCATTGAACACAAACGGCGTGGTGATGCGATAGGGGTTGGAGGCGGAGAACATCTGCGGAAAGTTCCGCTGCGCGCCGCCAAATAGCAGCAACGCAAGGCCTTGCAGAACCTGGCTCAAGGCCAGTGTCATCAGAATGATGGAGAGTAAGGGCTGGCCGGTCATGGGTCGCAGCGCCAGACGTTCGATGGCCAGACCCAGCAGCGCGGACAAGACCACGGCCAAGAGGACAGCTACCCCCAGAGGAAAGCCACGTTCCACCGAGAGCCACCACGTGATCAAAGCTCCCATGAGGAGCAACTGGCCCTGTGCAAAGTTGAAGATGTACGACGACTTGAAAATCAGTACCAGACCAAGAGCGGTCAGGGCGATCGGACCACCGGCCAGCAAGCCGGTAATGACGAATTGGGGTACGAGCTGCCAGTTCACCGTTGTTTTTCCTCACTGGTTTCGTCTTCAAGCGTCGCGATGCGCACTGCCGTCTCAACGACGCCCTCCCGCCCATCGCGGTACTTGACCGCTGCTTGCACTTGCACCTGATCAGCCCCGGCATACATCGTGGCCAGCATATCCCCATAGTGTTCGCCCAGTAGCTTCCGCCGCAGTTTGCGCGTGCGGGTCAGCTCGCCCTCGTCAGCATCAAACTCTTTGTGCAGCAGCACGAACTTCCGAACACGTGCCGCGGGTGGCAGTGTGCGGTTGACCCTCTCGACGTCACTCCGGATCAACTCGTAGACCCCGGGCTTTTGACACAGGTCCACCAGGGTAGTGTAGGCCAGGCCTTGCCGCTCTGCCCAGCGGCCGACGTTGTCAAAGTCAATGTTGATCAGCGCGGTCACGAAGGGCTTGTCCTCGCCACCGACGGACATTACATTGCGAATATAGGGACTGAACTTGAGCTGCCCTTCGATGTACTGTGGTGAGTACTTCTCACCACCGGCCAGGGTGAGCATTTCCTTCATGCGGTCAAGATAGATCAGGTGACCATCTGAATCAATGTGACCAGCATCCCCAGTGCGATACCAACGCTGACCCTTTTCATCAACCGGGAACGCTTTCTGTGAGTCCTCTGGGTTCTTGTAATAGCCCTGGGCGACCGTCGGGCCACTGACCATGATTTCGCCGTCCTCCGCGATCCTAATCTCCATTCTTGGAGGGGGCACGCCGACGGTCTCGAACCTCACGTCGTCGCCGATGTGCAAAGTGTGCGTCTGCGCCTCGGTCGAGCCGTAGAGTTGTTTGATATTGACGCCGATGGCTCGGAAGAAGCGAATCACTTCTGGGCTCTGTGCTGCGCCAGAGGAATAGGCAGATTTGGCGTTGACCAGTCCCAACTTGTCACGGAGTGGCCTGAAGACGGCAAGTTCGCCCAGCATGTGGAGGAATCGCCACAGTAGCCCCACCGGTTTGCGCTCTTCGAAGCGCAGCGCGGCGACCTTGTAGCCGACCGGCATGAAGATCTTGTACAGAAAGCGGTTCAGCCACGTGCTCTCGATTATCTTGACCTGGACCATTGCCACCATGTTTTCCCACTGCCTGGCGCTGAAGAACACCGATTGGGGCGCAACTTCGCGGATGTTCTGCCGCACGGTTTCCGGTGCTTCGGGAAAGTTGACCACCATCCCGGAGCGCAGGTGGATGGCCAGACCCAAAACGTTCTCCGTGATCCAGGCTGGGGGCAGGAAGGACATGTGTTCGTCCGTATCCGAGCGGGGATCAATCTGCAGGTTCGAATCTGCACCGGCGATGAGGTTGCGGTGGCTGATCATGGCCCCCTTGGGCAGGCCCGTCGTTCCCGACGTGTAACAGAAGATGGCCAGGTCTTCGCCGCTCCCCTCGTCTACCAGACGTTCGAAGAGCTCCGGTTGCTCAGCATCCAGCGATCGTCCCAGGCTCTGGACTTGGCCGAAACTGACGAGCCAGGGCTCGTTGTAGTTCCACAGCCCCTTGTCGTCCCAGTAGATCACGCGCTCGACAGCCGGCACTTGATCTTGGATCTCAAGCAGTTTGTCGCACTGCTCCTGGTCTTTGGCAAACACGAGCACCGCGTCCGAGTGGTGGACGACATACTGAATCTCGGGGGGAGAGCTGTCAGTGAAAAGGCCGACCGCCACGCCGCCGGCTGACTGAATGGCCAGTTGCGCCCAGAAGTATTGCGGGTCGTTGTCGCCAATGATGCAGACCTTGTCGCCTCGTTTCAGACCCAATTGGATCAGGCCCAGACTCAGCTGGCGGACCTGCCAGTACGACTCCTGCCACGTGTAGGATTGCCAGATGCCCAGGTCTTTCTTGCGCATGGCAATCTTGCGGCTACCATATTCCTCAAACCTAGCTCGCAGGCTCTTGGGGAGAGTGTCGGTGTCGCTCACTCTGTCATGTCCTCTCCCAGATAGGCTTTGATCACCACTTCGTTGCGGCGGATATCGTCTGGCGTCCCCTCGGCGATCTTTCGTCCAAAGTCGAGCACCACCACCCGATCTGCGATGTCCATAACCAATCCCATATCGTGCTCGATAAGCAGGGTTGTCTTGCCATGGCGCTCGTGGATGTCCAGAATGAAGCGGGCCATGTCCTCCTTTTCTTCCTGGCTCATGCCGCTCATCGGTTCGTCGAGGAGCAACAGGCGCGGCTCCATCGCCAATGCGCGACCCAGTTCCACGCGCTTGCGCAAGCCATAGGGCAAAGTGCCAACGATGGCCTTACGGATATGCTCTATCTCGAGAAAGTCGATGATCTCCTCCACTACCTCGCGATGGGCAATATCCTCACGCCGAGCCGGCCCCCAGTACAGCAGGCTCTTTAAGAATCCGGCGTGCATGTGAAGGTGGCGCGCTGCCATCAGGTTGTCCAGCGTGCTCAGGCCGGTGTACAGGGCGATGTTCTGAAATGTACGGGCCACACCCAGTCCGGCGATGCGATGCGGGGGCAGGTGAGTGAGGTCGTGCCCTTCGAAGATGATCCGACCCTTGTCTGGTCGGTAGAAGGCATTGATACAATTGAGCAACGAGGTCTTACCAGCACCATTGGGGCCAATGATGGCCAGAATCTCGCCCTGGCGAGCCTCCACACTTACGTTGGATAGAGCGCTGATCCCAGCGAAGCTGAGCGACACACCCTCAGCGCTCAGCTGGATCTCGTCACGTTGTATCAAATCCATACTCCTAAAACACCCGTGCAGTCTCCGCGATTCGCCTAGCAGGAGGCCTAGCTTCGACCATGCTTGTCTGACCAGTATAGCACAGCTGCTCTCGTTCATCAAAGCTGGGCTGTGCCGAACCGCATAGGTGCTCCTGTTTTCCCACTCTGCCATGACCAGTCTGGCAGTATCTCGCCGAGCCTGGCCAGTCATGGCCGGCAAGCGCCGGTGCCGGCTCTGTTCACCTGGTCGTTTCAGCGCGGCTATCCGTTTTCAGTCCGGTCTGCGCAAAAGTGGGTGCCAGCAAGTGGATAGTGGCGCTTGACAACCGGCTAACAACCGGGTATACTGGCAACAGTTCGGAACTCCCGAACACTCCCGATTCGGAATAATGCTCTCCAAGGACTGTGCAATGCCGCAAGTTGTGGAAGAGATTGAGGTCCGCGGCGTCTCTGACGCCATCTCAGAGCAGATCCTCAAGCTCGTCCTGTCTGGTGCTCTCCAACCCGGCGATGCTCTGCCTCCGCAACGGGAACTCGCCTCCCAGCTTGGCGTCAGTCTCTCCTCTCTCCGCGAAGCCTTGCATACCTTGGCTGCTGTAGGCGTTATCGAAGTGAAACGCGGGCGGGGAACGTTTGTCTGCGATCACCGTACGGCTCCCCTAGTCAAGCAACTCGACTGGGCGCTGCTATTGCAGGAAGAAGAGACCCGGGAACTCTTCGAGGCCCGGAGGGTCATAGACGTCAGCGTGGCCGGCTTTGCCGCACAGCGCGCAACGGACGCGCAGATAGCCTCATTGGCCGAGCTGTTCCACGATATGATGCGCAGCTGGGAGGCCCGGGACCTGAGCCAGCTTGAGGAACAGGACGTTCGCTTCCATCTGGCTGTGGCTGAGGCAGCTGGCAACTCCCTGCTCCTGCACTTGGCCCAAAGCCTGTACGCCCTGGTGGATCCGTTCATCCGCCTAGTTCCCCACACTAGGCCAGGGATGGAGAATCACCGCCGCGTGCTGGAAGCCATCGCTGAGCGCGATTCCGAGAAAGCACAGGCAGCTGTGCGTGTCCTGCTGGACGACACAGAACGCCTGTATGAGCAGCACAAGGATGATGGCTAGTCTAGTCCTGGCTGCAACACGTGGGCGACCTTGCTCTCCTTGAGGCCTGCAAAGGAGCTCGCTGCCAATGAAGAACGTACTGCTGGATAGTCCCATCCATGTTGAGGCGCTGGCCATGTTGGAGCGCGAAGTCACCGCTGTGCAGATGTACGGTGCAGCGTTGCCAGATCTCAGGCAGGCGTTGGGCAGTGCCAATGGCATCATCGTGTCGACTAGGTTCCCTATCACAGCAGCAGAGATCCAACTGGGCTCACGCCTCGAGGTGATTGGGCGTCCCGGGGCCGGCGTGGACAGTGTGGACGTAGGTGCTGCAAGCGCGGCGGGCATCCCAGTGGTCTACACGCCCGAAGGTCCCACCGAATCGGTTGTCGAGCATACCCTGGGTTTCATGGTGGTTTTGGCGAAGCAGATGCTGCAGGCAGATGCGGCAGTACGTCGGGGGGATTTTGCCTTTCGCAGGCGTGTCACAGGCACCGAGCTCTGGGGCAAGACGCTGGGCATCATTGGTGGCGGCCACATCGGCTCACGTGTGGCTGAGGTATGCAGCCGTGCTTTCAAAATGACAGTGCTGATTTACGATCCATACCTTGCTGAGGATCAGGCGCGTGCCTGTGGGGGTCATCTCTGTGCTTCGCTGGACCAAGTCATTGGGGACTCTGATTTTGTCTCCATTCACACCCCTTTGACGCCGGACACGCGGGGACTGATCGGGAGGCGAGAGCTGGCGTTGATGAAGCCGACTGCTTTCCTCATCAACACTTCGCGTGGGCCGGTGGTAGACGAGCAGGCGTTGATCGAAGCGCTAAGTGAGCGGCGTATTGCCGGTGCTGGACTGGATGTATTCGAGAAGGAACCTCCCGCTGCGGACTGCCCCCTGTTCGCCTTGGACAATGTGACGCTCACGCCGCACATGGCCAGCTTCACCGACGAGGGACGCTACCGCATGGGAGTCACGGTGGTGCAGCAGGTGCTCGACGTACTGGGCGGCAGCCGGCCACAATACCTGGCGAATCCAGAGGTCTGGGAACGCCGGCGGATCCTATCGGACTAGGAGCAGACTTCTATGAGGACAAACGCCCTTCGCCAAGCGCTGCAACAGGGTAAGCCGGTATTTGGCACGATGCTCCAAGAGTCGCGCTCTCCCGCGGTTCCTGAACTGATGGCAGCAGCCGGGTTTGATTTCATCTTTATCGATATGGAGCACGGTGCCTACAACATGGAGACCGTTGCCGATCTCATCAAGGTAACGCGGCTGACGGGCATGACGCCGTTGGTTCGCGTCCCTGACGATCAGTATCACCTCGTGGCGCGTGTGCTGGATGCTGGCGCACAAGGCATTATGGTACCGCGTGTGGAACACCGCGAGCAGGTCGAGAAGGTAGTACAGTGGGCCAGGTTTCCTCCGGATGGCTGCCGCGGCTGTTCCATTCTCAAAGGCCATTCGGACTATCAGCCTCAGCCCCTGCAGCAGTTCACCCAGCATGTGAATCGCGAGAACATGGTCATCCTGCAGATTGAGCGCAGGCGCGCGGTTGAGCACATCGACGATATTCTTTCCGTGGCAGGCATCGACGCTGCCATCGTTGGCCCCAACGACTTGGCGCTGTCCTTGGGCATAGACAATGACCTGTCCCATCCACTGATGATCGAGAGCCTTGACAAGGTCGTGAGGGCCTGCGAGCGGCACAGCATTCCATCGGGGATGCACGTGGGCAGTCTCGAAGCCCTGACGCACTGGATGGCAAAGGGGATGCGCTTCATCGTCTACTCGACAGACCTCAACTTCTTGCTCAAAGGTGCACAGGCTGGTTTGAAGGTCCTGCGCGAAGCAGTGCCGGCCTAGAGAGCACTGCATTAGTTGCCGGATGGAAGCAGCCCTTCGCATGCAGCAGAGTAGCCAAGGACGCTTGGCAAGTCATACGCGGAGGAGTTGATCTTCTTCGAAAGGGAGATGAGCTATGGGAGAGCTTCTGATCAAGAACGGCCTGGTTGTGACCATGGACCGCGACCGGCACATCTATCGCAACGGGAGCATTCGGATCGAGGATACGCGCATTGCAGAGATTGGCCAGGCCAAGGATGTTCAGGCCAAAACGCCAGGCTGCGAGGTGATCGATGCCAGCGGGCAGATCGTGATACCTGGGTTCGTCAGCTGTCACAACCACCTGTACAGCGCCGTGGTGCGCAGCATCCCCTACGCGGGCTTTGCTGATGCCGATTTCTCCTTCATCGCCTGGATGGAGCAGTTCTGGCTGCCTTTGCTGGAAGATCGTGTTACTCAGCAGCAGATGTACATCGGAACGCTGGCCAACTGTCTGGAACACATTCGCAGTGGCATCACCAGCACAACGGACACTGCTGAGGGCTCCTATGCCTTGCCTGGTGCACTGGAGTACGTGGATCGCGGTGCTGGCGAATCTGGGATTCGCGCCGTGCTGTCTTTCGAGACGACTGGTCGCATCAGCCCCGAGAACGCGCAGCTGGGCTTGGATGAGAACATCAAGTTCTTCCTCAAGGCCAAAGAGCGAGGCAGTCGCGTTGAGGGTCGGCTGGGCGTGCACACCACGTTCACCTGCTCGACGGAGCTGTTGCAGCAAGTGCGCGCCGAGGCAACGCGCCTTGGCTCGGGCTTGATGATGCACATGGCCGATGACCGTTACCATGTGTTTGACACCACACGGCGCTTCGGAAAGCGGCCCATGCGCTACCTGGAGGACATTGGATTCCTCGGCCCGGACCTGATTCTGTTCCACTGCAGCTATATTGATCCGATCCGCGACCCGGCGATCTTCAAAGAGTACGACGTGAAGGTCGCCCACAATGCCGAATCGAACGCAATCTTCGGCTTTTGGCCCAACATGATACCACTCCTTCAGGCCGACGCAACCGTGGGGCTGGGGACCGACGGGCAAACGCATTCCATGTTCGAGATCATGCGCACCGCGCAGATGATCCACCGTATCCGCTACGAGGATCTTGAGCTCCTGCCCGACGACCAGGTGCTGGCCATGGCTACCATTGAGGGCGCCAAGTGTCTGCTGAAGGAGAGTGAAATTGGCTCCCTGGATGTTGGGAAGAGGGCCGATATGGTCTTGCTCAACAATCGAAGCACAGTGCCCGTGTTCGACGCCAATGTGGTCAACTATGTGGTCGGCACCTGCGAGCGCACTGATGTCGATACAGTCGTGATCGATGGCCAAATCATCCTACGACATGGCGAGTTTGTGGATGTGGATGAAGAACGGGCTCTCGCCCACTGTCGTGAGCAGGCGGTCGAGCTGTGGCGCAGGAACGATTGGCCGTTGCCCTAGCTGCCGATGACGATGGATTCACAGCAGGACGAGTTCGGGGCGATTGAACTGCTTTCAAAGCTGGTCAGGATTCCCAGCGTGAATGGCGAAGAAGGCCGGCTGGGTACCTTTCTGGCTGGTTGGCTGGCACAGGCAGGCCTGCAGGTGCAGACGGAAGAAGTCGTCCCAGGTCGCCGCAACGTACTGGCCATCGTGCCGGCGGATGGCCTTGACAACCAGAAGGAGCTGGGGATCCTCTTCCATGGCCACATGGATACCGTGCCCGCGCATGGGATGGATGACGCATTCTCTGGGCGTATAGAGAACGGATTCGTCTGGGGACGCGGTTCGGTGGATCAAAAAGGGGGCCTGGCAGCAGCAGCGGTAGCACTGGCGGCTCTTGCTCAGCGCCAGCTCAGACCCCAAATGCCAGTCGGCCTCATCGCCGTCGTCGACGAAGAGTCGGAGCATCGCGGAAGCATGGCTTTGGCGCAGAGCGGGTTGCGTGCCAGGAGGGCCATCGTCACGGAACCCAGTGGTCTCAGAGTGGTCACCGGCTGCAAGGGGACCGTGCCGCTGCACGTCCGCCTCGTTGGCAAGGCAGCGCATGGGGCTCGCCCCTGGCTCGGCGTGAATGCCGTTGAGAAAGGCATGCATGTGGCGAGTAGAATGCTGGAGCAGAGACTCCCAGTTGTACAGTTGCCTGATTCGTCCACGGTGAGTGGCTCGCTCAATCTGGGTGTAATGAACGGTGGTGTGGCATACAACATTGTCCCAGACCGCTGTGACCTGTGGTTTGACCGACGCACTGTCCCAGGTGAGACGCAGCCAGAGGTTCTGGCGGAGGTTCAGGCACTCCTTGACGAACTCGCCGAGGCTGACGATACTTTCCAGGCCGAGGTTCAGATCGCCCGACCAGACTGGGCCTGGGAGCCGATTGCCAGGCGTGGCTTGAAGGCAACGGTTGTGCCGCCTGATTCCGGCCTGCCAGAGTGGGTCAGTGCACATCACCAGCGCATTGTGGGGACCGCACCAGAACGCTACTTCACAGATGGCTATAACGAGATGGACTTTTTGGTCAACGACATGGCCATCCCCACAGTGCAGTATGGCCCCGGTGATTCGGGTCTGTGCCACACCGACGAGGAGCGACTGGATGTCTCGCAACTGCTGACATGTGTTCGCGTCTATCTGAGCTTGCTTGAGGATGTGGCACTCACGCCCCGAGGCGCTGGCAAGTAGCTGACAGCGGATAGAGGAGGTCGGTGCGGGTTGATTGGAGAGGAGGTGAGTCTGCGAACTGAACCAGGATGACAAGTGCCATCGCTGTCTCGATCCACTGCTGGATCCGACCCAGCGTGCGTCCCACCTGGTCTTGGGCCGGACCGATGGAACGAGCGTGTCGATTGCATCAACAATCTCATGGGAGACAATAAGAACAAGGAGGAGTCTCAACAATGAAACTGCTTTACAAGCTTATGGTGGTCAGCCTGTTGGTGACATTGCTCGCAGCCGCGTGCGCGCCTGCCGCCACGCCAACGCCGCAGGTCATCACTAAGAAAGAGACCGTGGTCGTCAAAGAAACCCAGGTAGTGGAGGTCACACCCGTTCCGCCCCCAACGCCGCAGCGGATTGCCCTCGTCCCTGCCGGTCGCGTTGACCAGCCCGGCTACATTGGCCTGGGGGGCAGCGGCTACCTGAAAGGCTGCGCCGAGTTTGGGCTCGTACCCAAGTACTGGGAGGGCCTGAGTCTTGAGGAGTGGGAGCGGAACGTGCGCGCCGCGGCCGAGGAAGGCTACGACCTGGTCATCGGCATCGGCTCAACGATGGCTGATGCGATCAAGAACGTAGCCCCAGAGTACCCTGATCAGAGCTTTGCGCTGGTCGACATGTACGTCGGTGGTGACAATGTGGAGGGGCTGATTGCACAGGAGCATGAGGGCACCTTCCTCGCCGGTGCGCTGATGGCACTGATGACCACCCACACCGAACTGGAAGGCATCAATGATGCCAAGGTCATCGGCTTCATTGGCGGCATGGATATCCCAGTGATCCACCGCTTCCTAGGTGGCATCGTACAGGGTGCCGAGTACATGGATCCAGAGGTCGAGGTTGAGGTCGCCTACGTCGGCTCGTTCCGTGACGCACCCAAGGCTAAGGAGCTGGCGCTGGCCATGTTCCAGGATCAGGACGTGGATATCATCTTCTCCGTCGCCGGTGCCTTCGGTGACGTCGGCGTGTTTGAGGCGGTGAAGGAGACCGGCCTGTTTGGCGTTGGCTCGGACGTGAACTGGGATGACGAAGTGCCTGGCCACATCCTGACCTCCGCCCTCAAGAACACTGACCTGATAGTCCGCGACTGCATGGAGCGCTTCCTTAATGGTCAGTTCGAGGCGGGAGAGCACTTTTACGGGGCTGTCGGTGGCTACATGGACCTTACCGACATGTCGGCGATGGGTGACGCGATCCCGCAGGAGTTCAAGGACCAGGTACTGGCGATCAAGGACGCCATCGCCGCTGGCGATATCGCAGTCGAGCGCTGGGAATAGTCATCACGCACTGCAGATACTTCTTCGGAGAGCGATCAAGCGCTCCCTAGGTAGGAGGGGGCCTTTCGCAACACCGTGCTCACGCGATGGAACATGCGAAAGGCCCCCTGGCTTGACCGTACAAGTGAGGCGCAATGGCTGAAGCAGTGGCAATGCTGGGAATCACGAAGCAATTCCCAGGCGTTTTGGCCAATGATGATGTGGACCTGGTTGTCGAAGGGGGCGAGATCCGCGCCATCGTAGGCGAGAACGGCGCGGGTAAGACGACGCTGATGCGCATCCTCTATGGCCTGGAGAAGGCGGATAAAGGGACCATCCGAGTCAAGGGCGAAGAGGTGGCGATACCCAACGCTCGCACCGCGATCGCGCTTGGTATCGGCATGGTGCACCAGCACTTTAAGATGGTGCCATCGTTCACGGTGGCGCAGAACGTTGTGTTGGGCATGGAACCCCATCGCGGGGTGCTCTACGAGGAGGGGCAGTCGAGAAACGACGTTCTGGGACTATCCTCACGGTACGGTCTGGTCGTCGAGCCGGATCGCAGGATTATGGATGCGTCTGTTGGCGAACAGCAGCGTGTCGAGATTCTGCGTGCCCTGTACCGCAAAGCAGACATCCTCATTCTGGATGAGCCGACGGCTGTGCTGACCGACTCTGAGACCGAGGAGCTCTTTGCTATCCTGCGCCGTCTGGCGCAAGATGGGCTTACTATCCTGTTCATCAGTCACAAGCTGCGTGAGGTCCTGGCTATTTCAGACAACACCACGGTCATGCGCAACGGCCGGGTCGTTGGCACAGTGAGGACAGCGCAGACCACTTCGGACGAGCTGTCGGAGATGATCATTGGCCGCGCTTCGCTCGAATCGGCGTCCCGCGACCGCGCTGCAGCCAAGGTGGGCGAGGCAGTCCTGGACCTGGAGGGAGTGTGCGTGCACGATGCGCGCGGCCTCTTGGCCGTCAAGTCGGTGAGCTTGCAGGTGCGCAGCGGCGAGATCCTGGGCATTGCCGGGGTGGAGGGCAACGGACAACTGGAGCTCGCAGAGGCCATCACCGGCCTCCGGCCCACTGCGGAGGGTCGGATTGCGCTGCTTGGGAATGAGATTCAGAACCTGTCGGTGCGGCAGATCCGTGAGGCGGGCGTGGCGCATATCCCCGCCGATCGCTACGCTATGGGCGTATCAGCAGATGCGCTCGTGTGGGAGAACCTGTGCGGTACGTCCTACTACGAAGAGGAGTTCTCAGGCAGAATAGCATTATCCATAGATAGTATCCTCTCCAATGCGCGCGTATTGATCAAGGAATTCGACGTCAGGACACCCACATTGCACTGCCCCGCACGCAACTTGTCTGGCGGGAATCTACAGAAGCTGGTTGTGGCACGAGAACTGGGCGCCGAACGGGCGCAGCTGGTGGTTGCTTCTCAGCCCACCCGTGGCATCGACATTGCTGGCACAGAGGCCATTCGCAGCATGTTGATGGACTATGCTTCACGGGGTGCTGGTGTGTTGCTCATCTCCGCTGACCTCGACGAAATCCTGGCCATCAGCGACAGGGTCGTGGTGATGTATGAAGGGCAGCTGACGGAGGTCGGCACAGTGGATGCATCCACACGCGAGAGGGTGGGGCGGATCATGACCGGGGCTGATCTCTAGAAATGTAACGGGAATGTGCCAAGCCCGAGCATACTTCGGCTGGCCACACTGTATGGTTGCGACTGAAGTGAGGCGAATACCGTGACTGCCCGGACCGAAGCGGAAGTTGTGACGGATACAAGTCGACTGCGGGCGATGCTATCGAGTGCGGGGCTGCAGTTGCTTAACTATGCGTTGATCCTGCTGCTGGCCCTTGGAGTCGGAGCGCTGGCTATCGCTGCATCGGGAAAGGACCCTGTAGCTGCATACCAGGCGCTGCTCAGGGGAGCCTTCGGCAGTGTCAGGGCGCTGGCCAATACCCTCGACCGGTCAACCGTGATGATCCTAGCCGGCTTGGCCGCTGTTCTGGCTTTCAGCACCAGTGTGCGCAACTTGGGCATCGAGGGACAACTGTACATGGGTGCCTTCATTGCGGCATGGGTGGGGTTTGGCATTGATGGCCTGCCCTCCCTTCTTCACATCGTGCTCGCCTTCGTCGCCAGTGCGATTGCCGGAGCGGCATGGGGGCTGGTGCCTATCTTGCTCCGCACTCGCTGGGACGTCGATGAGATCGTCACGTCCCTGATGTTCAACTACATCGCCACCTTTTTCACTGCCTATCTGGTCGCATTCCCGTTCAAATCGGACACGACCATCCTCCCCGGCACTGACCCGATCAACGCGACGGCCAAGTTGCCCAGGTTCATACGCGGCTCCCCGCTTAGCGTGGGGTTCCCCATGGCCCTGGTCCTTGTCGTTGTGGTGTACTGGTTCCTATTCCGCACAAAGCAGGGCTATGAGCTGCGCATGGTGGGCATGAACCCTCGCTTTGCCGCGTATGCCGGCCTGCCGGTCAAGCGCAGTGCACTGCTGGGCATGCTGCTCAGTGGTGCCATGGCCGGCGTGGGGGGGGCGTCGCTGATCCTGGGTTTCTTCGGACGGTTCATTACCCAGTTCTCTCTGGGCTACGGTTGGGACGGTATCGTCATCTCGCTCTTGGCCAAGAATAACCCCATTGCGGTTATCCCGGCCGCGATCTTCTACGCTGGGTTGGCAAACGGTAGCCTCGAGATGCAATCGGCTACCCAAGTACCCACCATGTTGGTCAGCACAGTCAAAGGTGTGATCATGTTCATTGTGACCGCCCAGGTCTTCCTCCGACACCTTGCCCGGAGGTCTCCGAGATGAGCATTGTCGATACTCTAGGACGTCTGATTACGGTCGAACTGTTGTCCAGCAGCCTGCGCATGACCACACCAGTGCTGTACGCCACGTTGGGGGGCATCTTCTCGTCGGAAGCCGGTGTGCTAAACGTCGGGCTGGAAGGTCTGATGATCATCGGTGCCTTCTTCGGCGTCGTGGGCAGTGTGGCCTTGGGCAGTGCGTGGGGCGGGTTGTTGGTTGCCATTCTTGCTTGTCTCATCCTGAGCCTTGCCTTTGCCGCCGTGCACCTCGAGTGGGGCGCGGATGAAATGATCGTTGGGCTGGCCCTCAACATCTTTGGCTATGGGTTGACCACCTACCTGCTGGTGGTCATGTACGATGTATCGGGCTACTACTCATCGGAGGCCATCGCCGGCTTCCAGCCGCTTCACATTCCGGGCGTCGAGAAACTGCCGCTTATTGGCTCCATACTCGGCGGACAGTTCGCTCTCGTCTACCTTGGGTTCCTGGCTGTTTTCGCAACGTGGTTCGTCTTGTACAGGACTCCCTGGGGATTCTGGCTGCGTTCGGCAGGAGAGAGCCCCGAAGCCGCTGAGACGGTTGGTATCAACCTGAAGTTGATGAAGTATTCTGGCGTGCTCATCGGCGGCATCCTCTGTGCCGTGGGGGGCGCTTTCCTGTCGCTGGCCCACCTTAACCTGTTCTCCGAGGAGATGACCGCCGGTCGGGGTTTCCTGGCCCTGGCCGCGGTGAACTTTGGAGACCGCAAGCCGCTCAAATGCCTGGCCGCTTCGCTCATCTTTGGCTTTGCCGATGCTTTGGCCATCCGCCTGCAGCGGTTTGGCCTCCCGTCCCAGTTGGTGCTGATGCTGCCCTACATTGCCACAGTTGTCGTCTTGACTCTGTCGGCTATCCAGCGCTTGGCGGCACAGCGCGCCCGCATGTCCGTGAGGGGCTGACTATGTTCGACCTGTTGATCAAGAACTGCGCCGTCGTCACCATGGATGACGCCCGCAATGTCTTCCATGATGTAGCGATTGGAATTGAGGGCGCCCAAATCGTTGCGCTTGGTCCCCAGGTAGGTGGCGAGGCACGTCGGACGATCGATGCTCGCGGCCAAGTCGCTCTTCCCGGCTTGATCAACTGCCATACGCATGTCTACCAGTCCCTCATCGAAGGGATTGGCTATGACATGCATTTTGACCCCTGGAACTGGCGCTACTTGTTCCCCATCGTGTCCAAGATGCAGCCCGAACACGCTGAGATCAGCGCGCTGCTGGCTGCCCTTGAGATGATCAAGACAGGCACCACGACTGTCTCGGACCACTGGTACCTTCATACTGACTTTGACAACGTGCGGCGTGTGGCAAAAGCCTTCCAACGGGCTGGCATGCGCCACCACGTTGTCTACGGTCTGTTGGATCAGACCTTTGCCGGAGAGCGCATCGAGTCCGAGTACATGACCATGATTCAGCGTGAGGACGCGTTGCTTGAGCAGGCGCGCGCCTTTGTCCGGGACTGGCACGGCCGCGGCAGGACCTCGGCTGCGCTAGGCCCCGGTTCCACTGAGGACATCACCCCCCGGCTGATGCGCAAGACAGTACAGATGGCTGCCGAACTGGGCCTAGGGGTGGCCACACACGTAGCGGGCTGGGAGGAAGTGGTGTCCGCTTCCTACAAACAGTTCGGCATGCGTGATCTTGAGTACGTGCACTCAGTGGGCCTCACAGGACCGAAAGCCATCATCATCCATGCTGTCTGGCTCTCCGATCGCGAGATCGGCATCCTCGTTGAGACCGAGAGCAAAGTAGTCCATTGTCCCGTCGCAAACATGCACCTGGGGTATGGCGTGGCATCGGTCTCGCAGATGCTGGCTCGTGGCGTCACTGTTGGTCTCGGTACCGACGGCGCTGCCAGCTACACCTATGACCTGTTCGAAGTGATGAAGACGGCCGCCATGCTGCAAAAGGTAGTCCACATTGACGCCGAGGCTCTCACTGCGGAGGAGAGCCTGGCGATGGCTACCTGTGACGGGGCCAGGGTGCTTGGCCTGTCCGACGTAGGCTCTCTTGCGCCTGGGAAGCGTGCCGATCTGATTCTGGTCGACTTTGGCCAGCCTCACTTGATGCTCACCGGCCGGCTGGCTCCGAAACTGGTGTACAGCGCGCGTGGTCATGATGTCGTGACCAGCATCATCGATGGGCAGCTGGTCATGGAGAACCGCCGCGTCCTGACCGTAGACGAAGAGGACGTGCTTCACCGGGCAGAAGGAGCCACCCGGGACCTGATCGCGCGGGCGGGTCCCGAGACAGCAGCACTGCTGGCAGCACCGTGGCCGCGCAGTGGTGCGGCCTGGCGGGCGAGTGTAAGCAGAGAAGACTAGCGATGTCGCCCTTTCATCGCCTGCTGCGTATTAACCTGACGGAGCGATCATTCCGGCAGGAAGAAATCCCCTCCGAAATCGAAAGGGCATTCGTTGGCGGCAAGGGCCTGGGAACAGCGTACCTCCTCACAGAGGTCGGAGCCGATACCGATCCATTCGACCCTGGCAACAAGCTGTTCTTTTGCCCCGGCGCACTGGTGGGCACGTTGGCTCCTGCTGCTTGCCGCTACGAGTTGGTCACCGTGTCCCCGCTCACTGGGCTATATCTCGACTGCAATGCTGGCGGGCACTACGCCACCGCTCTTAAGGCTTCTGGCCATGATATGGTCGTTGTGGAGGGAGCGGCTTCCTCGCCTACGGTGGTTCACGTCCATGACAGCGAGGTGGACTTTCTAGACGCTGATGAGCTGTGGGGCTGCAGCATCTATGAGACAGAGATGACCCTGCTGCAGCGCCTCGGCCAGCCAGGGCTGCGCGTAGCCTCGATCGGCGTTGCAGGAGAGAACCTGGTGCGCTTTGCCTGTATCGCAAACGACTTTTCACGGCAGGCAGCACGAGGTGGTCCCGGGGCGGTGATGGGTTCCAAGAAGCTGAAAGCCATCGCCGCAAGTGGGACACATGCTGTTGCCATCGCACGCCCTACAGAATTCATCGCCGCTGTCGACCAAGCGCTGCGTCAGATTGCTGACAATCCCTGGGTAGAAGGAAAGCGGGCGCACGGTACGGTCGGCTCACTGGAGCCAATGTATGCTGTCGGCGCAGTGCCCATCCGCAATTTCACGGCCAGCGAAGCGGCTGACATGCCCAGCCTGGCGCTTGAGGAATTCGAGCATCGTTTTGCCATGCGCTTTGCCTGTGCCATGTGCCCGCTCTCGTGTTCCAAGGGCTACCGGCTGCTGGGTGACAGCTCTTTTGGCCAAGGCATCGAGGGCCCAGAGTACGAAACGGTCTCCATGTTGGGACCGAACTGCAATCTCTATGACCCGGATGCCATTGCCGAGGCCAACTACCTCTGCAACCAGCTGGGGCTGGACACCATTTCCGCAGGCGCAACCATAGGCCTGGTTCTGCAAGCACTGGATGACGGTCTATTGTCGCCTGCTCAGCTCGACTGGCCAGAGCAGTCCCTGAGCAGGGCAGAGCAGGTGGCTGCCTTGCTGGAGGCCATTGCCAAGCGCCGGGGGATCGGCGATTTGCTGGCCGAGGGAGCGCTGCGGGCCGCCCAAGCCCTGGACCTCGAGAAGCTCGTGCCGCATGTCAAGGGGATGGAGCTCCCGGCCTACGATCCACGCGTGTCAGAAGGAATGGCATTGGCATTTATGACTTCCGATAGAGGTGCCTGTCACCTGCGCACTTGGCCGCTGGGGAGAGAGTTGTCAGGTGAGCTGCCCCGCTTTGGCACTGCGGGCAAGGTTGATTTTGTCGTCCAACAGCAGAACGACAAGGCTGCCGAGGAATGCCTGGGCGTTTGCCAGTTTCCTTACGGCATCGGCCTCTTGACCGACGATCTGCCCCGCCTGTTGGGCGCTGTCACTGGGCAGCCGTGGGACTGTCCGGCGCTGCGGACAGTTGGTGAGCGCATTTGGAACCTCAGCAGGGTGTTCAATGTGCGCCGTGGCGTTAGCCGCCGTGATGACTATCTCCCGGAACGTTTCTCGACTCAAGTGCCGCTGCAAGGGCCACTGGCGGGCAGACGGGTTCCCCGTCAGTTGCAGGAACAAATGCTCGACGAGTACTATGCGCTGCGGGGATGGTCGACCCACGGCATTCCTCTGCCCAGCAGACTTGCCCAGCTCGGACTTGGCTGCATCGCGTCCGCGTCCGCTCGGCTCGAGATGTGCCATTGAGGGGCGGATGACGTGAGGTTCTTGCAGGTCGACCGCACCAAATGCACGGGGTGCCGTGAGTGTGAATACGTGTGCGCCGCTCAGAGCGGTGCGGGGTACAACCCTGTTTATAGTCGGATCCGCGTCTGCCGGCCTGGGCCCCTGGAAAGGCGCACGCTCGTCTGTCTGCAGTGCAAGCGACCTCGATGCATGGAGGCATGTCCCACAGGTGCCATCTACCGCGAGTGGGAACAGGTACGCGTGGCTCCCGAGCTGTGCACTCGTTGCGGAGCGTGTGTTGTTGCCTGTGACCGACTCTTCCTGCCCCCAGAAGGGGCGGTGCTGATGTGCGACCAATGTGCCGCTTGTGTCGACCGTTGTCCGGAGCGCGCTCTCGTTGTGACCACGCCGGAGGAGATTCGGCGGTCCAGAGAATAGGCACTTGAACGGAGCAAGGAGCGATGGGCGAAGATGCTGTGAATCTATCCGTCGACTTTTTGGGACTCAGACTGCGCAACCCGCTGGCCATCACAGAAGGACCGCTGACCAGGGATGCCGAGACGATACGCTGGGCGCTGGAGCACGAGCTTGGCATCGTGTTTACCAAGGGCATTCGTCCGCAGGCTGCGGTCTCCCCGAGTCCGTATATCGTCAAAGCAGGCCGCAGCCTGATGAACGCGGACTGGTCGGACATAGGTTTTCAGGCCTGGCTTGAGCAAATCCGCCGCCTGGACAAGGGCATGCCCTTCGTGGTCAGCATTGCCAAGAACTATGTAACGCCCGCTGAGGCAGTGGAGATGGCGGTACAGCTGGAAGCGGCTGGGGCGCCGATCATCTCCATGTGTGACTATGTCCCGGAGCAACTGGTGGAAACCGTCCGCCTGGCCCGGCCCCGCCTCAAGGTTCCGCTGATGGTCAAGCTTCCTCCTTTCCTGCGCAACCTGGAGCAGGTCCTTGAGCAGCTTGTGGAGGGGGGCGTGGATGCCATCGCCGCGATGGACTCTATAGGGCCGGTGCTCGAGATAGACATCGAGACCGGTATGCCGACGCTCGGCAGCCAGGATGGAACTGGCTACCTGTCGGGCACCGCAATTCGGCCGGTAACCGTGAAGTACATCTACGAGATCTCCCGCTTCGTAGACGTCCCGGTGGTCGGTGTTGGCGGCGTGAACAGCGCGCGAGACGTGGTCGAGATGGTGATGGTTGGCGCGACTTGCGTGGGCATGGTGGCCGCGCCACTACTGAGGGGCCTCGGTGTCTTTGATCGCGTTGCCGGAGATCTGCGGAAGCTGCTGGGAAAACTCGGTGTGCAAGACATCAACGCCATACGCGGCTTGACCCACCGTCGCCTGCGTGAGTTCTCGATCAACTACGACCGGCGTTCACAGATCGATTACGACCTCTGCAACTATTGTAGGCTGTGTGCCAAGGTCTGCTTTGTACGCGCCATCACCGATACCGGTGAGAAGGTTCTTGCCGACCGGTCACGGTGTGTGAGTTGTGGGCTCTGCGCGAGCGTGTGTCCCGTGGCAGCGATCGGACTCACGACTGCGTAGAAGCTGTTGACGCCTACCTATAAACTGGTGACTGGCAACGGCACTGTGGTGACCGCCAGTGACGTGGTCCCCGCCGATGTTGCCATCCGAGGTGAGCGGATCGTCGCCTTGGGGCACGATGCACCTGGCCAAGAACACACTGACGCCAGCGACAAGTATGTGCTTCCCGGGGCCATAGACGCGCACACTGCTCTGCATGGGCTCTTGGGTGACGGGCCCGTCTTGAAGCACGGCTCCTGGACGGGCACGTTCCTCCAGCGATCCGCCTCTGAGTGGCCGGAGTAACGGCCGGCTTTCACCCATTTCATCAAGAGCGGCTATAATCACCTCGCTGGCCTGTGGCTCATCTGGCCCCAGAGGAGGGAGCGATGACAGAAGTGATCGAGTTCACAGTCAATGGCAGAGTGATTCGCGCGGAGGGCTTCGATCCGAATATGACACTGCTGTCTTACCTGCGGGATGTGCTGTACTTGACTGGCGCGAAGAATGGCTGTGGTCAGGGACACTGTGGGGCGTGCACCGTCATTGTCAACGGCAAAGCCCAACGTTCTTGCTTGCTGCGCCTGGGAAAGGCGGCAGGAGCGCGCATCGAGACCGTAGAGGCACTGGCCAAGGGCGGGCAGCTTCATCCGCTGCAGGAGGCTTTTATCGAGGCAGGGGCGATCCAGTGTGGCTTCTGCACGCCGGGCATGTTGATGGCCGCAAAGGCGCTCCTGGATCGCAATCCCGATCCCACCGAACATGAGATCCGTCAGGCCTTGAAAGACAACCTCTGCCGCTGCACCGGCTATGCGTCCATTCTACGTGCTGTGAAGAACGCGGCACATCGCATGCGAACAGGCGATGTCACAAGGCCCAGCGCTGCCGCCCCGACCGCAGCCTGGCAAGTTGTGGGTGAGAGCGTCACGCGCAAGGATGCCTGGGACAAGGTGACTGGGACGCTAAAGTACGCTGACGACCTGTACACCCCTGGGATGCTGTACGCCAGGGCGTTGCGCAGCGCCTACCCCCATGCCGAGGTGCTGGGCGTTGACACCAGCCAGGCCGAGAAGGTGCCCGGTGTAGCTGCCGTCCTGACAGCAGACGATGTTCCAGGGCTCAATCGCTTCGGGTTGATCAACGCCGACCAGCCCGTGCTGGCGAATGACAAGGTGCGCTATGTCGGTGATGCCATAGCTTGCGTCTACGCCGAGACAGTGGGCGCTGCAGAGGAGGCGTTGGAAAGAATCAGGGTCCAGTACCGAGAGCTCGAAGTGGTGTCCACACCACAGCGGGCCATGGAACCCGATGCGCCGCTCATCCATGAGCAGGGCAACGTGCTAGTGGAGCATCACGTCCGTAGGGGCGACGTTGCTGCTGCCTTCGAACAGGCCGACGTCATTGTGGAGAACGACTACTACACGCCCTTTGTCGAACATGCCTACCTAGAGCCCGAAGCTTGCCTTGCCATCCCGGACGGGGAGGGTGGCGTGACGGTTCAAGTGGGCAGCCAGGGACCGTACGTGGACCACAAGCAGATTGTAGCTTCGTTGGGTCTGCCCGAGGAACGGGTGCGGGTTTTGCACACGCCCATGGGCGGCGGTTTTGGCGGAAAGGAGGATATCACCGTTCAGATCCTGGCCGCGCTGGGTGTGCTGCATACCGGCCGTCCGGTGAAGATGGTGCTGCCCCGGCCCGAATCGATGCGCGTAAGCACCAAACGCCATGCCATGTGGATGCACTATAAGCACGCCGCTGCATTGGACGGCCGGCTCCTGGCCGTCGAGGCCCAGATCATTGGCGACACGGGGGCCTATGGGTCGGTGGGACCGGCTGTGTTGTTCCGCTCAGCGACCTTTGGGGCTGGACCGTATGAGGTGCCGAACGTCAAGATCGATTGCTACGCCGTGTACACCAACAATCCGCCCTGTGGGGCTATGCGTGGCTTCGGCAGTCCGGAGGCGGCCTTTGCCTCCGACTGCCAGGTGGACGAACTGGCTGCCCGCCTCGGCATGGACCCGTTTGAGTTTCGGCTGCGCAATGCTCTGCAGGCAGGTTCGATCACTGCCACCGGTCACCACGTGCTCGAGAGCGTTGGCATCAAAGAGTGCCTCACCGCAGTGCGCGAAAGCCTGAGCAAGGACAAACTGCCCGAACCGAGTGCAGGCACGCGCCTGGGCGTGGGCATCTCGGCGGCGTACAAGAATGTCGGGCTTGGCCCTGGCCTGGACGACCGGGCCGGTTCGATCGCCGAGCTTGACCGCGCCGGGCACCTGATTGTGCGCGGTGGCTGCATCGACATGGGACAGGGCCAGGACACGGTGATGGCACAGATTGCAGCCCAGACCCTGCAGGTGCCCTATCGGGATGTCCGAATCCTTACCGGAGACACGGCAACCTGCCCCGATTCGTACATGACTACCGCCTCGCGTGCCACCCTTTTGCAGGGCCGCTCTGTGCACATGGCCGTTACCAAGCTGCGCGATCTCCTGCTACAGTATGCCGTCAGCGAGTATGATCTCAACAGACAAACGGTGGACCTAAAGGACGGTCAGATCGTCGATCCATCAACAGGCACGACTTTGTCCCTGTCGGAACTGGCCCAACGCGCTGCTGAGCAGGGCTATGCACTTTCCGCAGAGGCGTATTACACCGCACCTGAATGCTACGACAACCTGCAATTCGACGAGAAGCTGTTCCAAAAGGACCCCGAGAAGTACCGCGTGCACGTGGCCTACTGCTTCTGCGCCCAGGCCTGCATTCTTGAAGTCAACGAGTCAAACGGTGAGGTGCGTGTACTGAAGGTGATCGCCGCGCAGGACGTGGGCAAGGCCATCCACCCACAGAACATCCATGGGCAGATGGAGGGCGGGGTGGTGATGGGTATGGGCTACGGACTGACTGAAGAGTTTGTCGTTGATCACGGATACGTCGTCACCGACACGCTGCGCAAGTTCAAGATCCCGCGCATCACAGATGCTCCAGACATTGTCACCCTGATCGTGGAGAATCCCCACAGTCTGGGACCCTTTGGCGCCAAGGGCATGGCCGAACTGTCGCTGTCTTCGAGCGCGCCAGCCATTGCCAATGCGATCCACGATGCTCTGGGCGTGCGTATTCGACAACTGCCGATCACGCCCGCAAAGATCAGTGCCGCGTTGCGGGGCTCATGAGTCCTGCGGCAGTGTGAAGCAGGCGGCCGATTGTGACAACGGCGGGTCCAGTTGCCCTGGTTACCGGTGCCACTCAGGGTATCGGGCGGGCGATCGTGGTTGCTCTATCTGAGGCTGGCTACCGAGTGGCCGTCCTTGCTCGTACTGTCGCGGATGTCAGCGCAGTGGTAGGCGAGATTCGCCACCAGGGCGGGACTGCCCTGCCCATCCCCGCTGACGTCACCGACGCACGTGACGTGGAACGGGCCATCCAGACAGTGCTTAGCGAGTTCTCTGTGCTGGATGTGCTGGTCAACAACGCCGGCACCGGCATCCGCAAGCCTTTCCAGCAGATGACGCTGTCTGAATGCGATTGCCTGATTGACCTCAACCTCAAGGGCGTCTTGTACTGCACGCAGGCCGCTCTGCGGCACATGAGAGCCCGCCACCAGGGCTGTATCATCAACATCGCCTCTCGGGCTGGCTGTAGACCTGAGCCCAATCTTGCCGTTTACTCCGCGACCAAGGCCGCTGTCATCGCGTTTTCCAGGGCGCTGGCGCTTGAAGAGTGCGCGTTGGGTATCCGTGTCGTCGCCGTCTGTCCCGGGCCAGTGGACACCGAGCGAATCCGCCGCCTGGCGCCAGACCTGGATCGCAGCAGCTGGCTGACACCTCAGGATGTTGCGCGTGCCATCGTCTCTGTGGCCTCAGATCCATCTCGGGGCGCCAGCGGCGCCGTTGTGGAGCTCTATTGAGGAGGGAGGGCTTCCGTGAGACTCGCAGGTAAAGTCGCCATCATCACCGGCGCCGCTGGCGGAATTGGACGTGCTGCTGCGCTCCTCTTTGCTGCCGAAGGCGCCTCCGTTGTCGTGGCTGATGTGTCTGTCGAAGCCGGTGAGGAGACCGTGCGCCGAATTGCCGCCCAGGGCGGTGAAGGGCTGTTTGTGCCGACCGATCTGCGGGATGCGTCACAAGTGAAGCGGCTGGTGCAAGAGACAGTAGCGCACTTTGGCAAGATCGACATCCTCTATAACAACGCCGGGATCAACCTGAGTGCGAAAGTGACCGAGACAGGCGAGGATGACTGGGATCGCGTCATGGAAGCGAATGTCAAGAGCGTGTATCTCACTTGCCGCTTCGTGATCCCTCACATGATACAGGATGGCGGCGGCTGCATCGTCAACACCGCCTCCGCAGCTGCGATCGTCGGCTTGCGTGGACTGGCCGCTTACACAGCGTCGAAAGCCGCGGTGCTGGGCCTCACCCGCAACATCGCGCTGGACTATGCGCCGTACGGAATCCGTGCCAACGCCCTCTGCCCAGGCGTCACTGCCACGGACATGACCCTCGGTATCATCGCCAGCCAACCCGACCCGCCGAAAGCGCGTGAGCGCTACGAGCGCGGCCGTCCGCTCGGGCGCATGGCAGATCCCGAGGAGATTGCCCGGGCCGCGCTGTTCCTTGCCTGCGAGGATTCTTCCTTCATGACTGGGGCGCCGCTTATCGTGGACGGGGGCTACTCTGCTGAGTAGCCACGCATAGAGGCGGGGCTGCATCGCGCGGCCAGCACCAGCTGCCCGGTCAAAGCGTCCCCACCGCTCGGAGGAGTGCCGACATGACTGACGTGTCTCCCTTGTCTACTGCTGAACTGCAACGCCTTCAGGACTATAGCACACCCACCCTGTCGAATGCGATTGAGGTGTTCAACGTACGGCCCCGCAGTGAGGGCTATATGAACGCCACCATCCGCTGCCTGCAGCCGCTGTCCAAGCCGATGGTGGGCTACGCCGCCACCGGCCGCTTTCGCTGTGCAAAGCCTGCTGGTCCAGGGGACACCGCGTCGCATCACGAGTTCTGGCAGTGGCTTCTGCACATACCACAGCCGCGCGTTGTCGTGCTGCAGGATGTGGATGAGCCCCCCGGGGTGGGCAGCTTCTGGGGTGAGATCATGGCCACGATCCACGTGGCGCTTGGCTGTGTGGGGACGGTGACCAACGGGGGCGTGCGCGACCTGGACGAGGTGCGGGCACTGGGCTTTGGCTACTTTGCCGCGCAGGTGCTGGTCTCCCATGCTTACGTGCACTTGGTGGACTTTGGCTCTCCGGTCGAGGTCGGCGGCGTGACCGTCCGTCCCGCTGAGCTGATACACGCCGACCAACACGGTGTGCTGCTTATCCCTGGTCAGGTGGCTCCCTACCTGGCCAAAGTCGCTCAGGCCTACGAGGAGGTGGAGCAGGAGTTCCTGCGTACGGTGAGGTCACCGGGCTTTGGCTTGGACCGATTGAGGGCGGAGAGGGAAGCCTTTCACTCACGGCGTTCTGCCTTGCGTCCACCACCAGGCTATCACGGCTAGAGCTAAGGGGCTGCGAGCACAAAACGACCACCACCCCGGCACGTGGCCGTCGCTTCACCATATCAATTGCAGTGCGGCAGGCGGCTTGCTCAGGAGCCGGAACCGGCCGCTTTCTGCAGGGACTCTAGTTTCAGCTTTCGCCCACTCCTCTTCTTGGCCACCCTTCTGAAAGCACCGGGGATGGTAGCCAGCAGCGACTCCGAACGTTGGGCGACATCACGGTAGAATTGGATAGCCCTTTCTTCAAGTTCCAGCGCTGCGGCCAGGGCATCCACATAGCCGGCGTTCTTGGCAAGCGATGGCTCCATCTTATAGTCGCTCAGCGGTAGGCCCTCGAAGCAGAAACAGGCCTCCAGAGCGTCGCTGATGGTCTCCTGGTAGGTCCTCGTCACCCACACCTTGTTCTTCTGGCTGCCCTCTGCAAACCCCAGGAAGGTCGCTTTGTGCTCCGCAAACCGGGCGGCAAGCTCCTCGTAGAAGGCAGCCGAACGGTCCTCCAGCTGCTCCGAGAAGCTGATGATGGCGGACGCCGTGAGGTTCTGCTCTTCCATCCTAGAACCACCTCTGGATGACGACTTTGCTCTCCGTGAAAAAGCGCACGATCTCCTGGCCCTGGCCGTGCAGCGTTCCGAAAAAAGAGTCTCTCATCCCGCTAAACGGGAAGAACGCCATTGGTGCCGCGATGCCGACATTGATTCCGATGTTGCCGCACTCGACGCGATACTGGAATTCGCGGGCCCATTTGCCACTGGCCGTGAATATAGAAGCGGCGTTGCCGAAGGGGTTGCTGTGGATCATCTCGATCGCTTCATTCAGCGTTCTCGCCTTCATGACGCTGGCCACTGGCCCGAAGATCTCTTCACGACCTATCGTCATCTCCGGCGTGACGTCCTCAAAGACGCTGGGGCCGATGAAGCACGTGTCGGGCCAGTCGCCGATGATCTCCGGCGTCCTGCCATCCAGCGCTAGCTTCGCTCCTTCGGCGATGCCCTTCTCAATGTATCCCAGCACGCTCTCCTTCTTGGCCTGGTCACGCATGGGGCCCATTTGGATCGCTTCGTCGAGTCCATATCCAATCCTGATCTTGGAAGCCGCATCCACAAAGGCGTCCACTACTTGCTGATAGAATACCTTGTAGTCGCTGTCGCTGAGGCCCTCGCCAACGATCACCAGATTGGCACCGGACAGGCACCGCTGCCCGGTGTTGCCGAAGAAAGAGGTCATGCAAGCTGCTATCGTCCTCTGCAATTCCGCGTCTGGCATGACGAGAATGAAGTTCTTTGCACCACACTGGGCGATGACCGTCTTGCCGGTCTCTCCACACCTCGTGAAGATGACATCCCTGCCCACAGGGGTGGATCCAACGAAGCAAACGCCTTTGATGTCTGGGTGCTCCAGCATGCCAGAGACAACTGTCCTGCCGCCATTGACCACATTCCACACCCCCGGAGGAACCCCGGCCTCCTCCGCCAGTTCGGCGATCTTGATCTGACTGATTGGGTCTTCACTTGAAGGTTTGAGGACGATGCAGTTCCCAGTGGCGACAGCGTACGGCGCGAACCATAGGGGCACCATAAACGGGAAGTTGTACGGGCCGATGATCCCAAACACCCCTAGTGGCTGCCTGATGAGGTATTCGTCTATGCCCGCTGCGATGTCTTCCAAGTTGTATCCCAGCATCAGCGTTGGGATCCCGGTTGCGACTTCTACGTTCTCGATCCCACGCCTGGTCTCGCCCCTGGACTCATCGATGGTCTTGCCATGTTCCATCGTCTGAATCCTGCTCAGTTCCTCAAAGTTCTCTTCCATGAGTTCCTTCAGTCGAAACAGGCACCTTGCCCTTGCCAGGGGAGGAGTTCTTCTCCAGTCAGGAAAGGCCTCTTTGGCCGCCTCGACGGCCGCGTCAATCTCTTCTTTGGTGGAGATAGGGACCTTGGCAAGGACCTTACCGTTTGCGGGGTTCACGACGTCCTTCACCTCTCCTTCTGACGCGACCCATTCCCCATCCACATAGTTCTTCAGTTCAAGCACTTCCTTGATTGGTTCGTCGAGAATGGCCATCAAGTGTACGCTCCTTTCGATCCCTGGCTTGTGGTTGCCTGATGAGACGGGGACCACGCATAGCGGTCCGCAGCACATGGGCCAGAGTATATCGCAATAGGTCGCCAGGGTCAATCATGCCTATTCCATGCGCGGGTGTCGAAAGAGAATTCTCGGCTGTCGCGCTCAATGCAATCAAGCGTCTTTCTCGCGTGGTCGATACGTTGTCCTGTCGGTAAGACGAAGCAGAGGGGGCGGCGCCGGCGCAATCGTGAGTGCCTTCCGGGGGCACTTTGGCGCGTTTCTCAACAGCCTCATGTCGTGACTTGACAGATTGGCCAACTTGTGTAAGCTCTCATGGCCTGTCAGGCGCGATGGTGACCATTGGGTCCGATAGGGTGTGAGTCATGTCGTGGACAGGTGGCACGTGAAACGATGCTTCACGTGCCTTGGTCAATACGCGGGAATGCCCCAGCAGATGAGGCATATGTCAACGCGCCATACACAGGAGGATAGGCAAGTCTAATGAGGTTATTGGTAGCTTTGGGAGGGAACGCAATCAAGCAGGCTCACGAAAAGGGCACGCCAGAGGAGCAGTTCGCGAATTGCAGGATGACAACGAAGCGCTTGGCGGACATCGTCAGCAGGATGGATGGCCAAGACCGGTTGATCATTACGCATGGTAACGGGCCTCAGGCCGGCAACCTCTTGGTGCAGCAGGACCTGGGCAAGGAGGCAGTGCCAGCTCAAACCATGGACATCGTTGGAGCGATGACCCAGGGACAGATCGGCTATATGCTGCAGCAGACCCTGTTGAATTACCTGATGGACAAAGATCTAAAGTTGCCCGTTGCCGCGGTGGTGAATCAGGTGCTGGTGGACGAAAACGATCCAGAGTTCTTTGGCGATGCCGCCTCCAAGCCAGTCGGCAATTTCCTGACGGAGGAAGAGGCCAAGCAGGTGAAACAGGAGCACCCGGAATATATCGTGAAGAAAGTCAAGCCCAACGGTGAGCGGGTATGGAGGAGGACGGTGCCCTCGCCCGATCCCATCGCCAACGTTGGAGCTGAAGGCATAAAGCGCATGGTGGATGCCGGGATCATTGTAATCGCCTCCGGAGGCGGCGGTATCCCCGTAGTCCACGATGAGGATGGGCACTACGTGGGCGTCGAAGCCGTGATTGACAAGGATCTCGCTGGTGAGCGCCTGGCAGAAGTCGTCAATGCCGATACCTTCTTGATCCTCACTGACGTGGAAAAGGCCAAGCTGAATTACGGCCAGCCGGACGAAGAAGAAGTCGGCCCCATAACGCTGTCCCAGGCGAAAAAGTACCTGGCTGAGGGACATTTCCTGGCCGGGAGCATGGGCCCCAAGGTAAAAGCTTGCATCCGGTTCCTGGAGTGGGGTGGAAAGAGGGCCATCATCACGTCCCTGGACAAGGCCGTAGAGGCCCTTGACGGGAAGACCGGTACTCGAATCACCCACGACTGAGCGGCTGGTTTCTGCGTCCTCACAGGGTCACAGCAACATCGAATGGGTTTCGGCGCTGCAGCAGCCGCTGACACCGATATGTCTTGGCGAGAGGGCAAGGGAGATTGATGGCATGATCTTGCGATGTGCGAGCTGCCAAGCGACCTATCCAACTGACACCGGCGCATGGTGTTGTGAGTGCGGCGGTGTCTTCGAGCTGGAGGGAGCGCCTGCTTTCTCGCCACGACAGATCCGGTCGGACGTGCCGACTCTGTGGCGCTATCAGGCCATGCTGCCCGTCACCGAGATTGTGTCTCTGGGCGAGGGATTCACCCCGTTTGTGCCACTGCACATCAGCAATCTGCCCGTGCTCTGCAAGTTGGAGTTCTTGGCCCCCACGGGCTCGTTCAAGGACCGCGGTGCCGCGGTGCTCGTTAGCGCTCTGCGAATGATGGGCGTCACCGAGGTGGTGGAGGATTCCTCAGGCAACGCGGCCGCCAGCCTGGCTGCCTACTGCGCGCGAGCCGGCATCCACGCTCGCATCTTTGTCCCGGCGCACGCCTCACCAGCCAAACTGGCCCAGATCGCTGTCTACGGTGCGGACGTGGTGCCGGTGGAGGGGCCGCGGGAGAATGCAGCGTTGGCGGCTCAGGAGGCAGCAGCGACGGACTATTATGCCAGTCACAACTACAGCCCCTTCTTTGTGCAGGGAACCAAGACCTTTGCCTATGAGGTGTGGGAGCACCTGGGTGGCCGTACTCCAGGCAACGTGATCTTGCCCCTCGGCAACGGCAGTTTGCTGCTGGGTGCCTATTCGGGGTTCATGGACTTGCACGCCGGGGGTCTCATCGACCGTGTGCCCCGGCTGTTTGGCGTCCAGTCACGGGCCTGTGCTCCCTTCTATGAGGCCTACCAGCGCGGGTTGGAGAATGCGCCTCCAGTCTCCCCTGGCGAAACCATCGCCGAGGGCATCCGCATCGCGCGACCTTCCCGAGGGCGGCAAGTGCTCCATGCCGTACGCAGCACGGACGGCGGCATTGTCGCCGTCAATGACGACGAGATCCGAGAGGCAAGGGCCACGCTCGCCCAGATGGGCCTCTTCGTAGAGCCCACATCAGCAACGGCTGTTGCTGCCGTGCACAAGCTGGAGAACGTCATCACGCCGGATGAGATCACGATCCTGGCTCTGACGGGCAGCGGTCTAAAAAGCCCAGCATAGGCAACCGGGCCGGCATTCGCTGCAGCGACAGCGGCGTAGCGACACTATCCAAAGCGAGCGAATTCCAACAGATCATCCAGTTGGCACGTGGCTAGGCCGATCACACGGTCAGCACCGCCATAGTACACGTACACCGTGCCGTCCACCACTGGATTGGCCGTGGTGAAGATGGCCATGGCCACGTCACCCTTCCGCTCCCATGGCTCCCTCGGCTCAAGGATGAAATCCTGCGGGCGGTGAATGACCTGGGACGGATCCTCCAGGTCCAGCAAAGCGGCGCCAAAGCGATAGGTGCGCGTATCATCGTAGGCGTGGTAGATGATCAACCAGCCGTGTTCTGTTTCAATGGGCACGCCGCCCGCGCCAATGGTCCTGCCATCCCAGTGTCCTGGCCGGGGTTCCATGAGCATCTGAAAGCTCCCCCAGCTTGCCAGGTCATCGCTGTAAGCCAGCCACATCGCTGGTGGAGGCCGGTGGAAGCTCACGTACCGCCCCCCGATCCTGCGCGGAAACAGTGCGTGATCCTTGTTCTTCTCGCCGGTCACGAGCGGGCCAATCCGTTGCCAGGTGATCAGGTTCCTGCTCTGTGCAAACATGGGCGTAATCCCCTGTGCGGAGTAGGCCGTGTAGGCCATGATGAACCGTCCCTCGTCAGCCAGATATGTGACGCGCGGATCTTCCACACCACGCTTCTCCAGATCGCTTTGCGGCCACAAGATCGGTTGTTGCAGGCGGTTGAAATCCACGCCGTCCGCGCTGACCGCATAGCCGATGCGACTCACATAGTCCACGCCCTGGGCGCGGTACAGCATGTGGAATAGGCCGTTGTGAAAGACAACAGCGCAGTTAAAGACGTTGAGCGCTTCCCATTCGTTGAACGGATTGGGCCTGAGGATGGGGCTCGCATGATGGCGCTGCAACTTCAACTGAGAGATTCCTTTCTGGTGGCTGTTCGGCAACAAGACCGATCGCGCCATCTGCCGGAGGACACACACCTCGCCCCGTTGGTGCCTGGGCACCCCGCCCTCGACTCAGCCGGAGCGTTTTGACTGCGCATCGCAAGAGCAGGTGTTCTCCGACGGCATACGTAACGGCAGCAACATGAGTATGTTGTTCTGCTCAAGGGCGTGGCCCGGGGTTGCCCGAGGGCGGGAGCAACGCCCTGACCATGATCCGGTACCGCCTGCCCCTTGCCGTTGCGCAGATCGCTAGCGTCCACCACCAAACAAGTTGCGCAGCCAGTCGACCACGCTGCGCAATAGCCTGCTGAGCCAGCTACCGCCCCCAGCCGCTGGCACGCCGGATTCAGGTGCAGCAGTCGGGGCAATGGTTGCTGTTGGCTCGGTTTTCTGCACTGCGATTCGTCCGATGGTGTATCTGCCCTTGTCCTCATGCAAGTCGACATTGGTCAGGTGGAAGTACCGCTGCTCATCGTCTGCCGGTAGAGACGGATTCACCAGGGCAATGCGTAATTCGTATTCCGCTGCGGGCACTGAGCTGGGAATGGGAATCGCTTGCTCGATTCCTACCGGCTGTGCTGTATACCATCTAGTTGTGGGCACGGCAGGTGAGAAGCTGTGCTCGAAGGCTTGCTCGCCAGTAGCGGGGTCAATGAACGCAATCAGTATGTCGTACGAGGCAGGAACGTCTTTCACGCCCTGCCGTTCGGGGCGCATCAACGGTGTTGTCCCCCTGTTTACCCAGTTGGTGGTGAGGAGGTAGTCTTGTCCTGCAGCGACTCGCTCAGGGGCCTCGAAACTCTGCAGGATGATGTGCGTACCCAGGTGGAGCGCTGCAAGCTCACGGGCCTCCTCCCATTTGGGGTCGGCGATGTCAAAGTAGGTATCCTGCAGGCACAGGTAGCTGGCGTGCTGGTCCAGAGCTGCCCTCACATAGTCGCCGGGTTTCATCAGGAACTCGAGGCTGTTGCCCGCTGGCTCGTAGCCTACTCTGGTGACGTTGTCGTACTGCTCGTAGAGCCAGCCCATATCGTAGCTGCCACCCAGTCCGTTGTATTTGAGCCATACACGCATGCCGTATCTGGACATGGCATAGTCAACCACTGCCTGGATGACGGTTCTTGAGTGTCCGTAGAGCCCGCTTCCAAGCTGCAGCACAACGGGCGTCTCCAGGAAGCCATGCGAGCGGCTGCCATCCTCCCACTGATGCTCCTCTTCCAGATAGATGTCTATGATCTGTTTGGCCGCATCTATGAACCGCTCATCTGTGTATCCGGCTTGCTCCCAAGCTTGCCGATCGGCTTGCGCAGCGCAGATGACCATCTCACCGTAGCAGCCGCCAGCCATCAGGTTGATGGCTTCCACTGTCGGATCACCATCGTAGCGCGCCGCCATCGCGTGTACGGCCCGCCGCAGCAGGCGCTGGTAGGTCTCGTTCCACGGAACAGGCGTTCCGCCTCGTGAGCCGACAAGCACTACTCCAGCTTCCCTTGCCCACTGCGGTGTTTGCCCCTCTGCTGTGTGCAACTCGATCCAGACACGCTTGCCCAGCAGACGGGCCTTGGCAATCTCGCCATCCAAAGGTTCCCAGTGAAAGGCGCCCGCCTGGGGTTCAATAGCTGACCAGCCACTGATGGAATCGCTGGAATCGTAGGCCCAGCTGACATATGGGTTTGACAGTACCTGACGGTCAAGCCAGTGGCACTGTCCCAGGCCCTGTCCCGCATTCAGCACGATGTCCCGGGCCAGGTTGGGATCGATACGAAACGGAGCCAGTGGGCTCTCGGCAGCCACAGTGCCTGCCAAAGGTGCGGAAGATAGGACAAGAATAAGGACCGTGAGCACTGTGGCACCCAGACGGGTGGGGACTGCGCAGGTTGTGCAGGGATGGCGGCCATGACTGTGGCCAAGTGGTCTCATGAGTAGCCTCGCGAGTGGGTGGTAGGTAGTTGCTGACGCTGAGCCTGGGCTATCTGGCTCCCCGGCCAGAGAGTACGACCGGAATGGTCTTGAGCAGAATCCTGAGGTCCAAGAGGAAAGAGCGCTGGTCGATATACTCGAGGTCGACCTTCACAATCTCTCTGAAGGTCAGATTGCTTCTGCCGTGGATCTGAGCAAGGCCGGTCAGCCCGGGTGGAACCTCCAGGCGGCGGAAATGCCATGGCTTGTACACTTCTACCTCATAGGGCATCGAAGGCCTCGGTCCCACAAGGCTCATGTCCCCCGCGAGCACGTTGAATAGCTGCGGCAGTTCGTCCAGGCTGGCCTTGCGCAGGAATCTGCCGACGGGAGTCACGCGCTTGTCATTGGCGGGTTTGAACACCCCTTCCCATTTGGCCGCTGGGTTGGGTTCGCCATTGATATAGTCCCGAGCAAAGCGCTCATCTGTAGTACGGTCCGGATTGTCGTACATGGAGCGAAACTTGTAGAAGAGAAAAACCCTCCCGCCTTGACCTACTCTCTCTTGAACCAGGACAGCTGGACCATTCGATGTGGCCTTGATCACCACGGCGATGACCAGCATCATGGGTGAAAGCAGTGCCACCAAGAGTGCACTGCCAATGACGTCGAACAGCCTCTTTGCCACTGCGTACCGCTCTCTGCTGCGCGTCGCCTGCGGTTGAGCCAGGCTCATGAGGTACAAGGTTCTGAAGCGGTCGCTCTCTGGCTGCACCAGTGAAGGGGTGTCATTCGTAGTTGTGACCACTCTGGCTCCGTTGTCTCTGACCCGTCACACGATAGGCGCCATTATAACACATACCAGGCAAACTCAAAAGAGCGCCATCACGGGCCAGTTCGCGGGTGCACGCTATCTTTGGGGCATGGCGGTTTACTCACCCTTGCCCCACGGTATTCAATTCGCAGTGCGCAGGCTTAGCGTGCGTGGGGAGAGGCCGCGCAGCGTCTCCCGTGCCGTCAAGCGGCATGAACGATCAAGCGGGACGAACTGCCGCTCCTGGTGGTTGCCTCTAACCTGACGTAGGCCCCCAATTCGCAGAGCTGTTGACCAGCACCTGCGCCCTCAGTATAATCACGCCCAGCCATTGGTCTACGAAAGGCGGTCGTGCCTTTGAGCCGAAGATCGTTACTGCTAGATCTGTCCGTTGTACTCATACTGCTGGTACTCTTGGTCGTTTTCTTCTGGGCTGTGGTGCTGGGGGGCAAAACCCTTCTCCCGCTCGATAACCTTTTCGCTTTCCAGCCTTGGCAGTCTTTTGGCAACCGCTTCGCTATCGACATTCCTCACAACGAGCTGCTCAGCGACCTAATCCTGGAGAACTATGCCTGGAAACGTCTCATTGTCGACGCTCTCAAGAGCAAGCAGCTTCCCTTGTGGAACCCGTACATCCTTGCCGGGCAGCCATTTCTCGCCGCGGGGCAGCACTCCGCCCTGTATCCCTTGAGCCTTGTCTTCTACGTGCTGCCGCTGGTCAGAGCCTACGGCTGGTTCACCGTTCTGCAACTGCTGCTGGCTGGCGTGTTCATGTATGTCTATGCTCGCACCATCCGCTTGGAGCGGGTGGGCAGTCTCGTTGCCTCCATTGCATTTGTCTTCAGCGGCTTTATGATTGTCAGCGTCGTGCATCCGATGATCATTGCCGCTGCTTCCTGGCTCCCTCTCTTGCTCGCTCTTGTTGAGCGCCTGATCCGCACACAGGAAGAGCAGGTGCCTGACCAGAAACCCCGGCCCGTATCCTACATACCTTGGATTGTTGTCGGGGCCATCGCGCTGGGCGTGCAGTTCCTGGCAGGACATGTGGAGGTTGCCTACTATGTGATACTGGTAACGGCCTTCTATGCTGCCTGTCGCCTGGGTGCGTACTGGTGGACGACGCGCAGCTGGGTGCAGACGGGCAAGCTGGGCCTTGCCGTGGCGTTGTTGATTGGCCTGGGCATTGCTTTGGCCGCCATCCAGCTGATCCCTCTGTACGAAGTGGTGACGCAGAACTTTCGGCAGGACTCGGCCACCTATCGTCAGATCATTGGCTGGGCATATCCCTTCCGGCGCCTGATCGCCTTTCTAGTGCCGGACTTTTTCGGCAATCCAACGCACCACAGCTACGTTGATGTCTTCAGCAGGCAGACTGTGACTGCGCTGCGCAACGCCGGCGGTGAGCCAATCTCCGCCATTTACTGGTCTCCGAAGAACTATGTAGAAGGGGGGAGCTACGTAGGCATATTGCCCCTTTTGTTGGCCCTGATCGCGGTATGCAGAGGGCGAAACCGGTATGTGTGGATCTTCATCGTTCTCGCTGCTGTGTCTCTGGCGTTCGCCTTTGGCACACCCCTTTACGCGGTGCTCTACTATCTCCTGCCAGGCATCAAGCAATTGCACTCGCCGTTCCGCTGGGTCTTCCCCTATACGCTCAGCGTCTCGGTCCTGGCCGGTATTGGGGCATCGTGGCTGGCCAAGGCCGTGTCGCCCCCGAAGGGGCGTTTCGTTCGCTTGCTCGGTGGCCTGTGCCTCGGCGCCGGGCTCCTCGGTCTGTGCGCGTTGGTGGTCAGCCTGCGTTTCCCCCAGGCAGTGTCATCGTTGGCTGATCAGCTAGTGCTTTCCCTCGCTTTGGCCTCAGAGGCCTTTGCGGATGGGCGAGCCTTTTACTCCTACCAGTTTCGCAACTTTGTGATCTTCTTCCTGTCCCTATGCGGCGCTGGTCTGGCCTTGGTGTTGAGTACCACGCGATTGCGGCTCGGCAGAGTGCCGCTCTGGCAGGTCCTAGCGATCGCCGTCATCGTCGCCGAGCTGTTCGTCATCGGGATGGGGTTCAACCCCGCAGCAGACCCGGCGATTCTGGACTTTGAGCCGCCGGTCGTGTCCTTCCTGCGCCAGGATCCCGGTCTGTGGCGCTTTACGACCCTTGTTGTTTCTGACGAAAAGACTTTCAATGCCAATGTAGGCATGTTCTACGATCTGGCGGATGTGCGGGGTTATGACTCGATCATCACTCAGCAGTATGTAGACTATATGCGGCTCATCGAGCCACAGGGCGAGTTGCTGTACAACCGCATCGCGCCGCTGAAGCATCCCAGTTCTCTCGACTCCCCGTTGCTGGATCTACTGAATGTCAAGTATGTGTTGACCACGCAGGCCCTTCAGAACCCCAACTACAGCCTGGTTTATGACGAGGAGTTGCGGGTCTATCGCAACGAGGATTACCTCCCCCGTGCCTTTGTGGTGTTCGATGCACAGGTCATCCCCGATCCCGCCAGCCGAGCGGACGCCTTGCGCACGTTGAATCCGCGTCAGGGAGTCATCCTGGAGCAGATGCCGCAAGGAGCGTTGCCAGAGCCCGGGACCAGCGGATGGCAGCCGGCCCGCGTCACCAGCTATGAGCCGAACGAGCTATTCATTGAGGTTGACCTTCCCACCGCGGGCTATCTGGTGCTGGCCGATAACTACTTCCCCGGCTGGAGGGCCTACGATACCCGGCCGAACCTGGAAGAGCAGGAGATTCCGATCTACCGGGCCAACGGCACCTTCCGTGCGGTGTTGCTGCAGCCCGGCCAACACTCCGTGCGCTTCAAGTACACTCCACTCTCAATCAAGTTGGGCCTGTTCGTCAGTTTCACGGCTGGTGTGAGCCTGCTGCTGGTTCTCGGCTACTGGTTCTGGCGTCGCTTCTATCGTGAGGACATCAGCGAGTCGTCCGTGCACCGCGTGGCCAAGAATGCCCTCACGCCGATGGTTCTGTCATTGGTGAATCGCGTCATAGACATGGCCTTTGCCATGCTCACCCTGCGCATCCTGACACCCGTTGGTGCAGGACGTCAGGGATTCGCGATCAACTTCATTGGCTACTTCGAGACGGCGGTCCTGTTCGGTCTGGGTACGTGGATCACCCGCGAGATTGCCAAGAACCGCGACCAGGCCAATCGCTACTGGAGCAACAGTGTGGTCCTGCGCCTCCTGCTGTGGCTGGCTTCTCTGCCACTGATGGCGACAGTGATCTACGCCTATGTGCGTTTCTCCGGTCTGACCAGAGACACCATGCTCGCCATTGTCTTCTTCGCTGCTGCACTGATCCCAGAATTGGTGTCCGACTCGTTCACAGCCGTCTTTTACGCCAACGAGAAGATGGAGTATCCGGCCGCCATCTCGTCTTTGACGACCATCCTGCGTGTTGCCTCTGGCACCATCGTCCTGTTGCTGGGCTACGGTTTTGTCGGTCTGGCCGCGACGTCGCTGGGTATTAACTGCATCACTGCTCTCGTCCTGGGATTATTGGCCGCTCGGTCCTTCTTCAGACCGAGGCTGGAGTTCGATCCCACCTTCATAAGGACGATGGCCAGCGCCTCGTTCCCTCTTATGCTCAATAACCTGTTGTCCAAGGTCTTTTTCATGTCCGATGTGCTTCTGCTCAAGCCCCTGCGTGGAGACGTGGAGGTGGGCTACTACGGCGCTGCCTATCGCTACATCCGTGGCTTGGATATCATCCCCTCCTATTTCACTATGGCAATCTTCCCTCTCATCTCGCGCTTTGCCGAGTCACAGCGCGATTCCTTGGTCCGAGCTTACGTGCTTTCGGTTAAGCTGTTGCTCATGTTAGCTCTGCCGATTGCCGTGGGTACGACATTCATCGCCCGTGAGCTTGTCCTGATCTTGGCTGGGCCGGCCTACCTTCCTCAGTCCATGGTTGCCCTACAGCTGCTCATCTGGTACATGCCTGTTGGCTTTATCAACAGCGTCACGCACTACGTGCTCATCGCCATAGATCAGCAGCGTTTCCTGACGCGCGCTTTTCTGTTTGGCGCTGGTTTCAACATTGCCAGCAACTTGCTCTTGATCCCGCGTTACGGATACGCGGCTGCGGCCGCCATAACCGCACTGTCCGAGGTTGCGTTGTTTATTCCCTTTTACTACTGCGTGCGCAAGAACCTCACCACACTGCCGTGGCTCGACCTCTTCTGGCGTCCCGGCGTCGCTGCCGTGGTCATGG